>Ga0137416_10002297_pt1 | contig 10182 bp, 9 predicted proteins | sample CZODoug3_1_1_16f_FD_108282 | JGI IMG/M metagenome (GOLD analysis project Ga0137416, IMG submission 108282) | Vadose zone soil fungal communities from Angelo Coast Range Reserve, California, USA - CZODoug3_1_1_16fungal (Illumina Assembly) | ecosystem: Environmental > Terrestrial > Soil > Vadose...
CGCTGCAGAAATACGATTTCGAGGCCAAGGGCGATTGGGATATTATTGCCAAGGATTTTGGCGGAATCGCCGACCGGATGGGGTGTTAGGTCGAAGCCGCAAACCTCTGCCGTGATCCCCGCGCAATGGCTTCGCCGTTATCGCTCGAGGGGCGCGCAACTGCGCGCGTCTCGAAGGATAGGCAACGCGTACTTTGTGGCCATCCTTCGAGGCTCGCCGAAGACCGCTCGCAGCCTCCAGCGATAAGCGCAATTGCGTTCTCGCGGGATGACGCCGAAGCAGGGGATGATGGGTATAAGTCTCGACCGGGTCGCGCGAATCATTGAACTTGCGACCGTCTTGGCTATCAGCTGAAAGCAGCATGACGCTTCCAGCATCCGCATTGCCCATCGAAATGCCGCCGGCGTTTCTCGGCGTCGCGCATTCCGCGACCGGGAAATTGTGGCGCGACCGGCTCGATGCCCGCGGCGCCGCCCGCGCGCTGGCGATCACGCAACGCCATCATCTGCCGGAGATGCTGGCGCGGGTGCTGGCGGGACGCGATATTGGGATCGACGCGGTCGAGGATTTTCTTGATCCGACCATCCGCAAATTGATGCCCGATCCCTACACCGTGACGCAGATGGAAGCGGCCGCCAAACGCATCGCGGACGCGGCCACGCGAAAAGAAAAGATCGCGATCTTCGGTGACTACGATGTCGATGGCGCGACCTCGGCGGCGCTGCTGACATGGCACCTGCGCCATTGCGGGCTCGATCCGCTGATACATATTCCGGATCGGATTTTCGAAGGTTACGGCCCTAATGCCGAGGCCGTACGCACACTCGCGGGCAAGGGCGCGACACTGCTGGTGACGGTGGATTGCGGCACCACCAGCCTGGAGCCGTTGATCGAGGCGCGACGGCTGGGGATGTCGGTCGTTGTCATCGATCATCATCAATGCGGTGACGAATTGCCGGATGTTGACGCATTGGTGAATCCGAACCGGCCCGACGATCTTTCAGGCCTCGGCCATCTCGCCGCGGTGGGTCTCGTGCTGGTGACCCTGGTCGCGGTCAACAGGGAATTGCGCAGCAGAGGATTCTGGAGCAGCGAAATGCCGGAGCCGGATCTGTTGGGCATGCTGCATCACGTGGCGCTCGGAACTGTCGCCGACGTCGCGCCGTTGATCGGACTCAATCGCGCTTTCGTCGCCAAAGGCCTGATTGCGATGCGGCGCCGCGATCATATCGGCCATACCGCGCTGATGGACGTGTCGCGGCTGAATGGCCCGCCGGAGGCCTGGCATCTCGGCTTCATGCTGGGACCGCGCATCAACGCTGGCGGCCGGATCGGGCGGGCCGATCTCGGGGTGCGGCTGCTGCTCGAAGGCGACGTCTCCGAAGCCGCTCGAATCGCCGTCGAGCTCGATCGGCTTAACACCGAGCGCCGCGTCATCGAACAGATGGCTGAAGCGCAGGCGGAGGCCGAGGCGCTGGCCTCGCTCGGGCTTGAAGACAAGGGGTCAGTGATCGTCACGGCGTCGGAGGGCTGGCATCCCGGCGTGGTCGGTCTGGTCGCGTCGCGGCTGAAGGAGAAATTCTCCCGCCCCGCATTTGCCATTGCGCTGGAACCGGGCGGCATCGGCACCGGGTCCGGCCGCTCCATCTCCGGCGTCGATCTCGGCAAGGCGGTGCGGCAGGCGGTGAAAGACAGTCTGTTGATGAAGGGCGGTGGTCACGCCATGGCGGCGGGTGTGACGCTGCGCAAAGAGAGATTGGCGGAATTCCGCGCCTACATGGAAAGCGCGCTGGCGGAGGATGTCGCGAACTCGCGGCACGAAAATGAGCTGTTCATCGACGGCGCGGTCAGCGCGCGGGCGGTGACGCCGGAACTTGTTGCCACCCTCAATCGTGCCGGGCCGTTCGGCAGCGGCAATCCCGAACCGGTCATTGCGCTGCCGTCGCATCAACTTGTCTATGCCGATGAAGTAGGGCAGGCGCATCTGCGGGTACGATTCAAATCCGGCGATGGCGCGATCGTGAACGGCATCGCGTTTCGCTCGATCGGCCAAAAGCTCGGCAACGCGCTGACGCAGCATCGCGGGCAGCCGCTGCATGTGGCGGGATCGCTCGCGGTCGATCGCTGGCAGGGCACCGAGCGCGTGCAGTTGCGCGTGCTTGATGTCGCGGTGCCAGATCAGGGACCGGCGGTGATCAGGTAAGAAACTTCAATAATCAGTCGGGAGCGGAAATGACAGGGCAGGTTCAAGGCAAGGTCGCACTGGTTACCGGCGGTGCATCCGGCATAGGCGCTGCGATTGCCGAGTTACTGGCGCGCGAAGGTGCCTCGGTTGTGGTAACTGATATCGACGACCTCAAAGGCCCCGAGCTTGTCGCCGGTATCAAAAAAGCCGGTCATGACGCGGTGTTTCTTCGTCACGACGTGACCTCCGAGGTCCGCTGGGTCGAAGTGGTGGCCGAGATCGAGAAGCGCTTTGGCCGGCTGGACATCCTGGTTTCAAATGCGGGCATAGGCATATCGGTGCCGTCGATCGTCGATATGTCGCTGCAAGACTGGCGAAGACAGACCGCGATCAACCTGGACGGCGTATTCCTTTCCGTGAAGCATTGCTTGCCCGCCATGCGCAGGACCGGTGCCGGCTCGATCATCATGATGTCGTCGCTGGCGGGCCTGCGCGGCGCGCCCACACTTGCCGGCTATTGCGCGACCAAAGGCGGCGTCCGGCTGTTCGCCAAAGCGATCGCCATGGAGTGCGCGTCCGTTGGCGACGGCATCCGGGTCAACTCGGTACATCCGGGCATTATCGACACGCCGATATGGGGTAAAATTCCGACGGAAGCCGCGGGGAGCGGAACAAACGCACCGATCGATCCGGAAGAACGCGCCAAACTGGCCACGCCGCTCGGTCGCGCCGGCCATGCCATAGAGATTGCCAGCGGCGTGCTGTATCTGGCGTCCGATGCTTCAAGCTACGTGACCGGGACGGAGCTGGTCATTGATGGCGGCATGAACGCGGGCGGCGCCGCGCGGAGAGCGTGAGCGCCGTTCGTCATTGCGACAGCGATTAGTTTCCCTGCCTCAGCCGCGCCAGGACCTTCAGCCCGCCGTAACCGTCCGCCGGCAACAGCCCCGTCTTGGCCTGATAATCTTTTACCGCCTGCATGGTGTCGTTGCCGACGCGGCCGTCGGTGCCGCCGGTATCGAAGCCGGCTTTTGTCAGTCGGGTCTGCATCTCCTGCACTTCGGCGAGCGTCAGCGCGCGTTCCGAGCCCGGGAACGGCTGCAGGAAAGGCGGCGCGCCCAGAATGCGGTCGCCGAGATGGCAGATCGCCAGCGCGTAGTTCATCGAGGGATTGTAGCTGCGCACCGCGTAGAAATTCGGACCGAGCAGGAAGGCCGGACCGCCTTGCACCGGCACCCACATCTGCGCGCTCGCATTCGGCTGCGGAAACGGCTGGCCGTCGGCGCGCGAGACGCCGGCGCTGGACCACGCCGCATAGGTGCGGCTGCCGCTGGACGACGCGCCCGGCGTGCGTACTTCGTAACCCCAATGTTCGCCGCGGCGATATTTGCCGCGATTGACCAGAAAGCGTGCGCTGGAGCCGAGCGCATCGTCCGGCTTGCCGAACGGCGACACCCTTCCGTCTTTGTCGTAATCCATTCCGACATTGAGCCAGACTTCCGGCATCCATTGGGTATGTCCCATCGCGCCGGCCCACGATCCTCGCATCTCCTCAGGGCTACTCCAGCCGCGATCGACGATCTTCAGGGCGTTGATCAATTCGGTTTCCCAATAGGCGCGGCGGCGCGGTTCGTTCCACGCCAATGCCGCGAGCGAGGGGAATACGGGGCGCATATGGTTCTGCTGCACCAGGGGATCGCCGAACGCGGACTCGACACCCCACAGCGCCAGCAGCGTACCGCGTTCGACGCCGAAATCCTGTTCGATCCGCGCGAACAGCGCCTCGTTCTTCTTGAGTGCTTCCTGGCCGGCGATGATGCGCCAGTCCGAGACGCGGCGGTTGATGTATTGCCAGATCTGCTCGTTGAACTCCGGCTGCTTCTGCATCTGCTTGAACACGGACATGTCCGGTTCGATCCGGCCCATGACGCGGGTATAGGTCGCGTCTGAGATGCCTTTTGCCAGCGCACGCGCGCGAAAGCCGTCGCGCCATTGATCGAAGCCGGGCGGTGCCGCGGCAAACACCGTCATTGGATGTGCAAGCAAGGCGCCGGCACCAAGGCCGGATTGCAGCAGCGCGCGGCGGGTCAGGGTTTTCGAAGAATCAGGCTGTTTCATCGCGGCAGTGTAGCGGCGCGGGGAGGGTCGCGGCAAAAGTCATTACCCGCTGGAACTAGCCATTCTGCTGCAGGTCTGCGGCAATTTTGGACAGCCAGCGCCGGACCGCGACTTGTTCCTTGGGTGTCAACCCTGCCGCCAGCCGCCGCTCCAGGGCGTCTACGTGCCGCCGGCATCGGCCGAGCAACAGGGCGCCACGGCGGGTCAGCGTCCACTGCAGCACCCGTCCGTGGACCGGATGCGGGGCCTTTCGGATGGCCCCATCGCGTTCCAGGTTGCGGATGATGACGCCGACGGTCTGGGGGGTCAGCAGCGCCACCCGCGCCATATCGGCGCCGGAAAGGCCCGGATAAGCCCGCAGCATAGTCAGTACGACAAATTGCGGCGGCGTCACGCCGAGACCGGAGAGCGATCGTTCCATCGTCAACCGCGTGGCGGCCTGGGCCTGCCGCAGCAGGTAGGCGAGGTAGCCCTGTTCGCCGCGCTTACCCCGCCCCGGCGGCGGCGGTCGGTGGCCTGCGGGATCGGGATTGTGCGAGGAATCTTCCGTGCGGCTCGCTGTCCGCCTCTTTGAGGGTGTTTGGGGCGGGCCTGATTTTGCCGAGCTTCCAATCTTGCGCATGATATCAGTGCTCTTATAATAAATCAGAACACTTATAACATAAGGCAAAAAAGATGTCGCATGCGCGCAGCGAACGGAAGGATTTCAGGGCACTAGCGCCCGATGCCGACGAGTTTGTTCTCGGGTTAAACCAGGCCGCCGCAAAGGCCGGCATCGACAGGCAGCTACTCGAACTGATCAAGCTGCGCGCGTCTCAAATCAATGGCTGCGCCTTCTGCGTGCAGTATCATATCTTGCAGGGCGAGAGTCTCGGCGTTCCCGTCGACAAACTCAACCTCGTTGTGGTCTGGCGCGAGGCGCCGTTGTTTTCGTCGCGGGAGCGCGCGGCATTGGCGTGGACCGAGGCGCTGACGCTGTTGACTGAGGGCGTCAGCGACGAGGTGTTTGCCGAAGCGAGCGCGGAATTTTCCGAGAAGGAACTGGCCTATCTGAGTTCTGCGATCGCCTCGATCAATGTCTGGAACAGGCTCGGCGTCGCCTACCGCTGGACCCCGCCGGCGCGACAAAAGGTGGCTCACGCGGCGTCGTCGTGAAGATCAGTTCTCGCTGCCATCCTGCGTATCGGGATCAATGACATCCGCTGGCGATGCATGAGCGACCGGAGGTGACACGGACGCATGCGTGACCGCAGGTGGTTTGGATATTTGAGCCACCACAGGTAGCGCGACCGGTTCGGGTCCGATTTCGCGGCCGCGTCCGTGAATCAAACGCTCATAGGCCGAGATCAACGTAACGTAGGGATTGACCCAAAGCCAGCCGTCGCGCGTGAACACCTGCACATCGAAATGAAGATGACGCGAGGTGCCGTTGGGATGGTCCAAATAATTCGAAACCACACCGATTTTTTCGCCTTCGCCGACCTGGCGTCCGTTCAGAACGCCATCGGCATCCATGTTTTTCGGATTCATATGCATATAGCGAAAGCGGATATGCTCGTTGCGCGTGTTGATTTGCAGCGTCGCCGCCTGCTGCCGCTGCGAGCGGATCAGGACGCCATCGCGGACGGCGACAACGGCGTGCTGGTGGGGATCGCAGCGCTCGGCACCTTCGTTGCGTGGCGAACACGCTGGGCGGATATCCTGCCCCTGATGGCCAAAACCGCTGGCGCACTGTCCCACGCTAAAACTGCGGGTTTCGCAAAAATTGTCCTGCCATTGAGAGCTGGCATTTCCGCCAGCCGACGCGCCTGGTATGAGCGGCTTGTCGTTCGATCTGCGTTTCGCCAGCGATTGTGAGCGGACGAAAGCCGGGGCTTTTTCCAGCGGAAATCGAATTTGCGAATAAGCGGTGACATCGGCGTGGCCACTTTGTTTGCGAAAGCCGCTGGTGGAGATGATATCGCCGCTCGGTCGATAGCCAAAATCGGGCGACCGCTCTGCCGGCCGCTCGGCGATATCTGACGCAATATCCGTTCGCGGCCGCGACGGCAGGCCGCCGGCGATGCGCAGCGCCTTGAGGAAACGCTCGGCGACGGGGTAGGCCTCGCGGCAGGCAAGCCGCCGCGCGTGAGGGGTACTGTCGAGACACTGGATCGACACCACATAGGGGACACCGAAACGCGTAAAGGCATAACGCACGTAACCTTCGCGGATGAAGCGACGCAGGTCGGGGTATTGCGCTGATAATGCCTTGACCGGTTCGCCCTTGTCGCCGAGCGGATCGCTGATGTCGTAAGTCAGGATCGAGCCGGTGATCTGCACTTCGACAGGTTTGGCGAAGGTTCGCTGCGGCATGTCATCGCCGTCGCCCGGCTCCAGCGCAAACATCGCGTCGTAGCCGGCCGGACCGGCGTCAAACAGGTCGGCGGGACGGAAGTCGGCCTGATAGCGCGACAGCGGGAGGCCAGCCGGCGCGCCGTTCCGTCGTGCATCGAAAAACGCCGCAATGTCGAACGGCAGCAGCACCGGCACCGGGCTGCGCCCGATACCCGTGAAGATTTGCGAGGTCACCGCATTCAGTTGTACCAGCGCCGGGGTTAAACGCGGATCAAACGCAGGCAGCCGGCGTCGGCCCGAAAACGTGAAGGCGGAGGCGACGGCGGGCTGGGTGTTGATCTCGGATCTGAGCTGATCGAGGGCGGCGCGCCATTCGACGTGCGCGGCTGAGATCGCAGCGGTCCGGAATTCGTCGGCGGTAACGATAGCGATGCCGGCAAGCAGCAAACAGAGAGATGCCGCTAGATGCGTAGCTAAGCCGACAGCTTTCGTACCCAATGCGTCGCCCCCCGGCGCCAAAGCATGCTCTGTCTCCTAATCCTTGGCGCGCTCCACGTAAGAGCCGTCCTCGGTCATTATCACGATTCGAGTTCCGGTTCCGATATGCGGCGGCACCAGCGTGCGTACGCCGTTGGAGAGGATGGCGGGCTTATAGGATGACGATGCGGTCTGACCCTTGGTCACCGGCTCGGTTTCCACGACCTCAAGCGTCGCGCGCTGCGGCATCTGAATGGCCACCGGAACAACGCCGTGCAGCGAAAGCTTGACGGTCATGTTTTCCTGCAAATAAGGCGCCGCCGTACCGACGACATCCTTCGGTACCTGGACCTGGTCATAGGTGTCGGTATTCATGAAATGAAAGCCGTCGGCGTCTTCGTAGAGATAGTTGAAGTTGTGATCTTCAATAGTCGCCTTCTCCACCTGATCGGTGGTCTTGTAGCGCTCGGAAACCTTAACACCGTCGCTGATTCGGCGCATTTCGATCTGGCTGACCGGTGTTCCCTTGCCGGGGTGGATGTTCTCGGCCGTCAGAACCACGTAAAGCTTGCCGTCTTGCTCGATGACGTTACCCTTGCGAATAGAACTGGCGATGACTTTCAAAGCTGTTTTTCCTGATATTCTGGCCCGGGACCGATCCGGACAGGGCGTCCCGAGGCCAGCGAAGCGGTTTCGGGCTGCAACATACTGAATTAAACGGGGAAGTCAAAAACCCCTATTTTACAAGGGGTTCTCGATTCGAGTCGGTAAGCCCCGGTGTAAGTCTGCATAGCGCGACAGCGTTCAAACAGATGGTTTGGCCAGATCCCTGCACTTTTTCGAAGGCGATCGATGGAGGCGCTTGGAAATAAAGAAGACGGCCTATGAAAAGGTCCGCCGACTGACGCGGCAAACTGCGCGGTATTTTCGGAACATAGGGCCTAAATCAGCCGGCCTCCTCGGCAACGTGGGAGGAGCGAATTGCAACTTGAGGGTAACGCTGTGCTCAGGTTTCGGATTCTATTGTGACCTCAATGGGGGCTAACCATGCGAATTTCAAAATCGATCATTTCCGCAGCCGTCACCGCTAGCGCGATCGTTACTATCGGCTCGGCGTCTGCCGCTGATTCCTCATTGGCCATGGCCAGCGCAGTTGCACGGTCACGGCGACGACGCCGACAATGATCAACACCATTCCGCTAAGGGTCGACCAAGTGAAATTCTCTCCGAGAAACAGGATGCCGAACGCAACAGAGAAGCCCGCCCGCAGATAGCTGCCACTGGTCGTGGCAAGGGCACCGAGCGTTCGCACCAGACGGAAATAGATAATCGTGGCGATCGCTGTGCAGAGGACGGCGAGAACGGCCACAGCGCCGACGGCGGCAGGCGTCGGGGCAAGGGTCCAGGGCCGATCAATCACCAACGAAGCTGGCAGCATCAGCAAGGCTGCGCAGCTCATCGAGCCCGCTGCCGTGACAATCGCTGGAAGTTGGCCAAAGCGCCGCCCCCACATCGGCGCCAGCGCGTAGCAAAGACTCGCTGCGAGTACCGCGCCCTGAGCCAGCGGTGCGGCCGTGCCGACGCCGCGCAGCGCTTCAGCGCCGATGATGACGAGCACGCCCGCGAGACCGAGGCCAATGCCAAGAATTTTCTGGGTGCCGACGCGCCCGCCCTCATACTGGGTGGCGAGCGTGATCAAGAGAACGAACATGGGTGGCGTGGCATTGAGCACGCCGGCAAGGCCGCTCGCGATATGCTCCTCACCCCAGCTGATCAGCGTAAATGGCAAGACACTCTGGAGCAGCCCCTGAACGAAGAAGGCTGCCCAGGTCGCACGGTCGTGCGGCAAAGCGTATCCGCGCATCTTCGCAAGCAACGCAAGCAGAAGGGCTGCGACAGTGACACGGGCCGCCACCATGGTCACAGGTGGGACGGTGTCGATTGCCACCTTGATGAGGGTGAACGAACCGCCCCAGATGAGCGCTAGCAGCGCGAGCAACGCGATCTCCAGCGCGATGCTCGTCTGTCGCACGCAGCGGTCGGACGGCGTTGGTTTGGTCATTGATGTCGGCCTGCTTGCCATGATCCAGCTTTGATCGCTTGCTTCTAATGTGGGTCAAGGCGGCGCTGTGCGCTGGCCATCATCGGACCTCATCGCCCGATCAGGTCCGATTTCAGCTAGTCAAAGGCCGTCGGCCTCCCTAAATGTCGGCCATGGCAATCAACCCAACGAGCCCGCGAACGCTGTCGCCGCATCTGGATTGGGCAATATGCGACCGCGCGCGACTTGCGCGTGATCGTGCCTTCGACGGCCTTTTCTTCTCGGGTGTTCGTTCGACGCGCATCTATTGTCGCCCGGTGTGCCCCGTGCATCCCGCACGCTCGGAGAACGTCGCTTTCTACCCGACGGCTGCAGCCGCCGAACGCGCGGGATTTCGTCCTTGCCTGCGTTGCCGGCCGGAAGCGGCTCCCGGCTCCCCAGCTTGGGCAGGCACAGCCACGACCGTGGCGCGCGCGATGCGCATGATCGATAAGGGTTATCTCGATCGACGCTCTGTCGCGGAATTGGCGGCGGCGCTTGGTGTCGGGCCGCGCCATCTCCTCCGCCTGTTCCTGCGTCACACCGGAGCGACACCAAGCGAGATCGCTGCGACGAAACGGGTGCAGAAAGCAAAGCGTCTCATCGATGAGACGACCATGCCATTGGCCGAGATAGCCTTCGCAGCAGGCTTTGGCAGCGTAAGGCGCTTTAATGACTCGTTGTTGTCGACTTACAAGCGAACGCCGAGTTCATTTAGGCGCGCGCGGAAGATGCAGCAGCGAAGTGCTGATATTTCGCCAAAAGGCTAGAACCGCTCCGACGGCATGCCATTCTCTTCAAGCATCTTGCGGCAGTCGTGGCCTACACACGCATTAGTAAAAATTGGGATCAGTTCATGAACTTGCCGAATGACCTTTACCCGCTCAAGGGCATATACCAGCGTTTTCAATGGCTATTGGCAGGCGGCTGATGGGCGGAACCGAGAGCATCTCGCCATGGTGGTCGGCCACGCGGCACGCCGACG
>Ga0137416_10002302_pt1 | contig 10176 bp, 6 predicted proteins | sample CZODoug3_1_1_16f_FD_108282 | JGI IMG/M metagenome (GOLD analysis project Ga0137416, IMG submission 108282) | Vadose zone soil fungal communities from Angelo Coast Range Reserve, California, USA - CZODoug3_1_1_16fungal (Illumina Assembly) | ecosystem: Environmental > Terrestrial > Soil > Vadose...
GCACGGACATCGTGCAGTTCGACCCCTACAGCACCAGCAACTGGACGAGCATCGACACCCATATCGACAGCGGCGGCAAGACGGTCTCGATCGTGTATCTCGAAGATGACGGAACGAAGGTCGCCTATGCCTACGATCCCCATGGCCTGCAAAGCTGGTCGAGCACGACCACCTATGTCGGCACCAACGGCAAGCCGACGAGCGAGACGATCGCCTACGACAATGGCCTGACGGGCGGCTTGACCTTCGACGCCGCGGGCAACGCGAACATCTTGACGGTCACCGACGCCCAAGGCCGCACGACGCAAACCCAGGACTATGCGCCCGACGGCAGCTATGTCGAGACGGACTACGATGTCCTCGGCCAGAAGACCTATTCGCGCTACACCACGACCGTCGACGCCAATAGCAAGATGACGGCGCAAACCGTCTACAATGACGACGGGTCCACGGATTCCATTCAATACGACCCGTACGACACCGTCGCTTGGACGAGCCTCGACACCAAGAACGACAGCACCGGCAAAACGCTATCGATGGTGTACGTCGAAGATGACGGGTCGAAATATTTCTATTCCTACGGTGCGACTGCCAATGACCCGACAGTTTCTTCGTCCGTCACCTACTACGACGCCAGCGGCAAAGCGATTTCGGATGACATCACCCATAATGACGGCACGACCGACAACATCACGTTCGATGCCTACAACACCCACGGCTGGGCGTATTCCGACACCCAGGAGGCCGCGAACGGCTCGGTCGTGGACGTGGTGTATTCGAACGATGACGGCACCCAAGACGTCTATAATGCGTCCAACCGGAGGACCCAGCATATCGTGTTGGACAGCGCCTCCGGCAAGCCGACGGAAAGAGACTTCTACAACACTTCGGGGAAGCTATATCAACGAGATTATTTCAATCCTACGACAGGATATCGTACTTATGTCTATGCTGTCGATCCGACGACCGGATTGAATACGATCAAATACATCTACAACGGCTCGAACCAACAAATCGAGCAAGACACTCTCGATCCCGCGAGCGGTAAGATCACCGCGAAGGTCACGATCGATCCGGCGACCAACAAGCCGACAGCCGGGGACCTCTACGACCTCGCCGGCCATCTCATCGCGCATGACACCTACACAAACGGCCAGCGGACGCAGGAGACTAAATACAACACCAGCGGCGCCAGGACCGAGGTCGACTACCTTGATCCGGTCACCCAGAAAATAACAACGCAATATATCATCGATCCCGCCACCAACTCGGCGACCGCCGAATATCAGACGGACAGCACCGAGAAGTGGACGCAATATTCGTATTCATTTGTCAACGGACAGATGAATGAGGAGACGGTATTCGCCTCGGCGGGACACGAAAGCGATATCTATTATTATACTCCTGGCACATCGCATGTAACATATCATTACTTCGTCAATCCAGCTACCAATGTGAACACGAAGGTGGATGCCTTCGACGCCAATAACAACCTCATCACAGAGCAATTCTTCAACACCGCCGGCAAAGTGAACGAATCTGATACATATTCCGCTGGCTCCGTTGTCCAAAGAAATTATTACGACAATTCCGGAACTCATACGGAAAGCATCGAGTACAGCGGTGGAGCAAAGACGGAAGCGGATATCTACAATGCCGCTGGATACAAGACATCGATTACCTATTATTATTCGTCAGGGACTATCTCCGAGATCGATACGAACAATTCGTCAGGTCAGGCAACCGAGAAGGCCGCTTATAACACCGCCGGACAGAAAACGCGTGATACCTACTATAATCCAGCGAACGGCTATATGACCTATGACTATCAATATATGCCACAATACGGTCAATCGATGACCTTGTACATATACAGCAGTTGCGGCCAGCTGGCAGAAAGGCAGGACTACAATACCGCTGGGGGCTTGCAGGGCGATTACAAATACGCCTCGGGGGATCCCATCGTCCTTGCGCTCGACGGCAAGGATATCGACATCAAGCCTTTGGGAACGCACGCGACGACCTTCGATTGGACGGGCGCCGGGCAGGCCGGTGCGACGGCCTGGATCGGCTCCGGAGACGGCTTTCTCGTGCTTGACGGCGGGTCACGCGGCGCGGCGGGTGCCGACGGCGGAGCGAGCCAGGCTCTCATGGATTTCAGCAAGCTCGTGCCGGGTGCCCAGGACGATCTCGAGGCGCTGCAGCTGGGCTTCGATACCAACCATAACGGCCTGCTCGATGCCTCCGATTCGAGCTGGAAGGATTTCCGGATCTGGCAGGATGCGAACCAAGACGGGAAAGTGGAGAGCGGAGAGATGAAGACGCTCGACCAGCTCGGCGTCGCCTCCATCAGCCTCCAGGGCAGCTCGGCAGGGGCGACGACCTATGCGGACGGGACGCAGCTCATCTCGACCGGCAGCTTTACCTGGGCCGACGGCACGCGGGGCGATATGGGCGACGTCTCGCTCAGATACAGCCAAGCCGCCGCCGCCTCGCCCTCGGCATCCGCGGCAACCGGCACCGACCACGGCCAATCCGCTGCCGCGACCTCCGCTGCCCAGATCGTCCAGGCCATGAGCAGTTTCGGCGGCGAGGCCGGGGCGAATGTCGATCACGATGCCGGGGGCTACCTGCCCGCGCCGCAACCGCGCCTCCTCGGCGTCGATGCCAGGAGCGCCCATGCCTGACCGGTGGTGGAGGCCGTCGGAGGGCCTCCGCGGGCGGTCGGCATCGATAGGCGCTCCCGGACTCGTCTCCCCACGGGGGAGCGGCCCGCCCAGCTGCGTGCCGAGGCTTTGCCGAGGGCGGGTTACGGGCATACGGATGGCCGCGACAGAGGCGGCCAGGCACCCTCAATGGTCATGACGAGACAAGACAATGAGCAATCCCTCAATTGGGGCACGCCTGGGAACAGCCGCGTTGGCCACCTCCGCCTTTCTCGCAGGCCTCGCCGCGCCATCGCACGCCTTGGAATTCACGAAGAGCGGCACGACGCTGACATTGAGCGGGCGGATCGTCGATGGAGACGAGCTCAGGTTCAAGGAGATGCTCGACGATCCCGGCGCCCCGACCATTGCGACCGTCCGCCTCGACAGCGGGGGCGGCAAGATCGCGCCTGCGGGCGAGATCTCGCGCCTGATCCGCGCGCGCCGCCTGACGACCCTGATCGACGGGGCACGCGCCAAATGCGCCAGCGCCTGCACCGTCATCTTCGCGGGCGGTACGCAGCGGCTCTACATCAATGCCGACATGCTCTCCGAAGGGCCGATGAGCAAGAGCAATTTCGTCGGCCTCGGTTTTCACGAGGGCAACTCGCCTTTGGCGCTCGCCGCCAACCACTATAGCGGCCAGGCCACCGCCAAGATGGTCGATTACTACTACGAGATGGGAATTCCGAGCGCCAAGAACCTCGCCTCCAAAGCCCCGCCGGAGCAGTATTACCGGATCTCGGGCCGGACGGCGCTGGCGACAGGCATCGCGACAGGCACGAGATAGGCCGCCGCCCGTCTCGCAAAGAGGATCTACGTCGTCGGCGGCCCGGCAGCCGCGCCCCGGGGAAGGGCGTGACGAGGCCGGCGACAGCCGGTCTCCGGAAACAACGGGTCGCCTCGGCAGCGTCGAGGTTCCAGCGCCACGTCGTCTTCCGGTTGCGCAAGCGTCGTTCATAGACCTGAGGTTGGCCCGCAAAGGTTCCGTTCATCATGGCCAGAGCCGATTCTGGTTTCGGGCCGCGAAACACTCGCCATTCGAGGGACTTCGGCCAGGCATATGCAGTGTTCTTCATACACTGAACGGTAAGGACACTGCTTCATGTTGCCGCGCGGAGAAGGCAGCGATGCGGTGGAAGGTCGGTGGCGCACTCATATCGGCGATCCTCGTAGCGGCGTTCCTGGCTTCCGGGATGCCGGTGCCGGGCGCGGCACCCGTGTCACCTGAAGGGGCGGAGTGGCGCCAGGAGTACCGACGCCCGGCCGTGATTCCCTTTCCCGACACGAATCCCTATAGCGCCGAGAAAGCCGCGCTTGGGCGCATGCTGTTCTTCGATCCCATATTCTCCGCGTCCCGCACGCTATCCTGCGCCACCTGCCACAATCCAGGCCTGTCCTGGGGCGATGGCCGCGCGCTGGCTCTCGGCGAAGCGCATGAGGACATGGCATTGCGTTCGCCCACGCTCCTCGACGTCGCCTGGATGCCCAAGCTCGGCTGGGACGGCAAGTTCCGCGATGTGGAATCGGTCGCCTTCGCGCCGATTACGGCGGCAGCCAACATGAATCTGCCGGAGACGACCCTGATGGCGCGGCTGGCCCAGATACCGGGCTATGTCGACGCCTTCGAGGCTGCCTTCGGGGCGGACGGCATCTCCCGCCGGACGATCGAGCTGGCGCTGGCGACCTATGAGCGCACGATTGTCGCGAAGGACGCTCCGTTCGACCGCTGGATCGAGGGCGACGGCGGCGCGATCAGCGACGCAGCGAAGCGAGGTTTCGACCTCTTCAGGGGAAAGGCGCGTTGCGCCGCCTGCCATAGCGGCTTTGCCTTCAGCGACGGCTCCTTCCACGATATCGGCACGGCGAGCGGATCCGATGTCGGCCGCGGTCGTTTCTTTCCAAACTCCATCAAGCTTCAATACGCCTTCAAGACCCCGACCTTGCGGGACGTCGCACGGCGCGCGCCCTATATGCATGACGGCTCGATCCCCACATTGTCGGCCGTGATCGACCTCTACGACAAGGGCGGGATCGAGCGGCAAAGCCGATCGGAGCTGATCAGGCCTCTGGGCCTGACCGACGCCGACAGGGTCGATCTGCTGGCGTTCCTCCAGACACTGACCGGCGCGCCGCGAACCGTGGATGTCCCGACCCTGCCGCGCTGAGCATCATTCCGAAAAGTGGTCTTCCGCTCTTCGGATAAAATGATGCGATATCAAATACTCTGAACCAGAGCTGTGGGACGATCCACGCAACTCTGCTCAGGGTGTGACGCGGAGAAAGCTTGTTCGCGCGAAGGCGGGCTGGGCAGCTGCCCCGGGACCCGGCTTCTTCAGAGGCCGCAGCAGGCCTTGGGCAGCGCCGCGCCCAGCAATCCGAGGCCGCTGATCAGCAAGACGCCGCCGCACCATTCGAGCGTCGCCGCATATGCGGTCAAACGTGTCGCCGCGCGAGCAAAACTCACAGCAACGGCAAGAATGGCGATGATCGTCGCGGCCAGCATCGGTGCTTCCTCGCCTTTGCAATTCTGCAGATCATAAGAGCCGTTTGTTGAAAGCGGGCTGAGTGCTTGCATATAATTTTCGGCAATTCCGACGAAACGCCCTTGGCCGGACATCTCTCCCTGCTCCTCGCGCAAGCGCGCCGGCGCAGGCGCCGCGGCCGGCCTGCCAACCGCAGAATGGTGAAAAGTTTCTTTATTTTTTAAGCAAAATGCGCTGAAGCTGTGAATAGCCGCCTGTCGGAGCGTAGGAGTATTGCATGGCTAGCCGAGTCCGTCGGCGGGCTTTGGGGGTATCTGGCGCGCTCGGCGCGGTCTCGAGCCTTTGCGGCACCGACAAAGCTTACGCGCATATCAAATGGTTCTGCGCCTACGACGTGGCGGAGCAACCCAGGGGGCTCGCCGGCGTCTTCAATCAGGACTTCTGGGTCCTCACCGCGCTCGCCCTCGCGGTCCTCGTGGCGGGCTGCGTGCTCGAGGGAACGCCGACCGGCACGGCCCTGATACGCGCCCTCGATCGGGTGACCGGCCTGGTCAGGGCGCGTGTCGACGTCATCATACGGGTGATCTGCGGGCTGTTCTTCGTGGCGCTGTGGAGCATGGGCGGCATCCTGCTCACCCCGGAGCTCAAGACCACATCCACGCTCATCCCCTGGCTCCAGCTCGCCATCGCGGCCGGCATGGTCAGCCGGCGCACCCTGCCTTTCTCGGCGCTCGGGATCTTCATCCTCTATGCGCTCTCGGAGTGGAATTACGGTGCCTTCCACCTCATGGACTACCCGATCTTCCTCGGCATCGCCGTCTACCTGGCGCTGGTGGGGCTCGGACGCGACCTGTTCGAGACGCGTCCCCTCGATCTGCTGCGCTGGGCCGCCGCCATCACGCTCATGTGGGCCTCGATCGAGAAATGGGCCTATCCGCAGTGGAGCTTTCCCATGCTCACCCTGCATCCCGAGATGACCTTGAACTTCGATCGGGAGTTCTACATGCGGGCGGCGGGCGTGATCGAGTTCAGCCTCGCCTTCGCGCTGCTGTGGACGCCGCTGGTGCGGCGCGCGGCAGCGATCATCCTTGCCGGAATGTTCGTCAGCGCCGTGCTCGAATTCGGCGAGCTGGACGCGATCGGGCACGCCCCCATCGTCGCCGTGATGCTGGCGATCGCGAGCGACGATGCGCGCCCGGCCTGGCGCTGGCGATCCGCCCTGCTCGTCCCGGCGGGCTTCGCGCTCGGGCTCTTCGGCGTCCTGATCCCCTACTATGCCGGACATGCGGTGCTGTTCGGCACGACGATCATGTAATTCCCGCCCCGGAAGGGGGAACACCGCACGAAGCCTTCCACCCCCTGCACATTCGTGCACCTGGTCTTAACCAATTCTCGCGAATTTGACCGTGTTTTCTCGCGAGGACGCAAGGATCATGGAAAGCCGACGCTGGTTCTGCTCGGGCGGCGCCCTGACGCTTGCCGCCGCGCTATCAGGATGCTCCACCCTCGGCTCGTTGCCGATGGCGGGCGACCCTGCCCCTCCTCCCCGGCCGGAGAGCCGCACGCTGGAACGTCCCGACTATCACTTGGTCTACGGGATCTATCGCGGCGAGCACTTCCCGATCACGGCCTTCGATTACGGACAGGTCGATCCAACCTACCTGCGTCAGATCGTCGCCTATAACGGGTCCGAGCGGCCCGGCACGATCATCGTCGATCCCCCGTCCCGATACCTGTACTACGTGGACGCGCCGGGCAGGGCCACGCGCTATGGCGTGGGCGTCGGTCGGGAGGGCTTCGCCTGGTCGGGGCAAGCCCAGATCAACATGAAACGCGACTGGCCGGATTGGGTCCCTCCCCCGGAAATGGTCGCGAGAGACCCGGAGATTCGAGCCCAGCTGGAGCATACGCCGCGGGGCCTCGGCGTCCTGGGCGGGCCCCACAGCCCCTTGGGGGCACGCGCCATGTACCTCTTCGCCGATGGCGGCGATCTCGGCTACCGCATCCATGGAACCACCGAGCCCGAGACGATCGGCACCAATGTCTCGTCGGGATGCATCCGGATGGTCAACCAGGACATCGTCAATCTCTACCCTCGCACCATGGTGGGAACGCGGGTCGTCGTCCTCTCGTGATCATGGGATAGGCAATGATCGCAGGTCCGCCGCCTCGCACCCGACTGTCGGGCGGATCGGCGAGGCGGTGGCCTGCGACGCGGGCCAGAGCCGCCGGGCCGCCCATCCCCCATCCGGCGCACGCCGGCCAGGCAGCGCCGGGGCGATCAGTGCACGCGCACCACCAGCTTCATCTTGGGGTGAATGCCGCAAAGCACCGTGAAGGTCCCGGGAACGCCGAAGGTGACGTCGGTCTTGCTGCCGGGTTCCTGGTCGCCGGAGTCGAAATTGAATGTTTCCGACTCGACATAGGCGTGGTGCAGGAGATCGCCATCGTCGTTAACGATCTGCACCGTGTCGCCCGGCTTGACGTCGAGCTCTCCGGGGCGGAACTCGCGTCCTTTCTGCGACACGAGGAACTGCGGCGACGCCATGGCGGCCCAGGCCATCCCGCCCAGGAGAAGCGCCGCTATCGGGAGGGCAGCGCGCGATGCTGCTCTCCGCATCAGGGCCTGCACTCGCACATCGTTCATCGCTCGCCTCGACCGCAAGATATATCCCGGCGCGCCCGCTCCGCCGGTCACAGATGCATGCTTGACGTTAAGCACCCGCTAATCGGACAATGAAGCTTGCATATAGCATGCTAAGGTCAACTTAATCCGAAGTACCCCATTTAGGCGGCTCTCATCAGGAACGCCCTTTGATGCGCTTCGCAGTGATGGTTCCTCGTCTGATCGTTGAACAACAGCGGGCCAGACGGTTCATCGCGCGGGCCGGCTTCGGAACGATCCGCGGGCGCATCCTGATCGCTTTCTGCACGATGAGCTTCATCACCGGCGCATTGGGCGCCTATGCGACTTTCGGCATCTTGCGGGCCGGCGTCCTGGTCACCAAGACGTTCGACGAGTCGCTGATGTCGATCAACTATGCCCGCGCTGCGGCAGCCGACTTCGCCACCATGCAGGCGACCTTCGCGCGCCGCTGGGTCGCTTCCGATGCGAACATGCTGCGCGTCCTCGACGAGAAGCTGGACGCCCTCCAGAAGTCCCTGTCGGAAGACCTGGAGATCGCGGCCGCGCGCTCGCAATCGGCGCGCGCCGCGAACGCGGCCGCAAAGGTGCGGCAAGCCGTCAAGGACTGGACCGAAATGCGCCGCCAGATGCTCGACGAGCGGCAGGGTCTTTCCTGGCAGGCGCTCGATCGCTACTCCGCGACCGTGGACGAGGAGATCGACCTGCTCATCAACTATACGGCAGGGGACGGCTTCACCTATCGGCAGACGGCGCGAGCGGCAGTCGTGTCGGACATCCAAGTCAATCTCATCGGCACTTTCTTTGCCGTGCTGCTGTCGGCCCTGCTCGCGGCGCTGCTGGCGCGACGCATCATCGGCCCCGTGGCGGCGGCCTCGCAAGTGGCCAGCCGCATCGCGCATGGCGATATGGAGGTGTCGATCCCGAAGGGTGGCGCGGACGAGCTGGGCGCGTTGCTCTCCGCCATGGAGATCATGCGCAACAACATCGCGGCGATGATGGAGCGCGAGGTGGCGCAGCGCCGCTCCGCCCAGATGAGGCTCGCCGACGCCCTGGAAAGCTCGCCGGAGGGCGTCGTGCTCGTGGATGCCGAGGGCCGGATCGCGCTCGCGAACTCGCAGGCCGCCGAGTTCCTCGGCAGCTCGCCGCATTTGCTGCAGGCGGGCATGTCGGTCAGCAAGGTGGCCACGCGCCTCGCCGATTCCGGATCCGTCGGAGCGCCTCTCCTGCAGCCCGATGCCAATCTTCCGGCGACAGGCGAGGCATTGCTCGCGGACGGCCGCTGGCTGCGCATCAGCCAGAGCGCCACGCGGGAAGGCGGCTATATCGCCATGTGGAGCGATATCAGCGTCCTCAAGGGTCAGGAGGAGAAGCTCAAGGCGACCAATCTGCGCCTCGACGCGGCTCTGGAGAACATGTCGCAAGGCCTCTGCCTCTACGATTCCGAGAGCCGGCTGGTGGTGGTCAATCGACGCTTCTGCGAGATCTTCCGCCTGGATCCGGAGCGTGTGAGGCCCGGCATCGCCTTTCCCGACATCGTCAAGCTGAGCATCGCCGTCGGCAACTATGTGGACGATGGGGCGCTCGAGCAGCTCGAGGTGGAGACGAAATTCATCGACCGACGGGTCTCGGGGACCTACTTCAAGGAGCTCAGCCAGGGCCGCGTCGTGGCGATCACCCACCAGCCCATGCCGGAGGGCGGCTGGGTCGCGACCTACGAGGATGTCACCGAGCGCCGCAATTCGCAAAAGCGCATCGAATTCATGGCGCATCACGACGCGCTCACCAATCTCGCCAACCGCCTGCTGTTCGGCGAACGGATCGAGCAGGTCCTCGCGGAGGTCGGAAACGACGGCGGCGTCGCGGTCTTCTGCGTCGACCTCGACCGCTTCAAGCAGGTCAACGACACATTGGGCCATTCGGCCGGCGACGTGCTGCTGCGCTCGGTCGCCGAGCGCCTGAAGGCTTGCGTCCACGAGAATGACACCGTGGCCCGCCTGGGTGGCGACGAGTTCGCCGTCGTTCAATGCCGCGTGAATCGGAGAGAGGACGCCTCGGCCTTGGCCCGCCGCATCATCGACTCGATCTCCCTTCCCTATGACCTCGACGAGCACCGCGTCACGGTCGGCGTCAGCATCGGCATCTCGGTGGCGCCCACGGACGGCGCGGTCGGCGACAAGCTGCTCCGGGCCGCCGACCTCGCGCTCTACCGCGCCAAGGCGGACGGCCGGGGGACCTGGCGGTTCTTCGAGCCGGAGATGGACATGCAGCTGCAGGCGCGCCGCAAGCTGGAGGTCGACCTCCGCCAGGCGGTCGTCAACGAGGAATTCGACCTCTTCTA
>Ga0137416_10002303_pt1 | contig 10176 bp, 16 predicted proteins | sample CZODoug3_1_1_16f_FD_108282 | JGI IMG/M metagenome (GOLD analysis project Ga0137416, IMG submission 108282) | Vadose zone soil fungal communities from Angelo Coast Range Reserve, California, USA - CZODoug3_1_1_16fungal (Illumina Assembly) | ecosystem: Environmental > Terrestrial > Soil > Vadose...
CCCCGATGTCAGCAACTGACGCGTCTCAACGGGGGGCCCGGCTTCCACGAAAAGAGCTGATAGATACCTCCTGCAGGCTGCGGGACTTGTACGCAGCCATCATCCCGCTCGATGCTGGGGGCCAATATTTTCAGTTTAGCCTTGATTTTGGGACAGTCAGCAAGGGAACATCGAATTCGGGGCCAGCTGAGAATAAGGCCCCCGACTGCCCGGCGCCGAATGTCAAAGACACGCCGAGTGCGAAAGATACGCCGATTGCCGGGCTGATGGATCAGGTCAGGCAGATCTGCGGGACATTGAACCGGGTGGAAATGTCCAAGGCGTCGCCGCTGGCGTTACCCAATTCCACGCCGCAGATTGGGGCAAACCCGGCTCAGCGGCCAAGTCAGAGGCTGACCCTTTTTAAAGTACCGGAAAGGTGCGACTTGAATTCGCTCGATTCGCAAGACTCTGACGAGAAGGACCTTATCGGCCTCGGGAATTCGCTTGCTGGACTGTTCAATAATCTCGATAGCTTCAAACGCTTCTCAACTGGAGACGGCAATCACGCAGTCATCTTCTTCCCAATGATCACCGCTTTCTTGATCGCTTACACCTTCGGCGCAGGGTGCCGCATCTGGCGAGCGTGGTGGTTGAACAACGAGGCGGGTCAGCAAGAGATGGGCAAGCTGAAAGAGCAGATTGGAAACATTTGCGGGCAGGTTCAATCTGCCGGGTTCGAACAATGGCTCATTACGCCCTTGAAGGTTCTCAACAACGTTGCTCCAAAGGAAGCCGTGCGATACGAAGGCCTTAAGGCACGGTTGTATGCCAAGATCGAGAGCAAGCAGATCGATTTCGGAAGCATCGTCGCCGCGCCTGCCTGCTATCTTGGATAGAGAGCGGCCTCTTTCATAGATTAGCCGCGTCCAGGCGCGCTCGGCCGGTTTGGCAAAGAACTCCGATCGCGAGGTCGAAGTTCGAGTAATTGACGATTTTGTTTCCGAATTGCGGCAGCGCGGTTTTGTCGCGTGACCGCTAGCTACTACCCCACCTTCTCCGCCAGCCACATCTTGATCAGCGACTGATACGGCACGTCGCGCTTGTTGGCGGCGATTTTGATTTGCTCCAGCAAGCCGAGCGGCAGGCGAATTGAGATCGCCGTCGTCGAGGGCTTAAGGTTTGGAAAGCGCATGCGCTCAGCCTTGCTCCAGTCGATGTAATCGGTGGAGTCGTGCGTTTCCCAAAATTTCCGCTCTTCGGCTTCGGTCTTGAAGGCGGGAATTGATCTAAGCTTGCTCATAAGCTTTCCTCTCCTTTCGGTGCATATCGCGCGCTGATATCACCCTGACCACGGTTCCATTCTGCCGGAGGGTGAAGGTGATATGCAGCAGGCGATTTTGGGCTGTCTTTCCCAACGCATTGAAACGCCGCTCTGTTTCACTATGCTTTGCATCCCCGATAACGATCAGAGGATCGTTGAAAAAGATACTTTCCGCTTCCGCCTGACTCACGTCATGTTTATCCGCGCTCTTGCGGATGTTGCCATCGTCCCAGTCAAAACCCGCGATCTGGTCAAGGTCGATCATTGTGTATATATTCAATATATACAAAAGAGGCGTCGATGCAATATGGATTTCTGTTCGAGCGTTTGAAGGCCGTGCTATGCGCGCTTTTGCTCGTTGCTGGCTTGGTACTGTCACAACCCGCCCGCGCCGCCGACTTAGGCTTCACGCAGTTCATCGCCTCGCTGTGGCCGGAGGCGCAAGCGGCCGGGGTGTCGCGCGCGACATTCGATGCCGAGACCCGCGGCCTTGAGCCGGACTACAAATTGCCCGATCTGATATTGCCGGGGCGGCCGGCAACCGGCGCGCCATCGCAGGCCGAATTCGTGCAGGTGCCGGCCGACTATCTGAAAGAAGCCAGCATCGCGCGGCTGGCCGAGGAGGGCCAGCGGCTGATGGCGAAGCATCGCGCCGCCTTGACTGCGATCGAAGCGCGCTTCGGCGTACCCGCCACCATCGTGCTGGCGATCTGGGGCCGCGAAACCGATTACGGCCGCTACACGCTGCCCTATGATGGGTTGCGCGTACTGGCGACCCAGGCCTATGTCGGCCGGCGCAAGGATCAATATCGGACCGAGTTCATTCTGGCGCTGAAGATCATTGGCGACGGCGAGGTGGCGCGCAAGGATATGCGCGCGTCGTGGGCCGGAGCCACCGGTCTCACCCAGTTCCTGCCATCGGAATTTTATAAGCATGGCGTCGATTTCGATCGCGACGGCCGCCGAGACATCTGGAATTCGGTACCGGACGCGCTTGCCTCCGCCGCGCAGCAGCTCGTCGACAAGGGCTGGCAGAGCGGCGTGCGCTGGGCCTATGAGGTGCGGGCGCCTGCCGGCGCAGACTGTACCCAAGGCGTGGCCGAAGTGACAAAGCCGATCGGCGAGTGGCTGCGCGAAGGCTTCGTGCCGGTACGCGGACAAAAGCTCAGCGCGGCCGAGCAGGCGCAGCCGGCCTCGCTGCTGCAACCCGAGGGCATCTACGGCCCGGCGTTTCTGACCACGAAGAATTACTTCGTGATCAAGGAATATAATTTCTCCGATCTGTATGTGCTGTTCGTAGGCCACCTCAGCGACCGCATGTTGAGCCCGCAACCGTTCGCGACGCCATGGTCGGCTTCGACGCAGCTGCGCTCCGCCGATGTCGAAGCCATGCAGCGTCACCTCACGCGCGTTGGTCTGTATGCCGACAAGGTGGACGGCAAGGCGGGGATGAAGACACGCGCAGCACTCGGGGCGTATCAGAAATCCGCCGGGCTCAAAGTGGATTGCTGGCCGAGCGAAGCCGTGCTGCGTTCGATCGGCGCCGCGCGCTGACAATCGTTGCGATTGCCCGCCGGCGCATCCTTGAGGCTATTTTCCCGAGCGACGAAGCAATCCAGCGGACATAGCCCGGATGAGCCTCAGTTTCGTTCCCGGATGTCGCTTCGCTCATCCGGGCTACGTGCTAAACCCATGTACAAAGAAAAAACCCGGCCGCAAGGGCCGGGTTTTGAGATCAAGGCGCGGTGAACCAGCGCCGATAAGCTCAGATCAGTTGCAGACCTCGACGCGGCGGAAGCGCCAGCCGTAACCATCCCAGAAGCGTTCGCGAACCATGCGGCAAGCCGGGTAGGGAGCTTCTTCCACATACACGGGACCGCCATAGGCCGGCCGGCTGGAGGCGATGGCACCGCCGACGATGGCGCCGCCGATCAGTCCGGCCGCCACGCCTGCGGCGACGCCGCGCTGCGCGCTTGCGGGTGTCGCTGCGAGCGACCCGGCGATCGTTGCGACCGCGACAAAGGCAGCAAATGTCTTCTTCATGTTTGGGGCTCTCCTGAAGATGGCGCTTCCAGTCAGCGCCGGGTTTAAGATGACTCACGCGTTGTGTTCGAAGTGTTCGAAACCGGCCGTTTCGCTAAAAAGCGCACAACAGTCAATCGAAAGTAAACGTCCTTACGGCTAGTCGCCTGAAAAAAAGGTTTTTTCGGGCCGTGCTGTTGTCCACGGGACGACGCGTCTGTTTGTAATGAAGGTGAACGAACTCAATCGCAAACCCTGACACGGCGAACCCGCCAGCCATAGCCGTCCCAGAAACGCTGGCGCTGCCAGACGCAAGGCGCGTCGTCATATCCGGGGTCGGCGACATAGGCCGGGCCGCCGTAATAGCCATATCCCGGACCATAATAGCCCGGCCCATAATAGCCGTTCTGGGATGCGATCGCGCCGCCGACGATGGCGCCGCCGATCAATCCGGCAGCTATGCCTGCGCCTACGCCGCGCTGCGCTTGGGCCGGTGCCGGCGCTGCCAGGGCCGAAACAGCCAAAGTGCCGGCGGCAGCGAGGGCCATCAATGTCTTCCTCATGGCTTTACCTTTCTCAGGGAGCAAGGACAGCGAATAAGCAGGTCTGTCGCGGTCAAAGTTCCATATTTCGCCTGAATAATCAATGAATGGGGCTGCCTGTTTGTCGACCAATGCCGGCAGGCAGGCCTTTGCTGCAGTGCAGCATCTGATGTCACGCCGCGGCCCGGCACAAGGAGGAACCATGACGAGCGCGATCACGATGTTTGGAATTGCGGTCGGTGCGACATCGCTGGTTTGCTATCTGCTGATGACGCGGTTGCAGAACCGCCGCACCAACCGTGGACCATCGCGCGATGGCTCCGGAGCGGATGGTGGCAATGATGTCGGCGGCGACGGAGGTGGCGGTAACGGTGGCGGCGATTAACGTTGCTGGGTCGCGGAAAAGCAGCAGTATTTTGACCTGGCGCAACAATGGTTTTTAGATTCATTCCAGTCTGTCTCGCCAGTCTGTCTCGGGGTCAGTTTGGAATCACTTGAAAAGAAGGCTTTTCCTTTTGCATCCCGCCACCATCTTAAATATCGATGGCTCCGCATCACCGAAGGGCGCTTCCGTTTCATGATTGTTTGTTCCTGCAACGTCCTTAGCGACGACGATGTCCGCAACGCCGTCAACGCCTCGGAATCCCTTCCGCGCAATGCCAAGCAGATTTACGGCTGCCTCGGCTGCAGCGCCGAATGCGGCCGATGCGCGCGCACCATCAAGACCCTGATTGACGAGGCCCTCGGGGCGTGCGCCAAGGCCTGCTGTTCCGGATGCCCGCACAGCCGGACCGATGCGGACTCGGACGTTCGCGACGAGTTCTCGCTCGCAGCCTCCTGAAAATCCGAAATTCGTTGGGATTTCCGCGCCCTTGCCCTTTCGGCGGGGAAGGCTTGCTCCTGTCGGTAATCTGACTTAGTAGCGTTCCAGATTACCTTACGAGGGCCATCTCGAGCGGCGCCTCGGCAGCGAGGAATGCATCATGCAGGGCGACGCCAAAGTCATCGACTATCTGAACAAGGGTTTGCGCAGCGAACTCACCGCCATCAACCAGTATTGGCTGCATTTCCGCGTGCTGAACAACTGGGGTTTGCTGGAACTCGCCAAGCAGTGGCGCAAGGAGTCCATCGAGGAGATGCAGCACGCCGACCGCTTCACGGACCGCATTCTGTTCCTCGACGGCTTTCCCAACATGCAGGTGCTCGATCCCTTACGGATCGGCCAGAACGTCAAGGAAATCATCGAATGCGACCTCGCCACCGAGGTGAGCGCCCGCAATCTTTACCAGGAAGCGGCGACCTACTGCCACGGCGTCAAGGATTATGTCTCGCGTGATCTGTTCGAAAGCCTGATGAAGGACGAGGAGCATCACATCGATTTCCTCGAAACCCAGCTTGATTTGATCGGGCGGATCGGGCTTGAGCTCTACACCCAGAAGCACGTTGGCGGGCTCGAGAGCGAGCACTGAGGCGATCTCGGGCGGCATGAGAGCGAACGCTGAGTCCGTTACTTAAAATTCAAACGAGACCCAAACTCGTCATGGCCGGGCTTGTCCCGGCCATCCACGTCTTTCTTGCTGTGCTGTTAAGACGTGGATGCCCGGGACAAGGCCGGCCATGACGAAGAGACGTTCAGGATCGCGCTCTTGAATTTCTCACAGCTGCGTCTTGTAGCGCGCCTCGATTATGGCCTGGCTTTCCGCCTCGCCGAGCTTGGTCTGATCGTAGATCACCTCGCCAATGCTCGGAAGTACCGTGCGTTCGACCTGTGCATCCGGCGACCACAATTTCGCGCGCATCAGCGCTTTGCCGCAATGGAAATAGGCTTCGTGAACGCTGATGCTCAGCGCCGCGCGCGGCAGTTTGCCGAACTCCTCCATCGAGGCCAGGAGATCCGGATCCGCCGACAGCTTGCCCCTGCCGCCGACGCGAAGCGTCTCGTCGACGCCCGGCACGAAGAAGATCAGCTGCACGAAGCCGCTGCCTTCGACGATGTTCTTGAAGCTGTCGATCCGGTTGTTGCCGGAGCGATCGGGCATCAGGAGCTGCGTCGGCGAGACGACATGAATAAAACCCGGATTGCCGCCGCGTGGCGAGGCATCGACGCTGCCGTCGGAACCGGACGTGGCGAGCACGCAAAACGGCGACATGCCGATGAATTTCTTCGCGTAGGCGTCGATCTCCGGTCGCGCCTTGGCAATCACGCGCGGCGCGGGCTGTGGGTAAATCGTCTTGAGGTCGCTGGCGGCGAGGTCGGCCACGGGTTTTCTCCGTTCAAAGTTCCGGCCAGAGTAGCAGCAAGCAGTGCTGTCGTCATCCCTGCGTAACGGCGAAGCCGTTACGCAGGGATGACGGTGCATCCAGCTCACACCGCGTCCGCCGGTACGAAGCAGCTGATCACGATGCTGCCGCGGTGATGCACGTACCACACCACCGCTTCGCCGACCGGGTTGCCGCGGTCACGAATGATGGCGCGCTGGGGTACCGCCATCCATTGGCCCTCGATCGGCACCCAATAGGCGCCCTCGCGAAAATCATATTCGGTGCGATGGCCATCCGAGATGTCGCAGCAGGGCACGCCGTTCGGGGCGATCACTCCCTTGAACCAGGCGCGGATGTCGGCCGGGACATTCTCGTATTGCCCGTTGTCGAAGGCAACAGCCGCGCTCGCGAGCGCCGACGAGCACGCCAGCAGGCCGATCTGCGCGAACCTTCGCATGCGATCCTCCACAGCGTTGCATCCGCCTCATCGTTGCGTACCGATATCCGGCGCGCCACGAATCGAAACGATCGAATGCGATTAGGCCCGAGCTGTCATGCGGATGCATGCTTAAAAAATATGCGACGCGCGGTTCGGAAAATTGATGCGGTGCAAAATCAGGGCTTCATCTTGTTATGCGCGGTCAGCAGAGACTTCGGCGCGACGTTGCTCCACGCCAGGGTAAGGGCACTTTGCAGCGTGGTTTGATCAGCTTCGGCGAGCCGCACATTGGTGCTGCCTTGCTTGCCCCATCCGCCGGGCACCGGCCGGAAAATATCGGGCTCTGCCTCGACCAGCACGGACTGCTGTTCTCGGGTCAGCTTTACCATGCCCCAATCTTCGCCCGGATAGCCAAGCGTTGCGAAGATGCGTCCGCCCACGCGAAAATCGGCGTGCCCCTGGTGTGAGCCTTCGATCACCTCGGGCAGAGCAAGCGCAACACGGCGAAAGCGGTTCGACGACATGACGCTTTCACCCTACCACGCGCGCCGCCTTCACATCGCGCGCTGCGGCGCCATCTGCAGCAATTCCTGCAGTTGCTGGCTGTAGAAGGCCGCATTGCCGGTGGTGAGATGACCGCGCGTCTCGGTGCTGGCGGGGATCAGATAGAGGCGGCCGTTCTTCACGCGTTTCAGCGCGGCGTCGGTTAAGCCTGTTTCCGGTGGATTGCGTTCGTCGTCGGCGGCATTGATCGCGAGCAGCGTCGCCTCGATCCGCTCCAGCTGGCCGGAAGGATTGTAATCGTGCGAAGCTTGCCATTGGTAGATGAAGTCATTGGCGTCTGATGTCACCGGTATGGCCAGCCGGTCGTCGACCATCTTGTCGGCTTTCGCCGCTGTCGGCGCCAATGTCTGATAGCCGAGCGTGCCGCCGCCGGTCGCGATGCTATAGGCATTGATGGCGTATTTCATCATCCGCGGCTGCGCGGTGTAATTGCCGCCGTTGTAATCCGGATCATTGCGGATGGTGTCGAGCATCATCCGCCGCAGCATCCAGTTGCGCGCCGCCATCTCGGTCGGCTGCGACGCCATCGGCACCAGGATATCCATGGCTTGCGGATATCTCACGCCCCAGATCCAGGTGTGCATGCCGCCCATTGAATTGCCGATCACGAGGCGCAGGTGCTTGACGCCGAGCCCCTCATGGATCAGGCGGTAATGCGCATCGACCATGTCCTCGTAATTGTATTTCGGAAACGCGGTCTTCATGCCGTCGGACGGCTTCGACGATTTGCCATGGCCAAGGCTGTCGGGAATGATGATGTAGTATTTCGCAGCATCGAGCGGCTGGCCGGCGCCGAACAGCTCGCCCGCGAAGGTGGGCGTCAGCATGCTTGCCGCCGAGCCGCCCGTACCGTGCAGCACCAGCACCGGCTGACCGGTCGGCTCGCCCACGGTGGTATAATGAAGCCGTAGCTCCGGCATGGTTTCGCCGGTGTGGAATTTGAAATCCTTGGCGATCCAGTCGCCTTGCTTCGGCGCCGGATAATCGGCCGCGACGGCAGTGAACGACGTCAACGCAAGGGTGGCCGATAGCGCCACGCGCGAACATTTCATGATGCTTCTCCCGGGCGCGGCCGCGTTACCTGGGCCGCTTGGGCGTCAAGCTATCATGGCGTGCGAAGCAAGCGGAGATCTGCCGCGCGGCGACCCGCAAAAATATTCGGAAAAATTTGCTGGCGAGGGGACAAAAGCGGAATCCGGTTTTGCCGGATCATGCGCTAGCTAGGCCGTGTCCTCGACGTCGGTCTCGGGGCGGTCGCCGCCGGCGGCGGTCTCGGAGTGCCATTTGCCATCAGGCGTTTCATATTCGATCGCCTCGGTACGGCCGGGCACGCGCTGTTCGGCGGCGGCGCGTTTGGCGGCGGCGAGTGCTGCGGCGTGGGTCGGGAAGGCTTCCGAAAACACGCCATCGACGGTGTAGGCCCAGCCGCCGTCATGTTGAACGATTTTGTAGGTGATGTGGGACATCGGGAACTCGCTTTTTTTGTCGGCTTTTGTCGGCGCGGTGGGTCAACGCCTCACTCATTCTATGACAAAATAGGCCGCGATGTAGGATTTTGCCTTCGTCAATCGTCCTCGATGCGAGTGTGGTCCAGAGCGGGCCGAAGGATCAGGAGAAGAATAAATGTGCCGCAATATCAAGACGCTGTTCAATTTCGAACCGCCCGCGACCGAGGATGAAATCCACGCCTCCGCGCTGCAGTTCGTGAGAAAACTCTCCGGCTTCAACAAGCCGTCGCAGGCCAACGCCGAGGCGTTCGACCGCGCCGTCGTGGAAGTCTCAGAGGCAGCCCGGCGGCTGTTCGCATCGCTGCACACCCAGGCCCCGGCGCGCGACCGCGAGATCGAGGCCGAGAAGGCAAGGGAGCGGTCGAGGGTGAGGTTCGGGTGAGAGCCGCGACGTCATGAACAGCTTGCAACCGGATTCTTCGTCCACGCCGGGCCACGGACGCCTGATCCTGCTCGCTGCCCTGCTCGGGATGGCGCTGACGCCGGTCGCCGTCTGGTGTGCGATGCTCGGCTACGATCGACTAGATCCGATGTGTGGCAGTGGCGGCGAGGGCGGCATCGCCTGCGCCACGCGCGCGTTTGTCGTGACCATGATGTCGATCTTGCCGGGCCTGCTGATCGGCGTGGGGATAGGGCTGTTTCTGGCGTCGCGGCGCGACAGACGGGTTCGCACGCTTCCGTGACGCACCTCACGGTGCGGTGCAGGCGGCGGCGCTCATGATGGTCCGAAGTTCTTCAAGCCTCGGAGATGGAGCCATGAACCCTACAACCCAATTGAAACTGTGCGCCGCTATGTTCACGGTTCTATGGACGGGATGGATGCTATGGTCGAGCGAATCGCGCGATGGCGTCAACGGCATCATGCTGTCGATCTGCGGTATCGCAGCCGGCTATGCCTGGTACCGCGCCATGCGCTGGCAATTTCAGCGCAGCGGCATGCTCCCGCGCAACGAGCATCCCACGGACTTCTCGAAAAAAGGATGAACACCGTGAGCGATCGATCGATCGGCTGGGCGGCGCTCATGGTGTTCACCGGTTTGGTGACGGCCTATTGGCGCAGCCAGATCGATCCGCTGATGCCGCCAGGCGATTGGCAGGATTGCTTTCGGGCCTGTTCGTCGTTGTCGTCTGGCCGTCGCTGACGTGGTTGCTGCGGTCGTTCGCCAGATACGGCTTTTGGGATTTGCTGCCATGGTCTTGCCGGTAGAAGCTGAGTGCCCATAACGCCGCCTTGCGCCATGCGTCGTGGACCAGCACTACATGGATGCGCTCGCGTTCCACGCATTCCGGGTGCTATGATCATCGACAAGCTCGGTTACGAGGAACGCCCGCGCAAGGGACCAAGTGAAGAGGTGTCGGTGGCTTGGTATGTCTATATCGCCTGGTTCTTCGCGGGCGCGTTTCTCGCCAACGGTATTCCGCACACGGTGCAGGGCACCAGCGGCAACCGGTTTCAGACGCCGTTCGCGTCGCCGCCCGGAGTCGGCGAATCCTCGGCGATAGTCAACGTCATCTGGGGTCTGGCTAATTTCGCGG
>Ga0137416_10002307_pt1 | contig 10171 bp, 2 predicted proteins | sample CZODoug3_1_1_16f_FD_108282 | JGI IMG/M metagenome (GOLD analysis project Ga0137416, IMG submission 108282) | Vadose zone soil fungal communities from Angelo Coast Range Reserve, California, USA - CZODoug3_1_1_16fungal (Illumina Assembly) | ecosystem: Environmental > Terrestrial > Soil > Vadose...
CTTGACGCATGCAATCTCGATGGCTTCGAAAGAAGCGCCGACCCTCCCAGCGGAAACCCGGGTGTCGATTTTGTCAGCGGCCTACCCGAGGCTGCTGACACCGGAGAAGTAGTGATGAAACGGATTTTGATTGCATTGATTTGCGTGCTGGCGTCGGCAGCGGTTGATGCGCAGACCGTCAACACCTGGAGCGCGCAGGACTATGACTTCTACGCTGGCGACTTCAATGGGGATGGTTTCGCGGACGTGCTGTTCATTGCACACAGTCCGAGCATGCCGAGCGGCATTCTGCTGTCAGACGGGACGGCACCCGCGAGCCTCGGGCAGACATGGGCTAGTAACTATCTCGGCATCCCCTGGTCGTCCGATGCCTACTCCGTTCATGTAGGTGATTTCAACGGCGACGGGAAGACGGACATTTTTCTGCAGTCCAGCGGTCCCGGCGACAGCTACCTGCTATTGACCGACGGTTCCGGTCACATCAGTGCGATCAGCCAGACGGTCGCCGATCGAGCCATGGGGCTGCAATGGTCAGCCGATCAACATCGCCTCGTGGTGGGTGATTTCAACGGCGACGGCCATGCTGATCTTTTCTTCCAACCTACATTACCCGGTGGGACGAGCGCCGTGGTCTACGCGGATGCGAACGGACAGTTCACGAGCAACACTCCGCAGCAGAGTTGGTCCGATGGGTATCTCGGGTTCAATTGGTCTGTGTCGGATGCCAATGTCTATTCCGGGGACTTCAATGGTGATGGCCGTGCAGACCTGCTGATCCAAGCCCAACCAATCATGGATGTGTCCACTCACACCATCGCCACGAGCTATCCCCCGAACATGGATGGCGTGTTGCTTGCGCAATCGGCTGAGCAACCCTTCTCAATGACTGGCCTGCAATCGTGGAGCCGCAACGCCTTCGGAGTGGATTGGTCGCCTCTACTAAATAATCTCGTAGTCGCAGATTTCAACGGTGATGGACGAAGCGATGTGCTGCTTCAGCCACTTGCGGCGGGGGCAGACGCGCGTCTGGTCTTAGGAAACAGCCCGGGGCCCATCTTTACAAGTGTAAAGGGCGCGCTGCCGGCGGATGTGTCGGTCTCAGCAGATTCCGCTGTGCTCATCGCGGGCGCCTTTGCCGGCGGCCGAACGGCCGGACTTCTGATCCAGACATCTACCCGCGCGGGAACCAATTCGATTGCCAAAACTCCAGCCGCGGGTATTCACACGCGAACCCTCGCCTTGCCGGCACTCTCTGCGACTTCTGTTTCAATGGCTGGCATGGGGTATCCATCGCAGGAATCAGCCGCGCCATCGAAGGCCGTCAGCATAGCTGCACCAATGGCTGCGACGGTAACGCCCACCTCGGCCGGTCGGACCGCCAGTCAGTTTTCAGTGACGCCTACAGGAGCTGCGAGCTACAACATCCCGTTATGGACACCACCCGGCGCACGCGAGATTGAGCCGCACCTTGCTCTGCACTACACGAGCGGCGGACCCGATGGGCCAATGGGTCCGGGTTGGTCCATGACGGGAGTGTCGGCCATTGTGCGTTGTGGCAAGACCTGGGTGTCTTCGGGCGGCACGCCAGCCGGGGTGACTCTCTCGAGCAGCGACGACCTCTGTCTGGATGGCAATCGCTTGCGACTGACGAGCGGGACACAAGGTGTGGCCGGATCAACCTATCAAACCGAGATCGCCGACTTTTCGCTCATCACCGCCTATGGTTCACAAGGTAATGGACCGCAGTACTTTATCGTCCAAGGTAAGGACGGCCGGTACTATGAGTACGGCAACACGACCGATTCGCGTATCTTCGCCTCTGGCGCCACGACTCCCTATGCCTGGGCGCTGAACAAAGTCCGGGATCGCCAGAGCAACAGTATGGCGCTCACTTATAACGCTGGTACCGCGCTGGCGCTGACAAAGATTTTGTATACAGCGACGCCCGGAACAGGCAACGCTGCCCCTTACGAAGTGGACTTCAATTACGTCGCCCGTGCCGGCGGTACGACGATTTCGAAGTATGTTGCGGGCGGTGTGGTGTCACAGGCACAACAACTCGACAACGTCTCTGTGCTGTCCCTCCAGCCCTCGAGCGCGATCGTTCGCAAGTACCAGCTCGGATATACGCCTTCGGTGACCACCAATCGGCCGCTTCTGACCTCGGTGCAGGAATGCGGGGGCAGCGCAGGTACTGATTGCCTGCGTCCGACCTCGATCAACTACCAAGCCCAAACTTCGCCCGGAACCGCCGGCTGGTCGACAACGGCCATCTCGACTGGCCTCACAGGCCAATACGGCTTTCAACCCATTGATCTCAACGGTGACGGCATTCCGGATGTGCTCTACGGCAAGCTCTCCGGCAGCACCATTCAATGGTACGCACGGATCGCCAGTCTGTCCGGGTACGGGGCCGAAATCAGCACCGGCATGACGACAGACGCAACGAGCGCCACTTCGGTCATCCTCCCCGGGGTGTACTCGGGTACCGTCGCCAATCAAGTACTCGCGCCTGTCTCGGGGACCTGGTACGTCTATAAGTTCAACGGCTCGGGTTTCTCCAGCGCCAGCACTGGGGTGGCGGTGAACGGGGAGTTTACGGCGATCGACTACGACGGAGACGGGTTGCCTGACCTGATGTCTGTCTCGGGCAGCAGCATCCTCGTGCGTCGCAATATCACGAGCGCCGGCGGCGCCGTCACCTTCGCAAGCTCAGCCACCTCCGTGTGGACTACCAGCGACGACAGTGTCTGGGCAAGTTTGGCCGATACGTTCTTCAAGGCGGTTGACTTCAATGGCGACGGCCGCGCGGACTTCTTGGTCAAGAGTTCGTTTCTGTCGGATAACGGCAATGGCACAGTCTCTACCCATACAACCACCCACGTCCTCCTATCGAATGGATTTAGCGCGCAAGCAACGGACGTTGTGATTGGCAGCGGCACCGCCAGCGGCGCTCAGCCTCATACCCGCGACACCTATGTTGGCGATCTGAACGGCGACGGCTGTCCGGATATCTTCCTGGCCACTGCAGTTCGAGTCTCGAACTGCGCGGGCGGTTTCACCAACATTGTGACGAGCGTGCCCTCGGGCACCGACAAGGTCATGCCTGTCGATTGGGACGGAGACGGCCAGACAGATCTTCTCTACGCTGACAGCGGCACTTGGTATGTGCAACGCTCGACTGGCAATGGACTGGCCGCTCCGGTGTCGCTCGGTATTGCCGCTCCAGCGAACAAGAACTTCTTTGCGCTGGATCGAAACTCGGACGGACAGCCGGATCTGATGTACAACGATTCCAGTGCCTCCTATGCGGTCAGCTACCTGCCCCACAACGGTTTCGACATACCACCTGACTTGGCATCTTCCATTACCGACGGCTTTGGTATCAACTTCTCCCCGACGTACGTTCCCATAAGCCAGTCGAGCTATACGAAGTATGCCGATGCGGTCTTTCCTGATATGGACTATCAGGGCCCGATGTATGTGGTGAGTCAGTTCTCAGCCTCCGACGGCACGGGCGGCACGTACACGAATGATTTTGCATACTGGGGCGCACGCCTCAACCTGCAGGGGCGAGGCTTCGAAGGCTTCGATACGGTCCGACAGCACGATTCGCGCAGCGGCATTTGGACGCTATCGTACTACTCGCGCCAATTTCCATACATCGGCAGTCTGACCGACCGGGAGACATTCGAGCCCGATGCGACAACTTACATGTCGATCATTGGCAGTACGTATACCTATAAGACCCCAGGTGGTGTTTCGGGTGCGACCTGCAGCTCTTGTTACTTACCCTATATCAGCGATTCAATTGCCTATGACTACGAACTGACTGGCTCGAAGAAGGGCGGAGCCAACGCATACGTTGCGTTCACAAAGACCCAGTACACCTATGACACGTTCGGCAATGTGACGGACACGCTCGCCACCACTCAAGACACCGATTCGGGCGCGCCTGCTTCGCCCTTCAACGGCCAGTATTGGATTACTGAGATCAAAAACACCATCACCAACGACAACTCGGCTGCCAACTGGTGTCTGGGACGCCCATCGACCACCACGACCACGAAGACCATTCCGGGCCAGGCGGCACAGACGCGCACGGTCAGCCACACGATTGATTATCCGAACTGCCGAGCGTCGGTTGAGACCGTCGAGCCGAACGATGCGCGCCTGAAAGGCACTACCAGCTTTGGATTCGATGCGTGCGGCAACACGAACTCGGTATCCGTGGTGGGGCTCGACAAGAGCGGCTCGGCCATGCCTGCTCGTGTGACCACGACGAACTATGCTTACAGCACGACGCGATGTGCGCTCCCCGAGGCCATTACCAACGCCTTGAATCAGACCATGGTGAATACTTACAACTATGGTCTCGGCCTGCCGTCATCGACGGCCGATCCGAATGGCAACGCCACCTCGTGGCAATACGACAATTTCGGACGCAAGAAGCAAGAAACGCGCCCCGATGGAACGTACACGACGTACACCTACTCCGATTGTGTGGCTGCGAGCTGTTGGGGTATGCCTGATCTGCGGTTCCTGGTGTACACATACGCTTATAGCTCCACAGGAACTCAACTGCGGACCGATGAGAAGTTCTATGATGGGCTGGATCGCCTGCGCCAGGAAGAACTCAATCGAGTTTTGGGTGTCTGGGATGTCCAGGTGTTTTCGTACGACAGCTTGGGTCGTAAGACTCAGGCTACGGTGCCGTATTCGGCATCGAGCAACGGCTACCATCTCTACACCTATGATATTGCGAATCGTCTGACCGAAGATGATCTGTATGACACCAGCGGCACCTTCTATCGCTCGGTCAAGATGGGCTACGCGGGGCAGACCACCACGGTCACTGACCCGAACGCCAATGCCATTACCAAAGTTACCGACGTCGCCGGGAAGATTCGCCGCGTCACCGATCCCAACACGAATGGTACCGTGGCAGGCAGTACAAATTACACGTTCGACCCGTTCGGCAACCTGATTACGATCGTCGATGCCGACAACTATTCGTCGAGCTACAGCTACAACATTCGGGGGTTCAAGACCGGCTCGACTGACGTCGATACGGGCTCTTGGACCTTCACACCCGATTCTCTGAATGAGCTGGTCTCGCAGACCGACGCCAAGAGCCAGGTCACGACCTTCGGGTACGATCTGTTGGGACGGTTGACGAGCCGGACAGAGCCCGAGTCCACGACTGCGAGTCAATGGACATATGGAACCAGCGCCACGGCGCACAACATCGGTCGTGTCACCCAAGTGACCAAGCCCGATGGGTATGCAGAAGCGTACACGTATGATGGCGTGGGCCGGCCGCAGACAGTCACCTATACAGAAGATGCCACGAACTATGTCTTCACATACGCTTACAACAACCTGGGGAGTGTCGATACGGTTACGTATCCGGTGAGCACGTCCGGATATCAGTTTGTGCTTAAGAATGTCTACGATGCGTACGGGTATCTGAACCAGGTCAAGGACAACGCCGCGGGCACACTGTTCTGGACCTTGAATTCCGTCAATGATGCGAGTCTTCCGACGCTGGAGACGCTGGGGAATGGTGTGAAGATCGCGAGCACCTACTCAGCCTGGACCAACGAAATGACGATACGTACCGAGGGCACCGGCGGATCCACCACCAACCTGCAGAATCTGACGTACAACTGGGATCTCGCAGGAAATCTTCACCAGCGCATCGACAATCGTCAGGTTCTGACCGAGCAGTTCGCCTACGATTCGATGAACCGACTGCTCAACTCTCAGCTAACTGCAGGTGGCGCGATGACTACCAATCTAACGCTGACCTACGATGCGTCGGGAAATATCAATTCCAAGAGCGACGTGAGCGCATCCACCTATGTCTACGATTCGGTACACAAGCATGCGGTGAAGACGGCCGGCAGCATGTCGATGACCTATGATGCAAACGGCAACATGATCAATCGCGCTGGCGGGTCCATCAGCTACTACTCCTACAACTTGCCCAACCTGATCAATGGCAGCGGCAACTCCACTCAGTTCTTCTACAACGCGAGCCACCAGCGCTGGAAGCAGGTTGCGAGCTACTCGGGTACGGCAGAGACCACCCACTATGTCGGCGGCCTGCTGGAGGTCATGAAGCGCGGTACGGGAGCGACCGAGTATCGCCACCTGATCCCCGCCGGCAATGGTAGCGCGGTGTATACTCGTCGCACGGATGGAACTACGGGAACCTACTACGCGACCTCTGATCACCTCGGCAGCTCGGATGTGGTGACGGACAGCGCGGCCGCCGTGCTGGCTCGGGAGAGCTTTACGCATTTCGGCGCCAGACGGGGGAGTGCCTGGTCGGGTACACCGAGCAGTGCCGACTACACGGCCTTCGGCAACACCACCCGTAAGGGCTTCACCGGGCACGAAATGCTCGATTCCGTGTCCCTGGTGCATATGAACGGCCGAGTCTACGACCCGTATCTCGGCAGATTCTTGTCCCCGGACACAGTCATCCAGAGCTTGGGGGCCACGCAGTCCATCAATCCGTATGCCTACGCCTGGAATGATCCGCTCAAGTACACCGACCCGAGCGGGCATAGCCTGTTGGGAGACATTCTCGGGGCCGTCGTCAGCATCGCCATTGGTTATCTTACTTTTGGGATTGCGGATGCATTTCTAGCCAGCGAATATGTCATCGGCGCAAGTGTATACGCCGGTGCAATCAGCGGATTTGTCGGTGGATTTGTCGGCGCAATGATCTCGACCGGCAGTCTGAGCGCAGCACTCACTGCCGGGGTGATATCTGGGGTTACCGCAGGACTCTTTAACGCCGCTGGCACTGCGTTTAGTGGCAACAGCGCGTGGCAAATAACTGAGCGCACGGTTGCGCATGCAGCCATCGGATGCGCATCGGCGGCTGCAAGCAGTGGTAACTGCGGGACGGGTGCATTGGCGGCGGCCGTGACGGAGGCGGCGAACTCGACCGTGATGAAGGGCAATGAATTTGCGCAGTGGGGGCATGATGGACAACTCGCGGCGCGCACTGCGCTTTCCGGACTGATCGGGGGAGCCGCTGATCGAATCGTGGGTGGAAACTTTGTCGAGGGCTTTTCAATTTCTGCGGCTGGCTACCTTTATAACAGCGCGTGGCACAGCACGAGCGCCGTCAACTTTGTCGACGACAACGGTGTCCCAGTTCGAGAACCAAGCGGTGCCATTGTTCAAGTGCCCAGCGACGTGGATATGCACTCTTTTGTCGCTGCAGGAGAATTATTCGACCAAATTGGCGCTCCCGAACAAGGACTTCCCAATTTTGCGCGAAATGGCCTATGGGACATTCAAAGGATCGATGGCGTGTTCTATCCAGCGTTCAGAGATGCGGCGACAGTTGCGATCGGTCTGTACGCTGCCGCCGCCGGAATTCCGATAAATCAGATACTAGCAGCCTGTCGGACTGACACTTTTGTTTGAACGGTAATTCCGGTCCGGAGTTGACGGATTCATGATAGTTGGTAGACAGAGTCTAAAGATACGATGGCGCGAGCCCCTGTCAGGCAGGTTGCAGAGCAAACATCCGTTTGATGTTCCAGGTCATCGTTACCAGATTCCACTCACCCTTGACATTGGCGAGGCCTCGCAAGAGGAATTGACGGAACCCCATCGCCGATTTGATGATGCCAAACACCGGTTCCGGAGTTTGTTTGCGCAGCGCGTAGAGCTTTTTACCCTCGGGAGTCTTCAACCGGTGCGCCATTTTCTGCATCGGTGTGGCCGAAGCCGGCGCAGATTTGGGAGCTGCGGCAAAACGCTCTCGCCAGCTGAGATGATGGCTCTCGCGCCCCATCGAGATCAGCGGCTCGATCTTGGCGGCCGCGCACTGCTCCACGTTGGCCTGACTCAGATACCCGTTGTCAGCCAGGATCCGCTTGGTACGACCCAATTCTTTCGGCAGCGCTTTGATCTTCCCGATCATCGGCACAAGTTGCTGTTTGTCGTTCGCCGCCTGCGTGACTTCGTTAGCCACGATCAGAAGGCTGTCCGTGGCCACCGCGGCCTGAGCGTTGTAGGACTGCTCGAAGCCGCCGCCAGCCACCGGCATAATGCGCGAATCCTCGTCGGTCAAATTGATCTGATCCTGTTCCCGCACCCCACCTGTGGGAGGCTCGGGCGGACGTCCGCGCGACTTCTTTCCCGTGCGCTTTGCTTGCTCTTCGCGCGCGGCCAGCTTGGCTTGATGTTCAACTTGTTCGCGCTCCAGGCGCTCTTGCACCCGCGCCTCGATCTTCGCCTTCGCCTCGGCGATCGCCGCCAGACGCAGTTCCCGCCGCTCAAGCTCCTCGGGAATCGACATCCCGTCAGGGATATCGGCGGCGTCCGCCCGCTCGGCGAGCCGCAGCAATTGCTGCACTTCCCGCTTCAGCTGCTTCTCGATCTTCTTGGCGTGACCATAGGACAGCGCGCTGTGCCGGCTCGCATTGGCGTGAATCTTCGTGCCATCCAGTCCCACGGTACCCAGCTCGAGCATCCCCATCGTGCGCGCCAGCTTCAACACCTCGACAAACAGCGACTCAATCTGCCCGAGAAAGCGCTTTCGAAACGCGGCGATCGTGTCGTGATCGGGATGCTCGTTGCCGGCGATGAAGCGAAACGCCACCGAGTCGTACGTCGCCCGCTCCAGTGCTCGGCTGGAAAACACCTTGGTCGCATAGCCGTATATCAGCAGCGACAACAACATCGCCGGGTGATACGAGGCCGAACCCGATCCTCGGTAGGCCTTCACCAGCTCCGACAGGTCCAGTCCATCCACCACTTCCACCACGTAACGAGCCAAGTGTCGCTGCGGCAACCACTCGTCCACCGACGGGGGCAGCAAAAACCCGGTGTCGCGGTTGATTGGCCGAAAGTTGCTCATGCTTTCCCAGTTCCGATAGCGAGGAGACCGGCCATGATTATCGCCTATTTATCGTTAAGTCCGACAGGCTACTAGCCACTGAGAATGCTGTCGCGTTTGTTGGAACTTATCACGACCCACTGAGTTCCGTTTGGACGAATCTTCCTCAGCGCAATGTTGTTAACACTCAGCTTGGCTATGACTTGTACAAATCCGGGCGAGTGGGAAATGGGCATTGATGTGATGATTAATAGTACCCTTGTGCGCGTACGATCGGCTCACAAAGTCGCTTTTTGCTTCGCAACGCTTGTCATGGCTAACAGCCATGCCGGGAATTTTAACGTTCGCGCTGCATCGAATATTGATCGGACCGTCAATTCGGAATACAAAGTTTCATACGCTGTCGAGCAAATCAAGAGCGGCATGGTTTCGGTCCCTGACGGGTATTTCACCATGGGAAATTCGAAAAAAAGGGGCCCATCGAGCGAGTCGCCAGCGCATCGTGTGCACATCAAAGCGTTTCGGATCAGTAAGTACGAGGTTACTTTTGAGCAATATGAGGCGTACGCCGAAGCTACACAGAACAAAGTTCCAAACGACGAGGGATGGGGGCGCGGAAATCGGCCGGTTGTCAACATAAGTTGGCACGATGCGCAGCAATTTATCGAGTGGCTCAATCGGGAAACCGGTCTGGAATATCGACTACCGAGCGAGGCAGAGTGGGAATATGCGGCGCGATCTGGCACTTCAACCGACTACCCGTGGGGCGACAAATTTGACAGTAACCTGGCAAACGGAAGGGCAGCCTCCGGCGCAGTCACCTCGCTTCACACCGCACCCGTCGGCTCGTACCCCCCAAACAACTGGAAATTGTATGACATGATCGGCAACGTTATGGAATGGACTGCGGACTGTTGGAACGCCAATTATATTGCGGCTCCGACGGACGGCTCCGCGTGGAGCAACGGCGATTGTGCCATGCGAGTATTTCGTGGGGGTGCGTGGGCAGTGACCCCTTCATATCTCACGGTATCTTTTCGTATGTTCGTCGATACGTCATTTCGTAATTCCGCGCTAGGATTCCGTTTGGCTGCAGATCCATAGACGCACGGAGTAGGGCGTAATCGTGGCTACCGGACCTCGGCCGCCGCCCCGTCGTCACCCTTCGCCCGTTTGCATCTTCTTGAGTTGCTGCCATACCTGCCGGCTCGAAAATCATTGCAGCCAGGTACTGATTCCACGGGATACCGCTTGAGCTTGTAATGATCTCTGCGACTACGAAATAGCCCAGATTGGAATAGC
>Ga0137416_10002311_pt1 | contig 10156 bp, 10 predicted proteins | sample CZODoug3_1_1_16f_FD_108282 | JGI IMG/M metagenome (GOLD analysis project Ga0137416, IMG submission 108282) | Vadose zone soil fungal communities from Angelo Coast Range Reserve, California, USA - CZODoug3_1_1_16fungal (Illumina Assembly) | ecosystem: Environmental > Terrestrial > Soil > Vadose...
TAGCACTGGCCCAGGTGCTCGGCCAGCCGATGGGACAGCGTGCTGGCCTCGATGTCGGACAGCTCGGCCCGGTTCACGTGCACTCGCTTGAGCAGCGCTGCCACCGCGAAGATCACGCCGTCGTGCACCCCGGCGCCCGGCTGGAAGCGTGGCCGGTCCGCATCGAAGCCGCCGCTGGCCAGGAGCGCCGGGTCGGGGTAGATCTCCAGCGCCTCGGTCGGCTCGGCGACGCCTAGCCAGCTGATCGGCTCACGGCCGGTGATGAACGCGGTGCCGGGCGCGATGTCGCCACGCACGGTGCGCTCGCCGGCGCGCCGCTCCTGCCCGGTGTGCGCGGTGAACGACACGCCGACCTGGAACGCGCCGGTGGTGCTGGTTTCGGCGTGGGGTGGCCGCCAGGCGTAGTGCGAGCGCATCCCGGGCCAGTCCAGGACGGACCGTGCCGGGAGGCCCCGCCAGCCGGTTTGGCGCGCCATCACCTGGTCAGGATATCCGCGTGGCGCACGCCGTAGGCTGACGTCGTGCCAGTTCCAGGTCCCGGATACACGATCACTGCCCGAGTTTCCGCCCCGCCGTCGGCGAGCGCGGCCGGCGACCTCGCCGCCGCGATCGGCAAGGTCGGCGGCGTCGTCACCGCGTTCGACGTGGTGGACGCGACCGTCGACCACAACGTCATCGACATCAGCTGCAACGCGCTGAGCGAAGGCCACGCCCAGGAGATCACCGACGCGCTCGCCGCGCTGCCCGGGGTCAAGGTGCGCAAGGTCTCCGACCGGACGTTCCTGGTGCACCTCGGCGGCAAGATCGAGGTCACCCCGAAGGTCAGCCTGCGTACCCGGGACGACCTGTCCCGCGCGTACACCCCCGGCGTGGCCCGGATCTGCCTGGCGATCGCGGCCAACCCGGAGGACGCCCGCCGGCTGACCATCAAGCGCAACACCGTCGCGGTGGTCACCGACGGCTCGGCGGTGCTCGGCCTCGGCAACATCGGGGCGGCGGCCGCGATGCCGGTGATGGAGGGCAAGGCGGCGCTGTTCAAGCGGTTCGCCGGGGTGGACGCCTGGCCGGTCTGCCTGGACACCCAGGACACCGAGGAGATCATCCGGACGGTGCAGATCATCGCTCCGGCCTACGGCGGCATCAACCTCGAGGACATCGCCGCGCCGCGCTGCTTCGAGATCGAGGCGCGGCTGCGCGAGCTGCTCGACATCCCGGTGTTCCACGACGACCAGCACGGCACCGCGATCGTGGTGCTCGGCGCGCTGCGCAACGCGCTGCGGGTGGTCGGCAAGTCGCTGGCGGACTGCCGGATCGTGGTCTGCGGGGTCGGCGCGGCCGGCTCCGCGATCATCCGGCTGATGCTGCCGGAGGGACCCGGCGACGTGCTCGCGGTCGACGTGGACGGCATCGTGCACCCCGGCCGCGCCGGGCTGGCCGCCGACCCGAACCTGACCTGGGTCGCCGAGCACACCAACGCGGCCGGCCGGGCCGGCTCGCTGGCCGACGCCATGGTCGGCGCGGACGTGTTCATCGGGGTCTCCGCGCCGAACCTGTTCGGCGAGGCCGAGCTGGCCTCGATGGCGTCCGATTCGGTGGTCTTCGCGCTGGCCAACCCCGATCCCGAGGTCGACCCGGCGCTGGCCCAGCGCTACGCCGCCGTGGTGGCAACCGGCCGGTCGGACTACCCGAACCAGATCAACAACGTGCTGGCGTTCCCCGGCTTCTTCCGCGGCCTGCTGGACGCGCAGGCCGCGGCGATCACCGATGACATGCTCCGGGCGGCCGCCGCGGCGATCGGCGCCGTGGTCGCCGAGCCGAACCCGTCGTTCATCGTGCCGAGCGTGTTCGACGCCTCGGTCGCCTCCGAGGTCGCCAAGGCGGTCCGGGACGCCGCGCACCGGGCGTCCGTAGGTTCCTGACCCCTCTTCGGGCGCACACCAAAGTAACCTGAGTCCGGTTTCCGAGCGTCGGAACCGGACTCAGGTTACTTTGATCAGGGAGCGGTCGGTCAGCCCAGGTGCAGCTGCTGGCCGGGGCGGATCAGGTTCGCGCTGTGCAGGTCGCCCCGGTTGGCCTGGTAGATGGCCTGCCAGCCGCCGTTGACCCGCTCGGCGGTGGCGATCCCGGAGAGCGTGTCGCCCGGCCGGACCAGGTAGCTGCGCCCCGCGCCCGGAGCCGGCGCGGCAGGCGCCGCCGGAGCGGCCTGCGCGGGGGCGGGAGCGGCGTGCGCCGGGGGAGCGGCCTGCGCAGGCGGCGGAGCGGCCTGCGCCGGAGCGGGGGCCGCGACCGGGTCCGGCAGGGCGTGCCGGGGGCCGGTCGGCGCCGGGCCGGTCGGCGCCGGGGCGGCCGGCTGGGGAGCGGCGGCGACCAAGGGTGCGGCGGGCGTGGGGGCGGCGGCCGGGGCCGGAGCGGCGTGTTCGACCGCCGGCGGGGAGGCGGCCAGCAGGACGCCGGGGCCGGTCGCCGGGGCCGGCTGGTGGATCTGCGGCAGGGCGGTGAGCGCCGGGGCGGGTGCCGGCGCGGCGGGCTGGGTGGCGGCGGCCAGCAGCGGCGCCGGCGCGGGCGGCACGGCCGGGGCTGGCGGCAGGACGGCCGGGGTGGCGTCCTCGATCGGCCGCCGGGGCGAGGGCACCGTGGGGACGACGGGCTTGCCAGCCGGCCGGTCACCCTCGGCGGGAGTGCTCAGCTTGGGGGCCGGGCGGGTCTTGGCCGGCGCCTTCACGGTGATCGCCCGCTGGGTGGCCGAGCTGCCCCGGGCGCCGGCCTTGCGGGAGCAGACCGGCCAGGCGTTCCAGCCCTGCCCGGCGAGCACCTTCTCGGCGATCACGATCTGCTGCTCGCGGCTGGCCCGGTTGGCCGTCGACGCGAACTGGTTGCCGCCGAAGCTGCGCCAGGTCGACTGGGTGAACTGCAGCCCGCCCTGGAAGCCGTTGCCGGTGCTGATCCCCCAGTTACCGCCGCTCTCGCACTGCGCGACCCGGTCCCACACGTTGTCCGGGGCGGCCTGCGCCTGGCCCGCGGTGACCAGCGGGGCGCTCACCACGGCACCGGCCAGAGCGGTCTTTGCGATGGCGTGGCCGGTGGTCGACGGTTTGCGGTGGCGGCCTCGGTAGCGCGAGCCGATTCGAGCCATGCGTGGTCTCCAGGGTGGTCGCGCGACCGGGAGACCGCCGGGGAGCTGGCGGTTGCCCCGGCCGAGGCCGGGGCACTCCCGTCCCTGTCCAACGCTTGACTCGGGGGCCGATGACCGCTGGACAGGGGAGCGCGCGGCGGGCACCGGGGGCCGCCGGGCAAGGCTGGGGATCGGCGGACCGGAGGTGACGCTAGGCGACCGGAGCCGGAACGAAAAGTGATCCCGAATAGCCCAGTGGAGATCGACTTGACAGCTCGAATGGCTCAACGGTGACAGTCGGTGCAGTTCACGGGCCAACTTGATAACGAACGAGACACGGCGGTGAAACGAAACGTGATACCTGCGGAAGTGATGCAGTTCACATCTGTACGGCAGGCGGCGGCGACCGTGGCACCGGCCGTAGGGTCGGTGGGGTGGAGCTGACTCACGTCGACGCGGCCGGGGCCGCCCGGATGGTCGACGTATCGGAGAAGTCGCCGGGGGCCCGCGTCGCGGTGGCCACCGGGGTGCTGCGCACGACCGCCGAGGTGCTCGAGCTGTTGCGCCGGGACGGGCTGCCCAAGGGTGACGCGCTGGCCACCGCGCGGATCGCCGGCATCATGGGCGCCAAGCGCACCCCCGACCTGGTGCCGCTGTGCCACCCGATCGCGCTGACCGGCGTCACCGTCGACCTGGAGCTCGCCGACGCCCCGGAACCCGCCGTCCTCATCACCGCCACGGTGAAGACCACCGACCGGACCGGCGTCGAGATGGAGGCGCTGACCGCCGTCGCGGTCGCCGGCCTCACGCTGCACGACATGGTCAAGGCCGTCGACCCGGCGGCCGTGCTGGACCGGGTGCTGGTGCAGCGCAAGGACGGCGGCAAGACCGGCAGTTGGACCCGGCCGGAGGGCCGCTGATGACCATGGCGGACGGGGCTGAGCGGCCGCGTGCGGCCCGAGTGGTGACGGCATCGAATCGGGCGGCCGCCGGGGTCTACCCGGACCGTGGCGGCCCGCTGATCGCCGACTGGCTGCGCGCGCACGGGTTCGACTGTCCGGACCCGGCGGTGGTGCCGGACGGCGAGCCGGTCGGCGCGGCGCTGCGGGCGGCCGTCGCGGACGGGGTGGACGTAGTGATCACCACCGGGGGCACCGGGATCTCGCCGACCGATGCGACCCCGGAGATCACCAGGGGCGTGCTGGACTACGAGGTACCCGGGCTGGCCGACGCGATCCGGGCCGCCGGCGCCCCGAAGGTGCCCACCGCGGTGCTCTCCAGGGGCCTGGCCGGGGTGGCCGGGCGCACCCTGGTGGTCAACCTGCCGGGCTCGACCGGTGGGGTGCGGGACGGGTTGGCAGTCTTGGACGGGGTGCTGGCGCACGCCGTGGACCAGTTGAGGGGAGGCGATCACCGGTGAGCGTGCTGTCCACCCAGGTGATCCGGGCCGCTGTTGTCGAACAGCCGCTCAGCGTCGACGAGCACGCCGAGCTGGTGGCGAACGTGGCCGCCGGCGCGGTGGTGACCTTCGCCGGCGTGGTGCGCAACCACGACGGCGGCCGGGACGTCGCCGAGCTGGAGTACAGTGGCCACCCGACCGCCGAGAAGATCATCCGCCAGGTGGCCGACGAGGTCGCCGCGCGGGCCACCGGCGTGCGGGCGATCGCGGTGAGCCACCGGATCGGCCCGCTGCGGATCGGTGACGTGGCGCTGGCCTGTGCGGTCGCCGCCGACCACCGCCAGGAGGCGTTCGCGGTGTGCGCCGAGCTGGTCGACGAGGTCAAGCGGCAGCTGCCCATCTGGAAGCGGCAGAAGTTCGGCGACGGCAGCGACGAGTGGGTCAACTGCCCTTAGTCGGGACAGCCGGGCTCCGGTGCAGCGTCCACGGACCGGCGTTGATGGCGAAGTGCCGGTCCGGGCCGAGCCACTGTCCCGTCATCGACCGCCCGGTCGGGTCCAGCACGAGCTGGAGCACGCCGTGATAGACCGCGCCCCGGTAGTAGCCGGTCGGCGAGGTGTGTTCGGTCCATGACCCGGTGATCAGCAGGCCGGCCGCGGCGAGCTCGAGCTCGAGGATGCCGAGCTCGGTCGGCAGGCTGCGACCGATCAGCTTGCCGCGTTCGATCCGCAGCCCGATTTGGTAGGTGTGGGTCAGCTCGACGCCACGCCCGGTACTGGAGAAGGTGTATCGGCTGTCCCACAGGCCGGCCAGCTCGTCCAGGCTCGGTGCGGCGCCTAGCACCGGGGTCGGTGGCCGCTCGGCCGAGCCCTGGGCGGCCATGGCGGCGGCGGTGCTGAGTTTGAGTAGGAGCGAGCGGCGCCGCCGGGCGGGCAGCTGGGGGGACCAGTCGGCGATGGCCCTGGTCAGCTCGGGCAGGTCCAGGTTGTCGAGGTGCCAGGCTAGGGCGGCGGAGGTCGTCCCCGGGATCGGCCCGGCGGGTTCGGCGTTGGCACCGGCGACCGGGTCGCGGTGTCGGTGTTCGCCCCAGCCGGTGAGTAGGTCGGTCACGTCGCAGCCGTAGAGCTGGGCGAGGCGATCCAGCACGGTGAGCGAGGGCGCGTAGCCGGTGCGGCTGGGCCAGTTCTCCCAGTACGAGATGTTCTTGAACGTCTTGGGCTCGTCCGGCCACCTGCGGTTCCACTCGGTGGCGACGTCCGCCTGCCCCCAGCTGTGGGCCAGCCGCATGGCCACCCGGGCATTCACGCCGTACTGCTCCCGCAACAGTTCGGCGACCGCTCGGACCGGTTTGCCCTGGGCGCGCAGCTCCCGGGCAAGAGTCAGCTGTTCCTGGCGTCGAGCGGACCGAGCCACCATGTGATCAGGCTACTCCCAGTGCAGCGGGGAGTTGCGTTGTGCGGTCGCCGCGCTACGGGGTGTTCTCGGGGTCCGGGTTGACCAACGCTGCTTTCACTCGGCATAGGAGAGGAGCCAGATGGAACGCGGCACCGGCGCGGACGGTGACTGGGACCTCGCTCGCACACTGGCAGCTATGCCGGTGACCTGTCGACGGCTGCTTGACCGGCATCTGCCGGGCGCCGACGGGCTGTGTCGAGGCTGTTACTCACAGGTGAGACTTGCGCATCGGTGGCCTTGTGTGCTTTATCAGGCCGCGATCATCGCCGACCGGATCGCCGATGGAATCGAATGAGTCCGGTGGGGAAAAGTATCTGGCGTGTTGCCAATAAAGTCACATAGACATGCACTATGTGCCTTCTTTGTCAATCTCGCCGAAAAGTAGTCCCGAGCGGGCGGGGTCGGTGCGGCGGAATGCGGCTGGTGCCCGCGCCTGAGTGCTCCGGCCCGCCAGGCCCCCGCGAGGCAGCGCCGCGGCATCCGTACCCCCGGCACGCGAGTGGCCCGGCGGTCGTCGGTCCGCCGGGCCACTCGTCGCGGCGGGCTCCTCGTGCACGAGCCCGGTAGTGCCGTTTCCACGGCACCAGATGATCAGCCGATGTTGAGCTGCTGACCGACCCGAAGCTGGCTCGGGTTGCTCAGCACGTCCTGGTTGCGCTGGTAGATGGCCTGCCAGCCGCCCACGATGTTCTTGGTCTGGGCGATCTTGGACAGGCTGTCCCCCGCCGCCACCGTGTAGTTGGCGCCGGGCTTGGTCAGGGACGGGTTGATCGGCTTGGGGGCCGCCACTGGGGCCGGCCCGTTCGGCTTGACCTGGGTCTGGGTGGTCCTGGAGGCGGAGGTCTGCTGCGACGTGGTCACGGTGCGCGGCGTTGCCCCGCCCTTGGCGCCGACCTTGCGCGAGCAGCTGGGCCAGGCGCCCCAGCCCTGCGCGGCGAGCACCCGCTCAGCGACCGCGATCTGCTGGGCGCGGCTGGCTCCGGCAGGGCTGCCAGAGCCTCCGTAGGCGCGCCAGGTCGAGGAGGAGAACTGGAGTCCACCGGAGTATCCGTTTCCGGTGCTTGTGTTCCATCTGCCGCCGCTCTCGCACTGGGCAATCTGGTCCCAGACGCTGTCCGGGGCGGCGTTCGCGGTTCCCGCGAGGACTAGGGGAGTACCAGCGACAACGATGCCGGCGACGACGACACGAGCCAGATTCCGCGCGCCGGAGCTCCGGCCGCGGGAGGTGCCTCGAGATCGGGTCATGACGCTCTCCACACCGCACTTATAGGGTTAGCTGCCGGGTTCGGGCCCAGGTGTAGCGCCCGACGGTTCCCACCGAATTAATCCCGCTGGTGTGATTTTCACACCTATGAATGGTTCCCCCATCCCTGCCCAGTGGTCATTCCTCTCGGTGGCCCCTGAGGCACTGGGCAGGGTTGGGTGCAGCGCCTCAGGTGTCATTTTTGGCCGGCTGAATCACCGGCCGCTGCAGCACGCTACGTAACTTAGGTGGGTATAAGTCAAGAAACCCGATTGCGAGGCTCGTCACGTATCGGCGATGATCACACACGTGTTCGCCATCACACTCGACATTGTTGCAGGTCATAACGGGTTTATCACGAGACGGAAACGCTGGAGCCAAGGTAGTTCTAATCTGGAAGGTGTGATACACATCACATGATCTGTGTCACTATTAAAACGTTGCGTTCGGCTGTCGTTCAACTGGCACCCGACCCGGGCGCTCGGTCATGCTGGTCCGGTGGGTAACACCGATCACCCCCAGCACCGGGCCGCCCCGACGTCCCCGGCCGAGCTTTCCGACGCCCTCAGCGCCACCGGCTACCTCGCCGACCAGGGCCTGGCCACGGCCGCCTTCCTCGCCCTCCGGATGAACCGCCCGCTGTTCTGCGAGGGCGAGCCGGGAACCGGCAAGACCGCGCTGGCACAGGCCATGGCCGAGGTGCTCGGCGCCGAGCTGATCCGGCTGCAGTGCCATGAAGGTATCGATGCGAGCCAGGCGCTCTACGACTGGGACTTCCCCCGGCAACTGTTGCATCTGCGGGCCCTGGAGGCGGCGGCCGGCGCGGCCGAGGAACGACTGGACGCCGAGGCGGTCGAGGCCTCCCTGTACGACCCCCGGTTCCTGATCGCCCGCCCGGTGCTGCGGGCCCTGCAGACCACGCCGAGCGTGCTGCTGATCGACGAGGTGGACCGGGCCGACGACGAGTTCGAGGCCTTCCTGCTCGAGGTGCTCACCGAGCACGCGGTGACCATTCCCGAGATCGGCGAGGTGCGCGCCAAGCAGCCGCCGCTGGTCGTGCTCACCTCCAACCGCACGCGCGAGGTGCACGACGCGCTCAAGCGGCGCTGTCTATACCTCTGGCTGGACCACCCGGACCTCACCAGGGAGATCGCCATCCTGCGCAGCCGGCTGCCCGGGCTGCCCGAGCGGCTCGCCGCCCAGGTCGCCGCCGCGGTGCGCAAGATGCGCCAGCTGGAGCTGCTCAAGCCGCCCGGCGTGGCGGAGTCCCTGGACTGGGCGCAGGCGCTGCAGCTGCTCGGCGCCCGCGAGCTGGACCTGGATGTCGCGGCGGCGTCCCTCGGCGCGGTGCTGAAGTACCGGGAGGACGCCGACCGGGTCCGCGCCCAGCTCGACGCGGTGATGGCGTAACCGATGGAGGGGTTCGGCACCGGGTTGTCGGCGGGGCTGCCGGCCGCGCTCGCCGGGCTGGGTCGCGACGACGCCAGGGACGGCACGGACCCGGTACCCGGCCTGGTCGGCTTCACCGCCGCGCTGCGGCACGCCGGCCTGCCGGTCACCACCGACCGGGTCGCGGCCTTTCTCACCGCGCTGGACGAGCTGGACGTCACGAGCAAGCCGCAGACCTACTGGGCCGGCCGGCTGACGCTGTGCGCCGACCCCGACGACATCGGCCGCTACGACGCGGCGTTCGAGGCCTGGTTCGAGCCGTCCCGGGGTGGCCGGCCGGTCCAGGTGCAGGACCAGCGCCGGCCGCCGCCCTCCCAGCTCGCCGCGCTCAGCCAGGACGGCGAACCGGAACGGGACCAGGACCCGGACGGCCCGGAGATCGCCCGGCTGCGGGTGGCGGCCAGTGCCACCGAGGTACTGCGGCACCGCGACCTCGCCGAGCTGTCCGCCGCCGAGCGGGAGCACCTGCGCGCGCTGCTGGCCCTGCTGCGCGCGGAACCGCCGATGCGCAGCTCGCGCCGCCGACGCCCGGCCAACCGCGGCTACCCCGATCCCGGCCGCACCCTGCGCGCCGCGCTGCGCAACCACGGCGAGATCCGCGCGCTGCACCGCCGGGCACCGAGGCGCCGGCCCCGCCGTGTCGTGCTGCTGATCGACGTGTCCGGCTCGATGGCGCCCTACGCGGACACCCTGATGCGGTTCGCGCACGTGGTGGTGCGGCGGATGCCGACCACGGTGGAGGCGTTCACCATCGGCACCCGGCTGACCCGGATCACCCGGGAGCTGGGGCACCGGGACGCCGAACGGGCCCTGTCCGCCGCCGGTCGGGCCATCCCGGACTGGTCCGGCGGTACCAAGCTGGGCGACGCGCTGCGCGCCTTCGTGGACCGCTGGGGCCAGCGCGGCGCGGCCCGCCGGGCGGTCGTGGTGATCTTCTCGGACGGCTGGGAGCGCGGCGAGCCGACCGTGCTCGCCGAGCAGCTCGGTCGACTGCGCCGGCTGGCGCACCGGATCATCTGGGTCAACCCGCATGCTGGTAAGGACGGCTACGCGCCGATCCAGGGCGGAATAGTCGCGGCGTTGCCACACTTGGATGAGCTGTTGGCCGGGCACAGCCTGGCCACGCTGGAGCGGTTGCTGGAGGTGATGGCTCATGCGTGACGTACTGGACTCGCTGACCTCGTGGTGGGACGGCGGCAAGTCGACGGCGCTGGCCACCGTGGTGGGCACGTTCCGCTCGGCGCCGCGCCAGCCCGGCGCCTCGATGCTGGTCGGCCCGGGCGGCGAGGCGGTCGGCAGCGTCTCCGGCGGCTGCGTCGAGGGCGCCGTGTACGAGCTCGGCAACCAGGTGCTCGGCGACGGGCGGTCGGTGCTGCAGCGCTACGGGGTGTCCGACGACGACGCGTTCGCGGTCGGCCTGACCTGCGGCGGCATCCTGGACATCTTCGTCGAGCAGGTGAACCGCGAGACGTTCCCGGAGCTTGGCGATATCGCCGCA
>Ga0137416_10002312_pt1 | contig 10147 bp, 13 predicted proteins | sample CZODoug3_1_1_16f_FD_108282 | JGI IMG/M metagenome (GOLD analysis project Ga0137416, IMG submission 108282) | Vadose zone soil fungal communities from Angelo Coast Range Reserve, California, USA - CZODoug3_1_1_16fungal (Illumina Assembly) | ecosystem: Environmental > Terrestrial > Soil > Vadose...
ACGCGCACCGCTTCCGCTTGAATACCTACTTCTATATCGCCTTCGAGCTCCCGCGGCGCATCGTCCAAGTCGAGGCGACGGGGCGCCCGCAGCCCGTGATGACGAGCGCCCATAGCGCGCGGCGATCGGCTTGGAATCCGTAATGCGTACTACGGGGCGTCGAACAGCGAAGCCGTTGCCTGCGGCGCGGTGGTTCGCAGCTCGCGCCTCAGCACGTGCTCGAGCGGCACGCGCGGCATTCGAGGACGTCCGGCTCGATGCCAAGGGCGTGCAAGAGCTCCGCCAGCAGCGATAGTGAGATGTTTCTGAATTCGCGACGTCGCGAATCGCTGAGCTCTTCAATTCCAAATTGCACCGGAATCGATATTTTCTGTAAATCGCTTGTCCGGACGAGATTGCTCTGGCAAGGACAAAAAATGAGCGTCACAACGAAACGTCCATCTTCGGTCTGGCTGGAGGACTCCACCCATCTCTATCCGGTGGTGGGGGCCGCGCAGGTCACCATTCAAACGTTCAATGCAGACCCCGAGCACCAGCATCCGATGGAGCTGCGTTCGAACTTCAAGGACGTCGTCTTGGTTCCGCAGGAGACGGTGACCTTGTCTCCCCGGTTCGTGTACACGGACGGTCTCCAGCAGCCAGCGACCGCATCGTTCACCAGCTTGGACAGCACGGTGGCCACGGTCAATGCTGGGCTGGTTACCGGCATCGCGCCGGGATTCACGACCATCACTGCGACGCTCAATTGGGCCAAGACACAGGGTGCCATCGGCATCGACATGACCGATGAGGTCAGCGCCATTTGGGGCAACACTCCGACCCCCACGAACGACCCCTGGGTCGCACGACCGACCCACGCCGCCGATCGAAGCGGAATTTCGACGGGCGGGGCGTTGAGTACGGACGGTGCCATCGTGCACGATACGGTACCGAGCCACATGTGGCTCGCGGGCGGCACGACGAATGGGGCGGCCATGAATGCTCAGCTGATCATCTCGTTGCCAGATACCGCGTACGACGTCGACGGCATGCGCATCTGGAACTACAACGAGACCGCCATGACCGACGCGGGGGTCGAGGCGTCGTCATCGCCAACAATAAGATCAAATCGATTCGGGTCACCGTCGTGGCCCCGCAGCCCATCACCAAATCGGTCGGCGCGCGCGCAGCGGTCCGCTTTTTCGAGTAAGCGCGAGCCGGTAGCTTCCGTCGGATGGGCAACTTCGACCCTTCACTCTCATTCCCCCTTTTGGACTCCTTATGCGCCGATTTCGGCGCCTCCACCTTCAAGGGTTGAATCGCCTCATGGCCGGGTCGGCCTCGAGGCGCCTTCGCCCACGACGGTGGTCCACTCGCGCACGCGCCACGAGGTGACGCAGCCACTCACCACATACGGGTCGGCGGCGGCAAAACGACGTACCACGTCCGCGCTCTCTGCGCGAAAGAGAAGGACGGCGCCGTCGATGGGATCCGCGAGCGCGCCGGCGAGCAGGAGCTCGCCGCGTTCGTGCGCGGCCCAGGCCTTTTCGAGGTGCGCGCTTCGATACTCGGCGCGTCGCTCCGCGTAGTCGGGGCCGACGTCGTAAAAAAGAAGATAATGATTCATGGGGTTTCTCCTCGTTGGTCCAATGGCAGGATCCACGCGTGAGGGTCGGGAGCGCGGCCGGTGGCAATGGCGACCAGCCGCTCCTTGGCGGCGGGCCCGATGCGACGTGCGTCCACGGGGGGCAGCACGAGGTCACGCTCGCGCCAGCGAATGCGCTGAATGTGCGAAAGCGTCGCCGCCGTGCTGGTTCCGAAGCATTCCTGGAGGGTGCCGGCGTCGTGAGCGCGCACCATCTCGTCCATGGTAATGGGCTTCTCGTGAACGGTCATGCCCTGATCGCGTAGCAAGGTGATGACGCTGTCGCGCGTGACGCCCGGAAGGATGGTGCCGCGCAACGGGGGCGTGTACACCTGCCCGTCGACGACGAAGAACACGTTCATCACGCTACACTCCTCGATGTAGGCGTGCTCGACTCCGTCGAGCCACAATGTCGAATGGCAGCCGGCTTCGACGGCCTCGCGCTCGGCGAGGAGCGCGGGTGCATAGTTGCCCCCTGGTTTGATATCGCCGGTGCCGCCGGGAAACGCGCGCACGTATCGCTCCGTCGCGAACACGTCGATCGGGGCGCTGTAGTAGTTCGCGAATGGAAACGTGAAGATGACGAAGCGGCAGACCTCGGTCGGCTTGACCCGCACGGACGGGTCGATGGAGAAGAGGCATGGCCGTATGTACAATGCGCCACGGTCGCCCGGCGGCACCCACGCCGCATCGACGGCGAGCAGGGCGCGCAGCCACGCGAGAAAGCGCTCGGCGGGGAGCGCCGGCATCGCGAGGCGCTCGGCCGAGCGCACGAGGCGTTGCGCATTCATCTCGGGTCGGAAGAGGAGCACGCGACCGTCGGGCGAACGGTGCGCCTTCAGCCCCTCGAACACGGAGAGGCCGTACTGGAGAGCGCTGATCTCCGGCGCAAGCGGCATGGGCCCGTGCGGCACGATGCGCGCCTCACCCCACGCCCTGTGGACGAAATCCGCGATGAGCATGTGATCGCTCATCTGCGAGCTGAAAGGCGCGAGCGCCAGATCGAACCCTGGCAAGCGGCTCGCCGCGATGCGCTCGACGTGAACGACCGAGCTCATCGCCGCTCCCCCGAAAGGCCATCGACGAGGATCATCTTGCCATCGGTCGACGCCTGACGAAGATCGCGCAACGGTCGATACGATTTGGACGCCCACCAGCTACGCCCGGCAGCCAGGGATTCGAACTCCACGAGCACCAGGCGACCTGGATTCCAGGCTCCCTCCAGCTCGAGCACGGTGCCACCCCGCGCCAGATAGCGGCCGCCGGCGGCTTCGATCCCCGGCGTCACTGCTTTGCGGTATTGAGCATAAGCCTCTGGGTCGCGTACGTTGGTAACTTGGACGATGAGGTATGCGGACATGAACGAAAACTAAGGGTCATCGAATCATGTGTCCAATGCATAATTATCATATATACTATGCCTGATGGATATCGAAGACGTACGCACGTTCGTGACCCTCGCGACGACGCGATCCTTCAGCCGCAGCGCTGAGGAGCTGCACCTCACCCAGCCCGCGGTCACGCGTCGACTGCAGCGGCTCGAAACCACCGTTGGCACTTCGTTGATCGATCGCTCGTGCCGTCCGCTTCGGTTGACGCAGGCGGGGGTATCGACGCTCGAATCGTGCCGTCACCTGCTCGATGCATTCGCGGGGTTGCTCGTGTCGGCGGGCGCGCCTGGGCGTGCGCTGAGCGAAATCCGTTTCGGGGTCGCGCACGCGCTCACGGAGTTCGCGCTGCTCTCCCCGGTGGATCATCTGCGGCACGAGCGCCCGGACGTACGCCTCGTCCTCGCCACGGGATGGAGTCACGATTTGCTTCGTCGCCTCAAGGCCGGGCGGCTCGATGCCGCCGTCGTGCTGCTCGACGCGCGCGAGAAGCTCGGCGTGGGGTTGGCCGGCACGGTTCTCGCGACCGAGCACCTGGTCCCCATCGCGCCCCGCCCTTCCCTGGTCCGCAGCGCGCGTCGCATTGCCGATTATCGTGATTCGAATTGGATCCTCAATCCGGAGGGCTGCGCGGCGCGCGCCGCGCTCGAGCAAGCGTTTCACCGCTCGGGCACTCCCATGCGCGTGATCGTGGAGACATACACATACGACCTGCAGCTCGCGCTGGTCGCGCAAGGCCGCGGCTACGGGCTGGTCCCCGCGAGATTGTTGGCCGAGAGCCCCTATCGAGCAGACGTCGAGTCGCTGTCTCTGGAGTTCCCAGGTCAAAAGCTGCGCATCTGGATGGCCACGCGATCGCTTCCTCCGTCGCTCGAGAGCGCCGTGGCCACGTTTGGCGCAGCGCTCGAGCGCGGCCTCGGCGCACGGCAAAACGGCAAGCGGCATCCCAAGTGATGCTTCATGGCCGAACGAAAAGCCGATGAAGCGCCATGCCGGCGAGCATGGCCAGCACGAAGGCCACCGTCTTCCGCGAAGATCGCCGATAAGACATTTGGCGCATGTTGTGAAAGTGGAACTCACTTGCCCCTTTCCTTTTCCTTCTTACGTGCTGCCCATATCCTTCTCCTTGCGTACGCGCGGCCGCCGAAGCGCCGAATGATTCGACGCCATTCTGGTCAGCGGAGGCACGATGGCGACGGTCACCGCCTTGACCACCGCACGACACATCGCGTACGGCCCGCATTGCTAAGTGATCGAGATGATCCAACTTTTTCTCGCGGTGAACTGGGACACCCCCCTAGGCTAGCGCTCGGCAATGGCCTGCGGCATGCACAAATAGCTATGACAATACGGCATAATGTGGACTCTGCGTGCGCCAACATCGGTCGAGCGGACAGCACCATCGAGTAATCGGCCGTGTTGCCCAGCTTCTCGGGCGTGGCGCGGCGCTTGCTGCCGGGAGCTTTCGCGGTGGACCAAGCGGAATACGGTGTCGAGGAAGAGCTGGCGCCCGAGGGGCTGCGCCGTGCGTTGCGCCGCGGTCGCCCCGTGCTCGATCGTCATTTCGACGCGGTCTATCCCCCATCGATTCGAGAGGTCTCGGCGTCGTTCTGGACGCCGGTATCGGTGGCGATATGCGTCCAATCGTGCGCCTCATACACGATGGGCGCCAATCGCGCGCGCCGCCCGCCAAAGAGGATGGCGGAGATCGGCACCCCCTTCGGATCATCGAAGCTCGCGCCGACGGTCGGGCACTGGTTCGCAGACACGGCGAATCGCGAATTCGGGTGTGCCGCGGGCCCGCTCATCCCCTCTGTCCACACATTGCCGCGCCAATCGGTGAGCGTTTCCCCGTCGCGCAGCGGTTCGAGGCCTTCCCACCAAGGTGTGCCATCACCACGAAGCGCCACGTTGATGAAGAGCGCGTTGCGCGCGAGTGCTGCGAGCGCGTTCGGATTGGTCCTTTGACACGTCCCCGGTGCTGCACCGAAAAATCCCGCTTGCGGATTGATCGCCCAAAGCCGGCCATCGTCACCGATGCGCATCCAGCAGATGTCGTCCCCAATGGTTTCGACCTTCCATCCGGCAAGCGTGGGAACGAGCATCGCCAAATGCGTTTTCCCGCACCCGCTGGGACGTGCGGCGGCCACGTAGTGCGTGACGCCGCTCGGGCTCGTGATGCCCAAAATCGCCATGTGCTCGGCCATCACCCTTCTTCACGGGCTTCGGCGCTGGCGAGGCGCAGCGCGTGGCACTCCTTGCTCAAGAGCGCGTTCCCGGCGTACTCCGAAGCGATGCTCCAGATGGTTTTCGTCTGAGGAAAGTGGCAAATGACCCGTTTCTCATTCGCCCCGATCTCCGACGTGACACTTCGTTTGCGCCTCGCGACCCTGGGCACGCAGCAAGTCCCGCACCCACCCACGAACAGGGCCGAGATGGCCCTCGCCGAGCGTGCCGCCCGGCGGTACCGGCGCCACACGGGTCCGAGCCGGCGTCTTGCGTCACTTTGGCATAGCAACTTTGCATTCCGGACCAGACATATCGCCTGGTTCTGCGCAGTCGGAGCTGGCCAGAGTCACCTTGTACCGATATTCTCGGTGGCTGTGCCGCCTGCCAGCCGACAACTTGACGTCGTTCTTCACCCGGTCATGCAATCGGCTGCGATGCGGCAACTCGACCGCGTCCTTCGAAAAGTCGCTGACAAGGAGGTGGTGATCACGTTCATCGGCGAGAGCGGTACGGGCAAGGAGGTGCTCGCGCGCCGGGTTCACGATCTCTCCGCGCGTCGCACCGGTCCTTTCGTCCCGATCAATTGCGCGGCCATCCCGGAGGTGGACGCGCCAGTTTGGCGCGAGCGCAGCACAGACAGAGTCGACATCTTCGATCGTCCCTTCGTAGACGAACAACCATCCTGTCGCTCGCACGAGCTGCACGCCTTCGCTTCGTGGCGTTGCCGCGGCGAGGATCAACTCTCCACCAAGAGCGTTCACTATGACAGGCAATGGGGGGAGATCGTTGGCATAGACGATCCAGTCGCTCGTCCCCTGGTGCGCGGCAAGAACAGCACTTGCTCCGTGCGCAGAAACGGTCCACCGTTCGATCCTTCTTGAACGACAAAACTGCAGGCGTCCTTCGAAATGGTCGCCCGCGCGTGCACGGGTGTACGGCTCACGACGCCGAGCAGAGACATATCAGGCACCTCGTTGGCGGGCTTCGCCCAGCGTACGGACTTGGTTTGATTTTTCTTGCGCGCCGCTCCTCGAAAAAGGCAGGCCTTGGGATGGCTACTCTTGGTCGTCATGATGCTTCTTCCGCTGGGTTTCCAAGCCAAGTCGCGCTCGGATTGCGTCCAAAATGGTCCACCCCCATGCCGGTTTCGGTACGACCACCGGAGCGGCGCGCTGGTCCAACGACGGCAACGCTTGGAACCGCCTTGGTTCCCTTGTCACGAGTATGGGCACCGCGTGCGAGCGCTGGGACCGGAGAGCGGCGAGAGCTCGGAAGACGGCATCACTTGGGAAGTCATCGGGAAAGAGGACGATGGCCGTTGCAAAGACAGGAACGAGCTCCAGAGCCTTCTCGAGCAGTCGCGTACTTTGCACGGTCACCCCCGCTGCGCGAAGGTAGTCTTCCAATCCGTTAATCGTTTTCGGATTGCCCGAAACGATCGTCACGTGGAGCGGATGGACCCAAGGGCGCGGCGGCATGCGATTCTGACAGTGAGCAACGAAGATACCAGTCCGCATTTTCTCGCGGAATTCTGCTACGCTGTCGGTTGCCCGTTCGTCTGCGGCTCGCAGAACGGTGAATGCGACACATTGTCATAGACAATAGTCACTAGTGCACCGACGCCGAGATGGAATCAACGATCGGCGTGACGTGTTCGGGCATCATGGCTCACGTCGCCGTGATCAAGGTCAGCCCCGAGCAACGCCGCGCGCTGGAGAGGATTGTGGCCCGTCCGTCTGAGGCGGCGGGCCTGGTTCGGCGAGCACGGGTGATCTTGCTCAGCGCGTCGGGAGTCTCAGGGGCGGAGATTGCGCTGAGGCTCGACCTGTCACCCGAAGCTGTTTCGCGCATCCGCACGCGGTTTCGTTCGGAGGGCGTTGAAGGGTTAGCCGAACGACCCAAAGCGGGCCGCAAGGACCATGCAGTGCCCGCGGCGACGGTCGAGCAGATCGTTCAACTCGCGCTTTCGCCGCCGCCCGCGGGCCGGAGTCGATGGACGACCCGCTTGCTCGCGAAGGAAGTCGGGCGCAGTAGCGGCTGCATCTCCGAGGTGCTGCGGCGTTGCGAGCTGAAGCCTCACCTTTCTCGGACGTACAAGGTGAGCCGCGACCCGGAGTTCGTCGCGAAGGTGAAGGACGTCGTGGGGCTGTATCTGGTGCCGCCCGAGCACGCCATCGTGCTCAGTGTGGACGAGAAGACGTCGATTCAGGCGCTCGAGCGGACGCAGTTGCCGCTGCCCTTGCGAAGCGGCCGAGCGCGACGACACACGCACGACTACAAGCGGCACGGCGTCGTCGACCTCTACGCGGCGCTCGAGGTTGCGACGGGCAAGGTGACCCATCGAGTCAGCGAATCCCACACGGCGACCGACTTCCTCGCGTTCATGAACAAGGTCGAGCGCGCGTACCCGTCGCAGGAACTCCATGTGATCCTCGACAACTCCTCCGCCCACGGCACGCCCGAAGTGAAGGCATGGCTCGCGGAGCATCCGCGCGTGCAGTTTCACTTCACGCCGACGAGCGCATCGTGGCTCAACCAGGTCGAAGGCTTCTTCGGCATTCTTGGGAAGCAGTCCCTGAGCGAGACAGACTTTCCGACCAAGAAGGCGCTCCGCGAGCACCTGGCGGCCTACATGCGCAGTTGGAACAAGAACCCCACTCCATTCGCGTGGACCAAGCCTGCGAACGCCATCATCAAGAGCCACCGCCGGATGCTTGATCGCATCTCAGCGGCGGTGCACTAATACGACAGCGGCGGCACGACGGAACCGCGACCGTCCTCAACCTCAGCCTTGGACTTCAAGAGATATATAAAGCCGTTAGGAAAGGACTGTCGGACGACGCGCAGCGGGCCCAGTTGATCGACTTCCTCGCCACCGTGCAGTACCCGGGGTTTGTCGGCCGATCTGTCACATCCGATGGCGAAGGCCTCCTACGTCACATCATGATTACGCCTGCGAAACTTGAAAAGTTTCGTGGACCGAAGGGATGCGCGGAAATTTCGATTCAGCACATGCACGGATACGGAGCGACGACTCAACGAGAGTTCACCTACGAATCCACGGTTGATCACTGGAACAGGCCCTACGCGTTCGGCGTTCACGCCCAAGAACAACGCGTCGCCGAATATGCGCTTCGAAGATGCGGTTGGACGGAAGCCGATTTCGTTCAAATCGCGCAACTCGCCCCCGAGAAACTCCCGCGAGGAGGAGCCCTTCATCTGTTCGTGTTGCACTGCCGAGAACGACTATTGGGGGAACCGTGGGCGTTACTCCGGGAACCCCGATCAGAGCCAGAAGACCCTTGTATCTTCCCCTTAATCCCCTAAAAGCACGCGCATGTCTTTCACCCTCCCCGGCTTCGACCTGGCTGTCTTTATCACCACCACGCTATCCGAAGACCTCGGCATTGGCCTTCCCGGTGGCGGGCGCGACGTCACCTCAGAGAGCGTCATCCCGGCGGACGCGCGCTTTGCCGGGGTGATGGACAGCCGCGAGGCGATCACCGTCGCAGGGCTACCTTTGGCCGCCGCGTTCTTTCGCCATCTCGACCCGGCCTGTGAGATCGAAATGCTTGTGCAGGATGGCCAAAGCGTCACTCCCGGGACCGCGCTGATGCGGATCGCCGGCAACGCCCGCGCCCTGCTCACCGCCGAGCGCAACGCTCTCAATACCGTCCAGCACCTCTCGGGCATCGCGACGATGACGCGCGCCTATGTCGAGGCGATGCACGGCCACGCCACGCTGCTCGACACCCGCAAGACCATTCCCGGCCTGCGCGCGCTGGAGAAATACGCGACGCGGATGGGCGGCGCGACCAATTACCGCATGGGCCTGTGGGATGCGGCGATGATCAAGGACAACCATGTCGCGGTGGCGGGCGGCGTCGGGCCGGCGGTGGCGCGGGCCAAGGCGGCGGGCGTCGAGCGGATTATCTGCGAGGTCGATCGGATCGACCAGATCGAGCCGGCGATCGTGGCCGGCGCCGCGCATATCCTGCTCGACAATATGGCGCCGACGATGCTGGCCGAGGCAGTGGCGCTGGTGGCGGGCCGTGCGGCAACCGAGGCCAGCGGCGGCGTGCGGCTCGATAACATCGGCGCGATCGCTGCGAGCGGAGTGGATTACGTCTCCGTCGGGCGGCTGATGCAAAGCGCGCCTGCGGCGGATATCGGGCTGGATTTTGAGCTGGTGTGATGGGATTAACGAAGATGATCCCGCTCAGAACACGCCGGTCATCGACACGAGGCTTGCCGTGGCTCTTGGGCTGACCTTGATCACGGCGACGTGAGCCATGACGCCCGAACACGTCACGCCGATCGTTGATTCCATCTCGGCGTCGGTGCACTAGCTTCGTTTGCATGGCGGCGCAAGTGGGATGCCGTTTGCGAAGGATCCGATCCAGACGACACATTGACGGTGGTAACGCGGGACGAGCAAGAACAATCGCAGGTGCGCTCGGCCGGCACGTGACCCGGCCGCAAGACGCGTCGGGCGCGCCGGTTGTTAAGCCCGCCGCCTCCTTCCAATTGGGCTACGTCGGCATGCTGCTGGTGCGAACGGCGGGATTCGAACACGCGCTGCTCCGGTTTTGAATCGGATGCCTCGTGCCGATTGGGCTACGTTCGCGTTGCGGGTGCGGGACGAAAGGATCGAACTCTCCTTGGCCTGCTTCTCCGTCTCCATCATGCCTCCATCGTGGGCTCTTCGGCCGCTACGTGGAAGAACGGGACTTCACGCAGCGGGTACCGGGTAGATGCGTGGCTGCATAACGTTCCGCATGATTGCCTCGCAACTCTTCACACCGATGGAACGCCCAGTAGGCGTCGAAGTCGCCGCTGGCGCGCAATGCGCGCAGGCGCAGAACGGCCTCGGCACCGTCGAGCGTGCGCCGCCGCGGTCCGTGCG
>Ga0137416_10002314_pt1 | contig 10145 bp, 10 predicted proteins | sample CZODoug3_1_1_16f_FD_108282 | JGI IMG/M metagenome (GOLD analysis project Ga0137416, IMG submission 108282) | Vadose zone soil fungal communities from Angelo Coast Range Reserve, California, USA - CZODoug3_1_1_16fungal (Illumina Assembly) | ecosystem: Environmental > Terrestrial > Soil > Vadose...
GGCGAAGGCCTAGGGTCCCGGATCAGAAAATTCGTTGGAAATTCGCGACTTTCTCAAATGAACCTCCGATCCGGGACACTAGCCGCTTACGCCGCCCAATCCTGGTCCAGGCGCGCCCCGAAGGCTGCCGCTAGCCACGCGTCCTGGATGGCGAGATCGAGTTCGTGATTGCGGGTGAACCCGGAGCGCGACCAGTTGCAGCTCCCGAACACGACCAGAGCATGGTCGAAGATCCCGAGCTTGGCGTGCAGCTTGGTCCCCGGCGGGGCACGGTACAGGCGGGCCTCGACCGACGCGGCCCGCAACGCGGCCATCGACTGCAGGTTCTGGGGCTGCCCGGGATCGAGGAGGACGCGGACGCGGATGCCGCGCCCCGCGGCCCGGCTCAGCTCGTCGACGACCAGCGGGTCGGACAGCACATACATCTCGACGTCGATGGTCCGGCGCGCGCCGGCAATGGCGCTCAGGACCGCGTCGCGGATGTCGTGGCCCGGCCGGGTGGCGACCACCCGGACCAGCGCGTCGGGGACGGCGGGCGGGAGCGCCACCGGATCCCCGGCCAGGGTCCGGTCCTGGTCGAAGATCCGTTCCAGGTTGGCGGCGACCGGCCCCTCCGCCAGCAGATCGTAATCGCGGTTCAGCTCAGAGTGGCGCCCCCAATTGATGCCGCCGACGATCGCGATCCGCCGGTCAACGATCAGCAGCTTGACGTGGTCAATGCTCCGCGTCTCGATGGGGAACGCCAGGACGCGGACGCCCGCGGCTTCGATATCCCCCCAACTCGCCTGGCTCTGCCGTTCGGACGGGTCCATGATGGCGGTGACCGCCACCTGGCGCTGCTGGGCCCGGACCAGGAGCCTCTTCAGGTCGGCGCGCTGGAACTCATACATCTCGACCTCGATGGCTGTCTGGGCCCCGAGCAGCAGGGCGCGGATGGCGCTGAAGGCGCTGGGTCCATCTGGAAGGGGGACCAGCCGGTCAGCACCCGCAGCCACCGGCGGGACGGTCGCCAGGGGAGCCGGGCTGGGACGGGCGCCAGGGTCGATCGCGTCCAGCCGGCTGGGTCCGCATGCCTCCAGGAGGAGTGCGAGCCCGATCGCCAACCCCGGCCGCCCGCCCCAGCCGCCCACGCCGGCATAATAACACAAGAGAGTGTATAGGAGGGAGCATAAAGAAGGGCTCACCTGAACTCGCGATCACGTATAATTCAGCGGCCAATGCGCACCTTTCTGGGCATCGTGGAAATGGCACTCGCCGTGCTGGTGGTTGGCGGCGTCCTCCTCCAAACGCCCAAGGCCAGCGGCCTGGGCGGCACCATCGGCGGCGGTGGTGATTCGGGCGGTGGGTACCGGACGAAGCGCGGGCTGGAACGCAACCTCTTCTACACCACCATCGGCCTGGTGGTCCTGTTCGTCGTCATCTCGCTGATCTACGTGCGGGTGTCGCCGGGAGCGTGATCCGCCGGGCGCTGCTCGCCGCGGGGGCGGGCGGCCTGCTGGTCGGGGCGGCCATCCTCGTCTACATTTTTCGGCTGGAGCTGAACGCGCCGGAAAAGCCGCGGGCGGGCGGCCAGTACACCGAAGGCGTGGTGGGCCAGTTGGGGTCCTTCAACCCCCTGTTTGCCCAAGGCCAGGCCAACGCCCTCGACCTGGACGCGCTGCTCTTCGAGCCGCTGGTTCGCCTGCAATCCACCGGACAGGTGGACCGGGTGCTGGCCGGCAGTTGGGACATCAGCCCCGACCAGCGCAGCTATACGTTCGCGTTGCGTCCCGATGCCCGTTGGTCGGACGGCGCGCTGGTCACGGCCGACGATGTCCTCTTCACGGTTCGCACGGTGCAGGATCCGGACTACCCGGGCGTGTTCCTGGGAACCAGCTGGAAGGACATTGTGGCCACGGCCATCGATCCCCAACACGTGCGCTTCACCCTGCCCGGGAAGAATGCCAGCTTCCTGGCGACCCTGGCGCAGCTGGACATCCTGCCGTCGCATGCGCTGGCCGGCCTACCGGTGAGCCAGATTGCGGGCAGCCCGTTCGGGACACACCCCGTCGGGACGGGGCCATTCCGGGTGCGGGACCGCTTGCCGGACGGGGTGGTCCTCGAACGCAATCCCTTCAATCGGCTGCGCCCGTGGCTCGACCGGATCGCGGTGCGCACGTTTCCGGACGAGGCGTCGGCGCTGACCGCGATGGACCGGCACGAGATCGACGCGCTGGCCAACCTCTCCGCCGCCGGCGTCGCCCGGGCGCGCGGCCTGGGCCAGGTGGCCATCTACCAGGCCGCCACCTATCGCTACCTCGAGTTGCTCTTCAACCTCAACGCGGATGTGCCGTACTTCAAGGACGCCCAGGTGCGGCGCGCCATCGCTATGGCGATCAATCGGCAGGCCATCATCGACACCCTGGCAGCCGGCCAGGCGCGAATTGCGGACGGCCCGATCCCCTCCGCGATCACCTGGGCGACGGATCCGACCATTAAGGGTCCGCGGTACGATCCGCTCGCTGCCGCCCAACTGCTCGACCAGGCGGGCTGGAAGGTACAGGACGGGGTGCGCACCAAGGCCGGGGCGCCGATGCACGTCACCCTGGTGGTAGCGCGGGACGTCGCCCCGTTCGAGCAGGTGGGCCGCCAGGTAGCCAGCGATCTCGCCGTCGTCGGGATCGGGGTCGACGTCAGGGCGGTCAGCGCCGACGAACTCATCCGGGTGTACCTCAATCCCCGCACGTTCCAGCTAGCCCTGACCGCCTTCGATAACGGTCCCGACCCTGACGTCTACGCCTTCTGGCACTCGTCGGAGGCGCGCCCCGGGGGCTTCAACTTCGCAGGCGGGAAACGGAATGTCTTCATCGACCTCGACCTCGAGAAGGGCCGGGCCGACACGGACCTGGCGGCGCGGGCGCTCGACTACAAGGACCTGCAGCAGGTCTTCGCCCAGGAGGTGCCCGCCGTCTACCTGTACAGCCCGAACTTCAGCTTCGCGGTCAGCCGGCGGATCAGGGGGGTCCACCTCGATGCCGCGGTGGAGCCCTCGGACCGCTATGCGCACGTGAGCGACTGGTACGTGGAAGTCGGCCGGTGAGTCCCGTACAATCTATAGCTGCCCTTGCGGCTGTGGTGAAATCGGTAAACACGCATGGTTCAGGGCCATGTGGGCGCAAGCCCTTGGAGGTTCAAGTCCTCTCAGCCGCACAGCCCTCCCGCCGGGCGGGATGGACGGCGGCCGAGCGGCGCCGGCTGCGGCAGCTCTCCACCCCGGTCAAGATCCAGGCATACCTCGACCGCATCCCCTACAACACCGAGAAGGACGGAGAAACCCTCCGCTCGCCGCGGCGCGTCCTCCGGGACGGCACCGCCCACTGCATGGAAGGGGCGCTGCTGGCCGCGGCCGCGCTTCAGGCCTCCGGCGGGCGTCCCCTGATCATGGACCTGACGGCCGTCGATGACGATGACCATGTCATCGCGCCGTTCCAGCGTCGCGGCCTCTGGGGCGCGGTGGCCACCAGCAAATTCTCCGGTCTTCGCTTTCGCTCGCCGGTCTATCGGAGCCTGCGCGAGCTCGCCATGTCGTACTTCGAGCCGTACTTCAGCCTGGTCGGGCAGCTGACCCTGCGCGGCTATGGAATCCCCATCGACCTGCGCCGCTTCGACGCGCTCGGGTGGCGGACGTCCGAGGAGGACCTCTGGCCGCTCGCCGACGCCCTGGATCGGCGGCATCACGTGTCCCTGCTCCGTGCGGCTGGCGTCCGCGGCCTGCATCGGGTCGATCGCCGGCTGAAGGCCGCCGGGCTGCTCGGCTATCCGCGATAGGCTCACCGCCTTCAGATTCTTGACATTATTGATACCACTTGTTAACCTTGCCCAGTATCAGGTTCGTGGCAGCTCTAGGGAGGACACTGAATGGCGATAGCGACCGCTGGCAAAGGCCCACAGCCCAAGGGGCCCGACGTTCCTCTGGAGGTCGTGCAATCCCTGCTGACCCGGGTGATCTGGCAAGCCGTGGCCGACCTGAGCACACCCGGATACCGTCGCGAGGCGGAGCAGTTCTTTGACAGCGAGACGTTCGCCGAGTACTGCGACATCCTGGGCTGGAATGTGCGCCGAGCCCGCGACAGCCTTCGCAACTTTGTCAATCGCGGCGGCCGGATTTCCGGCAATCACCTGCTCCCCACGGACCGGTCGGGCCAGCCGCTCTTCCCCAATACCAGCCATCGCCGACCGGCGCGCCAGCAGCCGCTGCTGCCGGAGATCGTCCTCAGCCAGCCCGCGTTTGGATAAGCGGGTGCATTCGCCTACGCGGCGGGCGGAGTTTGCTTCGCCGACCTGAGGGCCGTCTCAGCAAACTCGATCCTCGCCGGCCCGAACCGGGAGACATGCCGTAGACTCGCAAACTGCACACAGTTCCGCGTTCTGATTTAGGCTGTCTGCGGTCCAGCTCGGCGTTAGCGGCTTTCGCCGCTAACGACTTTCTAACATTCCCCTGCTACGGTCCTCCACGTTCGGATTCCTGAACGTGGAGGCGTTATGAGCGTCGCGCCCGCGTTGCTCTCCGACGAACGGACGGTCCCATCGCGGCGCAGCCGGGACATGCGCGACTGGACCGACCTCGGCACTGAATCCCTCCAGCTGTATCTCCGCGAGATCGCGGCGTGTCCGTTGTTGACCGCCAGCGAGGAGCGCGCCCTGGCGCTGGAACTGGTCGCCGGGAGCCCCGACGCCTACCAGAAGCTGGTACGCGCGAACCTGCGGCTGGTGGTGGCCCTGGCGCGGCGGGCCACGGGGTATGGCGTGCCGCTAGCGGATCTCATCCAGGAAGGCAACGTGGGGCTGATGCGCGCCGCCGCCCGGTTTGACCCGGGTCGCAACGTCCGGTTCTCAACCTACGCGACCTGGTGGATCCGGCAGGGCATCGGGCGGGCGCTGGTTGACCAGTCGCGAACCATTCGCATCCCCGCGCAGCTCCACGATGCCTACGTCCGGATCCGCAAGGCGTTCGCCGCACTGCCCGCGCAGCTCGGCCGGGAGGCGGGCGTGGCCGACGTGGCGCAGGCCGTGGGGCTGTCCGAAGACCGGGTGCGTGACATCATCGCCTGGGCCCAGGTGCCCTACTCGCTCGAGATGACGCCGGGCGAGGATCCGGATGGCCCGACCCTGCACGCCACCGTCGGGGATCCGCAGGTGCTGGACCCCTTCGAACCGCTGCAGCGGGCCGCGGTGCGTGAGGAGCTGTTTCGGGCGCTGGAGATCCTCTCCGAACGCGAGCGGACGGTCATTTGGCGGCGCTTCGGCCTGGGCGGCGGGCCGCCGGAGACCCTGGAACAGATCGGCCGGCGCTTGGGGCTGACTCGTCAGCGGGTCCAGCAGATCGTGGCCGAGATCCTGGGCAAGCTGCGCCAGCCGCTGGCCGGCGTGGGGCTGCAGGAGTTCGCCTGACGAAGCCTGAGTTCAAATCGGCGCAAAGCCCGGATCCACCGAATCGAACTCGCATCTTGGGCGCGGAGCGGCCGATCCGGGCGTTGGCTCCTGCGCGCGCTCCCTTACGGATCGACGGATCTGCGCGGTCGCGTGCTCGTCGCCGCCTTCGGCTCGGCGCGTTCCGCATCCCAATCTGCATCGTCCGATCGGTGGATCCGGGCTTGGCGAGGGGATGGCTAGACTTCTAGCAGGCTGATCCCATGAACCTGCTCCTGGTCGAGGACGAGCGCAAACTCGCCGTCTTGCTCAAACAACTGCTCGAAGAGGAGCGCTACTCTGTCGACCTGGCGGGAGATGGAGAGCGGGGCCAGGAGCTGGCCGAGACCTCCCGGTACGACGCCATCATCCTGGACGTGATGCTGCCCAAGAAGAACGGGATCGAGGTCTGCCGGTGGCTGCGCCAGAACCAGGTGCGGACCCCGGTGATAATGCTGACCGCTCGGGGCCAGGTGCACGACCGGGTCGCCGGGCTGGACGCCGGCGCGGACGACTACCTGCCCAAACCGTTCGCGTTCGAGGAACTCCTGGCTCGACTGCGGGCGGTGATGCGTCGCGAAGACCGCAATGGCGACGGGACGCGTCTCGAGGTGGCGGACCTGAGCATCGACCTCAAGACCCACCAGGTGCGGCGCGGCGAGGCCGCCATCGACCTCACCGCGCGCGAGTTTTCCCTGCTCGAATACCTGATGCGGAACGCGAACCAGGTCCTGACCCAGCAGCAGATCGCGGAGCACGTCTGGGACACCAACTTCGAAGGCACCACCAACCGGGTCGCGGTCTACATTTCGTACCTGCGCAACAAGATCGACGAGGGGCGGTCGCCTAAGCTGATCCAGACGATCTACGGGGTCGGCTACCGGCTGTCGGGCTGATGTTCCGGGGCACGCTGGTCCGGCTGGCGCTGTGGTATCTGCTGCTGTTCGCCTTGATCGTCGCCTGCTTCAACCTCATCGTCTATGTCTCGCTCTCGCAGGCGCTCCAAGCCAGCGTGTTCACTGATCTGCAGAACAAGGCGAAAGTCGCCATCGTCAACAACCTGAAGGTGACGGGGAACACCATCGACCAGGACCCGACCAAGCTCATCGTGGGGCCGAACTACGCCGACGTCTGCGTCGTCATCGAGCAGTTCAATGCCGGCCAGACCGGGGAACAGGTGGTCAACGGCTGCAGCCTCTACGGCGTGAAGGAACTGCCAGAGCGCACCTCCATCGCGCTGGCGCGGCAGGGCGTCGTCAGCAAGTACCTCGAGGTCTCCACGGCGAACGAGACCTTCGCGGTCCGCACCGAACCGCTGCGAAACCACGAGCACCAGCTGGTCGGCGCCGTCCAGGTGGCCAAGCCGATCTCCTGGATCGGCGACACGCTGGACCGCCTGAAGCGGCTGCTGGCGATCGCGTCCGCGGTCGCCATGGTGCTGGGCGCCTTGGTCGCCCTGCTCATGGCGAATAAGTCCTTGGGTCCCATCCGGGCCGCGTTCCAGAAGCAGCGCGATTTCGTGGCCGACGCCTCGCACGAGCTGCGTACGCCGCTGACCCTGATCCGGACCAATGCGGAGGCGTGGTTGCGGCGCAGCCAGGGCGGTCCGGGCGCCGTCTATGCCCGGAACGTGGTGGACGAGACCGATCAGCTGAGCGCCATCGTGCGCGATCTGACGACGCTCGCCCTGTCCGACGCCCGCCAGCTGCGCATCGACCGGAAGCCGGTCGAAGTCAGTTCGACGCTGCGCGGGCTGATCGAGCAGTTCCAGCCGGTGGCCGAGCAACGGGGCGTGACCATCCAGCCGGACCTGGATGGCGGGGTCACGGTGCAGGCGGACCCGAGCCGCCTGCGGCAGCTGTTCCTGATCCTGCTGGACAATGCGGTGCGCTACTCGCCTGACGGCGGGGCGGTGACGGTCGGCGTCGCCCGCCACAATGGGCGGGTCGCCGTGACGGTGGTGGACCGCGGCATCGGCATCTCCAGCAAGGACCTGCCGCACATTTTCGAACGCTTCTACCGGGCCGACAAGGCCCGCAGCCGGGAGAGTGGTGGCACCGGACTGGGCCTCGCCATCGCCAAGTGGATCGCGGACGTCCACAAGGGTGACATTGAGGTGCGCAGCGCCCCCGGGTCGGGCACGACGGTCACGGTCACGTTTCCCGTCTTGAAGTAGCCTGGCTTACTCGACCTTGATCTCCCGCACCGGCTGCAGGGCCGCCAGCGCGATCAGGTAGAACACCGCGACGATCCCGAACATGACGCGATACCCGGCGGCACTCGTCCGATGGTGGTTGAAGCTGTCGATGATTGGGCCGAGAATGGGCCGGGCAAAGACCCCGGCGCTGGCGGTCGCCACGTTTGACAGTCCCATGAATCGCCCTGCCTCGGCCTTGGGGATGAGATCGGTCATAAACGCCCAGTCGACGGAGAGGAAGATCCCCAGCGAGATCCCGACGATCGTGCCAAACGCGAGGACCAGCGGGATGGATGGCGCCAGCACGAGGAGTCCGGCTCCCAGGGCGCCAATGACACACGCCGCCGCGATGAACCGCTTCTTGCCGAAGCGCTCGGCGGCGAACCCTCCCACGAAGGAGGCGATCGCCGCACAGACCACCACGGCCGACAGCAACGCCGACGAGGTGATCGACGCTTGGGCCTCGGTCAGGTGGAAGGTGTCCTGCAGGAAGTACAGCGCATACGTCGAGATCCCCACGGGCGCCATCAAGAAGAAGAGGCGCGACGTCATCAACCAGGCGAAGTCGCGATGGCGGCGCAGGTCGACGGCGAAGCTCAGGAGGATCGTCTTCGCTGCCGGGCGGTCGTCGCGCCTGGTGGTAATGACGTCCTGGACACCCACGATCACGATGGCGCCACAGATGGCCGCCACAGCCACCGTGGAGAAAATCGCCAGCGGTAGCGCCTGGCTGAGAATGGCGCCCACGACAACGAAACCGACGATGGTGCCGAGCAACTGAATCCCGCCGTAATAGCCGGAGGCTTCAGATCGCTGGTCTTCCGGCACCTGGTCGGGGAGCATTCCTTGGTACGGCCCCTGCACGGTGTTCGAGGCCATCTGGAAGAAGACATAGACCAGCACTAATCCCCAAAACGAGGTCGCGAGAGCCATCAGTGTCAGGAACACGATGTCCCCCACGACCCCGATCATGATGTAGGGGCGCCGCCGCCCGATGGCGAACCGACTGCGGTCGCTCAGCGCGCCGATGGCGGGTTGCCAGACGACGGCAAACAGGGCGCCGAACGTGTCCAGGATCGCGACGTAGGTGTTCTTGTCGAGCGACAGCGATATGAACCAGAGATGCACAGTGGTTGGGTGGATGGACCCACTCTTGAGGAAGCCGTTGATCAGCCGGGGGATGATGAACGAGCCCTGGGAATTCACCACGTAGGCGATGGCGAACCAGAAGGCGCTCAGGACGAGCATGCCCTGCCACGAGATCCGCCGCCTGGGCTCGGTGTCGAGGCGGACCGGCAGCCAACGAGCGACCCACCGCGGCAATGCAGCCGTTTGCATGCCGGCAGTCTAACGTCCCGGCAATTTGGTACGGTTCAGTCTGGTGCGCAGGAAGATCACCGTGGTCGGCGCGGGCAATGTCGGGGCGACCCTCGCCCAGCGATTGGCCGAGCGCGGCGATGCCGACGTGGTGCTGGTCGACATCGTGGAGGGCCTGCCCCAAGGGAAGGCGCTCGACCTTCTGGAGGCCGGCCCGGTGCTGGGCTACGACTCCAGGGTGGTGGGCACCAACGGGTACGAAGAGACGGGCGCATCCGACATCTGCGTCATCACCTCGGGGGTGCCGCGCAAGCCGGGCATGACCCGGGACGACCTGGTCCTGACCAACATGAAAATCGTACGTGGTGTCACCGAGGAGCTGGTGCGCCGGTCGCCGCAGGCCATCCTGATCGTGGTCAGCAACCCACTCGATGCCATGGCCCAGCTCGCGTTCTCCGTCAGCCGGTTCCCGCGCGAGCGCGTCATCGGCATGGCCGGGGTGCTGGATACGGCGCGGTTTCGGACCTTCATTGCCCAGGAGCTGCACGTCGCGGTTGGTGACGTGCAGGCGTACGTGCTGGGCGGCCACGGCGACACCATGGTGCCGCTGGCCCGGATGTGCACGGTGGCCGGCGTCCCGATCAGCAAACTGCTGCCTCCCGATCGCGTCGACGCCATCGTCAAGCGGACGCGCGATGGCGGAGCCGAGATCGTCAACCTGCTGAAGACCGGCAGTGCCTTCTACGCGCCGTCGGCGGCCGTGGCCCAGATGATCGATGCCATCCTGCTCGACCGCAAGCGGATCCTGCCGTGCGCGGTCCACCTGCAGGGTGAGTACGGGATCGAGGGCCTGTTCGTGGGCGTGCCGGTCAAGCTGGGCACGCGCGGGGCGGAAGAGGTTGTCCAGCTCGAGCTGACCCCAGACGAACAAGCAGCCCTTCGGCGTTCGGCGGACAGCGTCAAGGAGCTGCTCGGCGTGATGGCCCGTTAAGGGCTCCTCTGTATTCTTGATCCATGACGATTGAGATCCGGAAGGGCACCGTGCCCGAGGCCCGCCGCCTCATCGAGAACCCGTCGGCGGGCACCCTGCGCGAGCTGACCGCCCGGATGCCCAACGCCCGCCGCACCATCTTCGACAACTACAACGTGCACACCCGGGTCGATTCACGGAGCACGCGCAGCA
>Ga0137416_10002315_pt1 | contig 10139 bp, 8 predicted proteins | sample CZODoug3_1_1_16f_FD_108282 | JGI IMG/M metagenome (GOLD analysis project Ga0137416, IMG submission 108282) | Vadose zone soil fungal communities from Angelo Coast Range Reserve, California, USA - CZODoug3_1_1_16fungal (Illumina Assembly) | ecosystem: Environmental > Terrestrial > Soil > Vadose...
CGGCCTGGGTGAGGTCGGCGTGGTAGCGGTGCACACCTCAGCACCGGTCCGCCGCTGGATGCCCCGATGGGCCTCCGACCTCGAGCTGTTGGAGACCTGGCTCGGTGCCGGGCGCGGCCCGCACATCGTGGTCGGCGACCTCAACGCCACCCTGGACCACGCTCCGCTGCGCGCGGCGACCGCCGGTGCGGTGAACGTCGCCGCCGCCCGGGGTCAGGGTCTAGCCGCCACCTGGCCGACCGCATGGCCGCGCTGGTTGGGAGTGCAGATCGACCACGTGTTCGTGAGTGGGGGAGTTCATCCGGCCGAGGCGGGTGTGCTGGACCTGCCGGGCAGCGACCACCGCGCGCTGCTGGCCCGGGTCGTGCTGCCGCGACGATGCTCGGGTCATCACAAGTGACGAAATGCCGCGCCGCCCGCACGGGCATGATGGTTCGGGGCAGGCGGGTTCGGCGGATCGGTACGCGGTTGGCCGGGAGGGATGACCATCGAGCCACGTGTCATTCACCGCGCGGCCGTGAATCTCTGGGGCGCGCACATCCCGTTCTCGGGGTGGACTGTGGCGGCCCTGGCTGCCGGCGCGGCGCTGAGCGTCGCACTCGGCCGGCGATCGGGCGAGCGTTCCGTGGCGTGGTCGTGCGCGCTGATGTCCCTCACGGCGGCGCTCGCATTCACCCTGACCCCCGACGGCCACGATCCGCCGATCGGCCTCGCCCCGTGCATCCCGAACGGCCTGGATGATCTCATCTTCAACATCTTCCACACCGGCGGCGGACCGGCCGCGGACGCCCTCAACGTCCTGCTCCTCATGCCGCTCACCACCAGTCTGGTGGTCGCCGCCCGCCGGCCGGCGATCGCGGTGGCCGTCGCGATACTGCTACCGGTCGGCATCGAGCTGACGCAGACCGTGGTGCCCGGCCGCTTCTGCGCGGTCAGCGACATCGTCACCAACACCACGGGAGGACTGCTGGGCGTGCTGGTGGGATATGTCGCGGCTCGAGTACGGCGCCGTCGCGACCGGTCACGGGCTACCCCGGAACCACCTGCCGGACCAGGGGACGCACCTTCGCCTCGTCGGTGAGTGCGGCTCAGCTCGGTACGTAGATCTTGATCCCCTCGGCACCCTCGGTGTCGAAGCGCGCGACGACCTCGTCCGCGAATGCGGGGTGGTCATCGAGCGGGGCGAAGTCGCGCAGGGAGGTACCGGTGCAGGCCACGTCGACCACCGGCGCTCCCCGGTTCTCGTGCACGTCGGCCTGGTGCACGGTGCGGAAGTCGATGCTGTAGCGGGTGCGCCCGCTGGTGTTCGGGATCGACGCGTGCAACTGGTCGCCGGAGAAGAGCATGACGCCACCGACCGGGGGGACCACACGGAGCCGGGGCTCGTCCGAGGGCAGGCCGCCCACCGGGGCGGGGTGGATGCGCATGTCCCGGCCGCCGCTGAAGTCCTTGATGCGGCCGCGCCAGGAGTTCGCCTGGTAGTAGCTGTAGTCGCCACTGGTGTTGTCGATCGCCCGGCCGAACCAGCGCGGGTAGAACTCCATGATGTTGTCCTCGGCGACCGGCCAGATCGGCAGCCACCAGTTGAGTTGCTGCCGCGGGGCGGCGTACCAGGTGTCCCGATGCGGTTGGAAGGCATACGCGATGCCGGTGTTGAGGCCGCCGGTCGGGAACGCCGTCCGAAGTTTCGGCAGGTCGGCGTAGATGTCCCCGGGGGCCCCGCCCAGTGCACCGGTGATCCTGCGTACGTGCGCGATGGACTCGGGATGGTGGATGAACCTCGGCTTGAACTCGATCAGCAGGTCGGCCAGCTCGGCGGCCGTCCGGGCGGTGTGCACACGCGTGGGCTCGTCCGGGGCCATGGCCTCGGTAATGAGGTTCCGGGTGAACTCCGCGAAGGCCGCGACCTCGGCGACGTGGGTGTAGACGACCACGTCACCGGCGAAGATCCGCTGGCGGCGCTCGTCGTCGTCGAAGATCGGGTCGATGTGGACGCATGCCATGGTGGTGCTCCAGTCTCCCCCTGCGCCCGTCCTGATTCTCACACTCGCCACCCGGGCCAGGACGAGTCAGCGGTCCCGAACGGACAACTGTGGCACGCGAGCACGGGCGCCCGGCTCCTCGAAAGTGACGAAACCGCCGTCCTCCGGCGTCCTCACCGGAAGGGCAGCGCCCGGGCGTGGCCGTCGACCGCCGCGCGGCGGTGCATCGGCAACTTTGCCGATGCCGCACCGGACCGCGGATTGCGATGATCACAGCCGGACGACGCGGCGGGGAGGGCCATGGACTTCTGGGGAGCGCTCGTCGTGCTGCGCCGACAGTGGCTCGCCGTCACCCTCGCCGTGCTGCTCTGGGTGCCCGCCGGCATGCTGATCCTGCCCAGCTCGGGAACGATGTACGGTTCCCACGGCAGCATCGCGATCATCTCACCGAGGAACGCGGCGAAGTGGATCCCGAACGCCGGCTACGCCCATCCCCGAAATCCGCTGCTGAACTTCACCGCCGGGCTCCCCTTCGCGCTGACCATGCTGATCGAGCAGCTGCGCGACCCATCGGTCCGCGCCGGGTCGGCCCTGCTCGCCGACGACACCAATACGTTCAGCATCCAACCCGGAGGCCATCTCCCGCTCGGCGACCCGAACAGCCCGATCCTGCTCATCGACGCGCGGTCCAGCACCCCGGAGGCCAGTCAGGCGGTGGTCCAGCAGGTCATCGACCTCGCCAAGGACATGCTGAAGGAGCAGCAGAACGAGCTCGGCGTCTCCACCTCGTTCCGGGTGCAGGCGAGCGTGGTGCTCCCGCCCACCGACCCGGTGCCGCTCAAGGGCAGCCGAGCACGCACCGTTCTGTCGTTCCTGCTGCTCACCCTGGCCCTGGTTCTCGCCGTCGGCTGGCTGGCCGAGTTCTGTACCCGGCGAGGGTGGTGGCTCCGTCCCCACGGCCCGAGCCCACCGATCGCCCTGATGCCCGGGTGGGACGGCCAGCACGCCCCGGCGGGACTCCGACTGATCGACGGGGCCGCGATGACGGGCCTGTTCGTGATCTTCCTGACGTTCATTCCGGCCAGACTGGTCCCCGTCGGGTTGCCGGCCGCACTCAGCCTGGCCAGCCTGGTCGGCCTCGTGCTCTGCACCTGGTGGCTGTGCTCGCACCTGGTCCACCACCTGGGCATGGCCAAGGGATGGAATCCGGTGCGCGCCACCGTGTACTGCTTCGCGTTGACCCAACTGCTCACCTATGGGTACGCCACCGCCCGGTTCCTGCCCTATGACGAACTGCACGCGACCGACCACACCGTGGTCACCATGGTCAGCCTGATCGCGGTCGCCCTGGTGGTGTGCGACTCGGTGCGGAGCGCAGAACGACTGCATCTGATCCTCAAGATCGTCGTATGCGGGGCGACGTTCATGGCCGCCGTCGGCGTGATCCAGTCGCTGTTCGGCCTCGACCTGACCCGGTATCTGCAGCTACCGGGGCTGCGCGCGTCGTTCGACGACTCGCTCTACCAAATCGTGCTGAGCCGCGAGGACCTCCGGCGGCCCTCCGGAACCGCCGGCCACCCCATCGAGTACGGCGCCGTGTGCACGATGATCCTTCCGGTAGCGCTCTACTACGCTCTGCGGCCCCGGCTAGCCGCACTCTCCCGACTGTTTTGGCTAGCCTGCGTCGGGACCCTGGTCGCCGGCGTGGTGCTCGCGCTGTCCCGCTCCGCGATGATCTGCTTCGGGGTGGTGGCTGTCATCCTGCTGCTCGGCTGGCCGCTGCGGCGGACCGCGCTGACCCTGGTGGTCGGCGGCGCCGGGTTCCTGGTCCTATGGCTCACCTTCCCCAACCTGGTTACCGCGCTGACCACGCTGTTCTCCTCGGCGTCCTCGGACACCAGCATCCTGGCCCGGACCCGCGACTACGATGCGGCATTCGCCGAGGCCTCCCACCACCTCTGGCTCGGCCGAGGCCTGGGCACCTGGCTGTCCACCAAGTACAACATCCTGGACAACCAGTACCTGCACACCCTGCTGGAGAACGGCGTGGTCGGGGTGGTCGCCTTCGTGCTGCTGTTCCTGGTGCCGGTGGTCGGCCTGCTCCGCATGCGTACCCGGCTGACCTGCCGCGATGACCGGGAGTTCGCGCTCACCCTGCTGGCCGCGCTGTCGGTCGACCTGATCGGCTCGATCACGTACGACTCGTTGACCTACCCCATCGCGACCGGCCTGGCATTCGTGCTCATCGGTGCCGCCGGCGCCGCGCTACGCATCTGTCACGAGCAGCTGGACCAGCCGCTGAACGCCGAGCTGCTCGACGAGGTCGACCTGCCGACCGTCCCCCGCCTGCCAGAGCTCGGCTCTGGCCAACTCGGTCCGTCCGAAGGCGAAGAGATCTACGACGCCGAGATCATCGAGGTCACCCCGGCGTCGAGCGACTGAGACCGCCACCGGAGGCGGGGAACGAAGTCGTTCGACGCTCTCATCGGCGGTGGCCGCCGCGTCGAGTTGCTAGTTATGAGCAGCCCGCACCAGCGCTCGACCGACTGAGCCAGGACGAGCAGGAGGGGCTGCGGGGCAGGTGAACGGGTGCGCCGCTCACTCGATCCCGGGCTCGCGGACCATCGCGCCATGCCCGTTCCGGTCGAGCGGAGCAGCGGGCAGGGCGGGCCGCTGTGCACTGGCGAGCAGGCTGCGCGGAGGCAACATGGCCGCCTCCACTGCCCGATCGCCCTCGGCAATCCGCCAGGCCAGATACCCGGCCTCCATCTCGGCCGCCCGCCGGGCCGCGCGGTCGGTGAGGTAGCTCTCGTACCCGAACACGACGAGCAGCGTGCCGATCAGGCCCACGAGCAGCGCCACGCACGCCGCTAGCAGCGTCTGCTTCATGACCAACTTGGGGGCGCTCGCGGTCACCAGGTCCTGAAAACGGATGTACTTCTGCGGCGAGACGCCGAGGTTCCGCTGGTTGTCGACCAGAGTCTGCCGGGCGTGGTCGAGCAGCGTCGTCACGATGCTGACGCTGCGCTGAGGCGATGGGCTGTTCACGGTGACGTACAGGAACGGCCTGGTCACCTGGTAGTCGGCTGCGTTCTGCCCGTCGGAGTCGGAGACGGTGAAGGTGTCCACCCCCTGCACCGCGCCGACCGAGGCAGCCACACCTGGGCTGTTCAGTGCCCCGATGAGGATCTGCGCGGTGGTATTCAGGCTGGGATCGAACGCCAAGAAGGGATTCGAGGTGTTCCGGTTGGGCTGTTTGGGCTGCACGAGGATCGCCATGCCCGTCGACTCGTAGCTCGGCGGTACCACCGCGACGGCGACTCCGGCCAGTGCACATGCCAGGAGCAGCCCGGGCACGGTGATGTGCCACCGCCGAATCAGCACCCGAATCGTGTCCCACAAGCTCATACAGATCTGACCTCTCGCTCCGGACGTTCCCCGGCACCCGGCAGGCCCCGCCAGCGGGACACATCTGCTCGCATAGTCGCGTGCGACGAGGGCAGCCGGCATCCTCACCGTTGAGGAACCCGGGCCCGCCGGGACGAGAGTTCGCGGACCGGGGCCAACGGGATGTGGCGCAGCCAACCGTGCCGGTGACCGACAACCTCAGCGTTCGATCCGCATGCCGAGTTCGCCGGGCCGCTGCGGCGACGAGGTGGCACACCGACCCTCGCCGGCCAGCGGGTCGGCCTCGATGACCGAACGGCGGTCGAGCACCCGTTCACACAGCCGCGCAGCGGCCGAGCCCATCAGCTCGTGGCCCTGCCAGCCCATGTGCATCCGGTCCTGGTTGCACAGCTCGGACGACATGTGCCCGCCGAGCACGGACACCGTGTCCAGCAGCGGCACGTCCGCCTCGGCCGCCCACCGCCGCATCATCCGCTCTCCGGCGGCCTGTCCCGGATGGACTCCACCGTAGATCTTGGGGGCGCACGCGATGGGCGTCATGCCCACCACCGGCACTCCCCGCCGCCTGCGCCGGATCAATACGAGACTGGCCCGTAAATAATGGACTGTGAGCCGGGGCGGCAGCGCGACCGGCCCGCCGCGCGGCAGATGCGCGAACAACCTGGCCAATCGGGGCACGGCGCGTACGTGCAGCATGTGCACCAGATGGCGGACCCGGTTATGCCGGATCATCGCGATGAGTTTCCACAACACGCTCGGCAACGGCGCGGGCGCCGTGTCGAACGACCCGACGGCCAGCACGACAGCGTCCGCCTCGGACACGGCCGCCCACAGCCGGGGATCGTGACCGAGGGCGTACCAGCAGTGCCGGGTGGTCCAGCCGAAATCGCCGAACACCTCGACCTCCGCATCGAGCAGACGCGCCATCACGTTCGGCCACAGCCGTGGCTCGTCGATCCGGTGCGGCATCTTCGGACCGACGAACGCGAGCGAGTCGGTGAGTACCACGATCCGGGCCTTACCCGTCGTCGAGCCCATCGCATCCCCCGTCTCGAACCACCGCTGAAGCCGGATCGGCCGATCCGATGCGTCGCACGTGGACGGCCCCGAGGGTCACTGAAGATATCCTGAGATCCTCTCACAGTGACCACAAAAATTGACGATCCTGCCGTCATCACCCCAGGACAGAAGCCCGCGGCCGGCCGAGGGTTTGTTTCGGCATATTTGTCGATGATCCCGAGCGCACAGCGCTGACACCCTGGTGCGGCCCGCCGACTGCAAGGAGGCCGGAGTGACACGGCCGAACCGGAGCCAGTCCTCGACCGTCGCCAGCTATGTCTGCTTCGCCGCGCAGGACTGGTGGTACCACAACCAGGCCCATTCCGACTTCCAGCTGATGCGCTCGGTGGCTCGCACCCGCAAGGTCCTCGTGGTCAACAGCATCGGGATGCGGATGCCGCTGCCGGGCCGGACCACCCAGCCGTGGCGGCGCATCGCACGCAAGCTCGGCAGCGTCGCACGGCTGGTCCGCCGCCCCCTCGCGGACCTGCCCAACTTCCACGTGATGTCCCCGCTACCGCTGCCGCTCTACGGCACCGCGCTCGGCCGGCGGGTGGCGGCCTTCGTGGTGCGCGCTCAGGTGCGCGCCGCCTGCCTGCTGCTCGGCATCCGCGAGCCGGTGATCTGCGTGACCATCCCGACCGCCTGGGACGTGGCGCGCGGGCTGCCCCACCGATCGCTGGTGTACAACCGCTCCGACCTGCACTCGGCCTTCCCGGAGCTGGCCGGCGACACGGTGCGCACCATGGAGTCGGAACTGCTCCGCGCCGCCGACCACGTGCTGTACGCCAGCCAGGTACTCATGCACCGAGAGGAGCCCTCGGTCGGGGGCACCGCGCACTTCCTGGACCACGGCGTCGACGTGGCGCACTTCCGGGCCAGGCCGGCCGCGCAGCTACCCGACGACCTGGCCGAGATCCCCCGGCCGAGGATCGGCTACTTCGGGGCCATCGACGAGACTCTGATCGACCTGGAGCTGCTCGAGCGCGTCGCGGTCGAGCTACCGGAGGCGTCGTTGGTACTGGTCGGGTCGGCAGCGGGCCCGATGACCGCGCTCACCCGGCACAGCAACGTGCACTGGCTGGGCCATCGCCACTACGCGGAGATTCCCAGCTACGGTTCCGGCTTCGACGTGGCACTCATCGCCTACCGGGCCAACTCGTGGAGCGCGCACGTCAACCCGATCAAGCTCAAGGAGTACCTGGCGCTCGGGCTGCCGGTGGTGAGCACACCGTTCGGCGAGGCGTCCCGCTACGCCGATCGGATCGACGTCGCCGACTCCCCGGCGGAGTACATCCGGGCGCTGCGCGTGACACTCGCCCGGGTCGGCACCGGCGGCGAACGACCCCGGGCCGCAGAGGCGGAGGACTGGTCCTGGGACTCGCGCGCCGCCCAACTCGTCGAGTGGGCCGAGCGCCCGGGGGCGCCGCGCGCGCTGTCCATGCCGTGAGGCCGCTCGCGCGACAGGCTGGCACGCTCACCCGCTACCGCCGTCTGGTCAGCCAACTCGCGCTGCTGGTCGGTGTCTGCCTGGTCACACTCCACGGGTCGTACCTCTCGGCCGGCTCCTCGACCCTCGCGGACGACCCGCCTCCCGGGCTGAGCGGTCCACCGACCGCCCCGCCTGATACCACCTGGCGGCGCGCCTTCTTCGAAGACTTCGACGGCACCGGCTTGGACCGGTTCAAGCTCTCGCCCTGCTTCGATTGGAACACCGGCGACTGCACCAGCAGCTTCAACCGGGGCCGCGAGGCCTACCGGCCCGAACAGGTGATCGTGGGCGGCGGGGTGGCCCAGCTGAAGGCCCAACCCGCGAAGCCGACGCCCAACCCGGCCTGCCTCGGCGGCAACTGCAGCTACCACAGCGGCATGCTGTCCACCGCGCGCCCGAACTCGACGGACGACTCGGTCTACCTGTTCCAGTACCGGTACGGCTACGCAGAGGCCCGCATGCGAATGCCGTCTACCCAGGGGTTCCTCGGCGCCTTCTGGCTGATCCCGGCCGACCCGAGCTACCACTACGACGCCGAGATCGACGTCGCCGAGGCGCTGGGCCACGACCCGAGGACGATCCACATGACCTATCACTACGATCAGCGGACCCGGGAGCTCACCCAGCCCCTCTTGCCCGATCAACGCAACGGGTCCTGCCCCGACCTCGACTACTCCGCCGACTACCACCGGTACGGCGTGGACTGGGAACCGGATCACATCGCGTGGTACATCGACGGGCGCAAGTGCCTGGAGTTCAAGGATCAGAAGGCGATCACCAACCACCCCATGCAGCTGGTGGTCAACCTGATGGTCGACCCGGACTGGGTGCGCCAGGTGGCCGCGCCGCTGGCCGACCCGGCGGCGACCGACGAGTTGGACGTCGACTATCTCGTGGTGTACCAGCCGCAGCACGACGGCCCGAGCCCGACAGCAGGCCGCGCGGCCGCGATCGGCCTCGGCACGGCGGGGTGCGCGCTCGCCGCCGCTGCCGGGTCCATCGCGTTCAGCCTCAGCCGCCGATCGCGCCGATCGCGCCGGTCACGAGGTGGGACGGCGGCGGGCTAGCACGTCGGCCATCGCGGGAGGCAGCCAGCGCCTCGCGGCTTGCCGGGCCGTGGTGGACCACTCCTCACCGGGCCGCCGCTTGAACAGCGTGGAGTGATCGGTCGTCAGCTCCTCCTCCGGGCGGCCGTTGGTGTAGTAGTACAGCGCCAACGACCGTCGCGCCCGGTCGGCCGGGCAGCGCAGTGGATCCGGGTGCCCGTGATTGGCGTCGTCAGTGGTGGAGAAGATCACCATCCGGTTGAAGACCGGCAGGATTCGGTGCTCGCACTCGGACATGTCGCGGGACCACAGCTGCAGGTCGCCACCCCATTCCTCCCGCCAGTTCTGGTTCAGGTAGACGAGCACGTTGATCCGGCGATCGAGCCGCAGTCGCTCGTGTCGATTGAAGTCTGCATGCACCTTCAGGAAGCCGCCGGCCCGGATCTGGTGCAGCCCGCCGCCCTCCAGCTGGTGGTCCGCGACCAACCCGGTGATCCCGGTGAGCCTCTCCAGGAACTCGACGAACACCTGCCCGTTGAACTCGTTGAGCAGGTTCCGGGTGGCCTGTCCGATCAGCTCGACGTCGGCCAGCGCCAGCTTGATCTCGTGCCGGTTGTCGAACTGCTCCCAGTCGGCGTCCTTCGGCTCGGGGAACTCGGCGACAGCCTGCTCCAGCACGTCCGCCGGCAGGAAGTCGTCGATCACGATGTGCGGGAACGGCGCCGCTGAGGCGTATCCGTCACGCAGCCGGTCGGCGACCGACAGGAGCTCGGCTCGCCCGAACACAAAACGCCCGACGTGTTCCTGGGTGGTCGGCATGGTCTGATCCTCTCCTCGATGAACACCCTCGGTAGCGACAGTGGGTGGCTAGGCCGCCTCGGTGTACCCGTGGCGATGCAGCGCGGACCGCCACAACATCAGCAGGGCGAAGCGCAGGTCGTCGCGCAGGTACCGGCCGGCCAGCCGGCGCGGCTCCAGAGCCAGGCGGTGCAGCCATTCCAGGCCGAGCCGCTGCATCCACCTCGGGGACCGGCTGAACTGGCCGGCGGCCATCGCGAGGCCGGCGCCGCACCCGAGGTACCACGCATCGGGCAGCTCCTCGCGCAGCCGCGCGATCATGTGCTCCTGCTTGGGGAACCCCAGCCCGACGAG
>Ga0137416_10002317_pt1 | contig 10133 bp, 5 predicted proteins | sample CZODoug3_1_1_16f_FD_108282 | JGI IMG/M metagenome (GOLD analysis project Ga0137416, IMG submission 108282) | Vadose zone soil fungal communities from Angelo Coast Range Reserve, California, USA - CZODoug3_1_1_16fungal (Illumina Assembly) | ecosystem: Environmental > Terrestrial > Soil > Vadose...
GATCGATCGGGCTTATGATATCTGGCAGCAGGGCATCGTCTTGTACCCCGCCCACCCGGATCTGGCCGATCGACTCCGCACCCCCAAGGACAAGATTGCCGAGACGATCCGCGATCTCTACAACCCCAATAATTCGATCGGCGCCATCAACACCGACATATCGATACTGTGGGCAAAAACCGTCCCCAAGAATGTAGTTCCGCTGCATCGCGCGGACACGGTTACTGCCGGCGTTGGCGGCCAATTCCGTTCAGCCGCTACGGCGCCGGCGGCTGGCGAGGCGGACCTGTTTGCATGGTTCACCCGCAATCTGCCGTACCTGTCGGACAAGCGCTCGTACTCGAAAGTCGACATGTCACCACTCGGGGTGCGCGCCAATGAGGCCATGAACGATCGTGTCGGCGCAATCGCTCACGGCATGATTGCCGGTTTCATGGCCGAGCTGGAGGGCGATGAGGCAACAGCCCTGAAGGCAAAGGATCGTGACGAGGGATCGTTCACCCGGCCGTTCTTTCACGAGGGGCTCGGGATGGGTTACGCCGCCTCGGTGAGCATCGAAGACGTGAGCGAACTGAAGCGCATGGTCGCCGCCATGAACGACATCGATCCGAATTTCAGCCGCCTGCACCTGGCCGGGGCGGGAATGTGGTTCGGGCTGGAAGGTGCACGTGACCCACAGCACCTGGCCGATGCGTTCAGGCAGTTGGGTCCGTTCGGCGAGGCGTACGCCTACGAAGGCTACGGCTTCGCGCGCACCTTGTTCTATTTCAAGACGAATCCGCAGGTCATCCAACTCGGGGCGCAACTCAGGCCCGCCGCCGCGGCGAATTTCTATCATGGTGTGGGGCGTGCCATCTGGATACTCATTGGACCCGACGAGGCGCGGCGCGTGCAGATGATGGATCAGGTTCCCGAGGAGTATCGTGCGCATGCCCGCTCCGGGTATGGCATGGGCATTGCCTTTACCAAAGTGGACGATCCGGCCTTCGTATTCTCATTCGCGCAAGGGGGTACCCGCGCGCAGTCAAACACCGATGACTATCTGACCGGGGTCACGATGGGTTACTCCATACGCGCGCTAGGTGATCCCGACTACGTGCGCGACATTCAATCCAAGGCCACCTCGAGGGATAAGTGTCGTATGACGCACTTGATGGCAATAGGGCAGGGTGCTCTGCGTGATGCTGAGCGCAAGGGTGGTGACCTGCACGAGAACTGGCGCGACGAGATTCACCGCCGGATCATCTCCTCCGGATCGCCATTGGGTTCAATTAAGGAATGTGCGTAGGCAAGCCGCCGTGGCAACGATGCGCCTGTGTAGATTCGGCGTCACTTGCGCGCTGTTGCTGGCTTCGCGTGCCACTTGTGCGACGGCTCCCGGTGAGCAGTTACCGGTTGCGCTGTATACATTCGAGCTGCAGGGCGGGTATTTCTTCGGCCCGGGTCCCATCGTGCCGAACACGCAGCTGCCGCAGGGGCGGCTCACAAACATTCATTTCGACCTGCACAGCTGGCGCGGGTATTGCGAGTTTCGCAACGACGGCCGCGGTGATTCGAAGCTGTCCGATGCACAGACCCGGATCAACCAGAACATTGAGGCGGGGCGTCTGCTCATCGGTGGCGGGGCCTCACCGATACTGCTCGCCGCGGTCGATGGCGGGCCTCATCAAGGTCGCGAGGAATACGCGCTGGACGCGCATTACCGGTTGGTCTGGAGGGTCGATATAGCCCTGGATTCCGGCTTCTCGGAAGGCATCATCCGTCTGAACGACTTTGTACTGACTACCGGCGTTGCGCGCATTGCACGCTCCCAGCAAACCTCGCGGGGCGAGCCGGGTGGCTACGATCAGGCCGGTACCCTCAGTTCCGGAACTTACATTGCCGGACGGCTGGGCGATTTCGACCAGGACGGATTCATGGACGGTGTGCTCGTGGCGGCGCCGAATGTGCCGTTGAGCGCCGACATGTTGCCGGGCGCACCGGTTGGAAACCAGCGCGGCTTCCGGACCAACGTGCCCCTGCAGCCGTGGCTCAGCCTCGAGCTCGTCCTGCGCGGGATACAACAACTCGAGGGTCCAATACAGACGTTGGCAACTGAGCGCGACTTCGGGCAACTGGTGCGGCTCGCTGCCGACCTGAAGGACCGTGACACGGTCGCCGGTTTGAACCTGGAACGAGCGGTCGCGGACCAAACTTGGAACAACGCCGGCACGCGTCGCGCCGTAAAGACGCTCCGCGCTACGCTGTCGGCGTACGAGTCTGCAGTGGCCCAGCTCATGGAGCGGATCAGGAGCGGGCCCGGCACCGATGAACTGATGGCACTTCGGGAAGCCGGACGGCGCGCATTCGCGCAACTCGCGACTGCGATTTCCGAGGTGGCGGCAATTAATGACAAATCCACCGCGACGCTTCCAAGACTGCGCGGCGACGAATCCGAGCCGGCATCCCGCGCAGCTCATGACCAGTATTGACCCCTCTTAAAGAGCTATTGTCCGGCCAGCTCGAGCTGCGCACAGTGAGCTCGCACGCCTGATGGCATGGCGCCGGAGCTGCGCATGGATAGCCGACCGACCACAGAACAGCGATTCAAATTGTTGAGTAAAATTCAACGGCGGGCGTTCATCGCCGCCTGCGTGCTTGCCGTTGCGATGGTTGGCAACACGCTATATCTCGTGTTCGCTGCACACGTAAGTGGCATCGGCAAGGATCCGGAGATCCTGCCGCGCGCCTATCAGCTGATGCTCGCGGCACATGTGACAGTCGGTGTGTTTGTATGTGCGGTGGCCGCGACGTTCGTGGCGATGCATTTACCGCGTATGTATGCGATGAAAAGGCCACGAAGCAGGTACAGCGGGCTGGCCGTCGTTGCTGCATTGCTGCTGCTGCTCGGCAGCGGGTTCTTCATCCTTTCGGAAGCCAACAGTCGGGACAACGCCTGGATTTTCATCGCTCACCAGGTCATTGCCGGACTGATAGTCGCGGCCTACCTCGCTCATAGATTCGTATCGCACACGCCGCCCCGGCGCCGCGCGATGCTGATTGGGACGACGGCGATAGTGTCGATATTTGCCTGCGTCTGGGCGGCGCAACTCGTGGAGACCACTACGCCCCGCCCGGCGGTGACGGCCACTCACCCCGGCAAGCTTGCGGGCGCCGGGTCTGTTACTACTGAATACGACATGTTCCCGACAGCATTCCTGCAGACGTTCCAGGCAGTAGGGGATCCGGATCCGGGCAGTCCACTGTTTCCCAGCAAGACCACGACGACCACCGGCGGATACCTGCCCTCGAGAATTCTGACTCACGACGATCTGCCGGACATCGGTAAATTCCGCGCCGAGACGCAGCGGAAGGGTTTCGCACCCAGCTACTTCCTGGGTGCCCAGAGCTGCGAGCATTGCCATGCGGATATCGTCAAGCAGTGGGCGAGCTCTGCGCACCGCTTCGCATCGTTCAACAACCCCTTCTATCGCAAAGCGGTCGAGCTGACACGCAGGACCGCCGGACTCGAGCGCTCACAGTTCTGTGGCGGCTGCCACGATCCGGCGATCATGCTCGCCGGCAACATGCGCAAGACCATCGATCCCCTGACACCCGAGTCGCAGGCCGGCCTGACGTGTCTTGCATGCCATGCCATAGACCGCATTCACGACAAGACCGGCAATGGAAACTACAACATACATGACAATACGGAATCGCCTTATGTGTTCGATTTCGCCAAGTCGGGTCTCGAGCGGGTGGTGCACGACTACGTCCTCAAGGCAAAGCCTACCGTGCACAAGCGTCGCATGTTGAACCAGAGTTTCCGGGAGTCCGAATTCTGCCTCTCGTGCCACAAGGTCAATCTCGACGTGCACGTCAATGACTATCATTGGCTGCGTGGGCAGGACGAATACGATGCGTGGCAGAACTCGGGTTTTGCGCATTCGAATCCAAACACATGGTATGAGCCACCGAGTGTCAAGCAGTGCCAGGACTGCCACATGCCGCTGGAGCCGACGAAGCTCGGGGACGTCAGCGCAAAGGGCGGCAAGGTGCGAAGCCATCGCTTCCTGGCAGCCAACACGGCGCTGCCTTTCATCCGGGGCGACGCGGATACGCTGAAGCGGGTCGAGGCGTATCTGCAGGACGAGAAGGTCAGGGTCGATGTGTTCGCGCTTCACCGTGAGGACGGCACCGTGGTGTATCCGCTCGATAAAGCCCTGCCGGCACTCGAGCCGGGTGAACTCGTCCAGGTTGATGTGGTCATTCGAAACAAAGGGGTCGGGCACACCTTTCCGGGCGGAACGAATGATTCGAACGAAGGTTGGGTCGATTTCCAGGCGTCCGTGGGTACCGACGAGGTATTCCACAGCGGCGCAATAGGGCCGGACCACCAGGTCGATCCGGCGGCGCATTTCTTTCAGACCATCTTCGTCGATCGCAATGGCGATCGAATCACCAAGAGGAATGCGACTGACATCTACGCGCCGGTCTACGCACACGTGATTCGCCCGAGCACCTCCGATATCGCGCGTTACCGGTTCCGGGTTCCGGATTCCAAGGGCGCAACACTGAGTATAAAAGCGGCCCTGCGCTGGAGAAAGTTCAATCGTACATTCACTGAATTCGTGTACGCCGGTCTGTCGACGCCCGATCTGCCGATCACCGAGATTGCCTCGAGCGCCGTCAGTCTGCCGATACGATCGGCGAGTCCGGCCGCTACGCAAGGGGCCGTAGCAGCGGACAGCTGGCAGCGGTTCAACGATTACGGAGTAGGGCTGTTCCTCGGTGACGATACGCGCGGGGCGTTGGAAATGTTCAAGCGCGTATCGCAGCTGCAGCCCGGAAAGTTCGACGGGTGGCTCAATCAGGCGCGCGCGTATCTGGCAGACGGTGATCTTCCGAGCGCTGAACGGATGTTGCGACGCGCGAGCGAGGTGGCACCGGATCAACCTCGTGTGGCCTTTTTTTGGGGCCAATGGCTGGAGAAGGCAGGCCGTCTGGCGGAGGCGGTCCAGGCATATCAGCGTACTTTGCAGATCTACCCGGATAGCCGTGACGCCTGGTCTCGGCTTGGCCGAACCTATTGGCTCATGAACCAGCCGGCCCAGTCCATCGATGCATACAAGCAGGTCCTGCGCATCGACCCTGAGGATGTCGTCTCTTTTCACCAATTGAATCTTGCTTACGTGGCGTTGGCAGCGACGGAAAAGGACGCGGGCCGTGCGCAAGCGTACACACGTCAGGCTACGGAAGCCCAGAAGGGCTTCGAGAAATACAAGCTGGACGAGAACGGACAGAAAGTCACGCAGCGCTACCGGGAATCCCATCCACTGGACAATGCAATGAGTCAGAAGATCGTAGTTCATACGCAGGAGCAGGCGGCATGGCGATGAAGCGTCGCGCACGACTGTATGTGTCTGTTGCCGGAGCGGCGGCGGGCTGCGGCATCGTTGCCGCTTTTTTGCTGCTGAATCGCGAGCCGCCGCCGCCGGTCCGCATCATCAAACAGGAGCGCTATATTCCTCCGGCGCCGCGTGCCGCTGCGAAAGCCCGCGTGACATTCACAGACGTGACGGAATCCACCGGCATCAAATTCCAACACTACACCGGCGCATTCGTGGACGAGCATCGCAACGAGTCGCGCTACATGCCCGAAACGATGGGGCCCGGGGTCGTGATCTTCGACTACGACGGGGACGGCAGGCCGGATATCTTCGTGGTCAATGCGACGGATTTTCCCGGACGGCCGAAAAGCGAACCCGTGCCCACGGGACATCTTTATCACAACCTCGGAAATCTGCACTTCGAGGACGTCACCCAGGCATCCGGTCTTGCCATGAGCTGTTACGGCATGGGTGCGGTTGCGGCGGACTATGATGGCGATTCGCGTATCGATCTGTTGATAACGAGCTGGGGCGGCCCGCGGCTGTTTCGGAACGCGGGCAGTGGGAGGTTCGAGGAGGTGACCAGCAAGGTCGGGTTGGTCGCCGCACCCTGGCAGGACGGTCAGGGCCGCAAGGGCCCGCAGTGGGCAACCGGTGCGTTATTTTTCGATGCTGATGGGGATGGCAAGCTGGATATTTTCGTCGCCAATTACGTGCAGTGGTCGCCGCAGACGGACCTGTATTCGACGATCGACGGCAAGCGCAAGAGCTATGCCAAGCCCGACATCTATCGCGGATCCTCGTCACGGCTATACCTGCAGCGCGATGGAAAGTTCATCGATGTGACGCAGACCGCGGGGATTGCGAACAACGACAGCAAGTCGCTGGGAGTTGCGATGTGGGATCTCGACGATGACGGCCGACCGGATATCGTCGTTGCCAACGACACGCAACCGAATCTTCTGTATCACAATTTGGGTGGCGGACATTTCTCCGAGCGGGGGATTGCAGCCGGAATTGCATACGATGAGAACGGCGCCACCCGTGCCGGGATGGGAATCGATGTAGCCGACTACATGAACGACGGAATGCCGGCGGTCGCCATCGCGAACTTCAGCCGCGAACCAGTGTCCTTGTTCAAAATGCTGGCCCCGGGTGTATTTCGCGAAACCACGCGACAGTCCGGCGTTGCGGAGCCAACCTACATGGTCTTGAAATTCGGCCTGTTGTTCGCGGATCTCGATCTCGACGGGTGGCAGGATCTGCTGGTTGCCGACGGGCACCTCGAGCCGCGCATTCATGACGTCGAGGAGGCCGTGACCTACCGGGAGCCCATGAAGCTGCTGGGCAACGATGGCATTGGCGGGTTCGCCGACTGGAGCGCTTCCGCCGGTGAGCCATTCTCAACTCCCCTGGTTGCCAGGGGGCTCGCGGTAGCCGATCTCGATGGCGACGGGGACCTCGACATCGTTGTTGCGGAGAATGGCGGCCCACTGCACGTGATGCGCAACGACAGCCCGCCGAAGAACTACCTGCGCGTGCAATTGCACGGCCGCAGGCCAAATGGAGATGCGATCGGGGCCGCAATTACAGTGGAAGCCGGTGGGATGAAGCAGCGGCGGATGGTGCGGACTGGATCATCCTATCTGTCACAATCGGAGCTGGTGCAAACATTCGGTCTGGGAGCGACCGCTCGCGTAGACCGAGTCACGGTCAGATGGCCCGACGGCAGTCAGACCAGTGTTGAGGGCCCCGGCATCCGGCAGACTCTGCAGATCGAGGAGCCCACGGCAGACGTCAGGCGTACCGCCGCGCGGTGACCGACAGTAAGTCGGCCGTCACCCTCCCGGGAGATCTGCCCCGGCACCGCCGGCCGTCAGCACGGCGGTGCCCGCAGAAAAAGTCGTACCGGGCGTCTAGTTGTTCAACAACGCGACGTTGACCGGAAATACCACGTGCGTAAAGGTGATCAATCCCAACATCAGGCCGGGTTCTGGAATGGCGCCGTAAGTCTGAAAGTCCCCGTGATACAGCACTTCGATGTCCACTGCCGGAATGCTCGGCTTGGAGCCCTTCGTCGCCGGCGCATCGAACGGGCAGAATTTGATCCAACGCTCGAAAGTCGCGTCGCCATTTCTGTCGGTAAGGAAAGCGTTTGCCGGCGTGCCTCCAATTGGATACGGAAATGCGTTCTGCCCACCAGGTTGGCCTATGACCGGCGGCAACGACATGGTAGCCCAGGCGGAATACATGCGGTTGGGAATGAGATTGCGCATGCGCAACCTGACGGTCGCGCCGTCGCCCGAGCAATCGATGGTTGCGACACCGCTGGCTTTCATCCACTGCCCCAAAGTGATCGGATTCGACGGCTCCGACTGTGACAGCTCCAACGGATCGGCTGTATCGAAGCCACGCAGAGGCGTTCGTTTGATGTAGGCGAAGTCGATATTGATCGGTATGTTCCGCAACGGCAGATTCACTGTTCCGGGCTTGATGACGTCGGCCGTTTCGCCCCTGATCATCAGATACTCGGGGCTGACTCCGGTGGCAACGATGGCGGAATCCGGCGTGTTCTCATCTATGAGCAGCGGTTCCGTGCCATGCTCGTTGTAGACGAACAGGTCGGGAAAATTGAAGGTGCCGAACGGCGGGCCCCAGTCGAAGAAGGGCTTGCCGCGTACACTGTTGGTTCCGGTGACGGTGACACCGTGGATGCGCTTGATTCTGGGATTGTGACCGCCGTTGAAGAGATTGGCACTGTCTTCGCCCATTGCCTGCATGGACAATGAGCCCAGTCCCAGCACGGTAAGACACCGCATGGTTCTCATGAATGGGGAATCGTTCACTGGATGCTCCTCGAGGATGGGTTTGCAACGGCCGGCCTGCGGCAGCAAGGGGGTGCAACGGCGCGCCGTTGCACCCAGCCTCATTGCGGCAGCACGTCGACGTTGATCGGGAACTGAACGTGATTGAAGGTGATGACTCCTAGCCACAGTCCGTGGATGAACCCCGGCTCGGTGATCGCGCCATAGTTCTGATGATTTCCATGGTACTGCACGTTGATGGTGAGCAGCTTCCTGTTGGTGGTTTCCGGTTTGAAGGGGCAGAATTTGATCCAGCGCTTGAAAAGCGCATCGCCGTGTTTGTCCGTTATGAACACATTGGGTGTGCCCCCGAGTGGAATCGGGAAGAACTTGTCGGAGCTGCCGTCGCGCGGCAGACCGAGCGTTGCCCAGACATCGTACATGCGGTCCGGGAGCAGTTGCTTCATGTCCAGGGTGACGCGTGCTCCGTCACCCTCACAAACTATGCGGGCCGTTCCGTTTGCCTGCATCCATTGCCCAAGGGTAATCGGGCCGGCAGGCTCCGCCTGTGATTGTTGTATGGGAAGCTCGGCTTCGAGCGTGCCGGGCAGCGGCTTCTTCACCACCAGGGCGAAATCCGTATTCACCGGGATCTCCCGCAGTGGGACGTTCACCCATGACGGGTCGATGTCGGCCTCCGTTGCCCCTGCCACGATGAGGAACGTCGGGTCCACTATGGTTGACAGGAGCGCGGAATCAGGTGTGCTCGCGTCGATTGGGAACGGTTGCGGGCCTCCCGGGTTGAAGATTCCCACCGTGGGAAAATGAAATACCCCATAGGGATCTCCCCAGCTGAAGAACGGCTTTCCCCGCACATCGTTTTGACCCGTGACCGCGACGCCGTGAATGACCCGTTCTATGCGGTGGTGCCGGTAGTGGTCCCGCTCGGGACTTTCTTCGCCCTGTGTTGTGTTGTCGCCGACGCCCACGGCCAGCGACTTCGTTGACAGCAGTGCCAGGGCGGACAGGGCCGCGATCTGTGTCACTCTCTTGAGCTCGTAATGGTTCATCGTTTCTCTCCTCGCGGGCCGCCGGCATTACTGGGCGGGCGTCACGTTGATTGGGAATTGCAGATGATTGTGAGTGACCAGACCGAGCCACAACCCGTTGACGAGCACGGGTTCCGGCACGGCGCCGTAATTCTGATGCCGCGAGTAATACAACAGGTTGATGACGAGTACAGTCCTGTCGGTTGAGTTGGGGTCCAGTGGACAGAAACTGATATCACGATCGAGCTCCCCGTCGCCATGCTCATCAGTTACCAACAGGTGCGGCACGCCGCCGATGGTGAACGGCTGCAGGATCTGCTGATCGACCGGCACTTCATGGAATCCGCCGAGCGTTGCCCCGATGCCGTACATCCTGTGAGGCAACAGACTCTGGACGCGCAGCTTGAGTTTCGCGCTCGTTTCGCTGTGGCAGATGACCTTGAGTATTCCTCTGCCTTTCTTCCATTGTCCGAGCGTGATGGGATCGGCAGGCTCGGCCTGCGCAACATCCTGGGGTCCGGCTGCACGTACTCCCAGCAATCCAGGCCCCGACAGTGTGTATACGGAGCCGAAATCCGTGTTGATGGGAACGTCACGCAGAGGGATATTCAGCCACGCCGGATTCACGTCCGCCTGCGTCTTGTGATCGATCACCAGGAAGTTAGGATGCACCGTAGTCGCCAGGATGGCCGAGTCAGGCGTGTCAGGAGTGATCGGCAGAGGTGTGGGGCCGTCCTTGTTGTAGACGCCCAGCATGGCGAAGTTGAATGTGCCGAACGGCGGTCCCAGATCGTAGGGTGGCACTCCGAGATGGTCGTTCAAGCCCGTCGCGACGATGCTGTGAATCGTCCTGGACATGAAGACTCCCCGGGAGTCCTCGTCCTGACTGTCGGTGTCTGCGGGCGCGCTCA
>Ga0137416_10002319_pt1 | contig 10132 bp, 10 predicted proteins | sample CZODoug3_1_1_16f_FD_108282 | JGI IMG/M metagenome (GOLD analysis project Ga0137416, IMG submission 108282) | Vadose zone soil fungal communities from Angelo Coast Range Reserve, California, USA - CZODoug3_1_1_16fungal (Illumina Assembly) | ecosystem: Environmental > Terrestrial > Soil > Vadose...
CGCGCCGGATGCTGTCCTCCGAGAGGTCGAGCTCGCGGGCCAGGTCCTTGGCCACGAGTCGGCCGTCGGCGCGCAGTCGGGCGAGCAGCAGGTCACGGCGCTGGGCGGCAAGCATGCACGATTCTCCTTGGTTTTGCCGATTCTTGCACAGTACCGTGGCCGCATGACTCGACCCATGCTCATCCTGATCGCCGGCCCCTACCGCTCCGGCACCGGTGACGACCCCGAGCTGCTCGCCCGGAACCTGGCCCGCCTCGAGGAGGCCGCCTGGCCGATCTTCCGGGCCGGCCACGTGCCGATGATCGGGGAGTGGGTGGCGCTGCCGGTGCTGCATGGCGCCGGCGGTACCGGCGTCGCCGACCCGGTCGCCGAGCAGATCATGTACCCGACGGCCGAGCGGCTGCTCGCGCACTGCGACGCGGTGCTCCGGCTGCCCGGCGAGTCCACGGGCGCCGACCAGGATGTCGCCATCGCCACCGCGCGGGGGCTGCCGGTCTACCACCGAGTGGCGGACATCCCCGCCCTGGCGAGCTGAGGTCTGTCGGACGTCGATCTTTCCTCGGCGCGCTGCTCCCCTCCCCCGACTTGTCGTTGGAAATAGACGCGACAGGTGGCACCTGTCGTTGGAAATAGACGCGGCATGTGGCACCTGTCGTTGGAAATAGACGCGACAAGTGGCACCTGTCGTTGGAAATAGACGCGACAAGTTGGAGGTCGGGGGATCGGGCGGCCGCGCGGGATGGCTGAGTTCCCCGAGGTCGCTCCCCTCGCGTTCTGGACCGGAGCGCGCAGTCCGGCTGTGTGCCGCACGTCGCGTCCGGCGACTCAAGAACATGCCTGTTGTTGCCGAACTGCACAGCAGGCAGGTTTTTGGGCCGTGCAGGGTGTCTGGGGTGGAGTTCGGTAACGCGCGGCGGTTCTCCGCGCCCGGCGCTTGCCGCCGCCGGGTTGTCCGCCGACGTCGCCGCCGGGTGGTGCCCGCCGACGTCGCCGGTGAGTGGCGTCAGCCGACGTCGCCGCTGAGTGGTGCCCGCCGCCCGTCTGTGCCCTGCCCCCTCCCGACTTGTCGTTGGAAATAGACGCGACAAGTGGCACCTGTCGTTGGAAATAGACGCGACAAGTGGGATTCGGGGGATCGGGGGATCGGGGGAGGGCGGGGGCGGCGGTTCCGGGGAACCCTGGACTTGCCTGGCGGGCTGTGCGGGATGGGAACTGGTCGAGCGGGACTCCGGTCGCGTTGTACTGCGGGGCGCGCGGCTATGCCGACCGCGGCGGGCCGCGATACCGACCGATTCGCCGGGCCGGCCACTGACCCACGCCGATCACCTGGCCGCGCCGATCACCTGGCCGCGCCCACAGGCTGGCCACGCCGACCGGCTGGCCACGCCGACCGGCTGCCGGGGCCGACCGGCTGCCGGGGCCGACCGGCTGGCGGGGCCGACCGGCTGGCTGGGCCGACCGGTTAGCGGGGTCGACGTTGGAGGGCGGCACCGCGCGGGAGGCTGGCCGAGGCGGCGTTAGTGCGTTCGGGTCAACCGATCCCGAATGGGCGCGCGGCGACCGGTCGGTATTCGCGGCGCCCATTCGGGCCTCGGCAACATTCGGGCTTTGGCAACAATCGGCTAGCGGCAGCTCGAGCTCCACCAGCCGGGCCGCCAGTGGTGTGACCGGCGGTGCTGCCAATGGTGGCCGCGGTCCCAGTTCCCCTCGTCCCGCCAGGACCACGAACCGCCGTGCCATTCGCGGCGGCAGTATCGGCCGCGCTCGAAGCTGGCCAGGTCAACCGGGGTCGACACGGCCGCGCTGGACAACGTTGGGCCGGTTGCCGGCGCCGCGGTGGCGGTGCCGCTGAGCCCGAACATGAGGGCGCCGGACATTGCGACCGCCACACCGGCGGAGACGAACCTATTTCCAGGCCTCGGGGACATAAGGACCTTCCTCATTCGTCATTCGTGCAACTGATTGAGGGATTGCCTGCTCGCGATGGATGGAGGCCCAAGTGTCGGATCGTCGCCGACTGATGGTCAAGACTTTACTCAGAGATCTTTTGCGCACAGAATTCGCACAGGAATTGCGTCGAAAGGATTCTGATCGTATTAGGCCGCCCTGGTCTCGGTGAGCAGTGCGGCGAGCTGATGCAGGTCGGTGAGTCGCAGGTCGGCCGGCCGGCCCTTGACCGAGGCGACGGTGGCGCCGGCCGCGCGCCCGGCCGCGACGCCCGCGTCGGAGTCCTCCACCACCAGGCAGCTGGCCGGGTCGACGCCGAGCTGGCGGGCCGCGATCAGGTAGCCCTGCGGATCCGGCTTGCCGACGGTCACGTCGTCGACCGTGACCAGTAGCGGCGGGTGGATGTCCGCCCGGCCGAGGCGGGCCCGGGCCAGCCTGGTGTCGGCGGAGGTGACCACCGCCCAGGGCAGCCGTAGCTCGGCCAAGATGCCCAGCAGCCGGTGCGCCCCGGCGGTCGGCACCACGTCGGCGAGGTCGTGGCACTCCCGGTCCAGCTGGCGGTCGGCGTCCGCCTGGGCCCGCGCCTGCGACCAGTCCGGCCACAGCCGCCGCACCGTGCTGATCGCCGGCACGCCGATCGCGATCGCCAGCACCGCATCGGGGTCGAGCTGGTAGTCCTGCGCCCAGGCCCGCCAGGCGCGTTCCACCGCCGCGTCGGAGTCCACCAGCGTGCCGTCCATGTCGAACAGCACGGCGGCCACACCGCGCAGGTCCGTGACGGTGTCCGTGTCTGAGTCGGTGCCCAGTTCCATTGTGGCTCCCTCGCCGGCAGGGTTTTCCGCCTATTATCCTCGTCCAGCGAGCTTATTAGGTTGGAGTTGTGGTGAACAGTGGCCGACCGGCCCGGGCGGGCGAGGCGCGCTGGCGCACGGCCAGCGCGGTGCTCGCGGAGGTCCGGCGCGCGCCCGGGGTCACCCGCGCCGAGGTGGCCCACCGGTTGCGGCTGAGCACCGGGTCCTCCACCGAGATCACCGCCCGGCTGCGCGAGCTGCGGCTGCTGGTCGAGTCGCCGGCGGCGCCGCGTGGCCGAGGACGCCCCACCGCCGTGCTGCGGCCACACCCGGCCGGCCCGGTGGTACTGGTCATCGAGCTGCGCCACGACGACTGGCGGGCCGAGGTGGCGACCCTGGACGGCGCGCTGCGGCCGTTCGCCGCCGGCCGGCACGGCGGTTCGACAAGTGCCGCGACAAGTGCCGCGACAAGTGCCGCGACAAGTGCCGCGACAAGTGCCGCGACAAGTGCCGCGACAAGTGCCGCGGCCACTGGGCCGGTCAGTGGGCTGGCCGGAGGGCCGGCCGGCGAGGCAGGCGCGCCGGAGCCGGTGCTGGCCGAGCTGGCCGAGGTCATCGCCATGGCCGGGCGGCGCTTCGGCGGCCGGCTGCGCGCGGTGTCGATGGCGGTGGCCGCCACCGTCGCGGACGGGCGCCTGGTGGACGCCTCCTCGCTGGGCTGGCCGCCGGTGGACCTGGCCGCGCTGACCGAGCTGCCGCTGCTGGTCGGCAACGACGCCACCCTGGCCGGCGTGGCCGAGGCCCGTACCGGGGCGGCCACCGGCAGTCGCATGGGGCTGCACCTGCTGGTCGAGGCGGGCATCGGCGGCTGCCTCACCGCCGAGGGCCGGCCGGTGCGCGGGGCCACCGGGGCGGCCGGCGAGTACGGGCACTTGCCGTTCGCGGATCGTGCGCTGCGCTGCCACTGCGGTGCCGCCGGCTGCTGGGAGCTCGAGGTCGGCGGGACCGCGCTGGCGCGGCGGCTGGGCGAACCGCCGCCGGCCAGCCCGCGCGGCTACACCGTCGAGGTTCTCACCAGGGCCCGCACCGAACCGCCGGCCGGGGCCGCGCTGGTCGAGACGGCGAGCGCGCTGGCCGCCGGCATCGCCGGCCTGGTCAACCTGCACGACCCGGACATCGTCACGCTCGGCGGCCTGGCCGGCCCGGTGCGCGCCGCCGCGCCGGCCGAGTTCGCCGCCGCCTATCGCGGTGGTCTGATGGCGTTCCGCCGGGCCCAGCCGCCGCCGGTGCTGGACGCCAGCCACGGTGAGCACGGCCCCCGCCGCGGCGCCGCCTTGGTCGGCCTCGACCACATCACGACCGAGGCGGCGCTGGCCGGCTGGGCGGACGAACAGGTTGCCGCGGATGACCGGCGCACTCGAAGCCGTCGATGCTGATCGCGTCGACGCCGAGCTCCTCGCCCTGCACGGCGTGCCGGACCGCGACCGCCTTGTGGATGACCTTTATCCCGGCGGCCTTGAACGCCGGCAAGTGTGGCGCGGGGTTAGCGCCGCCGGCGTCGGCTGGGTGAGCGCGGTCAGGCAGCCCAGCGCACCGGCGCGTGCAGCAGGTCCGGAAAACCGAGAAGGGCGCCGGACCAGAGGCCCGACGCCCTTCTCGTGACAGGGGAGCTAGCTCAGTTGCTGCCAGCGCTGTTGTCGTAGGAGTTCTCCTGGTCGCAGTCACCATCGTGGCTGTCGGTGTTCTCCTGCTTGATTGCCTTGTAGGCGTAGGTGCCCTCGCCGTACGAGTTGTTGCACGCCTGGAACGGCGCCTGGCCGGCGCTGTCCTGAACGTTCACCCAGCCGACCTGGCCGTGCGCACCGTCCAGAATGCTGTGTCCGTCGTCAGCAAAGGCAAGCGGGCTCGCCGCCAGCAGACCGGCAGCGGCAACCGCCACCACAATTCCAGCCTTCTTCAGCACAGTGGCTTCTCCTGTTCACTTCGGCCGCATCGGGGCGCGGCCGCCTTGGATGCCAGCGATGATTGGGGAGCCCTCACTGGCGGCTGTAAATGTAGCGGATCGATTCTCGGATGTATATCCGGGCGGCGTATTCGGGGGCATTGCCAGGGGCCCTCAAAAGCCATGATCACTTCTGAGTGACCCAATTTCTGTTATTACAGAAACCCTCTGTGTTCATGTCCTCCCTTCAAGGTCATATTCGCTGACACGGGGGACCTGATCTGCGAAGACGTGGACACGTAGCGCGATCACACCCTCAAGCACTGATCGAGTGCTCTGAGGTTCGGGCGGCCCCGGGCGGGCCGTGGGTGTGCGGCGGAATGAGTGTTCGAATGCCCGGTGGCGGGCTCGTCGACTGCCTCGCGCGACGATCGGGCGGCCGGTATCCGTTATAGCGAGCCGTGTCATGTGGCGGATCCGGGATCTAACGGCGTTATGCGTCCGAATTCGCGACTACGGGCCAGGTCGGCCCGGTGCCCAAAGTCTGGCTACCTCAAACATGGATACTCGAAGCGAACCTGAGATGCTCTCAGGCAGGTGTCGGGATTCGTCCGCTGCACGATTGTGGATGCCGTCCACACAATGCGCGGTTCGCACACGTTGCGTGGTTCTCGCGCGCCGTGCACCGCGCGCGGCAACCCCGAATGGTGCGCAGTGTGTTCCCTGGAGGTGCGTGGGAAACACGGAAAGGTGCGCAGGTACCCCGGAAAGGTGCGCAGGTACCCCGGAAAGGTGTGTGGGTACCCCGGAAGGTGCGCGGGGGCTCCTATCGCGCATTGACCGGATGTCTATCGCGCGCGGGCAGACTCGGCGACATGGAATCCCGACTGGATCTTGCGGCCGACAACGACTGGTGCAGCTACCAGTTCGCCGGCGATGAGTTCGAACCGGTGCAGCGGTCGTTGCTGGAGTGGCTGTTCGGTTCGTGGTCCCCGGACGACTGCGCCGATGTCTGGCTGTACTACGTCTGAGAGGGAACGCCGCCGGCAAGATCCTCCGTCACCAGCCGGCGCGTCGCTGACGTGCCACGATCAGTCCGGCGGTGGCCGGCCGAGCAGACGGGGAGCATCGGGATGGACAACGAGGTAGCCGGCGACCGGCCTGTGCACCTGGTCGGCAGCGTGCCGCTGGCCAGCGCGGCCGACGTGTTCCGGGCCGCCGCCGAAGCGATCGGCCCGCGCCTGGCGCGGATACCGGACGGCGAGACCGGCGAACGGCTCGGCTGGGTGGCCTTCCAGCTCGACGTGTTCGGCGCGCACCCGTCGTTCGAGCCGGAGCCGCCGGCCGGCGAGCTGCAGCCCGGCGGTACCGACGCGGTCGGCTACCGGAGGGGGGTGTACCAGCTCAAGGCCGGTGTCGACCCGACCGAGTTGACGTTCGGTGACCTCGGCTACGCGGCGGCCGCGCTGGCCTCGTACGCCACGTTCGCCGAGCTCAAGGCGGCCGGGCTGGTCGGCGCGTCGACCCGGTTCCAGGTCTCGCTGCCCACCCCGCGCGCGCCGCTGATCCGCTGTGTCACGGAGGTCGAGGTCGAGGCCGTGCTGCCCGCGTACCGAGCCGCGATGCTGCGCGAGCTGGCCAGGGTGTGCGCCGAGGTGCCGTCCGACGAGCTCGCCGTGCAGTGGGACGTGGCGCGGGAGATCGGCCTGCTGGAGGGCGTGTTCCCGGTGCAGTTCGAGGGTGACCCGCTGACCGTGGTCACCGAGTCACTGGTGGAGTTGGGCGACGCGGTGCCGAGCCAGGTCCCGATGGGCTACCACCTCTGCTACGGCGACTTCGGGCACCGGCACTTCGTCCAGCCGAAGGATCTCGGCCTGGTCGTCGGCCTGGCCAACCGGGTTGCCGCCGAGCTGTCCCGCCCGCTGAACTGGCTGCACGTGCCGGTCCCTAGGGACCGCGACGACGCCGACTACTTCGCGCCGCTGCAGGCGCTGCGGCTGCCCCCGGAGACCGAGCTGTACCTCGGCCTGGTGCACGCCACCGACGGCCTGACCGGGGCTCGGCGCCGGATGCGCACTGCCGCCGCGTACCGCGAGAGGTTCGGCATCGGCACCGAGTGCGGCCTGGGCCGGCGCGATCCGGACACCATTCCCGCCCTGCTCGCGCTGCACCGCGAGGTCGCCGAAACCCGCTGACCGGCAGTACCGGGGCCGTCAGAGCGCCCGCAGCGGGCGCTGTGCGCTCCGTACCTCCTGGGCGATCGCGTCCAGCGCGAGCTGCGACGCGGTGTCCGCCGCCCGGTAGATGACCAGCCGCTGGTCCGGGTCCTGCAGCGGCGTGAGCACCTCGTACTCGACGGTCAGCGGCCCGACCCGGGGGTGCAGCAGCGATTTGCTGCCGCGCCCGTTCACCCGCACGTCGCGCAGCGCCCAGCAGCGGGCGAACTCGGGGCTGTGCGAGGTGAGCTCGTTGACCAGGTCGGCCAGCACCTTGTCCTCGGGGTGCGCGGCCCACGCGGCGCGCAGGTCGGCGATGCCCTCGCGGATGGTGCGCTCGCGCTCGCGGTAGAACTCGCGCAGCGGCGGGTGCAGGATGCACAGCCAGATCGTGTTCCGCTTCGGCCTGGGCACGGTTGCGAAGTCGACCATCAGGGCGGCCATCTCGGGGTTCCAGGCCAGGATGTCGAACCGGTGGTTGAGCAGCATGCAGGGCAGCGGTGACAGGTCCCGCACGAGCCTGGCCACCGGGTCGGACGCCTGCTCGGTCGTCGGGCGCGCGCCGGAGGGCCGCTGCTGGGCGAGGTCGAACAGGTAGGCGCGTTCGTCGCCGCTCAGGCGCAGCGCGTCGGCGAGCGCGTCGAGCACCTCGGGGGAGGGCCGCAGGCCCCGGCCCTGCTCCAGCCGAACCACGTAGTCGACGCTGACCCCGGCCAGCTCGGCGACCTCCTCGCGGCGCAGCCCTGGGGTGCGGCGGGCTCGGCGGCGCTCCGGCAGCGCAACGTCCTTCGGGCGCAGCCGCTCCCGTCGGGTGCGCAGGAACGCGGCCAGCTCACGGTTCGCGTCGACTGTCCCGGTCATCACCTCGATCTTACGGACAATCCGGCCTGGGACTGGCAGTCCCAGGAAGGGCCTTCCCTTTTTGCTGGTCACGGACCGGCGCAGGCTGGTCGAGCACAGCAACTGTGCCGCGCACGACTGTCCGCGCACGACGCCAGGAGGCACCCGGTGCTCACCCGTTCCCTCGACTCGTACCGCCTGTTGGGCCGCTCCGGCCTGCGGGTCTCGCCGCTCGCGCTGGGGGCCATGACCTTCGGCACCGACTGGGGCTGGGGCACCGAACAGGACGACGCCCGGCGGATCTTCGACACGTATCTCGACCGGGGCGGCAACTTCATCGACACCGCTAACCAGTACACGAACGGCACGTCCGAGCGGTTCGTCGGCGAGTTCGCCGCCGGCCGGCGCGACCAGCTGGTCATCGCCACCAAGTACACGCTGAGCAGCCGGCCCGGCGACCCGAACTCGGGCGGCAACCACCGCAAGAGCATGGTCAACTCGGTCGAGGCGAGCCTGCGCCGGCTGGGTACCGACTACCTGGACCTGCTCTACCTGCACGTCTGGGACGGCACCACCCCGGTGGAGGAGATCATGCGGGCGCTGGACGACCTGGTCCGCGCCGGCAAGGTGCTCTACGTCGGCATCTCCGACACGCCGGCCTGGCAGGTGGCGCGGATGCAGACGCTCGCGCAGCTGCGGGGCTGGGCGCCGCTGGTCGCGCTGCAGATCGAGTACAGCCTGGTCGAGCGGACTTCTGAGCGCGACCTGATCCCGATGGCCGCCGAGCTCGGTCTCGGCGTGGTGCCGTGGTCACCGCTGGCCAGCGGCGTACTGGCCGGCAAGTACAGCCGCGCCGACCTGGACCACAACGGCGGCTCCGCCGCGCCCGCCGGCACCCGCAAGAACGTGGCCGCCGCGAATGGTGCGCTGACCGAGCGCGCGCTCGACATCGCCGAGGTGGTCAAGGACGTCGCCAAGCAGAGCGGCCACACACCGTCCCAGGTGGCGCTGGCGTGGACGCTGCTCAACCCGGCGGTCACCGCGCCGATCATGGGCGCGCGCACCCTCGCCCAGCTCGAGGACAACCTCGGTGCGCTGGAGGTGGAGTTCACCGAGTCCCAGCTGGCCGACCTGCAGCGGGCCAGCGCCATCGAGCTCGGCTTCCCGCACGACATGTTGGCCCGGCCGATGACCAGGGAGGTCATGTTCGGCGACATCCGGATCGACACCACCCGGTAAGCGGGCCGGTGCCGCCCGACGGGCCGACACCACCCGGTAAGCGGGCCGGCGCCGCCCGATGGGCGGGCCGGTGCCGTCAGCGCGCCGCCTCGATCAGGACGTCGATGACGACCTTGCCGCCGGGCGGCGCGAGGGGCTCAGTCGTCGCCGGAGGTGTCGTCCTGGTGGTCGGAGTCGTCGCCGCTGCCGGAGTCCTTGCCGCTGTTGCCGCCCTGCTCGGGAGCCTGGCCGCCGGTCGCCTCGGCCTTGCGCGCGGCCAGCTCGTGCGAGCCGCGCACGACCTGGACCTGGTCGCCGATCTGCAGGTACTCGAACCACGCCTGGGCGTCGGCGGCAGCCAGGTGGATGCAGCCCGCCGAGGAGCGGTTCGGGCTGCCGCCGTGGAAGGCGATCCCGCCGTCCTCGAAGAACACCGCCCACGGCATCGGCGCGGGCTGGCCGTTCGGCAGCCGGGACTCCTGGCTCTTGTGGTCCTTCTCCTTGCGGTACACGCGCAGCGAGTGGCCGATCGGGGTCTCCTGCCCGTTGCCGCCGGAGGAGATGGCCACCGGGCCGCGCATGACCGTGCCGTCCTTGATCAGCCAGGCCCGCTGTTTCTCCAGGTCAACGCAGGCCTTGGCGGTAGTGACACACGGTGTGCCGGCCACCAGCGGCGTCTGCCGCGAGGCGACCGCCGCCGCCGACTCCGTTGCGGTGTCGGCGAAGGCCGGACCAGCGAGAATGCCGCCGGCCACAGCGAGCAGCCCCAGGGCACCCGTGGCCACGAGCGCGGCCCGACGTATGCCGATCTGGCGGTTGCTGGTCATCTACGTGTCCTTCCGCGCCGCGTGCGGCGCTCCCAGCGAACTGGGACGAATCGATCCGGTCTCGCCTGCTCTAGACAGGACGCCTGAGAACTCGTCAGGTTGCGCTCGTGCCCAACTCCTGGGACGTACTGGTCGGCGCGCAGCTGCGCAAGCAGCCCGCGAGCTGCAGCACGCGGTGCGCACCGGCGATCCTGAGGCCGTGGCGCGTGCCACGGAGTTCCACCCGGACGGTCACCCCGCAAGTTTGGCGGCTCAGCGCCGCGCAGCTGGTTCTCGCCCGGCAGTGCACCCCGCGAACTACGTGTAGTAAGGCTCGGGTCGATTCGCAAAGCCGTGCTCGATGCGCAGCCG
>Ga0137416_10002320_pt1 | contig 10131 bp, 9 predicted proteins | sample CZODoug3_1_1_16f_FD_108282 | JGI IMG/M metagenome (GOLD analysis project Ga0137416, IMG submission 108282) | Vadose zone soil fungal communities from Angelo Coast Range Reserve, California, USA - CZODoug3_1_1_16fungal (Illumina Assembly) | ecosystem: Environmental > Terrestrial > Soil > Vadose...
CCGCATCGAGCATGAGGAAGAACTCGGGTTCGAGCGAACCGCCGTCCGCGCGGTCCCGGGTGTGGAGCAGGTGGTCGAACGCCTGCCGCATCCCGTTTCCCTTTCCGCGCCCGGCCTGGATGAACACGCTGGCCCCGTTCTGACGGCCCACTTCCAGGGTCCGGTCCGTCGAGTTCCCGTCGACGACCCAGATCGACACCGTGTATCCGGCGGCCTCGAGCTGGGCGCGGGGGATCCGGTCGAGGACCTGGCCGATCGCCCGTTCCTCGTTCAAGGCCGGAAGGAAGATGACGACATGGCCCCGGGGACTCGGCTGCGGGCTCTCCTCTTCGGCGCCCGGCAAATGCGTCGCCTCGTCCTCCGACGTGCCACCCCCCATCGCTGCTGCGATCATGGTCGTCTGTTTCCCCTCCGGCCCATCATCGGGATACGATGCTCAGGTTCGCGGGCGTGCCGCTCGCGCGTCCGGCCTTCTCCTCCGGCCGGTCGGTACCTGGGAGAATCTCCTCCAGAAACTCCGTGTTCCGCTCCATTTGATAGGTGAGGAAAAACAACGCTCCATACGAGTCCCCGCGAGGGCTCGCGGCGACCACATCGTCCCGAGCGAGCTTCGTCAGATGGTGCTGGACGGTCGTGTAGTGGAGCCCGAGCGCGCCCGCAATCTGGTTCGCGTTCAACGGCCCGCGGTCCTGAAGCAGCTTCAGGATCCGGCACCGGTTGTGCCCGCCTCGCGATCGTGCGAGCAGGTACACGAGCGTGCGCCGGAAGGGCGTGTTGGGCCGATCGCCCGCGCCCGACGTCGTCGATCGGACGTCGATCCGCGTCGGAGTCGGCCACAGTTTCTCCGAGCGTGCGATGATGACACGTTCAATTGCGGCAGACATTGTTAGACGCGGGCAAGCCGAGCGAGGGGGATATCCACCGCGTCTTAACACGCGCATCTCCGCATGGGGAGTGTGCTTCGTGCGTCACACCGAATGGTTCGGCTTGCAAAAGACTATAACTTATAAGTGATTGCCAACACATTGCTTCCCCGAAGAGGGCCCTGGTGAACCGAATTGGCTAGTCGTACTGCGGTCACGAGGACCATCCGGTTGGACGGAGACACGGACCGGGCCCTTTCCACCTTGGCCGAGAAGGAACGGGTCAGCGTCAATTTCCTTGTGAACCGGGCGCTCCGAAAATTCATCGAATGGGATGTGTACGCGGAGAAGTTCGGGTTCCTCTCCCTGCCAGCCTCCATGATCACGAAGATGATGAGCTACCTCTCCGACGACGAAGCGAAGGAGATGGGACGGTGGGCGGGACAGAACCTGGTGAAGGACTTCCTCACCTTCTGGTTCAAAGAAGTGAGCGTCACGACCCTCGTGAAAGGGTATCCGGCCCTGGAATCGAAATACGGGAGGTCCTTCGAATACGAGGAACATGTTGACGGCGGCCGCTGGACCATCATCCTGAAACATGGCCGCGGCATCAAGTGGTCCTTCTACTATGAGGAACTCCTTCGGTCCACCTTTGAGCAATTGCTGAAGAAAGAAGTCAAGACGGAACGGACCGAGGATCAAGTCGTGGCGCGATTCAGCGCCGTGTAGGCGCTCCCGTCACGGTTCGCTACGGGGCGACCTTTTTCTTCGAAGACTCGACGTCAACGTTCTCGTAGCCGGCATCGTGAAGCGCGGTGCGCTCGATCGCCTCCGCGAGCCAGCCCATCGTCATGCGAAGGCCCTGGCACACCCGGTCGATCTCGGTGTCCCCCGTGTCCGCTTTCTTCACCTTCGAAAGGAGCATCGCCTTGACCATGTGGGCGTTCTGATTGCCGAACGTCTTGTCGAAGGCTCGCCAGTATGCCTGCTGAAACGCCGGGTCGTCACGAGCACCTTTCGTCTTGGCTAGATGAGGGACGGTACCGCCTCCTGGGCATCGGCGTCCGCCCGAGTCGGGAATCGGGTCCGGCCTCGGGGCTGCCGAGCGCCATCGCAGGGAACCCAGATCCTCCTCTCGTCCATGGGGCCGACCTTTCGAATCGGCTTGTGGAACGCGACAAGGCCTTGATAATGCGTTCGGTTAGTTCTCACCACGAGTGCGTTCGGCCCCCGACGAATCCCGCACACTCGAGGGATGACGGAACTGTTCGTCATGGCCCACCGGGAAACAACGCTGTCCTGAATCTCCGGTCGAACAGGCCAAAGGCCGTCGCGTCGGACCGGCTTCTCATACCGCGCCACCCAGCTCCCTCCGTGCACGCTAGGCAATATTCCCGCGTACATGCGGATGGACAATCCGGATCCCCCGAGGGCCGATGTCGATCGGGATGGGACCCATCTGGTGGTTCGTGCCGCGCATCTTGGTGATCTCCATGTATCGGACCCGCGCTTCTCCGGACGGGATGATGCTGAACTTGATGACGCCATCCGCGACGAACTCCTCCACGCCGGTCCACGGGAAGGACCCCATGTTGCCGGTCCCCTCTTCCGTGATGAGCAAGGTCGTGCACCCGGAGGCACCACCGACGATCTTGCCGAGTAACACATGGGTGAAGGTCCGGAGGTCCCCGACGGTCTGGAACGCGGGAGACATCGCGGTGAACGAGTCAATCACGAGGCGCTCGGTCTCGTTCTCTTCGATCTCCCGGGCGATCTGCTCCCACAGTGCCGGAAGGCCCTCCGAGGTGGGAGCGGGGATCTCGAGGAAGGAGAACCGCTTCTGGGCCATGAGGGGTTCGAAGTCGAGTCCGAGCCGACGCATGTTGTGTAAGTAGGACTTCTCACTTTCGAGCATGGACACGTACATGCCCGCCTGCTTGCCTTTCTTCGCGCCATGGTAGAGGAAGTGAGACCCGAAGATCGTCTTCCCGGTCCCGGGCCGCCCGGTGAGGGTGACCAGGCTACCCGAAAGGAAGCCGCCTTCAAGCATCCCGTCGAGCTCCTGAAGCCCGGTCGCTGCGCGCTCGTCCGTGCTCGGCTCCGGCGTCCTTGTCACCGCGACTTCCGTCATGCAATCAACCTCTTTTTAGCGCTTTGCATGGAGCGGGCCACGGTCTCGAAGAAATCCGCCTGTGGCGCCCGCCGCCGGATGTGGACCGGGACCGACACGGGCGGCTCTTCCTGCATTCCTCCCCGCTCCCGAGACAATGGCACGTCCTGGAGCGGGATCAGTTTGAACTCCGGATAGCCGTTCGAGAAAGAGAACTGGAGTCCGTAGAAACCGGTCCTCGGCTTCACGCCGTAGAAGACGAGCGTGCCCCAGCGCGTGGTGATCACCAAGTGGATCTGGGAGATGTTCGCGACTTTTTCGGTCAGCTCCAGGTTCGGCCGTGCGAGGACGGACTGGATGTCCTTGTTCACGGCGACTCGGGCCGCGACGGTCGCGAGGAAGTCCATGACCCCTTGTCCGTAGAAGTTCTCGACGGTGTCCAGGGCCATCAGTTTCCAGACGATCTTTCCCTGATTCTTGAACCGGCCATAGACCTCGAGCCACATCTCAAAGTCCTTCGCCATGTCCAGCGAGAACTTGATTGCGACGGGGTCTTCGACCCGGTCGGTCGTGAAGACGCGCATGTTCGCGTCGTACATGTCTTCCGCCAAGAACTGGGTCGCGAAGAGGCGCGACCGCTTCGGATCGAAATCGCTGTATGGGAACATCATCACGGCGTTCCCGGTCGCGAGGAAATTCAGGAGGGCCGTGAGCGGGACGTACACTTGCGCCTCGAACGGCACGTCGCCTCGCATCTCGAGCAGGACCGTCGAACCGCGGGCGACGCCGCCTCCCAAGAGGGCATCGAGGTCTCGGCTCCCGGTGGACATGTGGGTCTCCGTGTTCTGGACCGGGCGGAACTCCGCCGTCTCCTCGGGGAGCTTGAAGTTGAACGGCTCCAAATACTGGAACCGGCCTCCCGCGAGGGTGAACAGGTACTGGTCCTGGCGGATCGGGACTCCGCGGAGCTTTCGGATCTCCAATTCTCGTAGCCGCCGGTCGTCGATCACCTTCTGACGGAGGATCAGGATCGCGTCCGCGAGCTGGTCCAACGTCGTGTTGGCCTCCGAATGTTCGCTGACGAGGATGAGGCGCGCTCCGGTCTCCTCCAGGACGGCCATGAGGGACTGCTCCACCTTCATCCTCGCTTCCGCCGGGATGTAGTCCGAAATGCCTTCCCACGAGTCGAGGACGACGAGCGGATTCTCCATGCTCGACAGCAGGTCGTGGAGACCGGAGATGACCTTGTGGCCGACGACGAACTGGGTCGGATCGAACTCGAGGGTCGAGAAGAACTGGACATTCGGTTCGGCGGCCAACTTCGCGAAGAGAGAGTGTTGGAAGGAAAGCTTCTCCGGGTACGTCCGTGTCGAAATATGGACAGAATCGCCTTCGGAATGAAGCAGTGCCATGAGTTCCAGGGCCAGGTTCGTCTTCCCGGTGCCCGCGTCCCCCTTGACGAGGAGGATGTAGCCCTTGCGGCGGAGCACTGCTTCCAATTCCGGCGGAACCGATCGCAAATGAGTCGGCGACTCGTTATTCTCAATCATCTACCGCGTCGACCTCCCGCAGCCATTGAATACATGAACGAGGACGTCTTAAAAGCTTGTAGTAACCTTGTGGTCACCACCCTCGTTCCCCGGTTCGGGGGCTGAAGAACGGATGGCCAGATGAATGCACTGAAATCGACCTGATTCATTGGAACTTATAAGCAAGGGAAAGATTTCTGAAACGGAAGGCCATGGAGATCCCCTGGCGCAGCGCCGTTCTGTTCGTCGTCGCGGTGGCCGGAATCCTCTTCGCGGTCGCGAATCGGAGCCTCGTGGTCCTGCAGGGGCTCACGATGGTGGCCTTTGCCTTGTTAGGCGTGCTCGCGGTCATCCTGGTTCGACGCGGCGCCGCTGCGATCCCTTCGGACCCGAGGCTCTCACGCGTGGCCGACCGCCTCCGAGAACTTCGTCGTCTCGCGGCCGCCGCGAGGCAGGATTCCTTGGAGAACCTCGACGGGGGACGACAAACGATCGACGTCTATCCGTGGCCCGAAGAACAGGACGTCGTGCGTGTGGAAGACCACTCCATGGCCCGCCGCCTCGCGGAACGACTGGCGCCACCGGCCCCGGACGCCGCGGTCGAAGGAAGGCGATCGGCCCACCACGAAACGTTCGCGGAACTCCTTCGCGAGGGAGAGGATCTTCGCGCCCTCGGTCGGCTCCTGAAACTCGACCTGAACGCGTACGGCAATCAGCTCTCGAAGGGACTCGCCTCCGCACGGGCAGGGCGATTCGAGCAATGCGGACTTTACCTGCAGGTCGCGAACGAGCGACTTCGGTTCCAAGTGCACGCCGCGCTCGCCGAGGAATTGCTCAGTCTCCGAACGCCTTCCTACGAGCAACGTTGAGCGGCGCCCATCGTCGTCGTCAAAATGCCAGGTTGTCGGGCACCGGGAGACAGAGGTGCCGGATCGAATCGCCCGCAGGAGTGCCTTCGAAGTGAGCGGATTTCGGAACGTTCTCGGGAAAGGGTGATTCGGTGGCGCGGCAATCGGCTCGGACGGCCTTCGCCGCCAGGGGTGACTTCCAGAGAGGCAGCGAGAGAAGACCTTCGTTAATCGAAGGAGTTAGTGGGGCTGACATGGGTGCGACGTGCGTCCGCGTGCCGCGACCTCACGTAGCGAGCGATCGGCGCGCTCGGACGCGTCCACCCAACCTCCTCTTTTTCACGTCAAGGCAAGCTTCGATTGCGACGAGCGAAGCGCTTCGCAAGATCCCCGCTCAAGGGGGTGCCATCGCCCCGGAGGGCAGCCATCCTTCTCGACAAGCGGCCGTCTCGAGCTCAGGGCGACGGTTCCGACTGAGGACCGAACGCTCCACTCAAGCGCAAGTAGAGGAACACGGGCTCCCCCAGCTTCGCCACGGTCTGGCCGTGGTCCGTGAGCGAATAGGCAACGCGCGGTGGTCGCGTGGGCTTCACGTCCCTCCGGATCAGGCCGGTTTCCTGCATCCGGGTGAGCTTGCTCGACAGGACACGGGAGCTGATCCGGCCGAGGCCGCGACGGATCTCCTGGAATCCGGCAGACTGGCGCATATAGAGGAGGGTCAGGATGTCCAGCGACCACTTGCCGAACACGGTGCGGGTGATTTCCACGTTCGCGGCGTTGGGATCGAACACTCCCGTGGAGCCGCCGTTCCATCCGACGTCGCGGACGATCTCTCGAGAGAAACGGGAGCAGGTATCGACGAGATCGGAGAATCGGCGCTCGAGTCTCTCAGCCTGCGAGTCGACGCGCGTTTCGGTCTGTTCGGGTCGTGCGAGCATCTGTCGGACCAGCCTCCCTCACTGCGGGAATTGGGTACTAAATCGTATGTGATGACTTGTGTTCACCTTGATTATCGACGCCCCTCTTTGTTACCGAATGGATACGGGGCCTACAAATCGGCGCGGGACAAACCCCCGGAGGAATGGCACAGATGCCCCCAGGCCATCAAATGAGCCACAGAACGACCCCTCCCCAGCGACCTTTTGCGATCATATTTGGACTGGTCCTGGGCCTCACTCTCGCCGCGCTCCTGCCGCTCGTCCCTTCGCAGCCGGCCGGGGCGGCCAGCGTCTCGATTCCCCTCTTCGCAAACGCGGTCGGTTGGGGGCAGACCTCCGGGGGGGAGACCAATCCCGGGCCCACGCTGCTTGTGTACCACAATGACCAGATCACGGTCACGCTGACCAGCGACGACATGCTCCCGCACGGACTGTGGATCGACTATAACAGGGACGGAATCCAGAACAGCGGGGACTACATCTCGCCGAGGACCTCGGCCACGCAGAACCCGATCCAGTTCACGTTCCCGGCGGACGTCGTGGGCCAGTTCACGTACGCGGATGAGGTCATACCTCTGAACATAGGGACCTGGTCGACCCGGGCGAACGGAGCGCCTTCCGCGACATTCAATGCGCCGTTGTCCGGGACATCTTGGACCGGCGGCAGGGCCCACGACATCTCCTTCGACCTGACGGACCCCGACGGGGATCCGATGACGTACACCCTCACCTACAGCTACGGCGCCGGAGCGAGCCAAACGATCCGTGGGTCGACCCCGGCGGGCGGGAACCCGAACGTGGTCTCTTGGACCCCGACCGGGTTCAGCGCGACAGACACGGTCCTGCACCTGGACGTCCTCGACTCGCGAGGCGCCCCCGCTCATGTGGATTCCGCCGCGTTTGAAGTGGACTCGACCGCCCCCACGATCCTGTCTTCTGCGCCGCTGTCCGGCGCGACGCTCGTGGACCGAAACGCCGTGATCCAGATCAACTGGTCCGAGGCGATGAACCAAGCGACGACCGGGGCCGCGAATGCCTTCGGATTGCACGACCCGGGAGGACCATGGGTCGCGGGGACCGTCTCCTGGTCCGCCGACGCGACGCAATTCACGTTCCAACCGGCGGCCTCTCTGAGGACCGGGACCGTCTACGAGGTGTACGTGAACAGCACGGCCAAGGACCATTCGGATCCAGGGAATGCGTACGCGGGTTCCGCCTGGACGTTCTCGACCGGCTCCACCGCGGACACGACTCCGCCCTCGATCCTGGCGATGGTGGCCAATCCGACCGTCCAGGTCGTGAACGGGTTCGTGAACCTCACCACGGACGTGCAAGACAACGTGGGGATCCTCAAGGTGAGCGCAGCCGTCCATGGACCGGGATTCGATCAGAATCTCACGATGGTGCACGCGTCCGGGACGCGGTGGTATGTGAATCGCACGTACAGCGCCCTGGGCCACTACACCTTCACGGTATGGGCCACGGACAGCTCGGGGAACGCCCGCTCGAAGGCCGCGGCCTTCGACATGTCGCCGCAGGGAACGGGGAGCGTTCCCGCTCCGGCCTACGTGAACGTCACGATGACGGACGGGCTCGTCGATGTGACGTGGAGCCCGGTGTCCTCGCCGAGCTTGGCCGGTTATCACGTGTATCGAGGGAACGGGACCGCGGGCGTGTACACGCGACTCACGAGTACGCTGATCCCGAAGACTGGGCCGACGGTGTACCGCGATGTGGCGGCTCAGCCGGGCCACACCTATTTCTACACGGTCACGTCCGTGAACACGACGGGCGGTGAATCGGGCTACGCGCAGGCGTTCTCCGTGACGATTCCGCCGTACACGACCTCTCCCCTCTTCGACCCTGTTCCTTGGGCCGTCGCAGGAGTGACGCTGGGCGTGATTTTGGGGGCACTCTATGGCATGGTATGGCGCCGCCGACCCGCGTGACGAGCGTCCCTCGTTCGAGACGACGGGGGCCAGTCGCCTGTGGCCCTTCGTCCTGACCGTCTTCTTCGGCATCCTCTTCGCGGGCATCGCGGACCTGGCGTGGCTGACGGCGACCGGGACCAACGCGCCCTGGTTCACGTCCGCGGTCTCCGCTCAGGTGTACACCGCGACCCTGACGACGGCGACCATCGCGACCTTGATCCTTGCCTCCCTTGCGGCGAGCAAGCTCGCCGTCCTCGACTCGAGGGCGCGGGCGGCCGCGGCCCGAGAGGTCGATGAGGGCACCGGGAGTCCACGGATCCCGGTCGAAGTCCCGCGGTCGGTCGTGCTCGCGCCGAACCGGACGCCACGGGCCGAGGGACTCGATCAAATCCTGTCCGAACTCGAACGGTTCGCCGATGGGCCCATGGTCGAGGTTCGGGACCGACAAAGCGGAAATTCCATTCCGACGTCCCTTCCGCGGTCCGCCCCGCGGCCCGGAATATCCGGGCCGGGACGCGGCATGCCGCCGGCAACTCGGGCCGCCCTCCGACGCGCGCGCGGCCTCGTGTGGCAGACCGTCGCCGGACCCCTCGCGGTGTTCCTGATCTTCATCTCCGTCGCAGGTGCGATGCTGCCCGGTTCCGGCGCCTTCGCCCAGACCCACTTCCAGGTCAACACGGGAATCGTCCTCTTCCTCGGATACGGCTGGCCCTTCTTGGTCGCCTGGGCCGTTGCGGCCATCGCGCTCCTTCACGTCCTGGTCCGCGCGGAGGCCGTCGAGGACGTGACCCCGACCCGGGCGGCCCGAGGAAAAGGGGCCAGTGAGCGATCCACGTCGCGGGGAAACGCTCTGTACGATCGGCGCTAGTCCGAGTCCGCCCGGCCACGCGCGCGCGAGACTGCGAACAACCTTGAAGCGAAACGCACCATAGCGCTTCCCCCTGGCGCTTTCATCGTCCAGCGTACTCCGGGCATTGAAGCGCCCCAGCCGCAATTGTATCCTGGAACCTCTGCGTGGGGCTCTCACGGTGGAATGATGGAGGGGGAACGAATGGGACGAGAGGCGACGGAACTGGAACAGGAGTGGAGGACCGCGGAACGCTGGGCGGGCATCATGCGGCCTTACGCCGCCGCGGATGTCGATCGGTTGCGCGGTTCGGTCCAGATCCGACACACCCTCGCGGAGCTCGGGGCGGAGCGGCTCTGGGAACTCCTTCGGACCGAAGACTACGTCCAAGCCCTCGGGGCCCTCACCGGGAACCAGGCGATTCAGCAAGTCCGCGCGGGACTCCATGCGATCTACCTGAGCGGATGGCAGGTCGCCGCCGACGGGAACGATGCGGGTCAGATGTACCCCGATCTGAGCCTGTACCCGGCGGACAGCGTCCCGAACGTCGTGCGTCGGATCAACAACGCGCTACGGCGCGAGGACGAGAAACAGCACATGGCCGGCAAAGGAGACACCCGTTGGTTCGCGCCGATCGTGGCCGACGCGGAGGCGGGATTCGGCGGCCCGCTCCATGCATTTGAGATCACGAAGGCAATGATTGAGGCCGGCGTAGCCGGCGTCCATTTCGAAGACCAGCTCGCCGCCGCAAAGAAGTGCGGCCATCTCGGAGGAAAGGTGGTCGTCCCGACAGGAGAGTTCATCCAGAAATTGGTCGCAGCCCGTCTGGCTGCCGACGTGATGGGAGTGCCAACCCTGATCGTTGCTCGGACCGACGCGAACAGCGCGCGCCTCGTGACGAGCGATGCGGATCCAAGGGACCGTGCCCTCCTCACAGGAGAGCGAACCGCCGAAGGTTTCTTCCGCATGGAGGGCGGACTGTCCGCGGCGATCGCTCGCGGTCTCGCGTATGCGCCGTACGCGGACATGCTCTGGTGCGAAACATCCGGGCCGGATCTCGAGGAG
>Ga0137416_10002323_pt1 | contig 10128 bp, 9 predicted proteins | sample CZODoug3_1_1_16f_FD_108282 | JGI IMG/M metagenome (GOLD analysis project Ga0137416, IMG submission 108282) | Vadose zone soil fungal communities from Angelo Coast Range Reserve, California, USA - CZODoug3_1_1_16fungal (Illumina Assembly) | ecosystem: Environmental > Terrestrial > Soil > Vadose...
AAGTAGCGCATCTGATCGACGCCGTATTGATTGGCGAGATTGAAGGGATCGACGACGTTGCCGACCGATTTCGACATCTTCTCACCCTTGTTGAACAGAAAGCCGTGGGCATAGACGCGCTTTTGCAGCGGAATGCCCGCCGATATCAGGAACGCCGGCCAATACACCGCGTGAAAACGGATGATGTCCTTGCCGATGACATGAACGTCGGCCGGCCAGTAGCGCCAGTTCGCATCGCTCTCGTCGGGAAATCCGACGCCGGTGATGTAGTTGGTCAAGGCGTCGACCCAGACATACATGACGTGCTCTGGATCGCCGGGAACCTTGACGCCCCAATCGAACGTGGTGCGCGAAATCGACAGATCTCGCAATCCGCCTTTGACGAAGCTGACAACCTCGTTCTTGCGCGAGTCCGGGCCGATGAAATCCGGTTGGCTGTCATAAAGCGCCAGAAGCTTGTCCTGATAAGCGGACAATTTGAAGAAATAGCTCTTCTCCTCGACCCATTCGACCGGCGTGCCCTGCGGTCCGCGTCGCACATTGTCGTCGCCCAAGACGGTTTCGTCCTCGGCGTAATAGGCCTCCTCGCGCACGGAATACCAGCCGGCATAGCTATCCAGATAGATGTCGCCGTTGTCGGCCATTCGCTTCCAGATTTCCTGGCTGGCGCGATGATGCTGTTCTTCGGTGGTGCGGATGAAGCGGTCGAACGAGACGTTCAGGCGCTGGTCCATCTCCTTAAATCGAAGGGCATTGCGCGTTGCGACTTCCAGCGTCGGCAGCTTTTCGAGCTCGGCGGTCTGGATCATTTTCAGGCCGTGCTCGTCGGTTCCGGTCAGAAAAAACACATCCTTGCCGTCGAGCCGCTGAAAGCGCGCCAGCGCATCGGTCGCGATCGCCTCATAGGCGTGACCGATATGCGGCACGCCGTTGGGGTATGCGATGGCGGTCGTGATGTAGAACGACTTTCGTTCCGACGGGGTTGACGACTTTGCGACGGGAGCGGCTTTCGTTTTCGGGGGATCGGCTTTTGCGCTCTTGCCGGCCGATGACGCCGTTGCGGCAACGCTCGTCTTGTTCGGCGTCGAGCCGGGTTTGTTCGACTTTGCTTTCCTGGAGGATTTCTTCGACGCCTTTTTGGGGGCCTTCTTCACAGCTGTCGTTTTCTTCGTTGTTTTTTTGGCTGTTTTTTTGGCTTTCTTCGCCCCGCGCTTGCTCGTCTTGGCGCGCGGTTTCCGCGCCGCTTTGGCGCCTTGCCGCGCCTTGCGGACTTTTTTCGCGCTGCGCTTCTTGACAGTTTTTTTCTTGGCGGTCGCCACCACGATTTCCTTTATTGCTCAAAACAAGATTGTTGGGGATGACCGCCAGCGGAGCGCTTAGCGCGTCGCCTCCGCAAGCAGCCCGAACACCGAGAAAACGAGCGGTTTTCGCTCAAGATTATATTCTGCGGTGTCGCGCGCGGCGCGATTGATCTTTTCCCACACCTCCGCCAGCCGTGCAAGGCGGGGAAGGTTCGCATTGGCATCGGCGCCGTCGGCGCGCAAGCGTTCGCCCACCCAGCGATCGACGCTGTCGATGAACGCCGCGAGCGCCACCCGATCACTGCCACCGAGTGCGTCCCCCAGCACATGAAGTTCGCGGGGATCGACCCGCGGCAGGGTCGCCAGCAGCGCCGCGGTTCGCTGCAGAAGCTTGAGGGCGTCGCCTCCAAGCAGCGTCAGCGCGCGCGCGACACTGCCGTCGGAGGCTTCAGCTGCCTCCGACAGCGCGGGATCATCGATCGCGATGTTTGCAGCCTGGGCCGCGGCGTGAATGACGTCGGAGGTAGCAAGCGGCCGCAACGCCAATTTGCGGCAGCGTGACTGTATCGTCGGCAGCACCCGCGCGGGAGCGTGACTGACCAGAAGGAACAGGGATTGACGCGGCGGCTCCTCCAGGATCTTGAGCAGCGCGTTGGCGGCGTTGGGATTGAGTTCATCGACGGTATCGACGATGCAGACCCGCCAGCCTTCGACGGCCGCGGTTGAACCAAAAAACGAAATTGTTTCCCGGGTTTCGTCAACCGTGATCACGTTCCGCATCACGCCCTTGTCGTTAAGGGTGCGTTCAAGCGTAAGCAGGCCGCCATGGGCACCCGCCGCGACGTGGCGCGCCACCGGATCGGATGGATCCACCTGCAGCGTTTCGGCGTGTTGCACTTCAGAGGCAAACGGATTGCGATGCGCGAGCACGAATCTCGCCATCCGATAGGCCAGCGTCGCCTTGCCGATGCCTTGCGCACCTCCGATCAGCCAGGCATGCGGAATCCGCCCGCTGCGGTAGGCATTCAGCAAGGCCATCTCGGCTTCGCGATGTCCTGATAGCGCCGTGGTTTCGCGCGGATGAACCACGGCAATTTTCGGTTCGACCTGACGGGCGCTCATGCTGAACTGGCCACGTTGCCGATACCGACTGCAAAGAAGCGATCGCGCAAAGCGGCCCATACGCTGGCGGCAACCGTGCCGGCGTCGACGCTTGCATCGATCAGGACGCATCGCTGCGGTTCGTCGGCGGCGATCTGCCGGTATGCTTCGCGCAACTGCTGATGAAACTTGAGATCTTCCGCTTCGAACCTGTCGGGGGCGCCGCTTCCCCGTCGGACGGCCGCGCGCTGCATGCCGACTTCCACCGGCACGTCGAGAATAACAGTCAGGTCGGGCTTGAGATCACCGATCGTGACCCGCTCCATCGCATTGAGAACCGCCGGAGCGACCTGCCCCAACCTGCCCTGATACACGCGCGTCGAGTCCGAAAACCGGTCGCACAGCACCCATAGGCCTTGATTCAGCGCCGGCTGGATAACGGTGCGCACATGGTCGTCGCGCGCGGCTGCAAACAACAGCGTCTCCGCATCGGGGCCCAATAGTTTGCCCATCCCGGACAATACGACATGGCGAATGATTTCAGCTCCAGGCGATCCGCCGGGCTCACGGGTGACAATGGCACGCAACTTCGCCGCGGCGAGACGCTCCGCGAGCATTTTGATTTGCGTGGATTTGCCGGACCCCTCGCCGCCTTCAAAGGAGATGAATCGTCCGCGCCCGGGAGTTCTTTTGACCGCTGCCTCGGCCATGGTCAGAGTTTCTCGGCGCCTGCGCGAAACATTCCGATCACGAGTTCGCTCACGCCATCGATCGCCCGTCGCACCGTCGATCCCCTGGCAATCGGTTCCGCCGCAAAAACCGGCGCCTCCACGGCGATGTTGGCGCCTCGCCATACCCTAACGATGCCAACCGGCTGACCGGGTTCGATCGGCGCGCGCACCGGCCCGCTATAAACCACGCGCGCGATCAACTTATCGGTGCCGTTTTTCTGGACCATCACCTTGATCGGCTCGGGACTGGCGAGCTTGACCGAGCGGCTCGCGCCGCCAAACACCTTGGCGTAGCCGACCGGCTGCTGGGCTGCGAACAAGGTCCGCGCTTCGAAATTGCGAAATCCCCATTCCAGCATTTTCTTCGCTTCCGAAGCCCGGTCGTCGGGATCGTCGAGGCCGTTGATGACGACGATCAACCGCATGCCGTTCTGCACGGCGGAGCCGACCATGCCGTAGCCGCCCTCCTTGGTAAATCCGGTCTTGAGTCCGTCGGCGCCCTCAAGCGAGGTCAGCAGCGGATTGCGGCTCTGCTGCCGGATCTTGTTCCAGGTGAATTCACGCTCGCCAAACAATTTGTAGAAATCGGGATAGGTCTGGATGATGTAGCGCGCGAGCTTTGCGAGTTCACGCACCGTCATCTTGTTGCCGGGATCCGGCAGGCCGTTGGAATTGGCAAAAGTCGACTGCGTCAACCCGAGTTCGCGGGCGCGCTTGGTCATCATATCGGCAAAGATGCGCTCGTTGCCGGCTATACCTTCTGCCAGGACCATGCAGGCATCGTTGCCGTTCTGGATGATGGCGCCGTGCAAGAGATCGTCCACGGAGATCTTGCTGTGAATGGCGGCGAACATCGTCGGCCCGCCCGCAGGCGCGCCGCCCTTGCGCCAGGCGTTTTCGCTGACCCGATATTCATCGGTCAGTTTGACCTCGCCCTGCTTGATGGCGTGGAAGACGGTTTCGGCGGTCATCAGCGTCATCATGCTGGACGGCGCTCTCAACTCGTCGGCATTCTTCTCGAACAAAACGCTGCCGCTGCCGGCTTCGATCAGGATCGCGGTCGGCGCGTCGCCGTCGAAACCGCCCTCTTCCTTCTTGGCGCCCTGCACACTGTTGTTGGCGGCGTACACCACGCCACCCCACCCGACAGCGGCTGCGACGATGGCTGCGATCAGGCTGCGCCACGCGCGTCCTGTCGCGGCGCTGGAGTTGCGGGAAAGTGATATTTCGACTGCCATTGGCGTGCCCTGAAGCCTCGCGTTCTAACAGTTGGAAGTGTCGCAAACAACACGGGTTTTGCGTGTCGCCGCGACACCCGATCCGATTGCGGCGCCGGTCAAACAACCCTATCGTGTCGCCGGACGGACTCGCAACGAAGGTCCGAAACAAGGCGGAAACGCGATGCCATCCTCACGCACCATTTCCGTCAACGGGATTGAGATCTTTCTGCTCCAACAGGGCCAGGGTCCGCTTGTTCTGCTTTGCCACGGCTGGCCGGAATTATCCTATTCCTGGCGGCATCAAATGCCAGCACTTGCAGCCGCGGGTTTCCATGTCGCAGCACCTGATATGCGGGGTTTTGGACGAAGCAGCGCGCCCGCCGATGTCCATGCGTACAGCATCTTCGATCATGTCGGCGACATGGTCGCGCTCGTTGCAGCGCTTGGAGAAAGGCAAGCCGTCATTGTCGGGCATGATTGGGGAGCACCGGTCGCCTGGCATGCGGCGATGTTCCGCCCGGATGTTTTCACGGCCGTTGCGGGGTTGAGCGTTCCCCCGCCGTTCCGTGGGCGCGGCCGGCCGCTCGACACCTTGCGCGACAACGGGGTCACCAATTTCTATTGGCAATATTTTCAAAATCCCGGCGTCGCCGAGGGCGAATTCGAGCGCGATGTCGCGTTAACGATGCGCACCCTGCTCGGGCGCGGATTTTCCGATCCGGCGGCGTCGCTGTTCGTCGAAGACGGCAAGGGATTTCTCGGCGATGCACGGATCGACCGGCCGTTGCCGGATTGGCTCAGTGACACCGATCTTGCCTATTTCACCGAGGCCTACCAAAAGTCCGGCTTCCGCGGCGGGCTCAACTGGTACCGCAACATCGACCGCAACTGGGAACTGACCGCGCCCTGGCAAGGCGCGCGAATCCATCAGCCATCCCTGTTCATTGCCGGATCGAGCGATTCCGTCATTACCGGCTTGATCGGCGCCAAACGCGTCGCTGACATGGAACGGGTGCTGCCGAACTTAAGACAAAAGCTCATCATCGATGGCGCCGGCCACTGGATTCAGCAGGAGCGCGCCGACGAGGTCAACGCGGCCCTGATTGCTTTTCTTGGAGAATGCAGGTTAGCCGTCTCTACAGGCGCGGCTCAATAGAGCCCGCGTCCGGCCAGCAATTCGCTGGGGCCGCGCGGATCGATCGGCGCATAGGCGGAAACAGGCCTCGCATCCGGCGCATAAGCATTATCGTTTTCATACGAGACCGCGCGGCGGTTTTCCAGAACGCGGCCGCCGGAACGGGCCCGGCTGGAAGCGGACATCTCGGATGTCGCATTGATCGACGCCAGGTCGGCAGACGAATTGCCGAGGCTGTAGGGCCGCCCTTCCGGCATCGGAACCTCACCCCGGATCGGGCGGGCCGGAGAGGAAATCTCCGGAACGAACGAGTGGGCGGACGCAACCCGGACCAGAGACGGCGATGGTGCCGGCACGCCGGTGCGCAAGGTCGCCATCAGCTGACGGTCGTCGGAACCTTCAAGCGGCGCCCGGGCAACGTATTCGACCCGCACGCGGGCCACGCCATTGCCTTTGAATTCAAGAAGTTCGGCAGCTTTGTTGGAGACATCGATGAGCCGGTTACCGTGGTACGGCCCCCGGTCGTTGACGCGGACGATCAGCGATTTGCCGTTGCCAATGTTGGTCACGCGCGCATAACACGGCATCGGAAGGGTCGGATGGGCGGCGGTCAACGAGGCCATGTCGAACACTTCGCCATTGGCGGTCAGCCGGCCGTGGAAATCATCGCCGTACCAGGAGGCCATGCCCTCCTCGCGGTAGCTGGCGTCCTCTTCCGGAACGTAAATCCGCCCCGCGACGGTATACGGCTTGCCGATACGGTAGGTGCCACCGCCTTTTGGCACGGGCTCGCCGAAAGCGACCACCCGGGGGCTGGAGGAAACGCCATATTTGGGATCGACCCGGCTGGCAAATTTGTCCGATGAGGCGCAGTTGGCGAGAACGAGGCATGCGGCCATCGCCGCAGCACCCCGCGCCATCAGTAAAACCCGATCTGATCGTCGAATCCCCATACGCCCCAAATACCATTCCACCAGCCGCGTGCCCACTTCAAGCGCGAACAGCCAAACGCCCCGACGCAGCCCGCCTCCGCATCAAGGTTAGAAGATATCGCAACCCGAACACGGCGGAAATGGGGAGAGTACACTGGGGTGGTGAATCGATGGTTGCTTGCTGCGTTGATTGGGCTGACCACGCAACTCCTTTACTTGCCATTACGCCTCGCCAGGAAGATGCTGGCCGGTGGGGCACAGAGGAGAGCAACATGAGCAAGCCAGGCCTCGAGGCACGCCACCGCGACAAGAATGGCGAAATCAGCCACAAGCACGGCAACACCCTGGTCGGTACCTTACGCAAAATTTACGGAAAGGGCTTTGCAGCCGGTTATCCCGAAACCGCAGCGCTTAGCGAAGTGCTGCTCCAGCTCAACGAGACGTCGCTCAGCCAATTGCGGCGTGATCACGAGACCGGACATTTAGAGCATAAAATCGCCCAAGCTTCGAAATAAGGCGCCCGGCCCCGCGCGCGTTGACGAAGCACTGCAGGCTGCCATAAACAAGCGCACCAAGAGCGTTGGATCGCAAGGCGATAGCAAACAGGCCTTTCGGGCCTAAGTCCCTGTTTATTGGGCTTTTCCGCTTCGTCGAGCCCTCCCCGTCCCATCTTATCCCGCCCAATATTCGGGAGTTGGTTAGCAAAATGGTAGCAAGGCGTTCGCGGACCGTTCCAGGCGCGCGCCGATGCCGTTCCAACACGTTTCGCGCACCGTCGCGTCCCCGTCTTCAGAGTTGCATTTTCTTCAATTCTCAATCTATTGCTGTCACGGTCCCCGCTGGGGGTTCGGCAATGTCACCTAAGCAAGTCATCAAAGACCCGACCGATGGCTTTATCGTCGACGAGGTCGGAGCCTGGGCATCGGAAAAACACGAGCGGCTCAGTCCAGACTGCGCGGCCGCCGCTCTTTGTTAGGCTCGATCGGAAAGCGCTGGAAATCCCAGCAAGCTGGAAAAAGCCACGGCGTATTTTCGTGAACTCGATGTCTGACCTGTTTCATGATGCCGTGCCGGCCGAGTTTGTTCACGACGTTTGGGCAGCGATGCAGTCAACGCCACAGCATACGTATCAAGTACTCACAAAACGCCCGGACAGAATGGCATCTATAACAAGCTCGCTGCCCGTCTTGAAAAACGTATGGTTGGAACGAGCGTTGAGAGCGCGGAATATGTCGATCGCATCTATGATCTCCGCAAGGTGCGCGCCGCAATCAGATTTATCTCGTTTGAGCCGTTATTGGGGTCAGTCGCTCATGTGGATTTGTCTGAAATACATTGGGCCATCGTCGGGGGCGAGAGCGGCCCGCGGTCGCGGCCCATGCTCGAGGATTGGGTCGACGAAATCGAGGTAGCCTGCCGCAAAGCGAAAACCGCGTTCTTCTTCAAGCGGTGGGGGGCGTTCGCAAAGACCGGACGGGTCGACATTTTCGCGACCGGACGTTCGACGAGATGCCTGCTGTTTCGGTTTAAAAGACCTAACACCCTCGGCAAATGCTTCCGATCTTTCGATCGAGCGCGACGTTCGTCAGGATGACGTTTAACGCCGCCTAGTCTCAAGCCGGAATAGCTCACACTTCGCAAGCTGCTTGGCGCCGAACTGCAACCGATGACAGGCGTAGCGATTGCCGCGGGGGGAAGGCGGGGAAAACCCCGTGACGACGGGTTCCACTCCCGATAAACTGCAACGCTATCTGCTTGGGGCCGAAAGCCGAGCCTACGTCAGCTCAACGAACGCCTAGCCTGAGCCTTCTTGATGGCAAGTCTGCAGTTGCTCGGCGGCGGTGAGGACGGCTCAAGTTCGGACTTCTATCTGGAATACCTATGCAGGTCGTCGTTCCGTCTGTTTCGTGAGCCGCTACGCCACACGGCCGCGCCGCCACTATCACCGTCGACACCCCGTCTGGTCCGGGCCTAGCTAGTCCGGTCGATGAGAATGGCGCCTTTTCTGCAACGCCTTGGACGGCTTTCGGCGCCGTAGGATTAGTGGTGGATGGGCGTTGGTTGCTCAAGGCCTCTGGCGAGGTACCACCAGGCAAATCGGGCGCGGGCGGGACGCCCGTATAACCGCCGATTACGCCTCCGGTGGTCGGGGTGTTTGTTACCCCCGGCGACGCATTGGTGTCATTTCCAGCACCGCCGCCTGCATTCCTGCTTGGGTTGCCCGTTCCGGCCGCTCCATTGCCGGCAGGGTTGTTCGATCCCGGCGATCCGCCGCCCACCGCACCCGCCGGGGGGCCACCTCCAACGGCTCCCGCGGGCGCTCCGCCGCCAACGGCGGCACTCCCCATGCCTGCCGCACCAACTCCGGCGCCAATTGCACCACCACGGCCGCCGCCACCGGCGGCCAACGCAAATCCCACGGGCAGCGCGGCTATCAGCAGCGCGGAAGCCAAACTTTTGGGATTGCAAATGATCATGGCGCGCTCCTTTCAGTCGATCCACAAATAACGTAGGGGGGCTTGCTCGGCTGCCTGCTGGATCTCAACAGAAAGTGACCGCTCTCTACAATTTTCCAAACGAGCCGCAAGCTGGCGCGCGAGTGGCTATTCAGGCGATCGAGGAAGCCCAGCGCATTCTTGCCGAATATATCGAGCCGGGACGACGCGATGCCGTGGCCACCGTGAAGGCGTTGCTTGGCGTGCTGGACCGGCGCGAGGTGGTTGCGGCGCTAAAGCGACCACTGAACGCCGGCAAGCCCCGATGCCGGCGAGCGGGAATGCTCGCAGATTTGTTTGCTCCAACTGGATTGAAGATTGCTGGTTTGAGCGGCGACCTCAAATGGATCGACGACGTCGAACTGCTTAATCTTGTCGCGGACGCTTATTTCAATGTCGATAACGTCCGCAACTGGGAAGCGCGCTTTCTAGATGCCACTTTCGGGACAGGCCTAGTTATGTCGGTGAATGTGGGTGGACCATCAATGCCAATGCGAGACTTCGTGACAAATTTTGTCCGCGACACGTACGCGCCAGCAGCCATCACGGTCGAGGCGGCGCTGGCAAAGCTATAGGCGAGCTTCAGTTCGATATTTAGCACCCGCGGCAAATGCTCCCGATCTTCCGATCGAGTTCGACGTCGTTGGGATCGCGTGCGACGCCACCCGGATCGGTTTTAGTTGTCGACTGATGCTTCGGCGCCACCCGCTTGGAATGATACTGCGAGGCCTTGCGTGCGAAGGCTGACGAGCTCGCCAGCAGCGCCACCATCATGATCGCGATCAGCGTTCGCACTTTCGGTCCTCACTTCATCCGCAGGTTTTCAGCTCGGGCCATCCGGCGCGATAAAATCAATAGCTAGTTCAATAATAGAGATGCATATTTCGTCGGCCTGTTGGCACAGAAAATTTGTTCGCCACGGTTAGCGCGCCACGCTCGTCGGTCTCCAGCGCAATTTTCTGCGCCAGCATGACGTCGCCTGCGACGAGATAGCCTTTCGGCACAAAGCACCAACCAACACATGGATGGCCGGCGCCGTCGAGCTCGTGGATGTTCATAGAGTTGCCGTGGCTAATCCGGTATCGCTTTCCGCTGTGGCAGCCGATGACCTCAAAATAGCGTTTCGCGTCATATTGCGCGGACTGCTCAGAAGATAGCCATTCCTTCAACAGCTCGAGGCCGCGTGCTTCCCTTTCCCGGTAGCGAAAGCCCA
>Ga0137416_10002325_pt1 | contig 10127 bp, 12 predicted proteins | sample CZODoug3_1_1_16f_FD_108282 | JGI IMG/M metagenome (GOLD analysis project Ga0137416, IMG submission 108282) | Vadose zone soil fungal communities from Angelo Coast Range Reserve, California, USA - CZODoug3_1_1_16fungal (Illumina Assembly) | ecosystem: Environmental > Terrestrial > Soil > Vadose...
AAAGATCCTGATCTGGATGCGGAGTCCGCGGAGACTCTAATCTGGACGTGCTCAGCGTGCGGGGCCGACAATCCTGACTCTAAGCAATCATGCATATCATGCGGCGGAGCCAGAGCTGGAGACACCGCCACCCCGAAGGCCCCAGAACTAGTTGAAGAACAGGAACCGAAAGAACTCGATGAACCGGAACCACTGGAAGCTTCAGAACCTGAGAAGATAGATTCTGAGGAAACACCCCCTGAACCGACAATTTTTTCCTTCGACACTATTGAGAAGAGTCCAGAGCCACCATCACCAGAGCCTGAAATTACACCGTTTCTGCCAACCCCTACCCCATACCCCCCATTCAGCCCATCCGCCACCACCCCAACGATCGGGCACGGTCGATACTACATGGTTTTCGTGAACACTCCTGCACAGTCCCTCATCAAGTCAAAGGTCCCGATCGAGTTCGACGACTTCCCGATAGTCAGCATAGGACGAGGCCCAGAAAACGTGGTCGTCATCCCAGACCAAGAAGTCTCAAGGAAGCACGCAGAACTCGCAATGGACGGATCAAAACTGATGCTGAAGGATTTGAACAGTAAGAACGGCACATTCCTCTACAACGGAAAGGAATTCCAGCAGGTTCACGATAGTGTCGAGGTTAAACCGAACAGTATAGTAAAGTTCGGTACCGGCACTATCGTGAGGCTTACGAGTGAATGATTGAAGCCCTGGAAACTCCCCAGCTCATCGCAGAGGCTAAGGAGAAGATGGGAAAACCACTCCTCGAGCCCAGAGACGTGAACAGAGTCATCTTCGTCGGAGACACGCATACCGCGATCGATGTTACTCAAACGGTATTCGACAAGTTCTACGAAGATGCCGACCTAGTCGTCTTCCTAGGCGACTACGTTGACAGGGGACAGACCGGCATAGAAAACCTGGGACTTATCACTTCAAAGTTTCTAGAGGACCCTAGCAGGATCATAATGTTGAGGGGAAATCATGAGAGCCCTTTGACGAACCCCTACTATGGTTTTCTCGAAGAGGTTACAGAGAAGTTAGGAGAGGCCAGCTATGACAGTTTCAAAGAGTTCTTCCAAGCCATGCCATACGCCGTAGTTGTGAACAACTATCTCTGCGTCCACGGTGGAATAGCCACCACGCTTGAAACTGTATCTCAGATAGCAGACTTACCATTCCCTGACCTGAACCCAGACGACCCTACCGCGTTTCAGCTGCTCTGGAACGACCCTAGAGATATGATAGAGGGCTTCATACCAAGCGTACGAGGAGACGGAGCGTACTACTACGGAAGCGACGTCACTGAAAAATTCCTAGCTGACAACTCGCTAAAGGGAATTATCAGAGGCCACGAGGTCGTTGACGGATTCAGAGAAGATCTCGACGGAAAGGTGATTACGATATTCTCCAGCAAATACCACGGCGGAGCAGCAGGCATATTGATTCTTGACGGTGATAAGATGGAGCAGGTCAGACTATGACACTATCAGCAAGAACAGAACTCAGCCACTCCTACTCGTTCGACTCCAAAATAGACGCAACATTCAAGATCACACTGGTCGCAGAGAGGCGTACTGAAGCGAAAGGGTTCCACCACATAATAGTACTCGACACCAGCAAGTCGATGGACGGCCAGAAAATCGAACTGGCAAAGAACGGCGCCCAGGAATACGTCAAGAGCATCCCTTCGGGAAACGTAGTTTCTGTAGTCCTCTTTTCAAGCACGGTCCAGGCGTACCCTGAAACCCGACTCTCAGAGGTTCTTCCTAAGATCAGAGCATCAGGTCTGACCGCGCTCTACGCTGCACTCCAATCAGCGTTCGAAATAGCCCAAAAGAGCCGGCTCCCAGGATGGATCGTGCTTCTCACGGACGGCGAACCAACAGACGTTACCAAACCCGAACAGTACTCGAAGCTAAAAATGCCGACCGGGTTCCAGATGATCGAATTCGGAATCGGCGCAGACTATAACCAGTCAATTTTGAAAGCTCTCGCGGACGCGTCTGGCGGAATGCTTCACAACATCACGGACGCCCAGAAACTCAAGCTCCCCAGCCTCATGCAGGAGAGCGCGGTGAACGAGGTCGGCGCCAGAAACATAAGCGTAGACTTTGGAACCCCCGACGTCAAGATTCTCAACTACAAAGGACCACCAGTTACGATCAACGCTATAGAAACAGTTGCGAAGATCTGGGGCCGGGTCCAGATACCAGCCGGGTTCAACGGACGACTCCTCAACATCCAAATCACCTACGCTGACACGGTCGATGACAAGAAGAAGACCATCAACGCCCCAGTTGAGGTAAAACTGGCGAAGAACGATGAGCAATTCGCGGAAGGAATCAACAACAACTTAGTCTCAGAATTCACGTACTACCAAGGACTGGAAGAATACTACCAGCACCTTGCCGCTGGACAACTGAAGGAGGCAACCAAAACAATGAATCAGTTATCCGTGAATGCAGAACAAACACGACGGACTGATCTCATCGAGGCGACAAAACGGCTTTCCGATCAACATGAACAAACCCTCAGGCTCGGGGGAAGCACCGAGAGCACCAACAGATTATTGAAAGAAGCCGCCAGCGAGACGACAAAAAGAACTAGAGGAAAATAGATCCGAAACTACTCCGAGTATCTGAGAGCCTCAGCAGGAGGTATTCTCGCAGCCCTAGTCGTGGGAACCTCCTCTAAAATGAATGTCTATGTGACTTGGTCGGATAAAGAAAGGAATGAGAAGCAGGTAGAGTACCAGACTTATTCGAGTGTCGAGAAAGGAAAAGCCGATTCCAATAAGGGAGACTACCGGCCCAATGAGAGTTCGATTTTGGGCTAGAGTCACAATGTGGGGGTCTAGATCTTTCTCTACGAGACGATGTTGGCGAGTTGCGTACCACCATACAAAATAGAGCGCTAGCCCCGTCGCAGCTAGATTTACGCCATAGATTCGGACCGCAGTAGGCGAGAAAGGGTACAGCCCGAGCAACGATGTCGAGAAGGGTACGAAACCGATGGTCAGAAGGAAAAGTATGTTGACCCATAAGAAAACCCTGTCAGTCCGTTTGATGTAATGGAATTGATTGTGATGGCCAATCCAATACACGCCCAATACGACAAAACTGAAAGCGTAGGCGAGAATATGCGGTGAGAGATTCACGATCTCACTCTCAATGCGTGGTTCGGACAGACCCGCCTGAGGAAGATTGAGTCCTAGAACCAGTACAGTCATGACAGTGGCGAAGATTCCGTCTGTCAGTGCCTCAATGCGGGCTTTTGTCAAGCCCCCTTGTACTATCCCTGAAATACCCAATTTCCCCTGCAAGTGTCGCCTCGAACTGTGATTAGCTTTTTCCTAGCTCATTCACCAACGAAAGCCTCTTCTCCTCCAATCCGCAGAACGACCGATGAAAGTGGCAAAGCTGCTCGCTGTTGGCGATACCGCACCTAGTTTCCGACTGCCAACCAGCAATGGCAGTTACGTTTCCCTCGCGGATTTCCTTGGAAAGAAGAACTTAGTCGTTTACTTCTATCCGAAAGACTTCACTCAAGGCTGTACAGCCGAGGCTTGTAGCTTCCGAGACTCGTACGAATCGTTCAAGGATCTTGGTGCAGAGGTTATTGGGATAAGCTCAGACAGCCAAGACTCTCATCGAGGTTTCGCCCAACGGCACCACTTGCCTTTCATTTTGCTTAGCGACATGGACGGTTCCGCGAGGAAAGCCTACGGTGTCAAAAAGACACTAGGCCTCTTTCCAGGCCGAGTGAGTTTTGTAATTGACAAGAAAGGAATCATCAGGCATGTCTTCTCCTCACAGAGCCGCGCAACCGCCCATGTCGGCGAGGCTTTGAACGTCCTGAAGTCTCTGAGCTAGGTTATTGCTAACGTTCGAGGCACTCAAATGAAAATTCCCCGTCCTGATGAGGATTCGAAAGAATTCTTCAGATCCGTCCTCCCTGATGATCCCCGGATCACCATTCGGCCAATGTTCGGTAATGTATCCGCTTTCGTAAACGGAAACATGTTTGTCGGACTATTTGGAAACGAGCTATTCGTGCGATTGTCAGATGAGAGTCGAAAGGAACTCTTGGAGGAGAAGGGCGCCTCACTACTGGAACCGATGAAGGGAAAGCCTATGAAAGAATACGTCTTGATTCCGAAAGCATGGCGAAACCAGCACGAGACAGTCCTGTTGTGGGTCGCCCGGTCGCTTGACTGGGCAAGTAAGCTGCCTCCAAAGAAGATGAAAAAATAGCCCCATCGTCTTTTCTAACAGGAAAACTAGGTTACTATCTGCGCGGTAGCATGAGGCGTCAAGTGTCCATTCATGGCAAGAATCTCATTATTGTTGAAAGAAATCGTTAGTAGGAGATTCACAGTGGCGCCGGGAGAACTCTGGAAGCCTCCCCCAGTTATCGAGACTTTGAGCGAATCACTAGGTATTGAATAGGTCATATTTCCAACGTTGGAAAAAGTAACCACTGCGGCGGACACGGGGAAGCGGAGCTGGTCGTAAGTTCCTGTGGTGAGCCTCGCACTTCCCATAGTCTTCGCGATGGTCAAAACCGAAATCATATCCACTGTTTTCTGAGACCCCGCTAACGCGTACCAGCCACTGTTGCTAGAGTTTCCAAAGCCTCTCTGATGAATCTCAATCGTTGCGAACGTGAGATAGATGTGCAGAATGCTAGGATCGTACTGTTGATGACTACCCAGAGGCACCTGAGGCGGATCCGTGATACTCAAAACAACGGTTCCCTGAACATATCTGGTATAGAACAAGTAGCCTGAAATTGCACCGATGACGAGTATTACTAAAATAACAGCCCCAGCAGCCTTTGTCATCACTTTTTCCAGATCGGCCGATGCTCGTTCCCACTAGGAGAGTGCCTTGGTCAGCGCTTATCCATAGCATAACCGGAAATTACTCGATGTGGTTACAGGCGAGAACTAGAGCCGAACCCAATCCTCAAGCCCTTTGACTATGGCGTGGAGCTCCTTCTAGCGGTACCGACTACAAGGCTGTCGTTGACGCCGCCATGCATGACTATTGACGATGCGAAATCGAAAACGTTCTACATCACAATTCGAGCTGCGTGCCTTTGGGAATTCTTCCTTTCTAAGCAGAATTTGGGCCCGAGCGGAGGCCACGTTTAAGAGACGCTCAGCGACCCTCCATAACTGAAATCTCATGGAAGCATCAACAGTCACGACCCGACCTCAGCCAAAACTACACAGCCTAGTTCACTTCGAAATACCCGCCAGTGACCCCGCCAGTGTGAGCAAGTTCTACGAGCAGCTTTTCGGCTGGAAGTTCTCCAAATGGGGAGAACAGGAATACTGGCTCATAGCCCAAAAAGACGCGCCTGCAAACGAGACGATGGGCGGACTCTTCAAACGCAACGCTCCGAACGAACAATTCGTCAACTATTTCTCCGTCAACTCCATCGATGAATCCGCCGCCAAAGCCACAAGCCTAGGTGCACAAGTGGTCACTGCAAAACAGGAAATCCCGACAGTGGGATACTTTGCAGTTCTCAAGGACCCCGACGGAAACACCTTCGCCTTGTTCCAATCAACAGGCAGCATGTAGCCCACAAGACCAATTCGATCCCAACTCCCTCTTTTCTTTAGGTTCCACAGAAGACCGTCCAGATTTACCCCCGAATTCTTGAGAAACTCTGCCGAGCATCGACCAAAACTCAGACTCGGACACACCCCAAACATTTTTCACTCCCTAACGAACAATATGCGTGGAGTGTGCAAAGGCGCAATCGGCCGAGGTAGTGCAGATCCAGGACTCCAACAGAGTCCGCATACTAGCGTTCATCAAGGCAAATCCGGGCACCCATCTGAGAAAGATCAGGCGAGAACTCAACCTAGCCATGGGTGTCATCCAGTACCACCTGTACAAGCTAGAACGAGAACGCAGCGTCGTATCGGTTCGGCATGGCCTCTACAAACGCTTCTATGCCGACAAGGGCCTCAGAGTAGAAGACCGCGAAATTCTAGGCATTCTCTCTCAAGAGACCGAGAGAGATATTGTGCTCTACCTCATCAAGAACCCACTGGCAACCCAGAAAGAGCTCTCCAAGTTCGCCCGAATCTCAGCGAGCTCGACCAACTGGCACATGAAGAGGCTATCCCAGGCTGGTTTCGTAGAAGCTAGAAGGGAAGGTGGGTTCGTGTTCTATACCGTTAGGGGGGACCGAGCAAGGATCCTAGGACTCCTTAGGAGCTATCACCCGAGAATATGGGAGAGATGGGCTGAAAGGTTGGCCGACTTACTGGCGTAGTCCCGGCTAAGAGGAATTGGGATGGTCAGTTTACATAGGTGAGATAATGTCAGGCTCTCCAACCGATCCGACCGAGTTGCTGGAAATAGGTAGGGGAATCTTCGCACTCATCCTCTTCTCGTTATCGTTGTACGCTTGGTCAAGAAGAAGACAACCTGCCCTGATCATGGTGGCCGCGGCATTTTTCCTTTTTTTCATGAAGACATTCCTAGACTATGTTCTACCTTCACCGACCGAGGACATCGTAAGGGTCGGAATCGACTTCGCGGCACTCTCCCTATTCTTCGTCGCAATCGTCGTTAGACCAAGAAGGGACCTTGGCAAAGGAACCGCCTGACCTAATTCCATTGATTAGTGCGAGACCTTGGAGTCTCTGCAAGGCTGACCAGATATAGACAACTGTACCATGACACCTAATATGTCCCACACATCGACGTGCTACTCGCAACCGAGGGGAAATGGGAATGCCCTCAGTCGGACCATTTGAACTAACCGAGGTGGAGTTCATCGGTCTTGAATTCTTAAGACAAGAGGATGAGAGACAGCTTAGAAAGACGACGCTGCGGGCAACGTGGTCTGGACGAGAACTCAGGGTCAGAGCCGAAGGACTTGCAACACTGACCACCGATGCCAAAGACGAGATCGTTTCCAGGGCCTTGCCATACTAGAACCAGCTGGAGACGAAACCAGAAAGCACCGAAATCATCAAGCTCCTACCAAATTACCGCTCCCCTTGGGAACGCGTTCAGACGAGCGTTCATTGAATACAGAGTCAGACAGATAGCTTCGTTAGTTGTTCGCTTATTTGCCACAACCGTTTAGCTGAGTCATCCTCATAGGATTCCTGAGAAGACTTCACTTCATACATCTTCGTGAAGTACTTCCCGTTCACGCCATCTAAATCGGCAGAAGTGGCGACGTAGAGAATTCTCTTAGCTGCGGTTGCAGGACTTATGAAGAATGGGCGCATGAGTCTGAAACCGAATGTAACGAGGCCGTTGTTGTTGGCAAAATTGGTTCTGACTACACCTGGATGTGCACTGTTCACAGTGACCCCAGTGCCGTCGAGCCTCTTTGCTAGCTCGTGAGTGAATAGTATCATTGCTAGTTTTGATTGGCCGTATGCCTTCCAGCCGGAGAACTTTTTTTCGCCTTGAAGATCCTCGAAGTTGACCTTCGCGCCGTTATGGGCGTCCGATGTAATGTTGACTATTCGAGATGGAGCGCTTGCTTTGAGGAGGTCAAGCAGGAGGTTCGTTAAGAGAAAGGGTCCGAGATGGTTAATGGCGAAGGTCGATTCAAAACCGTCCGATGTAGTGGTGCGCCTTGTTAGATAGACTCCGGCGTTGTTAACGAGTAGGTGCAGCTTTTCGTGTCCCGCCTTGAAGTCACTCGCCAATCTGCGGATATAGTCCTGAGATGACATGTCAGCCAGCATCAGCTCAACGTTCCGGTTTCCACTCTCGGCAATGATCTCGGCTAGAGCTGCCTCGCCCTTCTCTTTGCTCCGAGAGACGATCACAACATTCGCTCCCATTCTTGCGAGTCCAAGAGCTGTAGCTTTACCTATCCCAGAATTCCCGCCAGTAATGAGACCCGTCTTACCCGTCATATCGACCTTGATCTCTGGCAAGTCCGACTAATGGTGTAGAACCACATGTTACTGATAAGGTCCTGAGCGCCTAAATCGTTCGCGCGTTCTGATTCCTAGTTACGTTGTCGAAGTAGAAACCAAATGCTCGGGACTCAACAGGTTATTCTTGGATCGTGCCGGGGACAGCCGCCTGTTCGAGCTTGAGCAGAGTCTGTTTCCTCTTTTTACCCCAGCGATACCCGCGCAGATTAGCGTCTTTCCCAATTACCCGATGACACGGAATCACGAGTGCGACCGGGTTGGTTGCGCAAGCTCTTGCCACGGCTCGTGATGCTTCGGGCTCGCCTAGCTCTTGGGCGATCTTACCGTATGTGGTCGTCTTTCCGAATGGAATGGACTGGATTATCTTCCAGACTCGCGATTGGAACGCTGTTGCCTTCACGTCCAGAGGAAGATTGAGGGCGAGATGCTCACCATCAAAGTACTTCATGAACGACACAGTCCACTCTTTCAGTTCCTCGTCGCTCCGGTGCAAGATCGCAGAAGGATAATCTTCCGTTAGAGATCTCTCGACAAACGCGTCCGAGTCTCCTATGCAGACACCGCACACACCTTTCTCTGTCGCTGCAACTAGCAACCGGCCTAGAGGAGAGTCGATGATGCTGTATCGAATCCGCAAGCCCTCACCTCCTCGGCGAAATTCGCCAGGATTTACTCCGAATCCACCGGGAACATTTTCGTATACGCGACTTCGGGAAGAGAATCCAGCGTTGTAAAGAGAATTGTTCACTGTCTCCCCATTTCTTAGAAACCGCTTCATCCGAGCAAGGCGCCGAGCTTCTACGTACTGGCGAGGCGAAACTCCGAGAACCCCCTTGAAGGTCCGCTGAAAATGATAAGGGCCAAGGCCAACTTGATGACTAAGGGTTGCAAGGGTGAGTTTTCCCTGAAGATTGGCTTCGATGTATTTGCAAACATGGTCTACCAATTTGGCTTTCGGGGATGGTCCCGCGTCGCGGGGTTGACAACGTTGACACGGCCGGAAGCCGGATTCTTCGGCTTCAATCGATCCAGGAAAGAATGCCACATGTTCCTTGCTTGGACGTCTAGCTGGACATGAAGGTCTACAGTAGATCCCCGTGGAGCCGACGGCGAAGACGAACGCTCCGTCGAATCTGTCGTTTCTGGATAGAACAGCTTTCCATTTCTCATCATCACTCAGAACGTTAGGCTCGCGCTCCCGTAGTCCACGCGATTGGGCGAGATTCGGCTCAGTAGTCAGCATGAGCAATTACTCGTCCTCAGCAAATAAGTAGTTTGACTCCGAATCTTGCGCCCAATGTGAAAGATCGGGCAGATATATGCGAGAGAAGGAACCTTCTATTCTAGAGGAACAATGACTCGTCCCGATTGGCAGAAGAAACGTAAGAAGATGGCGGGCAGAGAAGGCCCAAAAAAGGGAAAGAACCGCTAGAAAACAGGGCTCCTTCGAGCATCCCACTTGGGGAGTGGGAGAATGGTCAGTCGGTTATGTTGACGTAACGCCTACTACATTCCGCCCATCATACCGGGAGGCATACCACCGCCCATTCCCGGAGGCATTCCTCCAGGACCGCCTGGGCCGGGGCCCGACGAGCTTCCACCTTTCGACGCGAAGACATCGTCCACCCTTAGGATCATCGTCACAGCTTCAACCGCGGATTTGATCACCTGCGTCTTTACTCTCAGCGGTTCAACAACGTCCATTTTCAGCATGTCACTTGCCTTTCCGGTCTTAGTGTTGACTCCGAACCAAAGGTTTTGAGCAGTATTATGTTTGGATTTGAGGTCGACGAGTATGTCTATTGGGTTGATTCCTGCGTTCTGAGCAATCGCCACAGGTATGGATTCCAGAGCTTCTGCGAATGCAGTAACGGCGAGTTGTTCTCTGCCTCCGACCTTGATCGCGTATTCCCGCAGCCGCTTGGACAGTTCTATTTCTGGAGCACCTCCACCGGCGACTATCTTCCCGTCTTCCACCGCGTTTCTAACAACGCTCAGTGCGTCATGAAGGGACCGTTCAGCCTCGTCCACGACATGATCTGAGCCGCCTCGTATCATAATGGTTACTGCCTTGGGATTCTTCGCCTCACGGACAAAGAGGAGCTTGTCATCGCCAATTTTCACTTCTTCAACCAGCTTAGCATAGCCGAGCGCCTCTTTCGAGAGATCCCTTGTGGTTCCTACCACG
>Ga0137416_10002328_pt1 | contig 10123 bp, 8 predicted proteins | sample CZODoug3_1_1_16f_FD_108282 | JGI IMG/M metagenome (GOLD analysis project Ga0137416, IMG submission 108282) | Vadose zone soil fungal communities from Angelo Coast Range Reserve, California, USA - CZODoug3_1_1_16fungal (Illumina Assembly) | ecosystem: Environmental > Terrestrial > Soil > Vadose...
AGAGCCGAGTCGGCGATCGACCAGCCCCGAGTCAAATCCGAACGCCAAGAGCACGGCTTTGGCTTTTTCGACTGCCCCGTATTTGTGCGCAGCGCCGGAGCTTAGTCCGTGCCGGACTACGGAGACTTCAACGAACCCGCCTTCGCTCTGGGTGATGAAAACTTGCGCTCTCATAGAATTCATGTACTACCAATTCACGTACATGATCCACCCCTCACCCCTCTGTGAGGAATACAGTAGGTACTGTATTGTGGGCGCGTGGCCGCAGAGTCTAGATTTATTCGCAACGCACGTTTCATTTTGGACAGTTGGACAGTCTGCATCGTTCGTTAGCACCCCGAACCCGCCTTCTGTGTCGGCGGGTTTTTCTTTTTGGTGCCGGGGGTACTGGCTGATTTGAACCCCGACCCAAGACCAAGCCAACCCGACATAAGAACCCCTCGGTGCTTTGCGGCTGCGTAGGCAGCTTCCGTGTTGGCATGATGTAGAAATTCAAGGTCACACGGAGATTCTGACACCTCGCACTAGCCAAAATCAGGCTATTTCCACCGCCCTTTCTGCACCGTGAGGAAGCGTGCCGGATAGGTTCGCCGGGCACCAGCGTTGTCGACGAGATTACCGAACGTCGGCGAACGGCCACTGACGTAACTAGACCAACAAACATCACAACATTCCCCTTTGTGACCTGCCGCCTTTTGGAATTCAGACTGAAGATAAAGATGCAGAGTCGCACCTTTCCCCAGCCTGGGCCGCGAGAACTGTTTTCCCGCCCGCCGGGGTTGAGGGTGCGGCGCTCCATATTCCCCCGGGCTGCGCGTCTAGCGCGGCGCAAGAAGGCGGCGTAATGAAACGTCCTTGTTTGCCATGGAGAGTAGTTGGGTGCGGTCTTGTTCTTCTGAACGTTCTCTTGTGCGCGGACGCAGCGACCGCGCAACTAACCGTCAACCCGTTGAACATAAGCTTCGGCAACGTCTCAACCGGTAGCAGCACGACTCAACTGGTGGTTCTGAGCAACTCCGGAGGGTCGAGTCTGACGGTTTACCAAGCTGCAGTGGTGGGATCAGGATTTAGCCTGAGGGTTCCAGTTTTGCCACTGACGCTGGCCGCGGGGCAAGGCACGAGTTTTGGCGTTAGCTTCACTCCTCAAGCCAGCGGCGTGGTAAACGGCGGCCTTTCGCTGAGCTGGGCTCCCGTACCGCGAGGCAGTAAGAAACGTAAAGCTTCGATCACCTCCACGGCGGTTTTTCTATCGGGCACAGGGACAGCAGTGGCGACCGCTAGTACTGGTACGCCGCCGCCGGGTCAACTTATGGCCAATCCTGGCAGTCTGAGTTTTGGCAGCGTGCAGGTGGGCAAGACTCAGACGCTTACGGCGGCAATTACGAATACGGGAGGTTCCAGCGTCAGCATCTCGCAGGCTATGGCTGCGGGAGCCGGGTTTGGCATCAGCGGCCTGAACCTGCCGATGACCCTGGCTGCGGGCGAGAGCGTGACCTTCAGTACGACGTTCACTCCATTGTCGGGGGGAACCGCGACCGGGACGGTTTCGGTGAGTTCCAATGCGGTCAACGCCACGTTGATGATGGGGTTGGCCGGCACAGGCATGGCGCAAGGGCAGTTGAGTGTCACGCCAGCCTCGGCCGATTTTGGCAGCGTAACGGTCGGGACCAGTAAGAGTCAGACGGGCATGTTGACCGCCAGCGGCTCAAATGTTGCCATCTCGTCGGTCAGCATGAGCAGCACCGAATTCTCGCTCAGCGGAATTGCCTTGCCGCTGACAATCGCAGCGGGGCAGAGCGTGCCGTTCACGCTCACCTTCACGCCGCAGGCATCAGGGAGCGCGTCGGCGATCGGTTCGTTCACCAGCAACGCTTCGAACTCTGCTTCCGAGAGCTTGACCGGTGCGGGAACGGCGCCCCCGCAGCACCTGGTGAATCTCACGTGGGACGGCGTTTCTGCGGTTGTGGGCTACAACGTTTACCGGAGCAGCCAATCTGCCGGACCGTACACGAAAATCAATTCGTCGCTTGATGCGAGTACGACTTACGCCGACAACTCCGTCCAGGCCGGACAGACCTACTACTATGTGACTACCGCCGTTGATGCGGGCGGGACTCAGAGCCAGTACTCCGGTGCGGTTCAAGCCCTGGTCCCGACTCCCTAGAAGGCGGGCGGGAGCTATTTTTCTACGATGGGATTTTGTTTCTTAACGAAACCCAGGGCGCGGTGGTTGGTGCGCGCATTCTAGTGCCGCCTGACCGCAAGAGATACCAAGACAAACAGGTTCCAGCAGACGACACCCATATAAAACAGATTTATGACCCAGAGGCGTTTTCGTATTCCCAGCGCCAGCAGCAGAGCGATCACCTTGCCAAACACAACGCCGCCCACTCGGCCGTAGAGCGCGATCAGGTGCGCGACCAGAGGATTTACCTCAAAGGCCCCTGCATGGAACGCCGCCAGCGTTGTGAGCAGGTCCAGCAACTGAAGTACGGCGAAGCTGAACCTTGCATTCAGTAATTTCAAAAGATACCCGTCCTATTTGGGCTGTGTTTAGAATACCTCGGGGGACGGCCAGCAGACTCTTGTTAAGCCCGACATCCACGTCCCCGGCGTTTCGGCAGGCGGAGTAGCCAGGTTGGTCCGGGAAAAACGGGCTTTAGAACCAATGAGATATAAAAATCTGACTAGCTTTAGCCAAGGTTTCAGGGCATACTTATGCCCCGCGCCGCCCCCCCGCCGGCTGGAAGGTAGTGTTTATGCTGGGTGAAAACGAACAACCGCAAATCAATCTTGCTGGTCTCGATGCCAGCTCCGATCAGAACCGCCGGCGCCAAATGCTCGCCCTGAGTCTGCTGTTCCTGGCGTTCATTTTGGTGGTGGTGAGGTACCGGCACTTCTGGTTTGAATCTCTGACTTTCGAAAACGCAGCCGAGCAGACGAACTCCGATAAACTTAAGGAGAGTCAGCCAATCGCCAATTCCACCACCTCGCGGAAAAACAGCAAGCAGCACCCACCGTCCGTAGCTGGGATGCCGACGGCAGAGTTGCCAGGGGCGCAAGAACAAGCGGAAGTTATTTCTGCCCCGCTCCGAGTGGATGTGACTTATGCCAGCGGTCAACACGAAACTCTCCTGGCTCGTAATTCTGCCATCCATCTCGACTTCCAGCACGATCCCCGCCAGTCCGTTTTGGCAAGTCCGGCCGACCCTGGAAGCGGCGTCATCAACGCTTCTGAACGGGTGAGTTATTCGCTGCGGACGATGGAAACTGTGGTGCGCCCAGTGGAGCCTATCTATCCTCTGCTGGCGCAGCAAACCAACTTGCAGGGCTCGGTAGTGCTGCAGGCCCGCATCGGCAAAGACGGAAGCGTGCAGTCTCTGCAGGTCTTGAGCGGCCCGGACATTCTTACCAGCGCCGCGCTGGAAGCGGTCCGACAGTGGCGGTTCAAGCCTCACCTCGAGGCCGGACAGGCGGTTCCTACTGAGACCCGTATTACTGTGAACTTCACAATCTCCACTCCATGACCCAGCCTTGAAGTCCGGACTCCTGACGCTGCCGACTTTCCTTTCGCGCAGCGTGTACTGGTGACCTGATATTCACCGCCGAAGAGCGGATTCCGCTGGTATGATGCTGCGGTTTGGGAGCCAAAGAATTCAATCTCTGTGAAGCCCTGGGACCAGCAAGCTTCGATCGTCGGTTTGCCGCTAGAGGCGCTCTCGAACAACCGTCTGGGAGGCATCGATGCAGGAGCAACTCGCTTTAGTATTGGCGTTGATATTGGTGGTGGCATCTTCGGTCGGGGCACAGGACGCGGCGGTCGCTCCCCCGGAAAACATTGTGGCCGCGGGTGTACCGGCAATTCCTGCCGCTTTGGCGGAGACAGCTGGACGGTACAAGGACAACCGGGCAGCGTTCGCGCCTTCCTGGCACCCCCAGCGTCGTGAGCTGCTTATTTCCACTCGCTTTGCCAATACCTACCAGACTCACCTTGTCAAAATGCCCGGCGGTGCCAGACAGCAACTCACGTTTTTCCCGGAACCCGTTTATGGGGGCTCGTTTCACCCTCAGGGCGGTGACTACTTCGTTTTTCAAAAGGATGTTGGTGGCGGCGAGTGGTACCAACTTTTTCGTTACGACATGGCCACCGGCACCAGCACACTTCTTACCGACGGAAAATCCCGCAACCTTCAAGGGCCATGGTCTTCCGGCGGTGAGTCTATTGCTTACGTCTCCACCCGGCGCACGGGGCAGGACACAGACCTCTGGGTCATGAACCCGGCAGATCCGAAAACCGACCATCTCTTGACGCAGTTGCAGGGTGGAGGGTGGTCTCCGGAAGATTGGTCGCCCGATGACAAGCATATCCTTCTGCTCGAAGAAGTTTCGGTCAACGAAACTCATTTGTGGCTGGTGGACAGTCGAACCGGCGAGAAAACGGAACTAACTCCGCGTAACCCAGACCAGAAAGTCGCCTACAGCAATCCTCGCTTCAGCAAGGACGGAAAAGGGGCTTACTTCACTTCTGACAGAGACTCGGAGTTTCAGCGTCTCGTCTACTTCGATCTGATTACGAAACAAGCGCGCGTCTTGACGCCGAACATCCCTTGGGACGTCGATCAATTTGCTCTGTCCTACGACGGGAAGAGAATCGCTTTCGTGGCCAACGAGGATGGCTTGAGCGCGCTACACCTTATCGACACGGCCACGACGAAAGAGCTGCCGGTGCCCAAGCTTCCCGTCGGTGTGGTGGGTGACGTTGTGTGGCACCGCAACAACCACGATCTCGCCTTCAGCCTGACCACCGTCCGGCTGCCCGTCGACACATATTCGCTAGATGCCGATACCGGCAAGCTCGAGCGCTGGACCACCAGCGAAACCGCAGTCAACACCTCCAGCTTTGTAGACGCCGAACTGATCCGGTGGAAGAGTTTTGATGGGAAGACCATTTCTGGATTCCTGACCCGCCCGCCGGCGAAATTTACAGGCAAGCGTCCCGTCCTGATCGAAATTCATGGCGGTCCAGAAGGCCAATCACGCCCTGATTTTCTCGGAACCGATTGGTACTACGTGAATGAACTGGGGATCGCTTTGATTTTGCCTAATGTGCGCGGTTCCACTGGTTACGGCAAGACTTTCACCAAGCTCGACAATGGTTTCCTGCGCGAAGATTCCTACAAAGACATCAACGCACTGTTCGATTGGATCGGGGCCCAACCCGATCTGGATCCCAGCCGCGTTGCCATCATCGGCGGAAGCTACGGTGGACACATGACTCTGGCCATTTCCACTTTCTACAGCGACCGCATCAAGTGCTCGATCGATATCGTAGGCATGTCGAATCTGGTGACCTTTCTCGAGCACACGGAAGGCTACCGCCGCGACTTGCGCCGCGTCGAATACGGTGATGAACGCGATCCCAAGATGCGCACGTTCCTGGAGAAGATCGCACCCATGAACAATATCGAGAGGATCAGGAAGCCGATGCTGGTGGTTGCCGGCAAGAACGATCCCCGGGTGCCGATGAGTGAGTCCGATCAGATCGTGGAGGCGCTAAAGAAGCAGGGCACGCCGGTCTGGTACGTCCTGGGAAAGGACGAGGGTCACGGGTTCCAGAAAAAGGCAAACCAGGATTTCGAGTTTTACTCCGACGTAGTGTTCTTGCAGGAATACTTGCTGAAGTAGCGCTGGGGAGCCGCGCGCGAGCATTCTCGGTACGATTTGCCAGCGTCCGCTTACTTCTTACTTTGGGTACCAGTCGAGCAACCGGACCTCAATGCCCGTCCCTTCCAGTTCTTTTTGAAATACGGTGAGATCGGAACCGCGATAGTGATAGGGGATGACAACCTTTGGGTGGAAGGCTTTGACCGCGTCAGCAGCCTCCTCGGGTGGCATGGTGTAGGGCAGATTCATGCACACGAACGCCACGTCGATGTTCTTGAGCGCGCGCATCTCGGGGACGCCCTCGGTGTCGCCTGAGAAATAGAAGCGCTTGCCACCGTAGGTGAGGACGTAGCCATTGCCGCGTCCCTTGTCGTGAAAGAGTTTTCCCGGGGCCGGGCCGCGCTTCAGGTTGTAGGCGGGAACAGCTTCAATGGTCCAGTCCTGCCAGGTTTTGGTTTCACCATTGGCAATGGGCTTGGCGCTAGTGACGGTCTGGACCACTGCTGGCGGCGCCAGAATGTTTGTATCTGTCTTGCTAATTTCCTTGATGGAATCAGGGTCCATGTGGTCCCCGTGAATGTCGGTAATCAGAATGAGGTCTGCTTTTGGGTGTCCTGAGAATTTCACAGGTTTGGCGGGATCCAGGTAGATAGTCTTTCCTCCGGCCTCGATCAATGTGCTAGCGTGATTCAGAGGCGTGATTCGGACCGGCCCGGCCGAGGTGGGAAAGACTTGCGCCTCGGTTGCGGTACGCGCAAATGGCGACAGAGTGAAAACAGAGCAGATAAGAATCAGGATCAGTTTCACTTTTGACCTCGTGTCAGTCTTCATGTTTCGGCAAGACAGGGCAACATCGCACCGGCGCGTACCAAGAAACGTTTGCATCGCCGTCCCCACCGCCGTCAAATTGTATACTGCGGAAAATTACCCTGTGCAGAGGCCCGAAGCTTATGGCTAGGCAACTAGCGCTCGACCCCGATTTCCGTGACCGAGTTACGTGGGAAGCCTTTCACGAACAGCACCGACTGAGTCGATCGCAGACAGGCTCTAGAAGCCGTATGAGATACCAAAGGCGAACTGATGCCGTGCCTGGAGGTCCACCCCGGGTGCGATATTGCCCGCGGCTTGGGCCAGACCAAAATCCAGAGTGAGCTTGGGTGTTTCGACGCCCCAACCGTGAATCGGCAATGCCCCGGAAGGCACGATGCGAACCGCATAGGTGATGGTGGTGGGAACCACCGCGCCGGGCAGGCCTTGAATGCTTCGCGGCTCTTGTAAGACTTCGGAACCCAGCAGGATGGTGCTTCGTCCCGGCCCTTTAAACGCAAACCCGGCCGCGCCGAACCCGCGGCCGTAATAGCCGGGAGCATTCCCCGCCAGCCCGAGCAGCGAAGCGTTGGTGGCTTTGAAGCCGGCGTTGAAGACCAGGGGTAGCTTTGGTATGCGGGTTATGGTTTTGGTGGCCACGACGTAGAAGTCCTGATTGTGGGTATCCTGACCCTGAAGGACGCCGCCCACATTTCGAACCTGGGTGCGAGCGACGAAGCCCACGGACAAAGCCGGCAGGCCAGCCCGTCGTTCCCTGAAAAGGTTGACCTTCCCGTGAAAGGTATTGAAACCACCGCTCCACAAACCGCTCAGGCCAGCTGTGCTGCCGTCCCGATGGAAACTTCCGGTATAGCCGAACTCGACCCGGTTGAAGGCCCCCATGGTGATCGACACCTGATGGAATCCGCCGAGGACGGGCCCGCCGTTGAGGTAGTGATAAGAAACTACCGGTAAGCTGAGGCGTGCGTCACCGGTCGAAACTGAATAAGCCAGCGGGGTAACGAAGACCCCGGTCTGTCCCTCCCAGTTGAGACTCTGAGCGAAAGCGGTGTCGCCGCCGACACTAGGCAACAGAACAACCGCTAACACGACCGCCAGAATGGTCCAGAATTTTCCAGCGCACGGTGCTACTTGATCGAGATGTGATCGGTTCCGCATGACTTGTACTCCAGCAAGACTGCTAAGAACTTGACTTCGTTCCCCAGAGAGATTTAGTCATCGCTGCAATTTGCTATGGTCTGCCGGGTCGTTCAGGCGCCAGAGCTTGATGGTGCCGTCTTCGCTGCCCGAAGCTAGCCAGCGCCCGCGAGAATCGAAAGCGACGGAATATACAGGATGGTCGTGCCCGGCCAGAGTCTGCAACTCCCGTCCCCCTCCTACATCCCAGATTTTGATGGTCTTATCCCAACTGCCGGAAACCAGCCAGCGGCCGTCAGGGCTGAAGGCCAGGCTGGTCACCGCGTCTTCATGGCCGGTCAGCGTATGTAACTCGCGGCCCGTCGTCAGATCCCAAAGCTTCACCGTCTTATCTGCACTCGCGGAAGCGAGCCGCTGTCCGTTCGGACTGAATGCAACCGCGTAGACCCCTTTCTTGTGACCGCTCAGCTTGTATATTTGCTCGCCGCTGGATATGTCCCAAATCCTGATCGTCTTGCTGTCATCGCCGGTGGCCAGCAGTCGCCCGTCGGGACTGAAGGCGATGTAGATCACGGGCCGGCGGAGCCCAGTCAGGTCGCGAAGCTTGCGCCCAGTGTGTACATCCCATAGCCGGACTGTCCTATCGTCCACGCCGGAGGCCAGCCATCGGCCATCGGGACTGAATGCGATTGAATAGACCCAGTTGCTGCCCAGGGGTCCCAGAGGCTTGTCGCTGGGAAGCGCGAGAATCTCCCGTCCTGTCGTCGGATCGCGCAGGCTTACGGTATCGGAGGAGTTCTCCGTCGCCAACCACTGTCCGTCTCGGCTGAAAGCAAGCGACTGAACTTCCTTCATCTTGCTGGCGACGGTGTTGAGTGGTTCACCGGTCGCAACCTGCCAGAACTTGAGAGTTCGGTCCCAGCTTCCCGAAACCAGCCGCTGTCCATCAGGGCTGAACGCGACTCCAGTCACCCAGCCGGAATGAGCTTTGAGGGTGCGATCCAGCGCGAAATCGGGAAGGGACGGACGGGTCGGCGTGACTGGCGGAGGAACCACCGGCGTGACCGCGAGGATAGGGGCCTTCGCGGGTTCACCGAGAGTCGGCAGCGCCAGGGGCTCGAGCCGTGCCGTCATTGTCGAAATGCTGGTCTGAGCGGATGGATTTGCGGAGGCTAACTTGTCATCGACCAAAATCTGGTTTCCCGGCGGGACCTCGCGAATCACAAGAGCTGGCACGGCCGGGCGAATCACCGACGAAGCCTGATCCTCAGCGACGTGGCTTTGAGCCAGCGGCAGCCTCTCTGGAGCCGCTGCCGCCGATTTCGCGCTTGTTCCAGGAGAGGAGATAGGCGATGTCGGAGCGGAAGCTTCAGGATGCAAAGGACGGTCAGGCTCGCCGCGCTGCGCTTGTTTGGCCCCAGAGGGCGCGCCTCGCTGTCCCAGCGTCGGCTGAGCGGGTCTTGCTGAAGTCGAAGCCGGCGGGAGGTCTGGGGTAGAAGCATCTCTCAGCGCTTGGCGACGAAGCAGGGCAGACACAAGCAGAAGCAAAAGCAATAAAGGGACCGCTGCGAGCCGGAGGGCGGGGCCTTTGGACTTAGGTTCGTCGGACTTAGGTTCGTCAGGCGGTCGCTCCGGCCGCACTGGCATTGCAACTGGCGCAACCATGCTCTCGTCAGGCTCTTGAGACTGCGCTGGAGCCAAAGCAGTCGCGAGCAGCTCGGCCACCCGCTTCAAGCTGTCAACCCGTGCCGTATCGAAGGCGAAAGGACGGGATGACAGAATCTCGATAAGGCCCAGAACCTGCAATCTGCCAAAAACCGGGCGTCGTGTCTGGATGGGTACAACCACGGCAGAGCGCAGCCGCATACTCTTGGCTGTGGCTGCGCGGACCCGGTAATCTGATTCGGTGTCGTTACAAACCACCACCGCCCCGGTTTCAAAGCATTGCCGGGTCAGTGCAGAATCAGGTTGCAGTCGTGAGCCCACCGCAGGAGCTTCGCCCACACTGGCTCGGCAGACGATGCCCCACTCATCGCGCATGGCAATGGCAGCGCCATCGGCGTGCGTCAGCGAGTAAACGCGAGCCACCACTTCGCTCAGGAGAGCAGAGATTGGCCGATCGCGATTGTTGCTTATTCGTTTTTCGAGTTCGCCTAGAGCGGCGTCACCTGGGTTCGGGGCAGAGAGCGACTTCTGGGCCTCGCTACGCACAATCGCGAGTTCGACACTCTGCCTGGACATCGAATTGCCTCGTGCCCTCCAAGGCTGAAGTGAAAATTAGGAGGAGAAAGACACGGGTGTGTGCAAGAAAACAACACCATGCAAGAGACTAACACTATGAGGGTCCGCGGCGTGGGTCAATTACCCAAAATTGGTGCACCCGCTCAGGGGCCTTCCAGCCCCCGCGGAATAGTCCCTCCAAGGACCGTTCACCGACTCCTTCAACGAACCGTAGCCGAGCGTCCGCGCGACCCGGCGCTTGTTACGCGCTCTG
>Ga0137416_10002330_pt1 | contig 10123 bp, 7 predicted proteins | sample CZODoug3_1_1_16f_FD_108282 | JGI IMG/M metagenome (GOLD analysis project Ga0137416, IMG submission 108282) | Vadose zone soil fungal communities from Angelo Coast Range Reserve, California, USA - CZODoug3_1_1_16fungal (Illumina Assembly) | ecosystem: Environmental > Terrestrial > Soil > Vadose...
AGCCACACGTCCTCGCCGGTGGCGCGGCCGGCGTCGCTCACGGTCGACCCGTACTGGCCCGCAGTGTCGGGGCTCCAGGTGGCAGCCAGGCCGACCGGTGCAGGCATCGCGGTCTCGACATGCGCGAGGCGGATGCCCGCCGGTCCGTCGGTGAACCGCAGCGGCGGGACGCCCAACCGGGGCACCCCGGCGATGCCTCCGGCCTCGCCGTTGAGGTTGGGCACCGGCGAGGTGGCCGAGGGCGGATCCCCGTAGCCGTGCAGCATGCCGACCTCTTCATCCGGCGTCATCTGCGCGACCAGGCCGGCCAGATCGGTGCCGGTCAGCGTGCCCGAACCCCAGATCCCGGGCCGGGGCCGGGCCTGGCCGGACCCGACTGCGCCGACGACAAGGACCGCGACGAGCACCGCCAGCGCCGCGAGTGTGCCCACCCGGCGGCGGCCTCGGCAGGGTCGTCCTGCAGGCACGAATGACAGCGCAGAATGGTCCATGATGCCTTCTCTCCATGCCGCTGCGTCCCCGGGTCCAGGCGAGCACGTCGGGGATTGCGCCAGCGGCCTTGAGCGGCACCGGCGCCGCGGGCCAGTAGCGCCCAACTCCGGAACCTAGGACTCGCCATTGCGTCTGGCAATAGACCGAACAGGAAAACTACAGGCAGTAATTATGAAGAGTTGTGGACTAATAACGGTATGGTCGAAGCCTGATGGCGCACGTAGTCCCGCCAGCGTCGCGCATCCCGGTGCCTGACCGGCTGGCCCTGTCCCAGCGGCGGTACAACCACGACCGCCTGCTCGAAGCACTGCGCGTGCGCGGGACCGCAACTCGCGCCGACCTCTGCCGGCTGACCGGTTTGTCACGCGCCACCGTGGCCGCGGCCGTCAGCCGCATGCTCGCCGACGGGATGATGCAGGAGTTACCGCCGCCCGTTGACGGCACATCACGGGCATCCGGTCCGGGGCGACCGGCGGCCACGCTGGCGCCCGTCGAGCCACCGGGCGTGGTGGTCGGGCTCGACTTCGGGCACAGCCACCTGCGTGCGGCCGCAGCCGACCTCGCCGGGCAGGTGCTGGCCGAGACCCACCGCGAGCTACAGGTCGACAACTCGCCCGACGATGCGATCGCCGCAGCCGCCACCGAATTCGGCTGGCTACTTGACAGAATTGGGCGGAGCTCAAGCGACGTCACCGGAGTCGTCATGGGATTGCCCTCCCCGATCGACCGCGACAGCGGACGCGTCGTCACCAACAACATCCTCCCCGGCTGGGTTAGCCGGGCCCCGGCCCGAGAGCTACAGTCCCTCATCGGCCTGCCGGTACTCCTCGACAACGACGCGAACCTGGCGGCACTCGGCGAGATGACCTTCGGCGCCGCGGCCGGACTGCGGAACCTCATCTACGTCAAGGCATCCACCGGAATCGGCACCGGCCTGATCTTCGACGGACGCGTCTACCGCGGCTCTACCGGCACGGCCGGCGAACTGGGTCACGTGCAGATCCAGCCCGACGGCGCGGCCTGCCGTTGCGGCAACCGCGGCTGCCTGGAGACCCTCGTCTCCGTCCCCCACATCCTGGCGACGTTGCAGCCGATGCACCGTGACCCGCTCACCATCGCCGACGTCGTCGCGCTCGTACGCGCGGGCGACATCGGCGCCCGGCGCGTCGTCACCGACGCCGGCCGCACCATCGGACGCTCGCTGGCCGACCTGTGCAACGTCCTCAATCCCAGCGCCCTGATCCTCGGCGGCGAACTGAGCGCCGCCGGCACCGCACTCACCGAGGGCGTCCGCGAAGCCATCGACCTCCACGCGCAGCCCGTCAGCGCCGCAGCCGTCGCCGTGAGCACCAGCACCCTGGACGACCGGGCCGAGGTGCTCGGCGCGATCGCCCTCGCCCTCCAGAACAACCCAGCGATGCGCCCGCCTGACGCGCGCTAAGCGGCACGCTCAGCCCGACCTGCCGCCGCCGCATGAACCGGTCAGACACCGCCGCACTGACTGTGTCACCTTGAGTTAGGTCCGGCGTGACAGTTTGATCCAGGTCCACTGCGGTCCGTGGGTCCGGGGTGGCGGCCTGATTCAGGTCCACCTGGGCGACTCGCCGGGCGATGTGCTGGGTGTTGGTCCTGGTCGGCGTCAGCGTGTATTCCATCGTCGGAGCGAGCGTCGGCCCGCGATCTTGCTCCCGCCAAAGAGGCTTTCGACACCCCGCTAGATCTCTCCAGCGAACCGGGATGTCAAACCCTCCTACGATGGCCACTACAGGGGACCTCCCCACGCTCCTGAAATGCACTGACGCACCAAGCGTGCGCTGAGCTGAGGAGGTCCCGCAGTCATGTCATCTTTCGATTCCGGATCGGATTCCTCGACCTCGGCCACGGCTACTGCACCTACACGTTCTTCGAGCAATGTAGGGCTGGCACGTCAGCCGCCACGTGCACCCTTCTGCCGGTCCGGTGTAGGACCGGCCCGAACGGTTCTCCCCGAGGGGAGGCCTCCTTTGATTTGGACGCACACTATCCAAACTAGGGCGGGACTCGCGCCGCGGGCAGCTGAGCCGATTAGGGGGGGCCCGACTCGCCGGGGCGGTTCACCCGTGTTGTTTGTGGGGGCACGGCGTGAGCCCTTTTACGGTTCGATGACGAGTCCGTTCTCGTAGGCGTAGATGACGGTGTGTATGCGGTTGGGAAGGTCGAGTTTGGTGAGGATGTTGGCGACGTGGGACTTGGCTGTGGTTTCTGACACGGTGAGCTTGGTGGCGATCTCGGCGTTAGACAGCCCGGCTGCGACGAGGAGGAGTACCTCGCGTTCCCGCGGGGTGAGGCGGTGCAGCCCTGGCGGCGTGGTGCGGTGGGCGCCGTCGGTGATGTTGGGGAGCTGGTGGGCATAGGTGTCTAGGAGTAGCCGGGTCACCCGCGGGGCAATCACGGCGTCGCCGGCGGCGATGACGTGGATGGCGTGGGCGAGTTCTCGGATGCGTACGTCTTTGAGTAGGAAGCCGCTGGCGCCGGCCCGTAGTGCGGCGAAGGCGTATTCGTCCAGATCGAATGTCGTCAGGATGAGTACGCGGGCGGAGGGGTCCCGGCTGATGATGCGTCGGGTGGCCTCGACTCCGTCCATTGTGGGCATCCGTATGTCCATCAGGGTCACGTCGGGTCGGTAGCTGTCGACGAGCCGGACTGCCTGCGCCCCGTCGGCGGCTTCGCCGACGATCTCAAAATCAGGCAGGTCTTCCAGGATCATCCGGAATCCGGTGCGCACGAGGTCTTGGTCGTCGACAAGTGCGACCCGGATCGTCATGGTTGCTCTGTCAGTGTCGAACCGTTAGGTGTCGGAACGGTCGCGCGCAGGGCCCATCCTCGGACCGGGGCGGGGCCGGCGTGTACTCGCCCGTCGTAGGCCGCGACCCGTTCTGCCATCCCGGAGAGGCCGTGCCGGTCGCCGGCGTGCCAATCCGATCCGGCGGGCGGCGGGTCGCCGTCGTCGTTGATCTCGATCTCGATCTGTTCGGGTCCGTAGGTCAGCGAGACCCGCGCGCGAGTCGGGTAATGCGCGTGTTTGAGCACGTTGGTCAGAGCCTCCTGCACCGTCCGGTACACGACCAGCTCCACTCCCGGCCCGAGCTCGGACGCCACTCCGGTCGCCGTCGACTCGACATGCAGGCCGGTAGCGCGGACCTGCTCAAACAGTGTCTCGAGTTCGGCGAGGCCGGGCTGGGGACGCAGCTCAGCGCCGTCGCCGTCGCTGTCCCTGCCGGTGTCGGCGTCGGCGTGGCTGTCGGTGCGCAGCACCCCGAGCAGGCGGCGCATGTCGGTCAGCGCTTCTCGGCCGGTCGCAGCGACCTGCGTCATGGCCGCGCACGACCGGGCCGGATCGACCGACCGCTTTGCCACCGCGGCGTCGGCTAGTCGAACCATGACCAACAGACCGTGCGCGACGATGTCATGCATCTCGCGCGCTACCCGGGCCCGCTCGGCGGCCAGATCGAGCAGCGCCTGCTGGTGGCGTTCCCGCTCGAGCCGTTCGCCACGATCGATCGCGGCGGCCAGGGCCGTGCGCCGGTTGCGGACGGCGACACCGGCGAACAACACGGCCGCCGTCGTCGCGATCAGCAGCACCAGCGTCTGCAACCGGGAGGCGGAGTGATCCCACCGAAGCACGGCCAGCACCGCACCGACTCCCAGCACCAGCGCGGCCAGCCAGTTGATCCGCGCCGGGGAGCGTTCGAACATCACATACAGCGCGATCAGCAGGGCGACATCGGCCCCCAGCCGGGCATCGAGCGCCCACTGGATCAACGCGACCACAGCCAGGACCGTGAATGTTGCTGCCGGGTATCGCCGGCGCCAGAGCAGCGGGAGCGTCAGCAAGACGCTCAACACGATCGCGGCCGCGAGCGGCGTGTGCGCTGATCCGCTGCGGTGGCCCAGCTGAGCTGCCGCGACTGACGCGACGAGCAACGCGGGCATCGCCAGCGCCACGATGGCCACCGCGCGGCTGCGCGTCACCCGAGCGAGGATCGCCGTGCCGCGTGCCGTCAGCGGATTCGTGGTGCGTCGCGCCTGGTCTGCGAGCCACCACGACCGCCACCGCCCCCAGGTGCCCGTGTGCGCCCTGTCGGTCATGCCCTCCAGCATGACCGCCGCCCGGTCACGATGCCTCCTCCTTCCGGAGGAGAACCGGGTTTATCAACACCGTCCGCTCGGCTGGTGACCGAACACTTTTCCTTTCCCAGGATGGGAGGCGTCGACGGCGCGATGCCGTAGGTAGCGGACGACCGACAGAGACGAGACATTCATGCAACACAACCCACCACCGATCCAGCAGCGCCGGGTAGGGTCCCAGCGGCTGCTCACCGGTCGGGATCGCAGGGCAGCGCTGATTCTCACGACGCTGACGGTGCTGTGCGTGGCCGGGTTCGTCTTCGGCCCGAGGGCGCTGACCGGCTCCGGACCAACGCACGGGCACAGTCTCAGCACCGCGACGAGTCGGGCGTTCACCACCTACTGGCAATCCGGGCAGCGCGGCTACCCGACGGGACTGGCCGACCTGGTCGCCTATTGGCGGCGGTACCACCTGGTCAAAGCGGTATTCGCGCTGGCTCTGACGATCCTGCTGTGCTGGCTGGCCTTGATCCTGTGGCGCTCACTGCAACGGGCCGGGCAGCTGCGCCCGGTCGCCACAGCCGCGGGCGTGGTGTCAGCAAGCACGGCGACCGCGCTGGCGTTCGGCTCGGTGCTGGTAGTGATAGCCAACATCCAGGGCATGTTCGCCCCGTTCTCCTCACTCGTATCGCTGCTGCCCGTCGGTCACGGCAACGCGGCGCTCGACACCGCTGACAGCCAAATCAGACAAGACCTCACCACGGCTGAGGCCCGACGCCACGCTCCTGCCCCGCTCAGCGCGATCCTCGAGGACTTCGCCCGCTATCACGCCGCCGTGGCGGTACTAGCCGCCGCGCTAGCCGTCATCCTGCTCGCCCTCGGCGTGCTGATCTGGCGCCGAACCCCTACCACTGATACGGCAGCTGCTCGCACGAAGGTCATGCCGCGACTCCTCAGCGCAGCCCTGACCGTTCTCGCCATCATCGCCCTGGTCATCTGCGCCGCCAACACCGCCACAGCACTGAACCCAGCCCCCGCCTTGAACGTCTTCTTCGGTGGCTAAAGCACACGGGCGGGCCGTCAGGGTGGTTCTCTGCGAGCCACACGTCGGTCCGCCCACTGTTCGTTCCAGGCCACCGAGGGAGACTGGCGACGCTCCTACTCTGCACCGCGAAGCGGCTGCCAGGATGCGGTGTTGCCCGCACGCGCAAGGAGGAATCTGGTGCCGCTTTCAGCTAGTCATCGACTGTGCCGACCCGGATCGGCTGGCTCGATTCTGGGCCGCCGCGCTCGGCTACGAACTCGCGTCTGCGCCAGCTGGATTCGATACCTGGAATGACTTCTATCGCGAACTGGGGTGCCCGATGAGGACCTGGTCGACGGGGCGGACAGAATTAGCGACCCGAAGCACCATGGCCCGAGCATCTGGCTCCACATGGTCCCAGAGGCAAAGCAGGTCAAGAACCGGCTGCACATCGACGTCCACGCCAGTGGCGAGCGGACGGACCCGATCGACACACGCAGAGAGCGAGTCGTTGCCGAAGCCGACCCGACACCAGCCACCTAGTCGCTGGTCGGGAGCCGGAGCACGCGATCGAGGCGTTGCCGAAGGGCCGGGAAGGGCAGTGTGCCCGCGCTGAGGATGGCTTCGTGGAAGTCACGCACGTCGAATTCGCATCCGGAACGGGCTTCTGCAGCCGAGCGCAGGGCGACGAATTCGCCGAATCCGGTGCGGTAGGTGAGCGCTTGGCCCGGCAGGTCGGTGGTATAGCGGAGCAGCTCGGTCGATATCTGCGCGTCGGATTCGGTGGAGTTGGCGCGCATGAATGCATGTGCCTCGCCGAGGCTTATGCGGCCGAGGTTGAGTCCGGCGTCGACGACCGACAAGCACTCGCTTTGGTGGGCCATGCACGAACTTGCCGAGGCAGTGCAGCAGGACCCGATCAAACTGACCCCGGCCATTCAAGAGGAGTGGGCACGCTGGGAGGCCCAACTGATCCGCGAGTCGGGTGCAGATCCCATGGATGCTGTCAGCCTCCTCGAGCAGCGGACCCAGCGGCTGCTCGAGACGCGCAAGCATCTACTCGCCACGATCCCCACGCCAACGGCCGCGCGCGTCTGAAACACGAGCCCCCGCAGAGCCACAAGAGCCCCAGCTAACGCCTTGGGCGCGAACGCGACCCCAGCGGCACCATCACCTCCACCGTGGACCTGCTCGGCCGCATGGTCAGCTACACCGACACCACCGGCCAGACCACGACCGTCACCTATAACCAAGCCGGCCAAACGATCGCCAGCAGCGGCCCGTAGGGCGCGATCACCAACGGCTACGACGCGAACACCGGCCAACCGCCACCCTCGCCGTCGCCGCGCGGCTTCGCGGCTGCCAGGTGCGAGGATGTTGTCTTCGGGCAAGCTGATGGGAGGGGTTGGGAGCACCGGTTCGCGTGCGTAGTAGGCGGCAGGCGATTACCCCCGCGAAGGCGGCGGAGATGTTGGAGGCCAACACCTCCAACCGTTCCTTGAGCAAGGCAACTGTGCAGGCCTATGCGGAGGCGATGCGCCGGGGTGAGTGGCAGGTAACCCACCAGGGCATCGCATTCGACAACGAGGGAGTGCTGCGTGACGGGCAGCATCGGCTCGCCGCGATCGTCGAGGCCGACCAGTCGATCGAGCTGATGGTGTTCACCGAGGTCGAGCCGGAGACCTTCGATGTGCTGGACACGGGCAAGCGGCGCAACGCCGCCGACGTGCTGGCCATCGAGGGCGAGAAGTCAGCCACGCTGCTGGCTGCCGTGGTGCGTAGCGTTTTCTTGTATTACAACCGTCCCGACACGAGCTGGACTGGCGGGTCGGCCGCGGTCACCAACCACCAGATCGTGCAGACCCTGGACGAGCACCCGAAGCTGCGCGAGTTCCTCGGCCTTGGCGAGAGAATCGCGAGTTCGACCGGCATGATCAAGAGCTCTGCTGCAGCGGCCAGCTACCTGGTCACCGAGGCCAACCCACGCGCCGATCTGACCCCCTGGACCGACGGCATCATCGACGGCGCCGGCCTGCGTAAGGGCGACCCGCGGCTCATGTTCCGCAACACCATGTTCCGCATGGCCCGCCGTCAAGCCGGCCAACCCCAACGCCGGCGCGACACCCGTGAACACGTCGCCCTTTATCTGAAGGCGTTCAACGCTTGGGCCGGCAACGACGCCCTGGCGCACCTGCGTTTCGTTGCTCGCGATCCCATGCCCGCGCTTGCCGTGGTCTCGCGAAGCCGCCGCTGAACCGTCCACTGGCGCTGAACCGTCCACTGGCGCTGAAGGCTGACCGGTCGTCGTGTGCGTCGGCGAGGCGGGTGCGTGGTCAGTGACATACGGCGCGGCGGGCAGTCCCGCTGTCCGCGCCGATTCCCAGCTCACTGTCGGGAATCTCGATGTCGCGCCGCCAGTCGTCCCAGGTAGCGGAACCTTCCGGTGGCGGTTCAAGCACGTATCCCGGGGCAGCGGTCAGAAGCGGGCAAGCCGCTCAGGGCCTTTGCAGTCGATGACGAGCTGAAACCTGACAGCCACGGTGCCCGCGCTGTAGTCATTGCCTGCACGCCAGCTTGCCCGGGCCCTCCGACAGCCCGCACGTGATGGATGCGAGTGCGACGAACCGACACGCTACGGCGCCGCCGACCCGCCGCTGGGTGTCTGCGCGGCGGGTCATACCAGCAACGGAGGAGGCCCGGCGGGCACGACAGGTCGTGCTGTGCCCGCCGGTGCCTGGCCGCGAAGGTGGTTACCTGCTCGCGCGGGCGGGTTAGCGCCAGCTGAACGCCATGACTCCGCTGAGGGTGCCGACGATTACCGAGTTGTGGTACAGGGCCGGCGTGGCGAACCGGTTGACAGCGCCGACGCTGACCGCGCCGAGGCTCGTGCCGGTGGCCGGGTCCAGCATGTACAGCATGCCGTTGCTGGTGTCGAGGGACCAGACGCGACCGCCCCCGATGACCGGTGAGGCAGTGATGGTGGACGCGGCGTGCCATAGCACGGTCATGGTGCCGTCGTGGTTGATCCGTACCGCGCGCAGGCCGTCGGTGCAGGGCACGTAGACGGTCGAGCCTTTCACGGCCGGGCCGCCGAACGACTTGCACAGCGGCGCCTGCGAAACTTCCCCGCCGATGCCGCCCAGGTGCGACCTGTTCAGCACATACGCGGTCCCTCGTTTGCCGTCGATGAACACATGGTCACCGACGACGGCCGGTGACTGCGAGCCCAAGTCGAGGTCGGCGGCGTTGTCTTCCCGCCAGGTGGCCGGCGAGTACGAATCCAGCATCTGCATCGACCGCGGGTCGATCTTTAGAACGGAATCGCTGAAGTCGTACGGGCCGTTCGGGTCGTCCTCGCCGGACGCGCCGTTACCGACGCCAACCAGCAGGTCGCCACCCGGTTCGACGACCGGTCCGGAGCCGCCCTGCCAGATGGCGCCCTCGCGGGTGGTCGGCACCGTGAAGTGGGTCAGCGGCGCGGTCTCGGGAGCGTTCAGGTCCAGCCGGACGAGGCTGCCGCGGTAGGCCGAGCAGTCACCGGCCAGGCCGCCGTAGGGGACATACAGCTTCCCGCGGGAGACGAGCAGGGCGGCGCGGTTCTGCATGGCCTTCGGGTCGATGCCGGTCTCGGCGGGCACGTCGACATTGCGCTGCCAGCGCACAGCGCCGCTGGCCGGGTTGAGGCCGAACGCGATGTGCTGGATCGGGTTCGTGACCTCGGCGACCACGACAAGTGTGTCCGTGGCCGGGTCATAGGCCGGCGTGCTGGTGATGCCCAGCGGGTTGATGTTCCCGCACGGCAGGCTCGACCTCGGGACCGGGGTGCCCAGGTGCGTCTGCCACACGATCGTGTTGCCGTCGAACTCGTAGACGCTGTCGTTTTCGGTCGCCACGATCCGCCTGCCGTGGACAACTACCGGGGACGCGTATACCGCGCCGTCGAGCGGCAGCGATGTGACCTGCCGCAGCGGGGTGCGTACCTGGCTGAGGCCGTTTTGCACGCCGGAGCGCTCGTTGTCGCCGTGGTAGGTCGGCCAGTCGGCTGGCGCCCGCGGCGCCGCGCCGGCCGCAGGGGCGGACGCTGCCATGGCCGGGGACTCGGCGGCGATTGCCATCATGGCCAGCAGCGACGCGCCTACCAGCGCGGCGCTACCTGCTCGTGTGCGGTGGGGGGCGATCCTTGTGCTCACGTTCTCCTCCGATCAGACATTCACCAGCAGAAATATCTGCAATGGTCAATACGCAACGAACGACGTGAGCGTTCACCACACGGCGATGTCGATCTTGACTCGGTCCGGCAGACGGCCAGATGGAGCGGCTCGCGCAGCCACGTCACCGTCTCAGCAGCCGCAAGGCAGCGGATGTCCACTGTGGACTGTCCACTGTGGCCGGTCGCGCAGGCGATCGAGCCCGACCAGTACAGCGCGGCGACGCCGTGTGCGGATGTCGATGTGGCAGCCGCGCTGTGCGCCCATCGGTTGCGGGAGATTGTTCCGAGCC
>Ga0137416_10002332_pt1 | contig 10119 bp, 8 predicted proteins | sample CZODoug3_1_1_16f_FD_108282 | JGI IMG/M metagenome (GOLD analysis project Ga0137416, IMG submission 108282) | Vadose zone soil fungal communities from Angelo Coast Range Reserve, California, USA - CZODoug3_1_1_16fungal (Illumina Assembly) | ecosystem: Environmental > Terrestrial > Soil > Vadose...
CCTCCTGGAGTCGCGCCTCGGGATAAATATGGTCGAGGCTCGCCAGGAAGAGCCCGACGAGAAAGCCGATCACGACCAACGGAATGGAGCTGCGATTGCGGCCCACGTGGGGAGCGTAACAGATGAAATGTCGCACCTCTCCCAATTTTGGCGGCAATTTTGGAATCGAGCCTGCACCCTGTACTGTTGAAAGAGTGGCAACACGGGAGGAGGCTCGTTGACCTTTCGCATCGCCGCCGCTGCGCTCGCACTCCTCGCCCTCCCGGCCTTTGCCAAGAGCGAGAAGAGCAGGGTCGTGCAGAAGGCGCTCCGCCACAGCGTCCGGATCGAGGTCCTGGTCCGGGGGAAGGTGGAGCGGTCCGCCAGCGGTGTGGTGGTCGCGACCGAGGGCGATACCTCGTACGTGCTCACGAACGAGCACGTGGTGCAGCGCGAAGGACTCTCGGCAACTGCTTCCTTCCAGGTGGTGGTGGAGCGGCCGACGCTGCACCGGCTGCAGGCGCGGGTGATCGCCGAGGGCAAGGTGCCCGACGAGGATCTCGCGTTGCTCGCAGTCGACGGCGAGGCGCTGCCTCCGGCGCAGTTGGCGGCCGAAGAGTACGTCGACGTAGGCGACGACGTGATCGTCGTCGGCGCCCCCTACGGGCGCGCCCTGAGCGTCTCCTCCGGGATCGTCAGCCAGCTCGAGGTGGACGAGCAGGATCCGCGCATCCAGCGCGCCATGAAGACCGACGCCCCTATCGGCTACGGCGCTTCCGGCGGCGGGGTCTTTGCCGTACCCTCGGGTCGATTGGTCGGGGTGGTGGAAGGTTACCGGACCGCGAAGGTCGCCTTCGGCGGCTTGAGCAAGGACGAGTTCTCCTTCGACGTGCCGATGCCCGGTGAGACGTTCCTCGCTCCGCCCTCCAAGATTCGCGCCTTCGTGCTCCGCGCCGGTGTTGGCAGGCTTGCCGGCCTGAAGGAAGGCTCGGTGATGGCGGGGACCGCGCCGCTCGCAGCGCCCGTGGCGCGCGGGCAGTAGCACGGGGCGCCAGGGGCGGCTTACACTTGCCTCATGCGTGCTGACTGGGACAGCTACTTCATGCAGATCGCCACGGTCGTCGCGTCCCGCGCGACCTGCGATCGCAAGCATGTCGGGGCGCTGCTGGTGCGCGACCGGATCATCCTCTCCACCGGATACAACGGCAGCATCCGCGGAATGCCTCACTGCGACGATGTCGGTCACGTGCTGGAGAACGGGCACTGCGTGGCCACCATCCACGCCGAGGCGAACGCAATCCTGCAGGCGGCACGCAACGGTGTCCGCATCGAGGGCGCGGACATCTACACGAGCGCGAGCCCCTGCTGGCCCTGCTTCAAGCTGATCGCGAACGCCGGGATCAAGAGGATCGTGTACGGCGAGTTCTACCGGGACGAGCGGATCTTCGACGTCGCGCGCCGCCTGGGGATCGAGCTGGTCGATCTCTCCTCGCACAAGCCGGCGATCGCCCCGGTGCCTGCAAAGCAGACTGCTTGACATCACCCCCCAACCCGGCGGAATGCTTGGGCGACCGCCGTCGCGGGGATCCCCCGGCGGTCGAGGGGGCATGCCATGCGAGCGTTTGCCGCCGTTTCCGTAGCCATCGTGTATGTCGCGGCTCCAGCGTTCGCTGATGCACAGTCGCACGTGACCGCAGCGCGGAAGGCGGAGCGCCAGCGCGACTGGCGCAAGGCGCTGCGCGAGTGGAAGGCGGCTTACGCGGCGGAGATGAACGCCGAGTACTTGATCGGGATCGGCGACGCGTACGCGCACCTCGGCAACACCGCCCAGGCGAAGAAGAACTACGAGGCGTATCTGAACGACCCGCTGGCGCTGCCGGCGAACGTGCAGAAGGTCAAGGCGAAACTGACGCAGCTCGAAGCGCCCTGGAAGGCGCTGGCGCTGCCGGGACCGGGCCTGACACTCCCGGGCGCCGAACCCCCTTCGGGCCCTCCCGCCTCCGGCTCGGCTGCGGACAGGAGGAAGGCCGAGGCTCCTTTGCCGTTGCCCGGACTCGACCTGCCGGCCGCTGACCAGACCGCATCCGCGCCACCTCCGCTTCCGCTGCCCGGGGTGCCGGATGCGTCTGCGAAGAGGGAGGTCGCCGCCTCGTCCCCGCTGCCGCCACTGCCCCTCCCGGGCGTGCCGGCGAAGCCGGACTCGGCCAGCAAGGAGGCGGCGCCGGCGGTCGCTGCCAAGGAACCGGCGAAAGCGAAACCCATCGCGATTGCGACTCCGCCGCCGGAAAGGACCGCCGTTCCCGTCGCCGCGGTGGCGGCGACCCCGCTGCCGCGTGAGCCCCAGGGCCGGCCGGGTGGCGTCCAGCGGACGATGGCCTACGTCGCCGCCGGCGTCGCAATCGTCGCACTCGGTGGCGGCGCCTACGCCTTTACCCAGGCGAGTTCCGCGCACAACGACGTCACGAGCAAGGTCCACAGCGGCGCCGATGCGCAGCGGCTGCTCGAGACCGAGCAGAAGAACAAGGCGCTCAGCTACGTCGGGTTCGCGGGCGGTCTGGTCGCCGCCGGGATCGCGGCTGCGCTCTTTGCTTTCTGAGTTTGCGAAATTCTGAATGCCGGCCCGGCTGCTGCGGGCCGGTCGAGGGCCGGCATGATTGAAACATCGAAGCTGCGTACCATCGGCGTCCTCTCCGCCGCCGCGCTCGCGTTCGCGGGCTGCTCGCTGACCTCGGGAGGCGAGATCCCCTGCGTCGAGGATGCATCGTGCCCGAACGACTTCCCGGTGTGCGGTCCGGCCGGAAAGTGCATCGCAGGCACATCGACCACGGGCACGTCTGTCGCGGTGGTGGGAGCGGAAGGGCACACAGCTGCCGACTTCCTCAGCGGCACCGTCCGCGTCCTGGTAACGGCGCGGGCGGCGAGCGGAGTTCAGAGCGTGAAGCTCTCGGCTGGGTCGACCAGCTTCAGCGCGTCCACGACCGCTGCCACGCCGCCGCTGTATGCGTTCGACGTCGACACGGCCACGCTCACCAATGGCGATCCGTCCGTGACCGCGACGCTGACGGCCGGCGACGGATCGACGGCTACTGCGAACGGGACGCTGCACGTCGACAACGCCAAGCCCGCGATCACCACGTTCACCGTGGCTGGAGCGCCGAGCACGACCATCACGGCCGGAACAGCAGCCGCGATTTCCGCTTCCTTTACCGGCGGTGTGTCCGCCACGATCACGAGCAACGGCGGCGGAAGCGTGACCATCGCCAATGGCAGCTCCGTTCTGGTGAGCCCCGACGTGCTTACCTCCTACTCGCTACGCGTCACGAGCCGGTCCGGAGTTTCGGTGCAGTCCGGTAGCACAGGGCAGCCCCCGGACGTCTCGGTGGCGGTGGTCCAGCGGGCATCGTTCACGGGGACGTTCACGGTCTCGCCGAATGTCATCGAGCAGGGCCAGACGGGCACGTTCACCTTCACGGCGCCAACGCTCGGTGCTTCGGTGGTGTCCGCTATCGTCACGGACGCCGCCGGCCTCAACAAGGGCTCCATCGATTCCGGCACCGGGCAACTCCAAGGCGTCAGCATCCCTGCGACTGGAACGGGGACGACGCAGCTTACGTACAAGCTCGTCATCGGCAACGGTGCGACCACCCCGGATACGGTCTCGATTCCGGTGGTTGTGACGGTCATCGAGCCGGTCCCGACGATTGGGCTCTTCACGTTCGATCCCAGCGGCATTGCGAAAACGTTCGCGCCTGGCGCTGACGTGGTCTTCGATCACACGTACAACGCGAAAGGCGGCACGGCGACGATCAACGGTGTCACGGCCTCGGCATCGGGCAGCACCACGACGATTCACAACATCCAAGCGAGCACCGTGTACACACTGACCGTCACCACGCCGCTCGGCAGATCGATCACCCAGGCAGTGACGGCCAACGTCAGCGCGCAGGTGGACGCCTTCAGCGTCGGTGCGACGCAGGCCACGTCGACGGATACTGCGATCATCAGCGCAGGAGGCAACACTAAAGTCTTCGCGGCGTTCGGCGGCAGTGCGACGAGCACGGCCGCACTCTCCTGTGCGCCCACGCCGGCATGTAACGGCACGCTGGCGGCGACGGTGATTTCGAGCGGCGGCAACGCGACCGTCAACTTCGTGTCTATCCCTTCGACTACGGGCACGTTCACGTACACATTGACCGTTACCCCGACGACGGGTGCGGCAGCCCTCAGGAGTGTGACAGTCAAGGTCGTGCCCGCAGCGACTACGAGCAGTTTGTTGGCGGGGGCATCGACGATTCAGGAAGGCTTCTCGACGACGCTGACCCCCACGTTCAGCTTCGGAACGTCACCCGTAGTGCCTGGGACGGCAACGATCACCGGAGACGACGGATCGACGTACGACAACCTGACTTCTGGCTCTGCGATTAGCGTCGCGCCTTCGATCATCGATCTCGGACCGACCGCGCGACAAACTACAACGTATACGCTGACTGTGAAGAACGCTGCGGGAGCCGCGACAACGATGCGGACGGCGACGGTGACGGTTGTCCGGGGCAACTGGTCAGCTCTGAATACGAGCACGCTCTTCGTTCGTTCGGGTGCGACGATCACGGATTTAGGGAACGGGAGGGTCCTCGTCGCGGGCGGCATGGACGAGACCGGAAAACCGATGGGCACTGCGGAACTGTGCGACGCGAGCGGTCTCTGCGTCGACAAGACGATGAAGTCCGCGCGTGCATTCCACACCGCGGTCCTGATCGGCGGGGGACCACACGCTGGAAATGCGCTTCTCGCGGGTGGGTTCGACACGCCGACGACAGTCACTTCGTCCGCTGAGTTCTACGATCCTGTCGCTGACTCGTTCACCATCACGAGGGCGATTACGAATACTCCGGTGACGGACGCCAGGGCGCGCCACGTTGCAGTCCTTCTCGACTCTACTACCGTGCTCTTCGCTGGCGGCACTAACGGTACCACTGACCTGAGCAACGGGATCAAATACGACGCAAGCACGGACCCTCCCGGTACGACCGCGCTTAATCCAGGCATGAACCGGGCTCGTGCGAATTTCACCGGAACACTGATGCTCAACGGCTTGGTTCTCATCGTCGGTGGAAGGACTGCGACCGGCGCCACCGATCTGACGGCTGAGTTGTACGATCCGTCTGGCAACACGTTTACGGATACTGGTGCGCTCCCCACTGGAGATGACAAGCGCAACCACACGGCGGTGCTGATCACCGGCGTGAACGGCAACTCCGGCAACGTCTTGATCTCCGGCGGCCTCACGGGGTCCGGTACGACCGTCTCGGGCACACAACTCTTCTACACGCCCGGCACTGGAATGTTCACCGCTGCGCCCGCACTGGGAACTGCGCGGAGCAATCATGCTGCGATCATGTCGCTGAACAAGAGCGTCCTCATCTGTGGTGGAACTACCGACGGAACGACTCCCATCAAGAGCTGCGAGCTCTTCGATGCCGGCAAGGGTTGGCAACTTGCAGCCCCCGACATGTTGGAGCCACGCAAGGACTTCGCTCTTGCGACGATTACGATAAACTCGCTGACGCACTTTCTCGCAGCTGGCGGGACCGGCAGCATCATGAACACGTTCGCAGAAGCCTACGACGCGAATTAGCAATCTCTAGGCTTCGGGCGAGGGGGGCGGGCTGGGCGGGCGTCCCCCGTGCTCTTTTCAACTCCCCGGACCCCACTTGGCGCCGGTACCGTTGGGCAGTAAAAACTGCACCCGACCGCAAGTTGCGCGTCTTTGCTGCCGCGCATGAGTGTGCACCCGGGGGCTGCGAGGCGTCACGAAGATGGGGCATCCGATTCCGCGGATTTCCACGCCAACCGAAAGGGACGTCGAGCGGCGGGCCGCCGATCGGGTCCGCCTGTTCGAGCGCGTCGCCATCGGCCTCGCGCACGAGGGAAAGAATCCGTTGCACAACATGGCATTGCACCTGCAGCTGCTGGCCGAGGAACTCAAATCGCTGCAGCGCGCGGGAGACTCCCGGGTGGAGAAACACATCCCGGCGCTGCGCGACGGAATCGGCCGCGTCGACGCGTTGCTCCGTTCGTTCGGCGAGTTTGCCGTCCCCGAGCACCTGCCCCCGGACCTCGCCGCAGCCGCGCGCCGCGCCATCCAGCTCTTTGCCTACGATGTGAGGCGCGCTGCAGTCCAGGTCGCGCAGCGCGGGCCGCAGGCGCTGCTGGTCGACTCGGACTCCTCCTGCCTTGGCGATCTGGTCGCGCACGCGCTGCTCGCCTGCATCGAATACGCTCGCGACGGCGGACGGGTGGACGTGACCCTGGAGATTCGCGGAGCCAAGGCAGTAATGGAGATCCGCGCCGACGGCGGTCTCGGGAGCCGGGAGCATGCGCTTCCGCACCTCGACGCCGCACGCCGCCTCGCCCCGGAAGCGGCGTGCGAGCTCTCGATCGAGACCCCCACGGCAGGGGGCGCCCGCCTCTCGCTCTCCTTCCCTCACCCGAGGTAACCACACGCGCCATGTCGAAGGCCCGCATCCTGATCGTCGATGACGAGGAATCCACTCGGGAGTTGTTCGCGGAACTATTGCAGCGATGGGGCTACGAGGTCGACCGGACCGCTGACGGCCACGCGGCCCTGAAGATCGCCGCCGAGATGCATCCGGACGTGATCATCAGCGACCTGGTGATGCCGAAACTCGACGGGCTGGCGCTCGTCCGGGCGCTGCGCGAGGAGCAGCCCGACACTCCCGTCGTCATCATCACCGGCAAGGGAACCATCGACGCGGCGGTGGAGGCGGTTCGCGAAGGCGTCTTCGACTTCGTCGAGAAGCCTCTGGATCCTGCCCGTCTCAAGGTCATCCTCCAACGGGCCTTGGAGAAGAAGGAGACGCTGCACGAGATGCATGTGCTGCGCCGGCGCCTCGGGCAGGTCGACGCCGGCGTCGGGTTGGTGGGCAATTCGCCGCCCATGCGCAGGGCAATGGAGCTGGTGGAGAAGGTCGCCCCCTCCAAAGCGAGCGTGGTGATCACCGGACAGAGCGGCACCGGCAAGGAGATGGTGGCCCGCGCCATCCACCAGCTCAGCCCCCGGCGCGAAAAGCCGTTCATCGCCATCAACTGCTCCGCCATCCCCTCCACGCTGATCGAGAGCGAGATGTTCGGCCACGAGCGCGGTGCCTTCACCGGGGCCGATCAACGGCGCCTCGGCGCCTGGGAGCTGGCGGATGGCGGCACGCTGTTCCTCGACGAGGTGGGAGAGATTCCCATCGAGCTGCAGGCCAAGTTCCTCCGCGTGCTCGAAGAGGAGCGCCTGCGCCGCCTCGGTGGGAAGAGCGAGATCATGGTGGATGTCCGGGTGATCAGCGCCACGAACCGGGATCTCAAGGACGAGATCAAGTCTGGCCGCTTCCGCGAGGACCTCTACTTCCGGCTGAACGTCTTCCACATCAACCTCGCCCCGCTGAAGGAGCGCCGGGAGGACATCCCGGTGCTCGTGCAGCACTTCATCGACCGGTTCAGCCGGGAGGGGGGCAAGAAGCTCCACGGCGTCGCGCCGCAAGCGATGAAGCTGCTGACCGACTACGCCTGGCCGGGAAACATCCGCGAGCTGCGCAATACGCTCGAGCGCGCCGTGATCCTCTGTAGCTCCGGCGTCATCGAGTCAGAGCACCTTCCCAGCGAGCTGGCGTCGGGTGGAGGGGAAAGCGCCTATCTCAAGCTCCCCTACGGACTGCCGCTCCGTGAGATCGAGAAGGAATACATCCTGGCGACGCTGAGCCGGCTGCAGAACAACAAGGCCCGCACGGCGCAGGCGCTGGGGATCAGCGAGAAGACGCTCTACAACAAGCTCTATCGGTACTCCGGACGCGCCCCGCGGCGCGACGACGAACCAGCCGACGACGTCCAGGCCAGCGTGCCTCCGGAGATCAAGGTCACCGGCATCGGCTAGCGCTTCAGGTGGGCGACCTCCACGCGATCGCGCCCTGACCGTTTCGCCCGGTAGAGCGCTTCGTCGGCGCGGCGCAGCAGGTCCTCCGCCGCATCGGGCGAGTCCAGCTCGTCCGCGGTCACCGCGGCGACGCCGATCGAGCCGCGCACCGGCAGGCCGGCGTCCCGGCTCAGCTCGATCAAGCGGCGCCGGAGCCGTTCGGCGAATTGCGCGCCCTGCAGCTCGTTGGTCTGCGGCAGCAGAACCACGAATTCGTCGCCGCCGTAGCGCGCGGCGAAGTCGGTGTCGCGCAGCTCCTCGCGGACTGCATCTGCGAGCGCGACGATGGCGCGATTTCCCGCCGCGTGGCCGAGCTTGTCGTTGATCTCCTTGAGGCCGTCGAGGTCGACCATCGCGCAGGCGAGCGGGTGCCCGTAGCGGTGGGCGCGCGAGAGCTCCTCTTCCAGCCGAGCGTGGAAGGAGCGGAAGTTCGGCAATCCGGTCAGGCCGTCGGTTTGCGCGAGCGCGCGGAAGTGCTCCTTCTGCGCGGTGAGCTTGAGCGTGCGATCGACTCGCGCCATCAGCTCCTGCTCGCTGAAGGGCTTCGCCAGGTAGTCGGCCGCGCCGAGCGAGAGCCCCTGCGACTTGGTCTCCGCGTCGCCTTGAGCGGAGAGGAAGATCACGGGCGTGTCCGCCGTCCTCGAGTTGCGCCGCAGACCGGTGAGCGCGCCGAATCCGTCCATTCCGGGCAGGAACAGGTCGAGCAGCACCAGGTCGGGATTCAACTCGGCGGCGCGCTTGAGCGCCGTTTCCCCGTCGCCGACCGCGTCGACGTCGTAGCGGGGGCGCAGCAGCTCGGTGAGGAGCATGCGTGCGTCTTCGTCGTCTTCCACCACCAGGATGAGCGGCCTGCGCCGCTTCCCGCCGGCTGGCGACGGCTTGGCTGCGGGCGGCTCATCGGGATGGGATACCTTCTCCGCCCGGATCCGGGCGGAGACGCGTTGCGCGACTTCGTCTGCGCTGCGGCCGGCGTCGTCCGCCCCCGCCTCGATCGCAGCGGCGGCGTCATCGGTGAGAACGACGATCGGTCCGTTGACCGCGGCCAGCTCGCGCATGGCGATCGCGCGCGGCAGATCGTCGAGGGCGCAGACGAATGCGGCCGGCTCGCCGGAGCGCTCGACCAGCCCCACACGCGCCAGCGCTTTGCGCAGCGCCTCCGCGACGTCCCCAGCCCCCACGACCCGGACGTTCACGCCGTCTCCCCAAAACGCACGCCACCCAACAGCCCGCAGGGAAGGTAGCGATTCGGCAAGAGGAACGCCAAGATGTGGAACGATAGAAGCCTGTCGCCTGCCTGCTCAAGAAATCTACCGGCGGAAGCCGCCTCCGCGGCCGAATCTCTGTCGCCCGCTGAACACCGCGCCTCCCGCCGGCCCCGTCATCATCGGCGAGGTCTCGAGCCAGAACTGCCACCATTGCTCACCCCAACCGTCGAGTTTCAGCCGCTTGTCGTTCTGGGCGCGCCCGAGAAGCGTCTTCAGCTTCTCGTCCGAAGGGTTCTCCTTCACACCCTTTTGCAGGATCTCGATCGCCTTCTTCTTCTCGCCTCGCTGGTTCTCGACCCAGGCGTAGACCGCGTAGAGCAGCGTCTCGCCCTTGTTCCCCCGCATCGTGCCTTCGAACACCTTCTCCATCTCCTCGTACTGCTTGCGGCGGAAGAGGATGGCGCCGAGCATGGCCTGCGCCAGCCAGAGCTTGAGCATCATCGCGGCGCCCTTGCGCAGATGCGGTTCCGCCTCGTCGAACTTCTTTTGGAAGTAGAGCAGCACGCCGATGTTCGCGTGCAGGCTGGAGGCGACACCGAACTGCCAGCGCGAGAGCGCGAAGACGTCCTGCAGCGCTTGTACGGCCCGCTCGGGCTTGCGCGCCAACATCTCTTTCTGCGCCACGGCCATCACCGCCTCGAGCTGTTTTCCAGTACGCCGGGCCAGCAGGATGTACGTGGCGATCGCCGCGACCACGCCAGGAAAGATCGACCCGAGCGCGTGCGCGAAGCCGGGCAGGTAGAAGACGAGGAAGCCGAGGACGCCGGCGGCGAGAGCGAGGAGAAGGTTGATCACCGATGATGCTCCAGAGTGGCCGTCCCCGGAATCGAACCGGGACGGGTTTTACCCCGGTGGATTTTGAGTCCACTGCGTCTGCCAGTTCCGCCAGACGGCCTC
>Ga0137416_10002337_pt1 | contig 10115 bp, 5 predicted proteins | sample CZODoug3_1_1_16f_FD_108282 | JGI IMG/M metagenome (GOLD analysis project Ga0137416, IMG submission 108282) | Vadose zone soil fungal communities from Angelo Coast Range Reserve, California, USA - CZODoug3_1_1_16fungal (Illumina Assembly) | ecosystem: Environmental > Terrestrial > Soil > Vadose...
CTCCCGATGAGTTCCAGAGAATCATCGATGCGACATACGTCTACGGCGATCCGCGCGGCGGCTACATCCCAATCGAGGACACGCGGAACCCTGGCCGACTTTTGGTTACCTATCGGATCTCGGTGAGTGCCTTGGCGAGTGGGTGTTGAAAAAGTCAGTACTGATCAGCTGATTTCCATGAGATCGGTGTGGCAGTGTGAGGCGTTTAGCCGCATAGTTTGACCATGCGGTTGTGGATGTCCATTGTCGGAGGACTAACGCTCATGATGGGTCAGCACGCGCGCTCTGAATCGCTGTTCTACTACTTCCGATTGGAAGATCAAGTTGCAGAGAACCATTTGTTGCGGCTGATTGATCAGCACATCGACTTCGGCTTCGTTCGCGAACGGTTGAAGGACAGCTATAGCGACACTGGTCGTCCGTCGATCGATCCAGAACTGTTGCTGCGCATTGTGCTGATTGGCTATTTGTATGGCATCAGCATCGAGCGAAAGCTCATTGAGGAACTGCGCATGCATTTGGCATGGCGTTGGTTCACAGGTCTCGGTTTCGATGAGGAAATTCCGCATCACTCCACGTTTTCGAAGAATCGCCACGGGCGTTTTCAGGAATCGAGGTTGTTCGAACAGCTGTTCGAGCGAATCGTGGCGCAGTGCCTGGAAGTTGGCCTGGTGCGCGGAGACAGGCTATCGGTCGATGGAACCTTCGTTTGAAGCCAATACTTCGAAGGAGAGCCGCATCCCGCGAGGACAGCTGGCAGAAGCTGCGCAGGTCAATCGAACGGTGCGCGAATATCTCGCTGAACTCGAAACGCAGAATCCAGTGGAGGAGCCGACACATAGCCAGGACAAGGTGTCCACCACCGATCCAGACTCCACGTATGCAACAAAAGGCGGCACGCCAGCGCGTATGGACTAGGTGTGAAGCGAGTCGTCGATCTCGGCTGCGGTGAAGGCAAGCTGCTCCGCTACCTGCTGGCCGATTCGCAGTTCGAATCGATTCTCGGAATGGATGTCTCGTGGAGATCTCTTGAGATTGCGAAGGATCTGCCAGAGTGTTCATTACCGAAGTGGATGCGATTAAGGCGATTAAGAATCGGAAGATCGGACACGGAGATGTGATCGTTCTGATCTGTGGCGGCCCAAAAGGCGCAGGCATGTAGGAGACTTATCAGGTAACCTCTGCCCTCAAGGCTCTTCCTCACTGCAAACATGTCGCGGTGCTGACCGATGCCCGGTTTAGCGGAGTATCGACTGGAGCCTGTGTTGGGCATATCTCACCTGAGGCGCTCGCTGGCGGCCCTATTGGCAAGGTGCGCGAAGGGGATCAAATTGCAATCATGATCGACCGGCTCAATCTCCTTGGCTCAATCGACCTTGTAGGGGATGGCGAACATATTTTCCAGCCGGATGAAGGCGAACGAGTATTAGAACAACGTTCCCCACGTCCGGACCTGAGGCCGCATCCGGACCTCCCGGCAGATACGAAGTTATGGGCTGCCTTAGGCATGCAAGCGGCGGCATCTGGAATGGCTGCGTTTACGATACGGAGGCGATTGTGGCGAAGTTGGAAGAATCCTTGTAGACAACGCTCCTCCGCATAAAAAGAGTGTGGAGCTATGAGAAGCTCCACACTTCAGGAGGAAGAATCGCAATGCCGCGTTAGAAGCGCAGACGCCCCTGGATGGCAAGCCAGCGTCCAGATGAGTTGGGCCAGCCATCACCGAAAACCCGTCCAAAATTGGGGTCGGTAGGATTTGTGTCTACGCCTCCCAGTACTTGATGGTTGAAGAGGTTGTAGACATTGAACGTGGTTTCAAGCGACATGCGTTCGTAGATGGGAAAGGTGCGTTGCACGTTTGCATCGACGCCGTTCATGCCCATCTGCCGTACCCCGTTTACGCGTGTGGGAAAGACGCGCAAATTGTATCCAGTAGGCTGGCACGCGGGATTGGTGACGAAGCCATTGCCCGCGTAATCGCAAGTAGTGGTCACTGACCCGTCAGGGTTGGTGACGGTACTTGCGGTGGCGACGGCGGTGCCGGGGTTCACCCACTGCACATAGTTGGAGCCGCCGGATGCCTGGTCGTTGTGGTATATAGGATGCTTAATTTTGATACTGCTCGACTTGATGTCGCCCACATAAAAAGCATTGCCGAAATTGACGAGCACGCCAGGCTGCGCCTCCCAGCTCCCACTCAACTGGAAACCGCCGAAGGCTTTTGATTCCCAGCCGGAGCTCGCCCATTTCCTTCCACGTCCGAAGGGCAGATCATATACGCCTTCAAAGGTGAAGCGAGTCGGCTGGCTGTAATTGCTGGGCTCCCAGCTCGGCTTTGTGTCGAATGCGTTAGCAAAGTAGTCGCGATCATGCTGGTCGTTGATCTGCAACGACGCCATGAGTGTGAGGCCTGCACTGTAGCGGCGAGTGAGCGTGATGAGCGCTTCCTGGAAGTTAGATTCACCGAGCGACTGATTGAGTGCGAGCCCGTTCATTTGCGGGTACGCGTGAACGAGACTGGCAAGTGGAATCTGCGTCTGCGTGAAGTAGCTGTTAAGCGACATCAGGCTGTAGACGGTGGGATTGCTGTTGGCAAGACTACCGAAGTTACCAATGTAGAACGGGTTGTTGACCTTAGTGGATAAGAGCGCGTTGGGTGCGGTGTTCGGCTGTTGCCCGCCTGCATAGAAGCTCGCGGGCGTATAGGTGAAGCCCTTGGTTGCCTGAAGATCGTACGTATGCGCGATGGCGTAGGAGACATCGAGCATCATGGAGCTTCCCAGCTGGAACTGCGCACCCACGGATCCACGCTGCTGGCGCGCCGGCACCAAGCCATGATCGAAGAGCGTGGGACTGGCTCCGAGATAATACAACGCCCCGGCGGCGCTACCAATGGGCGCGTTAAAGCGTTGCGCGCTACCATTGACCGGGAACGGGTCCGAAAGCGGCGGAGCTGAAGAGGTGAAGTTTGTGCCGTAAGTAGATGACGTGGCGACCGAGGTGCTGGCACTGAAACCGTCCTGATCGGCAGTTACGTTGAGTGCGTTCAGCGTGTCATAAAACAAGCCGTACCCGGCGCGAATGACGACGCGTGGCGTGACCTGATAAGCGACCGCGATCCTGGGCAGGAAGCGGTAGCTGTTGTTCCATATGCTGCGCGAGGCTCCGTTGACTCCGGCGTAGATGGGACCGCCCTGGATGGCGAGCGACGACGGTAGCGCGGCGCGCTGTTCTGCCGTGGCACCGGTCAACGCTTGTTGGTAGGCTGCGTTGGCCGGGCCAGAGATGGCGGAGAGATCTGCATTCGCGTCCCAGCCGATGATCATCTGGTTGTGCTTTTCGACTACGCCGTATTCGTACTCGAAGCGGAGGCCAGGCATGATGGTGAGCTTGGGGGTAACGCGCCACGTGTCTCCCGCGTAGAACGCATAGTAGGGAGACTGCAGGGACTGCGAGGCATTTCTCCCTACGGAGGCTGAGGTGTCCACTCCCATAAGGAACGCGGCATAGCTCAGGCCGGTATTGGACTGCTGGAAGGTGTTGTCCGACCCGTTGTTTTGCTGCGTGTAGGTGTTGTCAAAGTTATAGGTTCCGGAAACGTTGCCACTAATTCCGGTGGAGGCATTCTGCCAGCGATACTCAGCGCCAGCACGGATGGTGTGACGCCCCTGCACTCGCGTGAGGTTGCCGCGCAGCGCGAAGGAGCGATAGGTGGAAGGAACGCTGTCGGTCTCACCAAGCGATGTGTTGGGCGCACCGGGTACAGAGTTCTGGTAGTTACTGATCTGCAGCACCGGCATCTCAAGCAAAGCTGCGTTGGCAGACTCGGCGTACTGGTCCGTGTACGTGGATAAGCCGAGGTCGCTGGGCTTGTACTTGTCGTACCCCGGGTAGTAGCAGCAATGCGTTTTGTAGTTGGTACCCCCAAAGTTTATGTCGAGGCTAGTGCGGTCGTTGAAGACGTGATCCCAACCGATGGAAGGTACGTCGATCCAGCGCGGACCTTGTTGCTCGCCTACGTCGCCAACGGTCCAGTCGTTCTGGCCCTTGGTGTAGTCGTCGCGTGTGTATCGAACGAAGAGGTTGTCCTTGGGCGAAAACTTGTAATCTACGCGGAAGGTATAGTCACGGTATGTTTGCGGAGTGATCTGCGTGTAAGCGTAGTTGCTGCCCGTGGGGTTGTTCTCCGTGGGCGTAGGCATGAGACTGTTGTAAAGGCTGATCATCGGGCTGTTAGTAAGACGGTTGGATGGAATCACGTTGCCGCAGAAGGGCTTGCGGCGCGGAATACCCTGCGAATCGATGGTGACGGAATAGGGATCATAGATCTGATACTGGCCGAAATAGGGTGTCCCAGCAGGACAAGCCGCGGCGAAGACGGCTGTGACATTGTTGGTCTGCTGTGGCAGATCGCTGAAGTCGCCGGTGCGCTCCTGTAGTGTAGGAACTGTGGCTGACTGCGAGCCTGCGCCGGCGAAGACATCATCGAGGATTGACACGAAGAAGAAGAGCTTGTCGTGGCCATCGAAGATTTTGGGAATATAAACGGGACCGCCGAGTGCCACGGCTCCATTGTTCATGTGCGTCCCAGGCCAGCCGTACTGATTCTCGATGACGTAGCACTCCGGACTGGTACTGGCTCCATTGACACAACCTGCGAGCGACTGTTGGTAGCGGTAGTTGAGGCCCTGAAAGTGGTTCATGGCGGCCCAACGTTTCGGCGTGTAGGTGTAGCGAATGGTTCCATGCAACTGGTTCGTTCCGTACTTCGTGGTTTGGGTGGTGGAGACTCCCATGGTGTGTCCCACAGCAGCGTCAAAGCCAAGCACATCGAACTTGGTTTCCCCCTGATAGTCGATGGTAGGATTCACGCCGGACTGGCGACCATTCGCTTCGTTAGGTGCGCCATCGAGGCTGAACTCGTTAACGCCGATCTGACCGAAGGTTCCAAAGTCAGTAGTGAGGCCGGTCCAGGCGAGCGTGTCATCGGTTGATGCAGCTTGGCCGACGGTTCCTTGCGTACCAGGTGCGATGAGAGCAAGCCAGGTGGGGTTGTTGCCGGAGACCGGAATGGCCTCCACCTGCTGGGTGGTGAGCACCTGGCCTCCCGATCCGCTCTCGGTATTTAGCAGACTAGCATCGGAATGCACCACAATCGTCTGCAGGCTGCCGCCTGTGATCATCTGCATGGGCACGTTGATGTGCGCAGCAGCTTCGAGCGTAACGCTCTCGCGCAGAAGATCTTGAAAGCCCTGCATAGAGACAAGGATTTTGTATTTGCCGGGGACGAGGGCGCCGATTTCAAAATAGCCCGTTGTGTTGGTCTCCGTTGTGTGGGTCACAGCGGTGTCCAAATTTGTGACGGTGACGCGGGCCGCCGGAATGACTGCGCCGGTGGAATCCGATACGGTGCCGGAAATGGCGCCAAGACCGGTAACCTGCGCCTTCGCGACGATACAGCCGAGATACGCGCAAAGGAACATCAAAACCCCGGCCAGAAGAAGACCGGGTACTCGCTTGCTCGATGCAGCTGAGGAGGAACTGCTGAGCGTCATCATCGTTGACCTCCAAAAGGATCGCTTGCTGTTATTTTTCGTTGTCGATTGCCAGGTTGCCTTTTTCTTAAACCGTCAACACGTTATGAACTGCATGTAACGATTGACAACGTTACGACAGATTCCTAACCCGACCGCTATCTCGCAGATAACACTAGCGATTTGCAGTCACATGATCTCCTAGCGGTAGATAGCAGCGTTAGCTTTGCTAAATCGCTTTCTCTTTATTTCGTTCCGTGCGGTAAAGCAGGAAACTAATCGGCGCGCTGTCCAGCTCTGCGGTCGTGTCGAGAGATGAACCTCTCTCCCCAAATGGTTTTGCTTATCTAATTGCGCTGGGACAGCAGGATCGAACAAGGTAAGTGGGACAGCGTTGGCAATCGCCTGCATGCCGGCGTCATTGGGATGCAGATGATCGCCGGAGTCATACGCGGGCAGAAACCGCGTGGGCCGCGCGGGGTCATGGGTTGCGGTGTCCTGGTCAACGATTCCGTCACATCCGCTGGCACTACTGCGGAGAAAGGCATTCATTTTTTCCCGCGCCGCTTCTCCTTGTTCGTTCCAGTAGTTTGCACCTTCATATGGAGTGAGCGTGGAGCAGAGAAAACTGACGCCATGTTGGTGTGCACGCGCGATGAGTTGCTCGACGCCTGCGATGAGCGTGACGGCGGTGGGCTGCGGATGTGTGGAGCCGAGATCGTTGATGGGATCGTCGGAAAAGATAACCCAGCGGATGCCCGGTTGCGCGAGTACATCGTGCTCAAAGCGTGTTGTCGCTTTAGGTCCCGCGCCGTCGACGAGCAGCCGGTTTCCGCTGATGCCGGCGTTGAGCACAGCCATGTTCATACCGGCTTTTCGCAGGCGTTGCGCAAGTAGATCGGGCCAGCGATGGTTAGTATCGTCGGTAGCTTTATAGCCGTTGGTGATAGAAGCGCCGAGCGTGACAATGGCTCCCTGCGAAGACAAGGCTTCTACCTGGAGGCTAGTGATGTAGTACCAGCTTCCCGTGGCAGTGGCGTTAGTGAACGCGGCCTGACCGCTTACATCTCCGGCAGCTATATAGTTGGTCTGATGCGAGGCGGGATTGATCGTAGGCGATGCGGACGACTGCGGAAGATAGAAGCTGATGGCAACATCGGCGAATGGCGGCACGGCGAAGTTGACCGGATCGCTCAGCGCGGAGGCTCCGGGCGCAATGGTGATGTAGCGCTGCCCGTGAAAGAGCAGAGTACGGTCGGTCTGCAAGTCGATGGCAGCTCCGCTGGTGAGCTGCGCGATGTGTGCGTCCTCAATCTTCAACGGCTGCGTCCCGAACAAGTTGGATATCTGCACGCGAGCGCGTGTGCCGCCGATACTGGTGTGCACGATTTGCCGTAGAGTCTGCGTGCAAAAGCTCCGTTTTGCATCCGCCTGCACGGGCGGTGACTCCCAGGTTCCCGTCCATGCGCTGCTTGATGCGGTTTGCGCGCATACCGGCAGAGCAAGCAGCGCGAGCGCTGCGAGAGCCGAGATTTGAAGACGCCGTATGATACTCACTGCTCACCGCCGAAGAGAACACCTACTCTATCCACGTGGAAGAGGCCTGCCTTCCATGTGGTGGTTGCATCCTGTTGCGCCGATGCGGTGACGGATGCAACTGCGAGGAGCAGGCCTACGCATGTCATTCGTGCAATTTTCAGGCGATCCTCCTGTTTAATCCGCGGCGTTGAGTGCGGTAAATTGTCTCAGCGCAATCCACTTTATTCATTGCACAATATGCAATACATATTGCACGGCAGAAAAGATTATTCCTAGTAAATACAAAGGTCAAGCAAAAAAGGATCGAGTCGTAATGGCTTCCGCTTTGCCGGCGCCCAAAGCTAGGTCTTTATACGCATTATTATTTGCATATAGCGCAACAAGCTTTTATCATTGGCGGGACCGGATTTGCCTCCGGCTGCTTCCTTAAAATCAATCTCAGGATCTTCACGCAGAATGAAGCTCGGACCGATGCGCATCGCACATTTCTTGACTGGATTTACTCTGCTTTCAGTCCTGCCAGCGTTTCAAACAGTCCACGCGCAGCACTTTGGCAGTCCTGTCGATATGGATGCGCAGAGCAAGGCGGCGCTCCAGTCGCTTTCGCCGAAAGCGCAGGCGGTGATGCAGCGCCTTTCGACTCTCGACGTGCTCCCGGCAGGCGAGCTGCGCTATTCAGTTACGGAGGCGGAGGATGCCAGCGCCGTGGACCTGGATGACTCCTCATGGCAAAAAGCAACACCACCGTTCCGAGTTCCGGCGGACGTGGTTTGGATCCGCAAGTGGATCGAGGTGCCAAAGAGCGTCGAGGGCTATGACCTGACCGGTGCACGCATTGAGCTCCAGGGCATTACGCGGGGCTCGCAGACCATTTACTTCAACGGACGGCGCGTCGCCAACGGCGAGGACATGGAGCCGATTGTGGTGTTTGACTCCGCCAAACCGGGTGACAAGCTGCTGCTCGCGCTCCGGCTGGGGAAGACAGACCATCCGAAATATATTCGCGGCCTGCGGCTGCGCGTGGAGTTTGCGGCCAATCGCCCTAATCCCAAGGACCTATACAACGAATTTTTGACGGCGGCGCTACTGGTGCGATCACTCGCACCTGGACAGGCATCAAGATGGAGCGAACTGGAAACGGCGATTACTTCGGTCGACTTGCAGGCGCTGGATGCTGGCAATCAGACAGCTTTCGATGCGTCGTTGCGGAAAGCGCAAGCTAATCTTGAAGCTCTGAAACCACTTCTTACATCGGCCACCTTTCACCTTACCGGCAACTCACACATTGACGCGGCATGGCTGTGGCCGTGGACGGAGACGGTCGATGTGGTGAAACGGACCTTCGGCTCTGCGATCCAGTTGATGGAGGAATATCCAACATATACCTATACGCAGTCTGCCGCGCAGTACAACATGTGGATGGCGGAGAAATATCCTGATCTGAACGCGAAGATCAAGCAGCGCATTAAGGAAGGGCGCTGGGAGATAGTGGGGGGGATGTGGGTAGAGCCCGACCTGAACATGCCGGACGGCGAGTCGCAGGTACGCGAGTTGCTGATCGGGAAACGCACGTTCGAAGACCTATATGGCGTGGATGTGCGGATCGGTTGGAATCCCGACTCCTTTGGCTATAGCTGGCAGTTGCCGCAGATCTACAAAAAAGCAGGAATCGACTACTTCGTGACGCAGAAAATGGCGTGGAACGATACAAATCAACTGCCGTTGAAGTTGTTCTGGTGGCAGTCGCCGGATGGCAGCAAGGTGCTTACGTATTTCCCTGATGGCTATGGCAACGACAACTTCAGCCCGGTACGCCTAGCCAACGATCTCGCCTACTCGCGGAAGATGGCACCTGGCATGACGGACATGATGGACCTCTACGGTGTTGGCGACCACGGCGGCGGCCCTACCCGCGCGCTGCTGGATGAAGGTCAGCACTGGATGCAGCCGCAGAATGTGGTCCCGACCATGAAATTCGGAAATGCGCAGACCTACTTCGACGAAGTGCAGCCGAAGATTGTCACCGACTCACCAACCTGGGATTACGTGACTGTAGCCAAAGGCAACACTACACTTCCAGCACCGCCGCCGGGCAAGATTGCAATTCCCACGTGGAAGGATGAACTGTATCTCGAATTCCACCGCGGCGTATTCACCACGCAGAGCAACCATAAGCGCAACATGCGCGAGAGCGAAGAGTGGTTGCTGAATGCCGAGAAGTATTCGTCACTTGCATGGCTCGACGGCCTACCGTATCCCGGAGATACGCTGGCCGATGGCTGGAAGAAGGTGGTCTTCAATCAGTTCCATGATCTCGCTGCCGGTTCGGGCATCGGGACCATCTATAAGGATGCGCAGGAGGAATACGATCAGGTGCGCTTGGCCATGGAAGGGGCTTCCGCAAACGCGTTGAGCCGCATTCAGGCGTCGATCAACACTCGCGCACAGATAACGTCTGGCTCTGTACCAGTCCTCATTTTCAATCCGCTGGCGTGGCAGCGGTCGGGCCTGGTTGAGACCGATGTGCAGATGCCTGCCAAACCTGCAACGGGCATCTCCGTAGTCGATGCTAAGGGGCGCGTACTGCCTTCACAGATTCTGGCCTCAAACGAAGCGACGAACAGCTACCACCTGTTGATCCGCGCCGAAGATGTACCGTCGCTTGGCTATGAGGTGGTGCGCGTGGTGCCTGAAAGGCGCAGCTTTGTGACTGACCTGAAGGTCCACGGCCTGACCATCGAGAACGCCGCACTGCGCGTAGTCGTCGACCCAAAGACCGGATGCATCACCAGCCTATATGACAAGAGCGCAGACTTCGAGACGCTGGAGCCGCACAGCTGCGGCAATGAGCTGATTGCTTTCCACGACAAGCCGAAGATGTTCGACGCATGGAACATCGACGCGGATTTCGACAAGGTATTCACGAAGCTCGACATGGCCGATTCTATGAAGTTGATTGAGAGCGGGCCCCTGCGCGCTGTCGTTCGGGTCACGCGCACCTGGCAAAAGTCGAAATTCGTGCAAGACATTCAACTTTATACA
>Ga0137416_10002340_pt1 | contig 10113 bp, 9 predicted proteins | sample CZODoug3_1_1_16f_FD_108282 | JGI IMG/M metagenome (GOLD analysis project Ga0137416, IMG submission 108282) | Vadose zone soil fungal communities from Angelo Coast Range Reserve, California, USA - CZODoug3_1_1_16fungal (Illumina Assembly) | ecosystem: Environmental > Terrestrial > Soil > Vadose...
CGCCTTCCCTCCGAGCTCCAAGGTGAGCCGCTTGGACGTGCCGGCGAGGGCGCGCTGAATCTTCCGCCCTACCTCCGTGCTGCCGGTGAACGCCACCTTGTTCACGTCCGGATGCGCGGCCAGCGCGGCCCCCGCCTCGCCTGCCCCCGTGAGCACGTTCACAACGCCTGGCGGCAGCTCCGCTTCTTCGATGATCTTCGCCAAGAGCAGCGCCGTCAGCGGCGTGGTCTCCGCGGGCTTGAGCACCACCGTATTTCCACATGCCAGGGCCGGCGCGATCTTCCAAGCAGCCATGAGCAGCGGGAAATTCCACGGAATGATCTGCCCGGCCACACCCAGCGGCCGCGCGCGCCGCCCCTGGAAGGCATACGCCAATTTGTCGGCCCATCCTGCGTGATAGAAAAAATGCGCTGCGGCAAGCGGCACGTCGACGTCGCGCGATTCCTTGATCGGCTTTCCGCCATCCATCGATTCGACGATGGCCAGCTCGCGCGCCTTCTCCTGAATCGCCCGCGCGATGCGAAACACGTATTTCGCACGCTCCGCGCCAGACATCTTCGACCAATATTTCTCGTACCCCTCACGCGCCGCGCGCACCGCATCGTCGACATCGCGCGCGCCCGCCTCGGCCACTTCCGACAGCTTCTCCTCGGTGCTCGGACTGATGGTATCGAAGTATTTTCCGCTGTGCGGGGCCTTCCACTTGCCCCCGATGAACAGCCCATATCGCGCCGCGATCTTCACGTGGTCCGGCGACTCGGGCGCTGGCGCGTAATCCCACGCGTGACCGAAAATCAGGCTTGGTTCGCCCGGCGCCACGTTTTGCGCCAAGACCGCACCGTCCGCGCGCGCGCCGACATCGAGTTTCGCGCCGGCGGCGTCGGCGGCAGGGCGAGCGGTCCGCTTCGTCAGCTCGGTCTTCATGAAGCCTCAATCCTTCGAAAAATCTTCGGACGCTTGATAATTGCCAGTGCGCTCTTTTTCGAGCTGCATCAACACGTCATTGAGCAGCGCGCTTGCACCGAAACGGAACAGATCCGGCGTCAACCAAGCATCTCCCAGCGTTTCCTTCACCAGCACCAAATAGTGGAGGGCCTGCTTCGCCGTGCGCACGCCGCCCGCGGGCTTCATCCCGACTTTGCGGCCCGTCGCGTAATAATGATCCCGAATGGTCTCCAGCATGACCAGGGTCACCGGCGGGGTGGCCGCGGGTTGAATCTTGCCGGTCGATGTCTTGATGAAGTCTCCGCCCGCAGCAATGCCAATCTCGCTGGCGCGCCGCACCACATCGTAGGAGCCGAGCTCGCCCGTCTCGAGAATCACTTTGAGATGGGCCGCGCCACACGCTTCTTTGGTGGCCGCGATCTCATCGAAAACTTTGGCATATTGGCCAGCGAGCATCGCTCCGCGGTCAATCACCATATCGATCTCGTCGGCCCCGAGCTCTACCGCGCGCCGCACGTCTTCGAGTTTGACCTCGAGGGGCGATTGCCCGCTAGGAAAGGCCGTGGCCACACTGGCCACCTTCACCGTCGACCCCCGAAGCGCCCGTTTCGCTGTGGGCACCAAATTGGGATACACGCATACCGCCGCACAGGGACCGATTCCCGGATCGCTCTCCAGGGGACGAAGCGCCTTGATGCACAGTGCACGCACCTTGCCGGGGCTGTCCTTCCCTTCGAGCGTCGTCAGATCCATCATGGAGACGGCGAGCTTGAGCCCCGCGACCTTCGCCCCTTTCTTGATGGACCTGCGCGCCAGCGACGCCGCCCGCTCCTCGACCGCGACTTGATCGACGGGCGGCGGTCCCGGCATGAAGTGCGGAAAATACTCCCCCGCGGACAAACGCGCCCGAGGCGCGCCATGACCATTGGAGCCGAGATTCGCCGAGGGCGACGCCACCCCCGACAGCGAAGACGAATTCCTGCCCATCCTGCGAACTCCGACCGCCCGGCAACCGTTGGCCGGGCGCCTGATGTGACCTGCCTGATGTGACTGAAGGCGGCGTTTACTTCGGCGGAGCGGCGTCCATCTTGGCGCGCTTGCGGCGGCGGCGGGCGGCTTCCGCCTGCTTCTTGCGGCGCTTCACGCTCGGCTTCATGTAGTGGCGGCGCATCTTGAGCTCGCGCAGAACGCCCTCCGAAGCGAGCTTTCGCTTGAGCATCTTGATGGCGCGCTCGATCCCGCGGTCACTCACGACCACTTCGAGCGGCTTGCACTGAATCGCGTCACGGCATGAGAAATTCTTTCTCCAAATGTAAAAAAGTGCGGGCCCCCTCCTGAGCCTCCCCCCGGAGGGGAAGGTGGGGACGGCGCTTTACCACGCCGCCCCGCCCGCGCCAAGCGTCAAGCTTCCGCCAAAGGCGGGTCTCAAGCGGCGGCGTTCGCTCCGTTGGCCGGCGCTGCGGCCGCCTTGCTCGCCCGACCGCGCTTGCCGCGCGCGCCTTTCTTGCCGCCGGCTTTGCCCGCGCGACGGCCACCGCCGCCACCGCCCGCGCCGCGCGCGAAGTAGGTGGTTGCGCGCTTCTGGCCCTTCTTGGCGATGCGGCGCGCCGAGAGCGCGTCGTTCAAAGGACGCGGGAGCTCCTTGGCCTGCACGTTGAGCGATTCGCGAATCTGCTCCGCGCGCAAACCTTCCGGGTGTGCATCGAGCAACTCGACGATGCTATCGGCGAGCTCCGCTAGATCGTCCACCGAACGGCGACGCAAGCGACCGCCCCGTCCTCGGCCCGAACCGGCCGGACGCCCAGGACCGCGACGCACCGGACGTTCGTCGGCGACCTCCGGGCCCTCGTCTGGGCTCACCTCGGCGACCCGGGCGCGTCTCCCGCTCCCGCTCCCGCGTCCCGATTCATCGAGGATCTCTTCGAGCGATGCGCGCCGAATGGCGCCGAGAACCCCTTGGGCAAAATCATTGGCAAGGCTTGAAATCGTGTTTCGTAGATTGCTCATGCGGCGGCTCCTCTTCGAGCTGTTGTTGGCGCGTGATTGGAAATTTGGACCCTCGTGCTCCCACGATGATGCCGACGGTCAATGATTGGTCAGAACTGCACAGACCTGAAGGAGCGTTGGGCTACTCGCGTTTCGACCGAAACAATTTCGACCGAGATGACTCAAAAAGTCAATCTCTCGCAGATTACCCCCTCGAAATATCAAATGTCATTACGAATCTGTCGATCGGCGGTTTCGTCTTTCGTTCTTTTTCGTCGTCTTCGTAGTGGCGTGCGTGACTGGGCTCGGATGGCGGAGTGTTACATCGCTAACGGCTCCGCGGGGCGCTCGTGCTCTGGAAGCCGCAAGCACGAGAAACGCGGGGCTATGGGCAATGACCTTTCGTACCGAAGGAGGGACTCGAACCCTCACGTCCTTGCGAACGGCGGATTTTGAATCCGCTGCGTCTACCAATTCCGCCACTTCGGCCCGACACCAACTTCCCGAATCAACACATCACTGGGGACTGAACCCGTCATCAGCAATGCGTCTTAGCACGCATAACTCTTCTATCGGAAGCCGGCTAGTCAAAAATACGTACGTGACCGCCTTTATGTTGCTCTCGGACCGGACGTCGCTATCGGTCCCAAAGGATGACCGCAGCGGTCGCGATGGCTACCGCGACAGCGCCCAGGCCCACGAGAACCGCGGCCAGCTCGTCGAGATCGAAATACGAGAACTTCAGCGAAAAGGTTGCGCACGAGGCGTCCCCACCCATCGCCCTTTGCACCGTCGATGCTCCGATTTGGGAGTTCACCGAGGAGTCTTCGTCATCCGTGACGTCGGCAGAATCGGCTTTTCCGACACTGGCCCCAATGCCCGACTTGTGGTGAGCCTTTGGCGACATCGAACCCGAGTGCCTCGCCTTCGACGCTTTCGAACCAGCCGAATTCACACCCGATTTGCGCACGGCGGGCGGAGCAAATGCCCCAGGCGGCGGCGTGGATGTCGAGATGCGGCGCGGGGCAATGGCCCGCGGAAGTGACTTTTCTTCCTTGATCCGCGAGTGCCGCTCCCGCCGATTGGCCCCTGCGCTCGCCCCTTCGGTCGCATTCCCGTTCGGGAGGCTCGCCTTTGGCGACGCCGATCCTGGCAGACTCGATACCGAGGTTGCCGGGTGCGGACTCGGTGCGCCTGCTGCCAATCCGGTCACCGAAACATGCCGCTGGCTCGCAGCCGCGGTCGCCGGGAAACTCGGTTTGGCCATGTCGTCCGGGGCGGATTTGCCCGGTATGGCATCTGCAGATACCGGCCTCCCCGACGGTCGTTTGTCCGGTTTGTCGTTGGCCGTCACCCATGTCGCCATTCGGCGCCGTTCGTGGTCGAACAGCGCTTCCATGACCTCGGCGATGGTCTCGGCCGTCACGCGCCGGCCCTCCAGGTGGGAACAATCGTCGAGTGCCTTGGCCATTTCCAGCGCAGTGGGAAAACGCTTCTCCTTGTCGCGCTCGAGCGCAGAGCGCAATACCTTCCAAAGTTCAGGAGGGTATTCGGCAACCAACTTGGTCGGATCGGGCACCTTGGCCTGGTTCACCGCGGTGAGGGTCGAGACATCGTCTTTGCCTTTGAACAGACGGCGGTCGACCGTTAGTTCCCAAAGGGTCGCGCCGAGCGCAAAGACATCGGTGCGCCGATCGAGCGGCCGGCCGACGGTCTGTTCGGGTGACATGTATGCGAGTTTGCCTTTGACGATTCCAGCCGCGGTGCGTGAAATCCGCCCAGCGGCCTTGGCAAGACCGAAATCGACGACTTTCACGTGGCCGTCATACGTTATGAAAATGTTGCTCGCATTCACGTCTCTATGAACGAGATTTACGAAGTCACCCTTGGCGTCGCGGAGCTCGTGCGCATGGTGGAGCCCTTCGGCCACGCGGGCGCCTATCCAGGATACGACGTCGTAGCGCAAGCGAAGATTCCGCTCGCGGCAGGCGTCCCATACGCTCCAGAGCGATTGCCCCATCAGGAGCTCCATGGCGATGAAGAGTCGATGACCCTCTTTACCGAGCTCGATGAGCTGGACGATATTCGGATGCGATAGGCGCGAAACGATCTTCGCCTCATCGAGGAACATGTTCACGAACTCGCGATTGACGCAAAACTCGTCTTTGATGACCTTGAGCGCAACCGGTCGCTCGAATCCCGCGATCCTGGCGGGTCCCGTGAGGCCGGCGTCTCCGACGAGCTTTCCGAGGTAGATGGTGGCCATTCCGCCCTCGGCGATCTTGGCCCTCACCTCATATCGTCCGAGACGCACCGACATGAACCTTCCCCATGAATCGGATGGCAGGGGGGGTTCCGACGTTGTCATCGGAGTAGCAGAAGTGGTTTTCTTGTTAGCTTGGGCCCATGCACATGTTCCGTTTTGCCGGTGACCGCCTCCTCGCGCCTGCCACCGCTTGGGTCGCCTCGCTCAATCTGCTTCTGGTCGCTGCCGCCTCTACTTCGGGCTGTAGGGACCAAGCGAAGTTCAGCGCCGAGGCCGCACAAGAGGATACGGCAGCACTGGTGCAGCTCGCCGACAAAGACGTCGCGGAGATCGAACGCGGAATGCCCGAGGGGGCCAAACGGCTCGCGAGCCTCTGGGCGAAAGGGAAAAATCCCCACGATGACCTCGGCGCGGCACGCTCGGCGCTGACGCGGGCGCGGCGCGAGGTCCCCGCCCTCAACCTGGCCAAATCCACGTTCTTCGCGGTGGCCGACGACCAGGGAATCGCCATTCGAAACAACCTCGAACAAGACGCGATGGCCGAAAAGAACCTCTTTGTCATCTTCCCCGAGCTGGCCAAAGTCAAAGACGGAAGCGTCTCCGCGCGCGGCGCATTCCCGGAAACGGCAGCAGAAAATCCGCCGGACCGAGATTGGGTCTTCGCCGTGCCCATTCAGTCGGACGACCAAAAGTTCCTCGGCGCATATCTCACCGGGTGGACGTATCGACGATTCGCGTATCACCTCCAAGAGACGCTCCACCACGACTTGTCCGAGAGGCTCCGAAAGAACAAGGAGACCGGTAAACTGCCCATTTTCTACGTGGCAGTGTTCGATAAGTCCGGCGTCTACGGCGCGCCGCACACGCCAGACGTCAACGAGAAAGCCCTGGCGGCCGCAGATCTGGTGGGAAAAACCGCGGGCGGCCCCCATCGAGACACCCTCACCATCACCGGGCGCGACTTTGGATATGCCGCCGCACGCGCCCCCAAGCTCGGACCCGAGGTCGGGATCGTCGTACTTCGAAGTGAGATTTAGAAGCTGCGCGCCCGCGAATCTCTCGGCGACCTAAGTACGGCCCAGGCGACCGAGGCGGTGAACGGCATAGGCCAGAATGGCCCACCCGACCAGGCTGACCACGCCGCCCAGCGAAGCGTCGAAGGTCGAGCCCATGGCGAGCCCGAGAAACGTGGCAGCCATGCCGACCGCCATCGCGGTGCGCACGCGCCGTTCTTCGGGGTCCCGGGTCACCGGGAGATTTTACCACGGAGGCATTGGAGGCACGGAGGAGTTGGGGAAAGAAAAAAAATCTCCGTGCTCTCCGTGCCTCCGTGGTGAACTCTCCCCGCGATGCCGTCCTTTGCCGCGATCGATCTGGGTTCCAACGCGCTTCGCCTTCGCATCGTCGAGGCGAACGGGCCATCGGTCAGCCCTGGGCACCGCGTGCAGCTGCCCCTGTTGCCCGCGGAATTGACGCCCTGGCGCGAGGTGGTGAGCGTGCGGGCCCCCGTCCGGCTGGGCGCGGAGGTCTTCGTCTCGGGCAAGCTGGCGCCGACGTCGATTGGCAAGGCGTGCGCGGCGTTGAAGGAGTTTCGACGCGAGATGGACCTCGCCCAGGTCGTCTCTTACCGGGCGACGGCCACCAGCGCCGTGCGCGAGGCGGCCAATGGAACCACCTTGGTCGAGCGGGCGCGTCGCGAGGCGGGCATCGAGCTCGAGGTCATCTATGGCGTCGAGGAAGCGCGGCTCATTCAGCTCGCGGTGACCCGGAGGCTCGCGCTCGACGACCGGCGCGTGCTCCTCATCGACGTGGGCGGCGGGTCGACCGAGCTCACGATGCTCGATCGCGGTCAATCGAGCTTTTCCATTTCAATGCCGCTCGGAAGCGTGCGCCTCCTCGAGACATTCCTGAAGGACGCCACCACGGTGAGCAAGGAACTGATGCGCATCGTCGACGAAGCCGTCGACCGCGCGCTGGTCGAGGCGCGGCCCCAGCTCTCGCCCCTCCTGGGCGCGTCTCAACCGGCGCTCACCCTGGTGGGAACCGGCGGAAACATCGAGACCCTCGCCGATCTGTGCCCGGTCAAAGACGTAGACACGCTCGGTCCCGCGGTGGACGTCGCGGAGATGCGCGCGCTCTTTCCGAAGTTGTGCGCCCTGTCGCCGCAGGACCGCGCGCGCACGTACGGCCTGCGCCCGGACCGCGCGGATACCATCGTCCCCGCGGCGGCCATCTTTCTTCGCATTGCCGAATCCCTCGGCGCGCATTCGATTTCCGTGCCCAACGTGGGGCTCAAAGACGGCATTCTCGAGGAGCTCGTCGACAAGCATTTCCAAGTCTGGGACGTGCTCCGCGAGGCGGAAAATGTGCTCGGCGAGTGCATGCGCCTCGGCCAGCGTTTTCAATTCGACGAAGCGCACGGCGCCCACGTGGCGCGCCTCGCCGCGCAGCTCTTCGACGATCTTGCCGACGAACACCGCCTCGGCGACCGCGATCGTCTTCTTTTGCGCGCGGCCGCCCTTCTTCACGATATCGGCGACTTCGTGCGCTACGACGGGCACCACAAACATAGTTATTACTTGATTCAGCACTCGGACATCATGGGACTCAGACCCGAGGAACGCGCGCTCATCGCCAACGTGGCGCGGTATCATCGGAAGAGCGGGCCCGATCCGTCTCACCCGAATTTCCGTGAGCTCGACAAGGAATCACGCGGCAAGGTGCGCGCGCTCTCCGCCATACTGCGCATCGCCGACGCGCTCGACCGCGAGCATTTGGGTAAGGTGCGCAAGGTGCGAGCGAACATCGAAAAGACGCGCGGGCGCGCCGTATTGGCCATCGATGGCGACCACGAACGCGAGCTCGAAGAGTGGACCGTGCGGGCCAAAGCGGGCCTCTTTCGCGATGTCTTCGGGCTCGAGATCGTGATTGGCTAGCGGTGCTCGTCATGAGAATTGGACCGCCAGGGCGCCAGGATCGCCAGGATCAGAAATCCAAAAAATCCTTCTTTCCTTCTCCTGGCGTCCCTGGCGCCCTGGCGGTTTCTCTTCTTCTTCTCCTCGCGGGCTGCGCCGGCCGCAGCGTGCCGGACCCGAAAGACGCAGCCAAGGCGTACGCGGACGCCGCCTCGCGCGGCAACGGCGATGCGATCTACGAGATGATGACCGAGTCGGCGCGCAAAGAGCGCTCGCGCGACGAGGTGCGGCGCCTGGTGGCCACCGAGCGGGTCGAGCTTCGCGAGCAAGCGCAGGCATTCTCCGCAAAGGATGCGCGTGCCCAGGCGACGGCGCGCCTGCGTTTTCGCGATGGCGAGGAGACGGCCCTCGAGCTGAAAGACGGCAAATTCTGGGTCACCAGCGCCGGGGCGATGCCGGGAGGCGCGCGCACGCCCGAGGAGGCGCTCGATCAATTGCGGCGGGTGGTCGCACGGCGGAGCTACGCCGGTCTCATGCGGGTGCTCTCGCCGGGGACCCGCGCGGCCATCGAACAAGATTTGCGGTCGCTGGTCTCGGGGCTCGAGCATCCCGAGAGCCTCCCGGTGCAGATGTCCGGTGATTCGGCCACCGTCAACGTGACCGGAGGGCACCACGTGCGGCTCAAACGCGAAGGCGGCATTTGGCGGATCGATGACTTCGATTGATTCTCGCGCTGCGCTCTGGAAGAAGAAGGAGAAGATGCCATGCGCGCGCACGTTCTGACCGCCGTGTTCGGATTGACCCTGGGGGCGCTCGCTTGGCTCGTCCCGACGCCCGCGCGCGCATTCGGCGACGCCGGGGCCTTCGATCCGCGCATTCTGCTCACCGGCACGCAGACCAACGCCGCGCGGCCCACCGCCCCCGGACGCTGGTCCTGGGAGCTCGTGCAGCGCACCAGCGCGCCCGCGCGATTGCGCCCCAGCATGGTGCACGCCAGCGACGCTGCCATCACCGACGGTCCCTTCCTCTATTGGAGCGGCGACGCGAGCGTGGCCGCGCTGACCTCGGCCGAGATTGCGGGCCTTCGCCGCTTCTTCGCGCTGGGTGGGGTCATGCTCGTGGACGACGCGGGCGTTTCGAACGAGGGCGCTCCGAGCAGCTTCGGCAACTCCGCGCGGCGTGAGATCGCCCGCGTTCTGCCGGATTCGGCGCCCATCAGCATCGGGCCCGACCACGTTCTTTTCCGCACCTTCTATCTGTTGCGGCGCGCCGAGGGACGGGTCGAGGGGGCGAAGACGCTCGATGCCATCATGCGGGGTGGCGCAGCGCAAGTGGTCTTCTCGTCGCACGATCTCGGCGGAGCGCTCGCCCGCAGCCCGACCGGCATGTGGGAACAACCCGTGGTGCCGGGCGGCGACATGCAGCGCGAACGCGCGATCCGCTTGGCCGTGAACGTGGCGATGTACGTGCTCTGTTCGAACTACAAGGACGACCAGGTGCACGCGCCCTTCTTGATGCGGCGCCGCGCGCTCTCTCCGCACCTCGAGTCGCCGCCCTGATGCCGGCCATCGTTCCTACGGCGCGCCTCGCGACCAGCAGCGATCTGCCCCCGTGGGCCATCGTGGCCGCATGCATTCTGGCGGCCGCCAGCCTCGTACTGCTCTTCATCGAGATGCGCCGGCGCGAGCGCGGTGGGATCGGCATCCTGGTGACCGGCGTGCTTGCGTTGGTGGCGCTGGCGCTGGCCGTGCTACGGCCCGTGCGCATCGCCGCGCGCGAGAGCGTGGTCGGGGCGCGGGTGGTCGTGCTGGCCGATACCTCCCGATCCATGGCGCTCCCCGATTCCGCCGCGCCAAAAACGGGCACCCCTGGCGATGGCAGTGGGACGAGACAAAAGGTCCGTGACGACATCCTTGCCGCGCTGACCAAGTCGGCGCCCGATGCGCGTGTGCTCGCCCTGGGATTCGCCGATGGCCCACCGCGACCCTTCGCGGGTGGCGA
>Ga0137416_10002342_pt1 | contig 10110 bp, 11 predicted proteins | sample CZODoug3_1_1_16f_FD_108282 | JGI IMG/M metagenome (GOLD analysis project Ga0137416, IMG submission 108282) | Vadose zone soil fungal communities from Angelo Coast Range Reserve, California, USA - CZODoug3_1_1_16fungal (Illumina Assembly) | ecosystem: Environmental > Terrestrial > Soil > Vadose...
CGATGAACGGCTTGTCGGCACGCGTGCTCTTCTTGTGGATGGCGCGCGCGACCTCTTCTTTGCCCGTGCCCGTTTCGCCCTGAATGAGCAGCCCGATATCCTTGGGCGCGATGCGCTCCAAGGTCGCGAACAGTTCGCGCATCACCGTGGAGCGGCCCACCAGCATGCCGAACGAGTCGTTGGCGCTCACGGGCGACGTGGTCGCTGCATCGTCGAGATCGAGCTGCAGGATCGTGGAGCCGACCATGATTTCGGCGCCTGCGCCGAGCTCGATCTCCATCACACGATGCTGGCCCAGCCAGGTGCCGTTGGTGCTTCCCGCGTCGCGTAGGCGGATGTGATCGTCGATCCGCTGCAACTGCAGATGCACCCCGCTCACGCGTGGATCATCGAGCACCATGTCGTTGGTCGGATGGCGTCCGACGGTCGCGAGCGCATTGGCCATGGCAAAGGCGCGTCCTTGGGCCGGGCCTGCGATTGCCGTCAAACGCGGAATCGCCGCCAAAACCCGCGGACGAAGCCCCGTATTGACTTCCGTTTCGCCGCGCGATGGATCGTGAGTCATGGGTCGAAGTGAATATCGTATGCGTGAATGACGAGGTGTCTCCACCCTTTTTCTGTTTCGATGTTCGAGCGCGTTTCCACGGCCTCGTTACCTCAACAAGTTTTTTTCTTTTGGCGCGTATCACATCGTCCGTGGTTCCCGTCTTCCGCCTCCATCGAAGTGGATCCAAAGTGGATCCACGTTGCGATTCCGCCGCTGTCGCATATTGGCATCATGTTTTTTCCGCGCCCGGCGGACCCCATCAACTTTTCCCCCCGCATCGCAGGGACCTCAGTACCTTTGAAAAAATGTTGCGAAGACGGGCCCTCCTTCGACGCTCCGGGTACCTGCTCTTTTCGGCTTTCACGCTTGCGCTTGCTCTTGCACCGATGACCGCGCATGCGCAGCCAGAGCACGCAGCGTCCCCCCCGCAGACGCAGCCCGATGCGCTGGCCTCCGCGCGCAAACTGTTCACCGAGGCGCTGCGGGCCGAGGAAAAAGGGAACTTTGCCGAGGCACTGGAGAAGTTTCGGCGGGTGGCGAAGGTGAGGGATACCGTTCCGGTTCGCTACCGCATCGGCGCATGCCTCGAAGGGCTCGGCCAATTGAAGGATGCCTTGCAGGCGTATCAGTCCGTCATCGATCTCGGTGCGGGCGATGCCAAAGATCTCGACGTGGTGCGCGCCGCCAAGGAGCAGAGCAGCACCCTCAACGAGCGCATCCCTCAGTTGACCTTGACGCTCAGTTCTGCCGACGCGAGGGTTCCAGACATCAGCATCGATGGCACGCCCATTTCCTCGGGCGAGCTGGGCAAGCCCATCGCGCTCGAGCCGGGTGCCCACCAAGTGTCCGCGAGCGCGCCCGGCGCGGAGCCGTTTCAGACGCAGATCACGTTGAACGAGCGGGCGCGGCTCTCGCTCGTCGTCCAGATCCCCGACGCGCATGCCGCTCCGCCTGCGCCTCCACCGGCGCCTGGGCCGGGTGAGCCGCCGCCGCCGCCGTCAGTCTCGCCCGACAGATCGCGTACGACCGGGGGATGGATCACCCTCGGTGCAGGCGCCGCGTTTCTCGTTGGCGCAGGGGTCACGCTCGCGTTGCGCGAGTCGGCCATTTCGAGCCTCGACGATGCGTGCCCGAGCGGCGCTTGCCCTCGCTCTCGCGAAAACGAGCTTTCGAGCACGCGCAGCCGCGCACAAGCCGAAGGGCCCATCGCTGCCGTATTCGCGGGCCTCGGCGTGGTCGGTGTCGGCATCGGGACCTACTTGCTGCTCACGTCTCATCGCGCGCCCGCGGCGTCGGCCGTCTCCGCGTCGCGCAAGGACGCGCTGGCGCGAAGGCCAATTTCGGGCGCGGGCAACTTCTCGCTTGCCGGTCGCATGACGCCCGCAGGCGGACAGCTTACCCTGACGACCGCATTTTAGTTTCGATCGAGCGGCCAACACCCGAACGATGGAAACGATGGATCAGAGCTGATGTTCCAACTCGTCGGAGGCGGCGGGTTTCGGCGTCGTCGGTTTGGTGGGCTTCGCGCTCGCGGAAGAAGAAGGCGTCGCGCTCGATCCGCTGCCTTCGGGCGACGTTGCCGTCGGCGTGGGCGTCGGCCCCGTCGTCGTGGCGGACGCGGTGGCCGTGGTCGTCGGGGTAGGGGTTGGCGCGGACTGGAACTGGTCCTCGTTGTTCGCTGGTTCTTTCGGCTTCGGCGGCGGTCGCGGTCGCACGGGCGGTGGCGCCGCGGTGGCCGTCGCCGTGGCGGTTGTTGCCCCGGCAACTTTCGCAGATGCGCTCGCGGCATCGGGAGCCGCCGTGGCCGCCGCTGCGGTTTCCGTAGCACTCGCTGCGGCGGTTGCTGCCGTTTCGCTGGGTGCCGGTGCGGGCGGAGGTGCCGATGCCGTGGGCGCGGCCGACGCCGACGGGTTTGCAGACGCCGCACTGTCGACGCTCGACGATCCCTGGCTCGTAAAGAGCCACACCAACACGCCCGCAGCAACGACGGCAACGACCACCCAGACCATCCAATTGGGCTTCTTGCCGCCGATGGCCGTCGAGGAGCTCTGTGATTGCAGGCTCGCCAGCGCGGAGAGGGCGAGCGGACGTTCCTCGACTTCTCGGAAAGCCGGCGCCGGTCGGTCGCTCCGCGGGCGAGCTGGTGGAGCCCCGCTCTTGGCGGCGGCCGAGAAGGGCGGCTCGCTCTTGGCGATGGCCGGGCCGGAAGGGGCCAGGGGCGGTGGCTTGTCGGACGGTGCGCGCACCCCGTCGCGCTCCTTGGCGGCGGGAGAGTCGCGCGTGGTCATCGGAAGGCTATCGCCGGGCGCCTTCGCACTCGGATTGGGACTCGGATTGGGACTAGAAAGGATCGATTCGACCACCAGCGACGAGGGCAGGTCTTCGCCTTTCGCGGGCTTGGTGGCGTTCGTTTTCTCGTCGTCCACGAGCGCGTTGTCTCCGAGGGCGAGCGAGGAACTCTCGGCCTTCGGCGGCGACGACGATGGCGCCACGGGCGACGGTGCCTTCGATGCTTCCGAGGCGATCTTGAGCGCCTCCGCAGGGATCGACGGAGGTCGCGGCACCGTGAGCGCGGGCTCTCCGAGCAAATCGTTCACCAACGCCGTGAGCGCAGGAGGCGGCGCAGAGGGCACGCGTCCCGCCGGCGCCAGGGGTGGCGACGACGATGATGCAAACGGCCCAGAAACCGAGGGCACTGGCACCGAGGGCGTGATCACGGGCGGACGCGGCGGCGCCGGCACCGACGGCGGACGCGCAGAACCCGCAGGCGCCGACGGCGCTGGTCGCGGCACCGACGACGGCGGACTCGCGAGCCTCGCCTCCGGCGAGAGCGGACTAGAAAGCGCAGGAGCCGGGGCCGAAGGGCTCCGCGGCGGTGGCGAAGATGGTGCCTTGGCAACGATCGGCGAAGAGCCCGGCGCCACGGGAGGGAGCACGCCCGAGATGGGCGGCGAAGGCGCGATGCCGCCGCGCGAAGACGCCGGTGGTGGCGCAGAGGGCGTCGGCACCTGCGCGCGCGGCGCGGCCGCAGGATGCACCGATCCACCGAGAACCGCAGGAGGTGGCGACGACGCGGCCTTCGGCGCCGGTGCCTTCGATGCAGGCGCGGCCGGACGACCGCCTTCCTGAGGCGGCGGCGATACGCCGAATAGCGGATTGGTTCCCACTTCGTCCATGGATCCGCCGGCCCCCTTGAGCGCTTCTTCGAGCAGCTCGGCGGCCTGCTTCATCATCGTGCGCTCTTCGGGCGGAGGCATCTCCGCCTCCGAGTTCGTGGTCGGGAAGAAACCCGCGCTCGGAAGCGAGGTGCCGCTACCGCCCTTGCCCTGTCCCTGGCTCACGGGATTCAGTGGGGGACTCTTCGCGGCCGGGCGCTCGACGCCCGCGCTTGGAAGCGTGGTGGCCTTCGACGGATCCAGCTTCGGCGCCGTGCGCGGCTCCGCAGGTGTTCCCGCGGCAGGCGTCGGCCCGGTGCGCGTGGGGGCCGCATCGTCCGGATGCAACGACCCCATCCCCATGATCGTCGATTTCCCCGGACGCGATGCATTCGACCCCGGCGTGGCGATGCCCGACGAAGGCGTCCTTTCGCGAAGCGCGGCCAGAGGCTCTTTCAACTCCGAGGTGAACGCCGAGCCAGCATTCTCTTTGGCGCCGACCAACCTATCGATCACGGCGCGGGAATTTTCATCGATCTTGATGAACTTCACGCCCATGCCGCCTGGTCGCTCGCCGCTGGCTTGCGAAGGCTCGCGCTTCCACACCACGCGGCCGACGCCGGCGATCACGGCTTGATCGCCGGCCAACCGAATTTCGAATTTGAGGAGCGTGCCCTGGGCGAAGGGCGTGGACGTCTTGATGAAGATGCCGCCCTTGCTGACATCGTGCGAATGATTCTCGATGAACTCGTCAACGGTCGCGCTCTTGTAGCGGACGTTGAGGCTAACGATCTTCGCACGCGGATCTTTGCGGGTGTCCTGGGTCATGGATCGGTCTCTCTTCGTTTCCGCCCCGGGATGGTAACCGGTTTGCCCTTCCTTACGCCAACGGAGACTCGTGTTAGCGTTCTCGGCCCCCAGATGGTGGCCGGACCGGTAGAGCGCCCTTTTCGGGTCCATGAGCGCAAGGCTGTGCGTTTTGTCGTGGAGATGTCGCATCCCATCGGGGGTTGGCAGGCGCAGGCCGGGGTGCGCGACATCGGTCTCGGCGGAGCTGGGCTCGAAATCGCCGCTCCGGGGCTCGAAGTTGGCGACCGCGTCATCCTCTCCTTCATCGCCCCGACCCTCTGGGATCCCTTGGAAATTCCCGCGCGCGTGGCCTGGGTCCAGACCGCCTCGCGCCATGCGCGCCACGCCGACCTCGCCCCAACCCGTTTCGGCGTGGCCTTCGAGCCCACCGACGCCGCCAAAGTCCTGGCCCTCTTCGAGCTGGTCAGCGCCTTCATCTTCGACCGCTGATCGATCCCGTCGGGACGCCGTCACCTCTTCTTCTTGGTCTTGGTCTTGGTCTTCTTTTTGGCCCGTTCGGCGACTTTCTCCTTGGGCAGCGGGAAATCGAGCGTCGGCAGGAGCTTCTTCCGTCGCTTGTCCACCTCCGCCTGGAGCCCCAACACGGCCTTTTCCCGCGCATCGTAGAGCCGTCGATGCCGCCGGTGGATGCGCGGGTCCGACAGCAGCGCGTAGGTAACCCACGGAAACACCGCGGTTACGTCCGAGTGCACGTATACCGAGCCGCTCGCGACGCTTTCGGCCGAGACCTTTCCCCACGTATGCCCCTCGCCCGCCGGACAGGAGCTGAGCGCGCCGTTATCGACCGGATCGACGCAAAATTGCACGTCGATATCAAAGCCGTGGGTCGGCACCGACAAAATCTGGTCGAGCAGCGGCTCGCCCTGGAGCGTGTAATTTTTCGGCACACCGCCGCCGAGGATCCAGATGGCCATGGGCTTGCCGAGGGTCGAGAAGCAATGGCGCTGCATGGCCCCCATCTCGAACACGTCGTCGTTGACGTCGATCTCGAGCTTGAACGACGGCCCGAGGAGTCTTTTGAGCTTGACGATGTTGAGGAAAATGGACCCGTCTTGAACCGCGCCCACGAAAATGGGAACGCCGTAGCGGTACGCCGTCGAGAGGAGCGAGGGGCTGGTCACCCCGAGGGCATCTTCGATGCGCGCGACGTTCTTGCCGAGCAGGTAGTGGAGCTCGGGCGTGGTCATCTTCTTCTGGAATTCCGGCTTCTGGAGAATCGCCGAAAAGAGCTTGTCCGTCTCGAGCAGGGTCTCCTCCCAGAAGCCGAGATCGTAGATGCGGATGATGCGGGCGAGCCGGTATTGCAAGTCGCCGGCGTTGGGTTCGATCTCGCGAATGCGGTGCCCGATGATGCGGTGGGCGTCGTGATAGAGGTTCGCGCCGGTGGTGGTGATGCAGTCGATGAGCCCCCGATCGAGCAACGGAATCAAACAAGACTGATGGAGCCCGGCCGGCGTCATGGCGCCAGAGAGCGTCAAGAAGGTGCAGCAGTCTTCGAGCACGCTCCGGCGCATCAACTCGAAGGCCGTTCGCTCCTGCCGGCCGACGTAGGCCGGGAACATGTTCGTGATGATGTCGAGCGGCCGCTCCTTGCCCGTGATCCCCACGGGATGAACGGTGCGCGCCCCCTCGAACACCTTGCGGGGCGAGTTGGCCTTCGCGGCGGGGGTCGCTGAGCGAGAGCGGGTCTTGGGTGTCAGTTTGGGCATCGGAGGGGTGCCCTGCATATCGACCGGACCCCTGCCCTACGTCAAGCGCGCCGAAAGTCACGCATTCGACACACAAGGCGACCCGCCATCAATTCAGCCGGGTGCTCTCCTTCTTCAACTCGGCCACGTGCGCGCGGATCTGCGGTGCATCCTCCGCGTTCGGCGCGAGCTCCAGAAAGCGCTCCAGATCCGCCAGCGCCTGTTCGCGTGCGCCGAGGCGCGCGGAGAGCAATCCGCGTTCGCGCAGGGGCTCGGTCGCATCGGGGGTGAGGCACAAGATGCGATCGATGGCGAGCATCGCGCGCGCCATGTCCCCTCGCGAAAGATAGACCGCGCGCAGATTGACCAGCATGCGCTGCAAGATCGCGCGTGGCGCAGCGGGCGCCAACGCGTCGGGAGGAAGGGTCGCCGTGGCGCCCATGGCCTTCGCATACAACTCCGAAAGATCACGCTCCCCGAGGGTGCGGCATCCGAAAAAGGGGTCGACCACGAGCGGCTCCTCGTTCTCCGCGTCGATCCGGACCAAAAAGTGTCCAGGGAAACTCACTCCGCGCGCCATCACGTTGGCGCGTTTCGCTACTTCGCAATAAACGACGGACAAAGTGATGGGAATGCCCAATCGCCGATCGAGAACATCGGATATGAGGCTATTGCGCGTGTCGTAATAATCGTGTTCATTGCCGTTGAACCCACAAGCGCCGTGAAGGTGCTCTCGCAAACACGATGCCTGCGTTGGCGGGGCGGCGCGCGAAAGGTCCAACGTTTGGAGCGGCTGCGCGAGCTCATCGAACCGTCCGAGGGTCCGCTCGATATCGAGATCCGGATACGCATCACGAGCGATCAGCACCGCGCCAAGCCCCACGTCGATTTCGTGATCGGGCATGGCGGCGAGTTGCTCGAAGGAGGTAGGGCGCGGCGAAGTGCGAATTCGAGATTGCATTTGAATGAATTTCCATCGTGCTGCGTCAGCCCTGGTTCGATGTACACGGTCATCGCCAACCCTGACCGACTCTTTTTTTGAAATCTTGCCAATCGAGGAGGAAGAGGTCGTCCATCAACATCGTAGAACATTCGAACCGGAGCATGTCGGACGAAGGTGTCGTCCACATTCGGATATACGACGCTTCGGAGCGGTCGTTCTGAACTTGACCGCTTGTTGCAGTTGTTTTAGATGAGCTCGCTTCTCTGAAACGTCGTGGGTCCGAGTGATGATCCGGGCGCTCGAACACTTTCAACACGAAGGATAATGGGGATGAAAAAAATCTTTGTATTGCTCCTTTCGGTATCTTCTCTCGCAACCGTCCTTCCGGCATGCACGTCTTACGCGGGTGTCGGAACGGTGGGTGACAAAGCCGTCGTCGCGAAGAACAATTCATTTCTCTTCGGTATTTTGCGCAAGGTCTATGTCTGCAAAGTCACCGACCAGGGCGTGAGCAATTGCAACCACAACGAGAACCCGTGAGCACGAAGCCACGGGAATTTGTTCGATTCGAATACCGACGGAGGACGACGATGAAGAAAGTTATCATGATGGTTCTTGCGACATTGACGCTGGCTGGCGCCATGGGTTGTTCCTACACGGGCGTTGCCGGCTCGGGCACGGACAAAGTGGTCATCGCAAAAAACGGATTTGGTTCGAACTCCGTTTACGTCTGCAAGGTGACCGATAGTGGCCTGACGGCTTGTTCGGAAGCCGAGAGCCCCTGATTTCGTACTTTGCCTTCGAATGATATGATGAGGCACGACGGCTGGCTGCCGTATCCGCGATCGGATCATCGATTCCTGGCGTGGCTGGTCGTCGTCGCCGGCTGTCTCGCGAGCTGTAGTCGTTCGAGCGAGACAGCCGAATACGGGGAAGCAGTGGAATTGCGACTCTCTGGTGCTCCCAATGAACCGTCCTTTCGGGTCGCCGTCGCGGTGACGCGCGGTCGCGATATTCGCCCGCTCGTCAACGAACTCGCGAGCCACATCTATCGTGCGGCGAAGTCTTGCCCCGCGGTGGCCACCGAAGTTCGTTCGGGCAACGCCGTGACCGTGCACTTTTCAATCGATGGGGACCAATTGCAAGCAACGAACAGCGCGATCGATCAACAGCCCGGAGCGTGCGTATTGCAGGAGCTGCAAAAGCGGTCGATGGTAGCACCTACCGAAAAAGTCGATGTCTTGGCGGGCATTCGTGCGGTCGAACCATGAGACGTGCGCTCGCCTTCACCGCGGCCTTTGCCGCGTTCGTAAGCATGCCGGCACGCGCTCACGCGGAGCCTCCGCCACCGTCTTCCGCGCCGGCTCCAGCGTCTCGTCTCAGCGCGTCCGAGATCACCGCCGGCGCACTCGCAGCCATCCCGCGTGACCGCGGCATCGGTTGGGATCTCAATCTCGAGGGTGCATTGGGTGGGATCTGGGGCGAGCACTCTCGCATCACCGGCTTCGGTCGCGCGCGCGCGGGGCTTCTCTTTGCGAACGAGCCGATTTACTTGGCCATCGGGCCCACCTACGAAATCTCGGCCCTCAGCCAGAGCACGTTTGGCCTGCAAGGCGAGTGGCTCAGTACCGCCACGGGCATGTGGGCGCAGATCGGCGGGCTGGTCGACACCAGTGGCCACGTCGGCGGGATGGCCGCGCTCGGGTGGACGCTTGCCGGCGTGGAATTTCAGCATCGAGGCTACAGCGATCTTGGTGACGTGTCGGCGCTCTACATAAAGGTGCGCATCCCGATATCGATCCTTTATCGTTCCTTGCGTGCGCCGTAGGTTTCAGCAAGAAATTAGGCCCTCCCTGCTCGTCGTCGGAGCATTGGCGATGCTCGTCGCACCGCGTGATGCGTCGGCGCAGGTGCACTGGGACGCCGGCGCCAACGCGGGCATCGTGCGCCGCATTTACACGGGCGGAGCGGGCGGCGGCGGCTTCGGGCCGATGGCCGGCATTCAAGGGCACGTGGCGCTCTTTCCCCTCGTTCGTCTGGGCGGATATTTTTCACATGATTTGTCGCCCGCCGACGATGGCGGTCCCGCGCGCAACGTCACTTCGTTCGGCGTTCGCGTGAAGGTCGGCTCGCCGTGGCCGCGTGGCGCGCTGCACGCGTGGGCATTTCTCGGCCTGGGATACGCCGAGGTTTACGCGCGGAGCTATCATCGGAGTGTCGGTGTGGGCGATGGCGGCTCGCCCGTGTTTGCAGATGCTCTCGTCGCCGGGGCCTCGGCGCGTCATCTCGATGTCCCGTTCGGCATCGGCATCGGCTACCGCTTCTGGAAGCCCTGGGAGCTCACGCTCGAGGTGGGTTCGCACTTCGGGCTCGACTTCGTGGGTAGCCTTTACGAAGAGCCCGGACGCGCAGCATTTCCCGCGGGATACGCCGAAAGACGCATCGCACCCGTGGGAACTGACGCGGTGGCCCCATTTGCCGTGCTGGGGGTGAGCCTCGACGAATAAGCTGTGATAATCGTTCATGCCGGGCTTCATGGCGACGAGCGACCGCATCGATTCTCCCGGCGAAGGCGATCACGCCTCAGCAGGTGAATCTCGAATGGTACCGCCCGAAGAGAAACGGCGTCCGACGAGCGATGCCGATCTTCGCTCTGCCGCGTCCGAGTCGTTGCTCGGGACGGTCATCAGCGGGCGCTACCGCATCGAGAAGCTCTTGGGCGAGGGTGGCATGGGGGCCGTCTACCAGGCCGAGCACACCCACATGCGTAAACGGCTGGCCGTGAAGGTCCTTCACGCCGACATGAGCCGCCTGCCCGAGGTCGTGGCCCGCTTCGAGCGCGAGGCCATGGCCGCCGCGCACATCGATCACCCGAACGTCGCCACCGCCACCGACTTCGGAAAGCTC
>Ga0137416_10002347_pt1 | contig 10099 bp, 10 predicted proteins | sample CZODoug3_1_1_16f_FD_108282 | JGI IMG/M metagenome (GOLD analysis project Ga0137416, IMG submission 108282) | Vadose zone soil fungal communities from Angelo Coast Range Reserve, California, USA - CZODoug3_1_1_16fungal (Illumina Assembly) | ecosystem: Environmental > Terrestrial > Soil > Vadose...
CGAAAGCGAAAACACCGCAGGGCGATGTCAGGCTCGCCGTCCGGGTAGGTTGCTCGAGGCAACGTGCAAACGTTGTCCCAGAGGAATGGCCGTCACGTATCGTTTGCGCAAGCAGGCGGTGCCCTACAAAACCCGGCTTACAGGCTGGCTGATATCTTTACGCGAAAGCGTTTTCGAACGAAGCGTGAAGAAAATGCGTCTTAACAAGAATGAGGGGTTCGGCGTAAACACGCCGGACCCCTCGCCACATCGGATCTGCGCCGGCAATTTCAGCCTCAGCCTTTAACGGTAACGAAAGTGGCGCGAGCTCATAACGCATCAGGTGACTCCGAAAAAGCGCTGTCGGGCGTCTTGCTCTCGGATAACCGCATGCCGTCGGCGTCCCCCGATGGACACGTCAGATCAAATCGTCCAATGGGCCTCGTGGCTGGCCAATTTTCGCAGGGCAACCGTAGCAGAAGGCATTTGCTTTACATCGACGGCGTTTTTTTCGATACATGAGCTGGGAGGCTGCACCAATCATGCGAATCGGCATTCGCCTGACAATTTCCGGTCTCGTCCTCGCATCGATCATGGTGAGCGCGATCGGCGTCCACATCCTGTGGTGGCGGACAGCGGAAGCGAACAGTCACGCGCTTGCAGACACCATCAACGGACAGATCGTTTCTACGGTCGAAAAGGAACTCACTACCATCACCACCGAAGCGCGCGCGGCGCACACCGCGATCCGGACGCTATTTGTTCAGCATGTCCTTGAGACCCGCGAAGCTGACAAACGCGAGTTCGTCTTTCTGTCGCAACTACAGTCGCAACAAAACATATCGTGGGTCGCGTTCGGCTGGCCGGACGGCGCATTCTTTGCCGCGCATAAGCTCGGGGATCTCGGACTGGAAATGATGGAAATCGCGCCCGCCGACGGCGCGATCAAGCGCCGCATCGACCAATACGGGGTCGTGGTCGGAGACATCCAATTCGAGAAACGCCGATTCGAAAATACCGGTTACGTCGTCACCGATCAGGAATGGTACCGGAGCGGAATGCAAAGTGACGAACCGCGCTGGTTCAATGTATTGGTTCATCCGGCAGGATCGCGTCCGTCGATCGCATATGCCGGTCCGATTGACGTGTATCAGAAGCGCCAGGGCGTTCTCGCAATCATTATCGAATATACGCGGTTCGCCCAGTTTCTCTCACAGCTCTCGGTCGGAAAATCCGGCGCGGCTTTCATCCTGGGGCGCGACGGGACGACCATCGCCGCGCCGGATCCGGATGCCGACGAAGTCAATATGCAGCGGGCGGATCAACCGTTGTTGCCGATCGCAAAAGGCGCGATGAAGCAGGCCGGCAGCTCTTACGACAGCGACAAGAACGTTGCGAGCCGCGTAAGGCTGGTCGCCGGCGGAAATGCCTATGCAGTGAGTTTGACGGCGCTCGCCTTTCCCGGATGGACGCTCGCGACCGTCATTCCGGAAGCGGAGTTTCTCGGTCCGATCGAAAGGACGATACGGCAACTGCTCATTGGGTTGGCAATTCTGATTGTTGCCGCCGGCATTGTTTCGGCGTGGCTTGCTCGGCACGTTATCGCCACGCCGTTGATCATGGTCGTCGATGAGCTCAGACACGTCGCACGCTTCGATCTCGAAAAGGTGCGGCGGCACGCCTCGCGCGTGATTGAAATTGAAAATCTGTCGAATGCCATCGCCGACATGGCCGGCGGGCTTGCCGCATTTCGAAAATACATACCCGCGGATCTCGTGAAGACGCTGGTCAGCGAGGGTATCGAGCCGAGGCCCGGCGGCTCGATCCGGAACCTGACGGTCTTGTTCGCGGATATTGCCGGCTTTACCGGGTTGTCCGAACGGCTAGGCGATCAGATCATCCCGCTGCTTTCCAGCTATCTCGACACCGTGTCGCGCGAGGTCAGCAGCCACGGCGGCACGATCGATAAATTCATCGGCGATGCGGTGATGGCGTTCTGGGGCGCACCCGCGGCAAATGCCGATCACGCTGTCGACGCCTGCCGGGCGGCGCTTGCCTGCCAGCGGGCCCTTCGGGCGTCGGAACTGACCGACGACAGCGGCCGGCCGCTCAGAGTGCGCATCGGCGTCAATTCCGGCGACATGCTTGTCGGCAATATCGGATCGGAATTCCGGCTCAATTACACGGTGATCGGTGACGCCGTAAACGTCGCAAGCCGGCTGGAGGGCGCCAACAAGGAATATGGTACCGAAATCATCATCGGAGATGAAACGCGCCGCCTTGCCGGCGAGAGCATACAGGTACGCGAACTCGACCGGCTGATGGTCTATGGACGGGCGGGCGGAATTGCCATCTACGAACTGCTTGATATGGCCGAACCCGGAGCCACGCTTCCGGCCTGGGCGGCGCTGCACAATTCCGGCCTGGCCGCCTATCGCGCCCGCAATTTCACCGCTGCCATAAGCCTGTTTCAGCAGGTTCTGAAGGCGCGGCCGTCAGACCAGCCCGCGCGCATCATGCTCGAACGATGCAGCCAATATCTCAAATCGCCGCCCGGAGAGGACTGGGAAGCGACGAACGCCATGAAAGCCAAGTAGGTCCGCAAAGTCAGCCAGCGGTATTAGCGTGCGGCGCGGCGAACGGGCGACCGACCCAACGGTTGTCGTCAAATTTGGTTTCCATCACAAGATTGTGAGGGCGGTAATGGAACGGCGCGACGCGCGTAACGTCCACGTTGGGATTGCTACGAGCCCCAGCCATAGTCGGATTCTTCGGCGAGCCGATGCTGAAACCTGTGCCTATACCGCCGACCGCAACGCCCGATGTTCCCCGGAAAGGAAACTCCCATGAATTCCAAGAATGTGATCGCCAATGCCACGATCGCCGGCTCCTTCGCCGCCGCCCTCGCCATGATCGCCGCCCCGGCGTTCGCGGCGCCGAAGCCGCCGCAGCCCACCATGGACAAATGCTACGGCATCGCAATGAAGGGTGACAACGACTGCGCGGCCGGCGCCGGCACCACCTGTGCTGGCACCGCGAGTGCCGACTACCAGGGCAACGCCTGGAAGTACGTCGCGAAAGGGACATGCGCGACAATAAAGACCCCGACGGGCACGGGCTCGCTCGAGCCAATCAAGTCCTGAGCGCAAGTGAGGCGCACGCCGTGCCGCGTGCGCCTCCTATTTCTTTGGCATACGCAAAGCCGGGACGCAGATATGTCCATCGTTTCGAAGCTACCCGCGCGTGCCGGCATCGGCTTCAAGCCCGCGCATTTTCGCGATATTCTCGCCGCTCCACAACCGCTCGGATTCTTCGAGGTACATGCAGAGAACTACATGGGCGCCGGCGGACCGCCGCACGCACAACTCGGCGCATTGCGCGAACGCTACGCGCTGTCGGTGCATGGCGTCGGGCTGTCGATTGGCTCGATGGAGCCGCTCGATCGCGACCATCTCATGCGGCTCAAAATGCTCTGCGAACGCTACGCGCCGGCCAGCTTCTCGGAGCATCTCGCCTGGTCATCGCATAACGATGTCTACTTGAATGACCTTTTGCCGCTGCCCTATACGCAGCTGACGCTGGCGCGGGTCGCCGAGCATATCGACGAGGTGCAGACGGCGCTCGGACGCCAGATGCTGCTTGAAAATCCATCTACCTATATTCGTTTTTCCGAAAGCACGATGGCGGAGGTCGACTTCCTCACCGAGCTATCGAAGCGAACCGGATGCGGCCTGCTGCTCGACATCAACAACGTCTTCGTGTCGGCGAAGAACCACGGTACGCAGCCTCTGACATATCTGCAGTCGTTTCATTTCGATCAAGTGAAGGAAATCCATCTCGGCGGACATGACGAGGAAGTTGACGATGTCGGCGCCCCGCTGCTGATCGACACCCACGGATCACCGATTGCGGACGCAGTCTGGACGCTCTACTCGCACGTCGTCGCCCGCGCCGGCGCGCGTCCGACCCTAATCGAGTGGGACAACGACGTTCCCGATTGGCCGACGCTGCTCGCAGAAGCGGCCACAGCGCAGGATATTCTTTCTGACGCGTCGCGCGCGTCGGCAGCATGAGGGGGATTATGCCGGCACCGTTCGAGACATCATTCGCGGATGCGCTGCTGGACGCCAATCGGCCGATTCCTTGCGGCATCACCGCTCATAATGCGACGGTTCCAGCGCGGCGCTTTGCCGTCTACCGCAACAATGTGGCGGTGGGCCTGGTGAAAGCGCTGAGGAGCCGTTTCCCTGCGGTCGAGAAAATCGTCGGCGAAGAATTCTTCGCCGCGATGGCGCGGGTCTTCGTGACGGAGCGGCCGCCGCGCTCGCCGCTGCTCGCGAACTATGGCGACGACTTTCCCGCTTTCTGCGCCGCGTTCGAACCGGCGCGCGAGCTTCCCTATCTTGCTGATGTGGCGCGGCTCGAGGCTGCGCGGACCCGCGCCTATCATGCGGCCGACGCCTCGCCTGTCGGCGCCGAGCGCTTTGCGACCCTCGATAGCCACGCGATCGGCGATATCCGCGTCATCATGCACCCCTCCACCGGAATCGTTCGCTCGCCCTATCCGATCGTCACGATCTGGGCGATGAACAGCGGCGAGCAGAAGCTGGCTCACGTTGAGAATTGGCGCGGCGAGGATGCGCTCGTCTCTCGCCCCTATCTCGAAGTGGAAGTCCGCGCGCTGCCGCCGGCTGGCGCGGCATTCCTGCTCGCGCTCACCGCAGGCTGGCCACTCGGCAAGGCAGCCGAAGCTGCGCTTGCCGACGATCCGAATTTCGACCTCACCGGCAACCTCGCGGGGCTCATCGGCTCGGGCCTGGTCCGGGACATCGTTCATCCGGAGCCGAAGAAATATTGGCAGTCATGACCCACGTGCTCCCAGTCGCAGCGCGCCCCGGATCGGTTCTGGTACGGATCGGTCGACGGGGAATCGCCGCGCTTGATTGCATCCCCTATTGGTTCATCGCGCTCGCGGCTCGCATTTTTCCCGCCGCGGTGTTCTGGCAATCCGGCGAGACAAAGGTCGCGGGCTGGCACCTCAAGCCCAGCGCTATCTCGCTTTTCGAAAATGAATATCAGCTTCCGCTGATCGATCCCACGATCGCCGCCTACGTGTCGGCCGTTTCCGAGCATTTCTTTTCAGTCCTGCTTGTTATCGGGCTCGCAACACGATTTTCGGCGTTGGCGCTGCTGTGCATGACGGCGGTGATCGAGATTTTTGTCTATCCCGGCGCCTGGCCGACCCATGGAGTGTGGGCGACTTGCTTTCTTGTGGTGATCGCGCGGGGCCCCGGTTGGCTATCGCTCGACCATTTGATTGCGCGCAAATACGAGTAAAATCTGGATTGCGCCCTGGCTATGGCTGCCGTTCGTGCAAGCAGGCGATGCCGTACCGAACCTGGCTTGCAGGCTGGCTGATGCTTTCGAAAATGGGGGATCGGCACAACACGCCGGCCCCCCTCGCCATATCGGATGTACGCCGCGTCCAGCTCGATTATCGGTCGACGTTCAGCACTTCACCCGTGGTGGCATCGACATCGACCTCCATATATCGGCCCGACATATCCCGCCCCTCGATTTGCCATTCGTCGCCGGCAAATTGAGTGTGGGATATGGTTACAAGACCAAGGTCGGTCGCAACATCCAATGCTGTCTGCATCGAAATGAGGCCGCCGGAGTCAAAGGCCGCGGCGGGCGTTGCCATTCCGAGCCCTACGGCTGCAACGATTGGAATGATATATTTTCGCATGGGTTACTCCTCGTCGAAGCTATCTTACCCGTTACGCCTTCCGACCGGCATAACATCCCCGAAAACCATTTCGAAGCGCCGTGGGTTCCGATTTTGCATATCACGAAGCTGCGCGAATGTTCGGCCGTCGCGGCCATTTGGTGACCGGATCCTGGCGATAAGGAGATGGGGTTTTTCGGCGCGGCACGCCGGACGGCTGGCTAATTTACATCCGTTCCGCGACGATCTTTTCTAACAGCGCCATCAGCGCTTCCGGCGCGGTGACGTTCGGCGAATGGCTGGCATCGATCTCGTAACAGCGCCAGCCAGCCTCGTTCTTTGCACGCGCGGCGAATGGACCGAAGGTGTCCGCGGGGGCGACGCGGGTCGCGTAGATATAGCTGCGCGGCAGCGTCGGCTCACCGCCGTGTAGCGCAAGCTTCATCTCAAAACATTTGATCGGCATATGGACGCGGCGCTCGGTCAGCCACTCGACATCGGCTGGCCGAGGCTGGGGCAAGGATGAACGGCGCGGCGTTTTTCAGACCTTCAACTGGACCGTGCTGTCGGCGGCGCTGTGCCTGCAGGCGGGGACCGGATTCATCACCGGGCAGGTGGTTTGGCTCGCGTTGCTTGTCCTGCCGGCGACGCTGTTCGGCGCCTGGCTCGGCGCGCGGACTTATCGCGTGTTAAGCGATCGGAATTTCCACGACGTCGTGCTTGGCCTGTTGTTTCTGTCAGGCGCCGGTCTTGTCGGGAGTGACCTCGGGTTGCGGTAGCCTTGCATGGCCAAGCGGAGCGTGCGAAAGCTGTACGCGCGCGAGCGAACCGGCTACCTCAGGCATCATGCACTCCCCCTCATTGTCTCGCGAACATCTCGGTCTGTTGCTGGGTTTCATCGGCATGGCCATCTTCGGCGGTACGTTGCCCGCGACGCGCCTTGCGGTTTCGGGATTCGATCCGTTTGCGCTCACGGCGCTTCGCACCGCGATCGCCGGGCTTTGCGCGTTGATCTTGCTGCTGGTGCTGCGACGGCCGCTGCCGCCGCGCCGGCTGTGGTTCCAACTCGCGATCGCGATGCTGTGCGTGAGCATCCTGTTTCCGTTCCTGATGGCGCTGGCGGTGCTGACCGTCGATGCTTCGCATGGTGGCGTGGTGTTGGGGATTCTACCGATCGCGACCGCGCTGGTCGCCGTCGCCATTACTCATGAGCGGCCAAAACCGCTGTTCTGGGTCGCGTCCGTCGCCGGCGCGTCGCTGGTGATCGCGTTCGCGCTGCGCCAGGGCGGCGGCGCGCTCTCCGCCGGCGATCTGCTGCTGTTCGCCGCGGTCGCCATCGCGGCGATTGGTTTTACCTTCTCCGGACGGCTCACCGCTGAGATGCCGGGATGGGAGGTCATCAGCTGGGTGCAGGTGATCGCGCTGCCGATCTCATTGCCCGCGGCTGCGCTGACCCTGCCGGCGGATCTCACACACATCGCTCTGAAGCCATGGCTTGCGCTGCTCTACGTCGCGGTGTTCTCGCAGTGGATCGGGTTTTTCGCGTGGAATGCCGGCATGGCGATGGGCGGCATCGCGCGCGTATCGCAAGTGCAACTGCTGCAGCCCTTCATCACGTTTGCGCTCGCGGCATTGTTCAACGACGAGACGATTACGCTGCAAATCCTGCTGTTCGCCGCGGCCGTCGTCGCCACCGTGGCGATCGGCACACGCACGCGGGTTCGGAAAACGCCGGTCGTTCAAGGTTCACCTTAACCGCCGTCGGGCCGATGCCGCTGCGCGATTCAACAGTTGAATCAGACTCTAGCGGTTCAGGGTCGATGTCAGCCCGCCAGCGGGCTGGAAAATCCGGCGGCGAGTTTGACGAGATCGGCCTGGCGACTGGCTCCGGTCTTGGAGAACACACGGTGCAAATGGGTTTTGACGGTTGATTCCGCGACACCCAAAGCTGCCGCGGTCTCCGGCACGCCGCCGATCTCGACAATGGAACGCAGCACACGCAGCTCCGTCGGCGTCAGTTCGAAATGGCGCGCGACGAGCTCGCCGACGGGATTGTCCAGCGTCACCTTTCGGACGAACAAGGCGGCGACGGCCTTGTAGGCGATGCCGGTGGCGGCCCGCGCCGCCGCTGTCAGCGGCAACACGTGCATGACGTAACGCTCGCCGTCCTGCGCGGTCAGAGGCAGGGCGGCGCCCTTGCCGCCCGGCGCGCCGCCACCATCGGCGACGGTTTCGCGCAAAGTCCGATTGACCTGCGCGCTGCCGGCGGCGAGTTGCCCGCCGACGGAGCGCAGAAAATCGTCCGCCCGCAGCATTTCATCGCCGGCCACATTGGCATGCACTATCCGGCAGCCGGCATCGACGAGGAATATTGCGGCGCTGAGACCATCCAGCGTGTCGGCAAATGTCGCGGCTTCGGATTGCCTGAGATCGATTGCCTTGTTGATGAGCAGGGCCCGGCGGACATGCGGTGCAATCAGCGCGATCCGCCCTCGCATTTCATCGTCGAGCATTTGCGCGCCAGGCAGAACCGTAAGCAGAACCGCGCAATTCGAGCTTGATTTTTCGAGCACCACGTTGGCAACGTCGACACAGCCTTGTGGCCGCAACCACTCCTGATAGAAGGGTCCCCGGCGGTATTCGTCATAGCGCAGGAGATCCGGAATGCTCACGACTTGCCCCGGCGACGGCAAGGCCGTGAGAGGATCGAATCTGGAATGGGTGTCCGCATAAAGCTGGATGTAATGAGGATCGACACCGCAATAATAATGCGTGAGCCCAAATTGGCTCATCGTATCCTTCGAGATGAGTCCGCAAGCCCGGCTCCCGATAAAATCGTTGATGCTGACGACAACATCATTCCACAATGCGGGTTCGAGAGCCGCGTCGTAGATCTCCTCGATGAGATCCGGAAGTTTTCGGGTTCCGTGCATAGGGCTGATCCGTCGCGTCGCTGGCCAAGTAGCGTCCCACTGAGCGGCATCATCCCCCGATCGGAGGATACGAAAATTTGTCTGCCGCAATGGGTAAGTCTGTCAACGGCCATTGAGGTTCATCGCTACCCGCCAAGTATTGGGACAATGAGGCCCCATTCCCGGTCGCACGGTGCCTGCCAGCGGGCGCGCCTTGGCGCGACCCGCTGCGCGAACCCGCTGGCTGCCCCGGATCTCCTCCCATCGTCACTCCGCCGCCGACACGCGGCCGAATTCCGTGGCCTGGCGCTCGAACAGCCCGCGATAGATTCCCCCAATCCGGGTGGCGAGCACGGCATGGGTGCCCTGCTCGACGATCTCGCCGCGATCGAACACCAGAATGCGGTCGAGGCTGCGTACCGTCGACAGCCGGTGTGCGATCACGATCGAGCTGCGGCCCTTCATCAGCCGCTCCATCGCCTGCTGGATCAAGGCTTCCGATTCGGAATCCAGGCTCGAGGTCGCCTCGTCGAGGATCAGCACCGGCGCGTCAGCGAGAAACGCCCGCGCCAGCGCGACGCGCTGCCGCTCGCCGCCCGACAGTTTCACGCCGCGTTCGCCGACCAGCGTGCCGTAACCTTTCGGCAGCCGCAGGATGAACTCATGCGCATTGGCGAGCCGCGCGGCCTGCTCGATCGAAGCCATGCTGGCGCCCGGCCGGCCATAGGCGATGTTCTCGGCCAATGATCGGTGAAACAGGATCGGATCCTGCTGCACGATGGCGATCTGGCTGCGCAGCGAATGCTGCGTCGCCTGAGCGATGTCCTGACCGTCGATCAGGATCCGTCCGCCGGAGACATCGTAGAGCCGTTGCACCAGCTTGACGAAAGTGGTCTTGCCGGAGCCGGAGCGGCCGACCAGTCCGACGCGTTCGCCGGCGCGGATATCCACCGACAGGCCATCATACAGCGCAACGCGATGGCCGCCGTAGTGGAACGTCACATCCTCGAACACGATGCGTCCGCCGTGGACATTGATCGGCGACGCGCCGGCGACATCGGCAATGCCGATCGCCTCGTCGTGGATCGCGACCAGTTCCTCCATGTCGTTGACCGAGCGCTGCAGGTTGTTGATGTGCATGCCGACATCGCGCAAATAGGCGTGGATGATGTAGTAGCTGGTCAGCACATAGGTGACGTCGCCCGGCGAGGCGCGGCCTGCGATCCACAGCAGCAGCGCGCCGCCGACCACGGAGCCGCGGACGCAGAGCAGCACCGCGAGCTGCGCGGTGCTGGTGTAGTTGTAGCGCAGCCAGGTCCGGCGCACCCGCGTGCGCCATCGGCTGATGACGCGCGCCAGCCGCGCGTCCTCACGCGCTTCGGCGCCGAACGATTTCACCACCGCGTTGCAGGTCAAGGCATCGGCCAGCGTGCCGCCGACCTTGGTGTCCCAGGCGTTGGAGATGCGCGCCGCCGGCGCG
>Ga0137416_10002353_pt1 | contig 10091 bp, 10 predicted proteins | sample CZODoug3_1_1_16f_FD_108282 | JGI IMG/M metagenome (GOLD analysis project Ga0137416, IMG submission 108282) | Vadose zone soil fungal communities from Angelo Coast Range Reserve, California, USA - CZODoug3_1_1_16fungal (Illumina Assembly) | ecosystem: Environmental > Terrestrial > Soil > Vadose...
AGGCCCCTTTCGCTTGCCGGTTGGACATCAAGCGCTACTGCCATATGCGCTATGCATAGGACCAAACCAACAAGGGAGTGGGTCAGCGAAAACGGTTTGTTTTTACTGGCAGACATTTGTTCGGCGACAATCGCGACATTCGCTGTCAGCAACAGACCCAGACCGACAAAACGAAACGAACAAGGTGGACTCACTAGCGTAGGCCGAACCCTGTAAGAAGTAACAGTTTGAATCTCACGGACCGTCCACTAAAACTAGGAAGTGGGGAGGAAACACCTGGTTCGGGAGAGTTCCTCGTCTGAGGGCTTTGTGGCGTGAGGAACAGGAACCAGAATGCAACACCCCTCCAAGGAGACTTTCATGGCCACACCAGCACCCGCGAGACCTAAAGAGACCGACTGGACAAAACCCGCAGCTATGGCGATCCCGAAGGACGGATACTTCACACTTGAGAAGGGACGATACGGACCCATCTTCCCCAAGACACCGGCCTGCCACGGATTTTCCGTCGTCGCAAAGGTCATACCCGGCCGGGAGCAGGCCATCCGTGACTACGGGAAGAAGATTGAAGAGGCAGTGAAGGCAGACCCCTTTGTTCTTGCACCATTGAGGCTCCACTACCTGCGCTGGATCTTGTTCGACGTCGGCTCGGGACTGCATTTCATGTATCAGGGCATCTTCGATACCGATTTCGACAAGTACCTCGAGGACGCGGTGGCGCTGTTCGTTAAGACCGGCATTACCACAGTTTTCGTAAACCTCGAAGGATGGCCGGAAGACTGGAAGACGAACGTGGCCGGCGTGATCAAGTTCTTTCACGATCATCAGTGTCCTAGCTTTTTGGAATACGGGGAGTACCCCTATGTCACGGCCGATGAGATCAAAAAGGCGCTGAAACTCAAGGCGGCTTTTGCGGACATGCTCGATCTCATGCAGTAGTGACGGGAGAAAGCTGTGGCCATCCTGCAACAATCGCTTACTGGGCGAAACGAGGACGGCGCCCTTGAACTGGAAGACATTCAGCATTTCCTGATGTCGCGGCCACCGGCGCGGGCGGCGCGGTACGAATTTTTGACGTTCCGGAGCGCAGCATGCGGGCGGGCGTGGCTGATGGGCCTGATCGACAAGGTGGGCACCGCAAAGGCAGTGGGGTCGAACCTGGTTGACTCCAGATGGGTGACCATTGGGTTCGCGTGGAACGGCTTGCGAGCACTCGGGGTGGATGAAGCATCGCTGGCTACATTTCCCGAGGAGTTCCGTCAAGGAATGGCTGCGCGAGCGGAAATTCTCGGAACCACGGGCGCAAACCGCCCGGACCACTGGGTGGGGGGCCTAGCAAGCCGGGACCTGCACGCCATTGCCATACTATTCGCCCGCGATGTCGCGGAACGCGAGCGGTGCCGGCAGGAGCACGAACACTATCTAGTGCAATGCGAGGGAGTCGAACTTCTCTCCTCCCTGGATCTGGAAGCCCTTCCGCCGTTCGACTACGCTCACGAACACTTCGGATACCGCGACCGGCTCTCGCAGCCGGTTATCGAGGGAACAGCAGTCGAGCCGACACCCGGCTCGGGCCCGCCGATCAAACCAGGTGAATTTTTTCTCGGATATCCGGATGAAGAAGGTCCTGCCGCGGGAATGCCTCAGCCGGGGATTCTTTCTCGTAACGGCAGCTATGTCGCGTATTTGAGGATGAAAGAGCATGTGGGCGCATTTCGCAATTTTCTCCGGGAACATGGCGAAACACCTGAGCAGCAGGAATTGATAGCGGCCAAGCTGATGGGACGGTGGCGGAGCGGGGCTCCGCTTGTCCTCGCGCCAGATAAAGATGATCCAAGTCTCGGCGCCGATTTTCAGCGCAACAATGCCTTCACTTACGCGGACATGGATCCTAACGGGTATGCCTGCCCGCTTGGTGCGCACATTCGTCGCATGAACCCGCGGGACACCGCAGTGAATATGAACCGGCGGAAGATGATCCGGCGCGGAGGGACGTACGGTCCGCCGCTGCCGGAGGGCGCGCCCGAAGACGGAATCGAGCGAGGAATCGCCGCGTTCGTCGGTTGCGCAAGCCTTGTCCGCCAATTTGAGTTTGCGATGAATGTGTGGGCGAATGATCCGAATTTTCATGAGCTGGGGAACGAGCGCGATCCCATCTTCGGGACCCAGGACCGCACGTTTGATATGACCATCCCCAAACGGCCCGTTCGGAAAAAGATCAGAGGCCTGCCGGCTTTCACCACGATACGAGGCGGGGCTTACTTCTTTCTGCCAGGCATCCGGGCACTCCGATACCTGGCGTCCTTGGGCGATGGTCATTGAGCGGATTTTGACCACGAGACAGTAGACAAGGTAGGCAGTCATGAGCACGGAACTCCAACCGCCACGGACGTACAACCAGAATCATGCGCCCCGCAAGTACACTCCAGGCGAACGACGTATTTCCATCTACTGGACCTGGAGTTACCCATGGGAGTCCAACCGCGATGTCACACAGCTTGACAACCGCTTCTCGACAATGATTGAAGTGCGCAGAGTTGCCTGGCCGGCCTATGAGGGAACGGAATGGGACGGCATGCATTTCCTGCAGGGGATTGCCGGGACCTTGGAATTGTTCCACCGTTCCACGCTCGCATTTCAGAAAGGAGCTGGTGAAGTCACTGGCCATCCGGTGGCAGTGTTCCAACGAATTGATCAGGCGGGGTACAAGCTGCCGATAGATGAACGAATCCTGAGTGACACAGACACGCTGATGGTGTTCGGTCTCGACCATCTGGTTTCAGAGCAGCAGGCATCCTCCGGAGAAATTGAGGCGGTGGGCGAGTGGCTGAAACGAGACGGGACCTGTCTGTTGCTTGGACCTCATCACGATGTGGGATTCACGGAAGACATGAACCAGCGCCAACTGGAATATACGCATCACGGTGATGCGCTCGTCCCGCGCCAACAGCGGTTCGGGCAATACACACGTTCGATGATGAAGGGCCTCGGGGTGCCGGTCCTGAATCAATACGGACTTCGCCCGGCGGTCGTCAAGGGCACAAAACAAATCGCCCCACTCACAATCAACAAAGACTTGGACAAACTAGGGTTGCTCAACGGGGTTACCACCTTCAATTTTCATCCGCACCTGCCGCATTATGCCCTGACCACGGATGATACAAAATCAGTGCACGTGCTTACGCGCCAGCCGATTGATCTTGACCGACCGCATCCTTTTACTGCTGCGGGGAACACGGAGTTCAACTCGTGTATCTGGATGCCTCCCAATGGACAACGTGCGGGACACATCCTCCTCGCCGACTCCACCATCTTCACCACGTTGTTTGGTGGAGTGGAGTCGTTGGAGACTTTCTGGAAGAACCTTGCATCCATGCCACTCGCAAGCGGAATGCAGGCTAAGAAAACGCAGGCCATCGCCTGATCCGAACTCGGATTGCATTGGGAAGGGCAGATGGAACTCCTTGGTAAGGCAGTCCCGGTAGCAATGCTGGCCTTTGTGGTTTCAAGCATGCTGGCCGTTGGCGTGAGCCTCACCGTCGGGCAGATTATGGCTCCTCTGCGCAACGGCAAACTGGTCTCTCTCGCATTGCTGGCAAACTTTGTCCTGATGCCACTGAGCGCACTGGTGATCGCAAGGCTGCTCAGGCTAGACGAACCCCTTGGGATAGCCCTGCTGTTGCTGGGCACAGCAGCTGGCGCGCCGTTTCTGCCTAAGCTGGCAGGGATCGCCCAGAGCGATCTTGCGTTTGCGGTGGGCCTAATGGTGCTACTCATGGTTTTGACGGTGGGTTACATGCCGCTCGTCCTGCCGTTGCTTCTCAAAGGTGTTTCCATCGATGCTACGAAAATCGCACGCTCGCTGGTTCTTCTTATGCTGCTGCCGCTCGGCGCCGGCCTTTTGCTGAAAGCTCGGTTTTGCTATGTTGCGGACCGGATACGCACACCGCTCAACCGCATTTCCAGCCTCAGTCTAGCTTTGCTGATCGTGCTGCTCTTGGTGACAAACACCCAAAGTGTAGTCGGCTTGTTCGGCACCCGGGGGATTTTGGCCAGCATTTTGTTCCTTCTCGGCGGCACTGGAATCGGATGGCTTCTCGGCGGCCCGGCCTTCGGGACGAAAGGCGTCCTGGCCCTGGGTACTGCACAGAGGAACATCGCCGCTGCACTTGTGGTCGAGGGCAAGAACTTCGATGACCCCAACGTGGTCGTCATGGTGGTCGTGGTCGCTGTCGTTGGGCTGCTGATTTTAATGCCGCTGGCACGGGTGCTGGGCTCTCGGAGAGCGGAGTAGGAAGTTTAGAAGAGCACAGACAAGATCGCAGTATGGCTCTGTCGCTGAAGAACGAAATTGTGAATCCTGATGAGAGCGGAACTAGCACTTCGTCTCTTTTGTCTGGTTAGCTTGGTTGCGGGCCCGATGTTTCTCGCTTCTACTGCCACTCGCGCGCAAGTCCGAGGTGTCTACCCAGTCGGCATGAACGCGACCAACTCCGGAGTCACACCCGAAGCTGGAATTACCTATTCAAACCTTTTCGTTTTTTTCTCGCGTGATGAAAAAAGAGATTCCGAGGGAAACGTGGTTGCGACCGGCCAGAACTCAATCATGATGGACCTGAACAGCTTCGTTTGGGTGAGCAAAGGGACGGTAGGGTTATTGGGCGGAGCAGTATTCTCGGCTTCGGCTACCCTGCCAGTCGCCAACAACTCGCTCACTTCAGACCTTGTGGGCCCTCTCAGTGGTGGCGGCGGATTTGCAGATTCGTTCTATCAGCCGCTGATTCTAGGGTGGAGGAAGAGGCGTGCAGATATTCGGGCAATCTACGGATTCTTAGCACCCACAGGAAGGTTCGAGGCTGGCGGCAACAATATTGTGGGTTCCGGCTATTGGACGTCAGTGCTTTCGAGCGGACAAACAATTTATCTCACTGAGAACAAAGCGACGGCTTTATCCGCGTTCGAGATGTACGAATTTCATGGCACTCAGCAAGGGACCATGATCCACCCAGGCCAAACCTTTAACCTCGATTATTCGCTAACGCAAGCGTTTCCGCTGCAAGGAAACCTACGCCTTCAGCTTGGGTTAGTTGGGTACGGCCAGTGGCAGACCACAGACAAGCACGGCCCAACGATTACGCCGGAGCAGGCAGCGGCACACTACAAGGTCAACGGTCTAGGATTCGCGGCCAATGCAATATTCCCAGGCCACAAGGCGAGCGTAGGGGTTAAGTATTTTCATGAATTCGCGTGCAGGTCGACCTATCAGGGATACACACTGCAGATTTTCGGCGCGATCACTTTCTGAAAATCAGGGTGTAGGGATGATTCGCTGATTTACTGAGCCAGATTACGCAATAGAGTAGAGCTGGGTGCCGCCGCAAGCAAGGAATGCACTCGGTTGGTCGGGTAGAGCAATGGCGCGTAGCGGGCTTGTTGGGATAGACCTCGCGCGCGCTAGCCTGTAGGTGAAGGGTTACCGATCTTGCCCTTTCGGTTGCAAGGCGGGTTCACAATTTCCACCATGGCTGCGTTTCACGAGGCCCCCCCTATAATGCCGGACGGCCGAATTTCTCAGGTCCGGTTTGAAACCTTGGCATTTCGTCCATGAGCCTGCCCCTTCGTCCCGAGGTTCAAGCGCTGGTGCGCATACGCCCCGTCGTCGAAGAGTTTGCTCCTAGCTTCGTCCCTAGCCCTTGCTGCGGTTTGTATGCTCGGTTTTATCAAGCCGAGCCCGCGCCTGTCGTAGGAACCACCAAGTGCCCAGAGTCCCTTTGCCTGATGTCGGCGTTACCTCCATCAGGGAGACGTGTACCTGTCGTTCGCCAAATCGTTGTGTCCCGTATTAAAAGGATATCTTCCTGTTTGGCGCACGCTCTTCGGTTTGGGATTGCAGGCTGATTCGTCGACCGGCGAAAGATGCTCGCAGAAGACATGAACCGTCCTCGGCCGGGTTACAAACAAAAGCGTTTGGTCATCAGAAAACAGCTCTTGAATCTACGCTGCCACCGCATAACGATGGTGCCTACCGAAAATCTCGTCTGGCCCATCACGCCTCCCGCAGTGCGCATGTAACATGTTACACTGCCTCTTTGCATCTTATTGATTTCACATGTGCTTCTAGTTTTGGCGAGGCACAGGCTGTTTGTAGTGCCTCCATCGATGAAAGTCCGCTGTCCACCAATAATTTAAGTTCGCGGTGAAATGTCCAGCCCGGGAACGTGAAGTTGTTGGATGCACCTGAATCCGAACCGGCCAGGAGTCCGACGTCGCCTGACTGCATGAGCCTAAGCAGCGCAGCAGTCGCCGCGCGGAGCGCTTTTATCACCCTACGGCTGTCCGGCAGTACGCAAGAAAAACAACAAAATCAGTGCGCAGACTATCGCCAGGATAATAAGACTCCCTATGAAGCGCTTCGTGGTCATTTCCACCGGGGCGAGTGCTGAATCCGTCTGAAATAAAAAACCAAACGCTAGGAAGGCAAGCTAGCGCTCAAAGAGGGTGACGTCAAGAAAAAAGGCCGCGGAGCCGACCTGAATGGGCAGGGTCGCGGACAGGGGGTTCGTGCAGGTGTAGAATCCGGGCCAGAGGCAAGGTCTCCTCCCACAGAGGACCGGTCATGGGTTCAGTCGATTTGCCGCATTTCAAGCGTTTGTTGCTAGAGAAGCGGGGTGAGTTGTCGTCTGCCCTGGGCGAAGCTCAGTCCCGGGTGCCAGCAGCGGGTGGCTGGGAGAGTGATGTGATTGACCAAGCCAATGCCGATGCGGAAGCGGAACTTCAGATCCGCTTGCACCAGACAGATGGTCGTCTCTTACGAGCAATCGAAGAGGCGCTCGATCGGATGAGACAGGGCACATACGGAGTATGCGTGGTTTGCAAGCAGCCCATCTCTAAGGCGCGCCTCGAAGCGGTGCCTTGGACGCACGTTTGCCGCGAGTGTAAAGGAGCGACAGGCCGCCTGACTGGGCCGACCTGCGATCGGGATTCCTTGGAGACGTTACAAATGCAGCTTGGGCACCACCGCGCACGGCGTAATGTTTTGAAACTGAACTGAAAGAAGAAACGGCAGAGACGCAAGCGCCTCTGCCGCTCAGAGTGTCCAAGAAAGGAAAGAAGAATGGCCTCGCGACGCTACTCTTCGTCTCCGTCCAGGCCGTCAACGGGAGTGATCGTGCCGAAAAGGCCATGCTGCTCGCCCTGGATTCCCGCTGTGAAGAAAAGTGTGTTCGCCGGGCCCGCAGTCGCGTCGTTGCCGAAGGTGATGGACCACAGTCCGTCGATACTCAGAATGGAGTCGCCGGGATTCTTGAGGAAGCCCATGAATTTGTAGGTGAAGCCGTTGAAGGCGGCGATCTGCCCGCTGCCAAAGTTGCCAACTAGAATGGCGTTGCTGAACTCGCCGAAATCGCGCGTGGTCCAGACAACTCCCCACGGTGAGTTGAACCAGGGACCATGCTGAAGGTGGCCGACCTGCCTGCCAGAGGGAGTGAAAATGCGAACGAAGCCGAGGCCATCGCCGGCGACGTCATCGTGGCGCGCGGAGTCCTGCTTGGCGTAGGTAACGAAGAGCACGCCGCCGATGTTCTGGATGTTGAAGGGGGCGAAGCCCCGGGGAAGGTCCTCATTTTCGAAAGCATCCTCGTCGGGGTGAACGCGCATGAAATGGGTGTCGTAGACTTCAACGCGGGCCTTACGGAAATTGGTGACGTAGAGGAAGCGGTGACCATCGATTTCGCCGGACGTGGCGCCTTTGTAGACCGCGCCGTTGGCGGAGCCGTTGTCTGAATTATCGACCATGAGAACGGCGTTTTGGCCGCCGTTCCACCCGGAGATGGTGCCGTCTTCGGTAGCAAAGATGAAACGGGCAGGATTGCCATTGGGAAGAACAAAGTCGGGACTGCCATTGAACACGACGCCCGTTGGAGTCGCGAGTGTGCCGGCAGGAGCGTTTTTCGGCGGCGGGACGGTGACAGTTCCAGTGCCGTTAATGGGAATGATCTGGCCAGAGCCGTTGTAAAGTGTGGAGAATCCGGAATTGTTGTCGGCCACCCACCAGGGACTGCCCGAGCTGCGGGTGAGACCCCAGGGATTGACGAGGTTGGGATCATGTACAGGAGCCATGCCCATGATGTCAGAGACGAGGTTGGTTTGTTTGTAATGCTGCGCTTGAGTTAAAGCGGGGAGCAAGAAAAGCGAAAGAGCAAATGCCGCAAAGAACTTCAAGGACTTCATCGTGAACTGCATTAGGGAATCCCTCCAAACCGAGACTTTCGATGCGAAACACGCCCCACGCGTTCGCGGACAAACTTCTGCCGGGTTGGACTCGAAGCGCTTACATGCAACCCGGATTCCATTACCTAGCGCGCCATGGAAGATTGCCCCGCACTTGAGAACAAGGAACTTGGGCTCCACGTCTTGCGTTGCGAAGACCAGATCCCAAAAATTGAATCCGGAAGCCGAAATGGGTATCGAAGTATATAGACCGGAATCCCCGATTTCAACTTTATCTTTGCGCAAAACCATACGCCCGGTAGACAAAGCAATTGATGATGCCACCCTCATCCTCAAGAGGATTGATCCCGGAACAACAGGTTGTGTAATTGCCCTAGTCTTCCGAGAACAACCTCTTGGCGTCAGTGGTTAGGACAGTCGGGATGTTTGCCCCCGAAGCGCCCGTGGTGCTTGTGAAGATCGAGCGGCTCTCTCTCATATTATCGACAAATACGCCTTCCAAGGTTGCTGTGCGATCCTTCTTCTCATCCCGGAAAACGTCGGCAGCGAGTTTGAACGTGCAGTCAGGGTTCAGAGAAACCACTCCTGTAATTGTTTCGTGAGCGATGTTGCCGTTCAAGCTTCTGTTCTGACTCCCAACGAGATTTCCCGCCGCTCTAGCATTTGAGCATGTGTTGTCATCTCGAGCCTGCACCGTGGGCACTCTGCCCACGGACAACGTGCCGAACAGAACGATCACGAGCGTGGCGAACAAAACGACCACAAGTGTTGCTGGCAGAATTCTGTGTTTCATGACTGATCTCCTAAAGTACCTTTAAGAACCGCCTTGCGGCGAATTCTCCGCTCACAGGTGGTTCGGCTTTTCAAATCTTCCGTACCGGGATCGACCTTGGGAAGGGACCTTGCCTCGGGGGGTGTTGCACTCTTTTTGGGGGGTGCGCTTCGGAGAGGCGTTGACGCAAAGTGTGCCCCCCGCTGGCGGGGGAGTCAAGAAGAATAGTCAGTACTAGTCGTACTGAAAGGGGAAACGGCAGAGGCCAAGCAAGGTTGACAAATACTTGATTTCGTTGCGCTGTAAGTTTCAAGGAGAATTCTCGCTTAGCCGAAATCCCTCGAACGCGAGATACGCGAAGACGAGCATAGCTACCCAGTTTATCCAAAAGGGAACGGCCCACCCTCGATAGAGAAATCCAGTATCAGTACTGTCTGACTTTGTATCTTGACTCCTCCCAAACTAAGCGCATCATTCGGCAGTCCCTTCACAAAGACGAACTCGCAGACCCTATTTCTGATAAGGAGAACAAGCAAATGAGTTATAGAAGGCTACTCAAGTGGCTCAGGGCCAGCATTGTGCTCCTATTGTCGGGAGGGCTCGTGGCAATAGCGGGCACGACGACAGGCAGCCTGAGCTTTTCCAATACGCCCTTGCTCCGTCCCGAGGGAGAGAGCGAACCTGCGATTTCGATTGCGGGCGATGGCACGCTGGCTGTAACCGGGCTCCAGTGGCTGTTCAACCCCACCTTCTTCGGCACTCACCTGTGGAGTGGACCGTTCGGCTCGACCCCCACCTTTCGAGGCTTGATTGACGCAACCCTGCAAAAAAGTGGAAAGCAGGTCTTCGGTAGTGGTGATGCTGATGTCGACATAGGCTCAACCGGTGTGCTCCACGCCACGACTCTGATCTTTCTGATTAACCCCGTCTTCAACCGTGCCCAGATCGGCGTTTCAGCCATCACCTGTCCGACGGCGACGTCCAGCGCAAGCAGCTGCACCGCTCAGATCATCGACACTGCTGGAGCCGATCGCCAATGGATCACTTCGGACGGCGCGACGGTGTACATCTCCTATCACGACTCGGGAAA
>Ga0137416_10002356_pt1 | contig 10088 bp, 6 predicted proteins | sample CZODoug3_1_1_16f_FD_108282 | JGI IMG/M metagenome (GOLD analysis project Ga0137416, IMG submission 108282) | Vadose zone soil fungal communities from Angelo Coast Range Reserve, California, USA - CZODoug3_1_1_16fungal (Illumina Assembly) | ecosystem: Environmental > Terrestrial > Soil > Vadose...
CTGACCGCCTGGAAACATGTCGGTCCCGGGGGCATGCCGGTCGGAGATGGTCTCCTCCGCACTCACGGGGGGATGGGATTGCTTTACTGGACCGGAGGGAAGACAGGAAATTGCGTGATCCGAGTCGACTTCAAGATGCGCGATCACAACTGGAACTCCGGCGTCTTCATTCGCATTCCCGTCGAGCCCCGCGAGGAATGGATGCCGGTGCACTACGGCTACGAAGTACAGATCGACAATCAGCCGGAAAAGTCCAACGAAGACGAGTACCACGTAACCGGGACGCTCTACTCCCTCACCAAGCCTCTGGCGCGTCCCGGAAAACCCGGCCCCGAGTGGAACACGATGGAGATCACGCTCGATGGTCCGCACACGACCGTCGTTCTGAACGGCGTGAAAGTGACGGACTACACCGAGGGCCAGCCGGTCCCCGAGCGTAAGTTTAATTTCGAACCGCAGCGCGGAACCCGGCCCAATGAAGGCTATATCGGCTTGCAGAACCACAGCGATAACGACATTGTCTTTTTCAAAGAAGTCGCCGTGAAGCCGCTCTCTCCGTAAACCGATCTAGCCCGATAGAGTATTTCTGCTGTTCGGAGGACTTATGAAGAACCATCTCTCCCGCCGCGAATTCCTCAAGACCAGCAGCAGCGCCGCTGGCGCCCTGGTGGCCACCCACACCGTCTTTCTCGATCCCGAACCGATGGCCGCGGCGCCGAAGCCGGCTCCGCCTAGCGACCGTGTTCGTTTCGGAATCATTGGCGTGGGCATGCAGGGCAACGGCCTATTGGCGACATCGATTACCTTGCCCGGCGTCGAGTGTGTTGCGGCTTGCGACCTGTATGACGGCCGCCAAACGCTGGCCAAGGAGATCGTCAACCCCAACCTGCCGACCACCCGCCGTTACCAGGAACTACTCGACAACAAGGACATCGACTGCATCATCGCGGCCGTGCCCGATCATTGGCACAAGCAGATCGTGGTCGATACCGTGAGCGCAGGGAAGGATATCTACTGCGAGAAGCCGATGTCACACACCGCCGCGGAAGGTTTCGAGATGGCCGCGGCCCAGCAGAAGACTGGCCGCATCGTGCAGATTGGATCGCAGCGGGTGAGTTCGGCGATTTATGCCAAGGCAAAGGAGTTGATCGCCCAGGGCGCGATTGGAGACGTGTGCCTGGTGGAAGGTTCGCTCGGCCGCAACGATCCTACGGGCGCATGGGAGTACCCTCCCCCCACCGACCTTTCGCCGCAGACGCTCGACTGGGATACGTGGCAGGGCACCGTCCCGAAGCGTGCCTTCGATCCTCTCATCTACGCGCGCTGGCGTTGCTGGAAGGAGTACGGCACCGGTGTCGCCGGCGACCTGCTGGTCCATCTGGTAAGTGGCATACTGTACGGCCTCAGTCTCAACGAACCACCCAAGCGGGCGATGGCCACGGGCGGGATTCTGCGCTGGAAAGACGGCCGGAACATGCCCGACGTGCATGCGTCATTGTTCGAGTACGGCAACCTGCCCGTCTACACCCGGCTCAACCTCGGGACAGAAAGCCCGGAGATCGTCCGCTTCCAGGGCTCCAAGGGAATCATCGAAGTGACAGAACTCTCTCTGACCTACACCCCGCAGCCGGGAATCGATACTTCGCCAAGCTACTACGCGTACGGTTTTCCGAGAGCGATGCGCGAGGAATATTTCAAGCAGTGGCACGCGGAGCATGATCCGCCGTCCGGACAACAACCGCTGGTCGAGGCCACGACCTATCGTGGCCCGTCTTATGACGAGGTGAAGCCCCACCTGTGGAGGTTCTTTGAAGCGGTGCGCACGCGGAAGCCAGTCGTCGAAGACGCGGTCTTCGGGAACCATGCTGCGCTTGCCTGCCATATGGCGAATGAGTCCTACTTCAGAAAGAGTGCTGTTTCTCTTGACCCGGCGACCAGGAGTATCAAGTCGTAGGGCCGGGTTGATCAGCAGCGCGGGACCAATTACTTCTGTTCTGTCGCCGGATAGTCAGACCCGGACGCATCGTATTCGCGCCCGTACTTGTTTTTGTGTTTCGCTGGCGGGCTGTCTTCCACAACTCGGAACACTCCCAGGGAGTGTTCGCTACCGGAGATCGTAACTTCCCGGCTCAGGGTCTTCAGGTTGTCGGCGCTCGCTCCTTCAGCCCACACCTGCACCAGGTACCGTCCTGCTGGAACGTTTGCGATCGTGATCTTTCCGGCAGAGTCCGAGACGGCGTAGTAGGAAGTCTTCAGAGCAATCACCACCGCGCTCATTTCGGGATGAATGTTGCAGAAGATGTAGCTCACGCCAGGGCGATCGAAATGCACGACGCGCGATGTGCCCGCTTCATAGAGACCCAGGTCAAAGCGCTTTCCTTCGAACAGCGAAAACACATTGTGAAAGAAAGGGTCGCGGTTGGGAAACTCGACTGCGGTTCCGACCGGGATGACCAGCATATGTGGGTCGAACCGCTTGTCTTTCTGCATCAGACGCGGGCGCGGGGATGCCGGTGGCGATGATGCTGCGGACCGCAAGCCCGGCATGTCGTCGAGCGGAGTGAGCCATAGGACGATATTCCGCTTGTTCTTCTGGCTCTGCGCGCGGCTTTCGGTGAGCAAGTCAGCTTGCGCGGTGACGGTGGCGTCCCGGGCGGGTGCGGCCGCCGGGCCACAGAGGACAAACGCGCACAGCCAGCTGAGCAGCGTGCGCAAGCGTCGTGCGCGCGACATGAGAGGAGAGCGGCTCAGAACAGGATCCCCAGGACCAGATTCACATGGTCCGCCGTGTAGCGCGTGTTATCGATGTCGTAGGTGGCAATATGCCGGTACTCGGCCGACAGCAGCAAGTCCGAGCGCGGACGATAAATGACATTGAACAACTCAGTTTGATTTCGCACAATCGGAGTTCCCAAAAGGCCAACCCCATACGCAGAGTATGGGAAGGCACGGATCTGGCTGGCGAAGGGGTTGTCCTGCCCGGCAGCGGCGTTGAACTCGACTTTCGAGGACGGGCGGAGCTTCACCTGCGTCCAGCCTCCGATTGCATCGAGACCTCGCACTTGGGTGTTCGGATCGGTGGGATTGCCGGTAAAGATGGCGCTTTGATACAAACCGCCTCCCAAGCCGCCAAGCGCTTGGCCTCGATAGAATTCCCCGCTCAGGCTGACCCACTTTCCTAACGGTTGGGTCCAGTCCAGCGTGCTTGCCCAACCGTTGACGCTCCTTCCAAAGCCCCAATCCTGGCGGCTGTAGTAGGCTCCGGCGCCGAGTGTCATGGTTTGTCCACCCAGGTTCTGCGACCAAGCCACGCGGCCTGCATATCCGGGCTGGCGCGAGAACTCTCCAGCTTGCGGAGTGCGTCCGTACGAGTAGATCGGCGGCTCGCCGGTCAGCCCATCTAGGATGCCCCCCTGAAAGGTCATCGTCGCGTTTTCCGACAGCGTCAGGCGATGCTCGATCCGTATCTGTGGAATCCAAGTCCAGAGATTTCCCGCGTAGGCAAGGGCCGGCTCGGCCACGGTCGCAAATGACGTGGGTGACAACGCAGAGAAAAACGGGGAATCCTGCCCCGCGACAACCGAAGTATGCGGCCAGTCGAGGCGTATGGTACCGGTCCGCAAACGCATCAAACCGAAAGCTACTCCATTCGAAGTGCGCGGAAATCCGCCAGCGAAATCGACTTGCACATCTCCCCGTGTCCTCGCCCCAGCAACTTGCGGACCGAAGACTTCCAGTCCGATCTGGGACTGCCGCAGCGCGAGGCCCGTGCTGTTGGCGCGCCCTAACGCATCCGGACCATCGACCCAATCGGGCAGATCGGCAGTGGTTACGGCGCCGCGATTCGTAAAAAGGTTCAACAGGACCAGGCCAGAAAGCCGCAACCGGTACTTGGAGCCGCTCTCCACTTTGGTCTGGTATTGGTCGTCCACTTTGCCGGTCAGCAGGTCGTAGGCTTCCTCCAACTTCGTGAGGCGGCCAGCGGTGTCGGAGCGGCCGACGCCGGCGGAGGCTCCTTCGTCAGCGCGACTCGCGGAGGACTCGGCGGCGATCGCGGCGATCACTGGGTCCGGAGAAGGCTGCGCCTTTGGCATTTGTGCCATTGCAGACCGCAGTTCTTCCCGAAGCGCCAGCGTCTCGGAGCGGTAGCGTTCCGATTCCGTGCGCAGGTTCGACACGACGGAGCGCAGCTCGTTGACCTGTTCCTGCAATTGCTTCACCGAGCCAGCCAGTGAGCTGTCTTCTGTGGCTGTCTTGGCAGTTGTGTCCTGGGCCGCACCCGGAAGAGCCGCCAGGAAGAAGCAGACCGCGCAAAACCGCGACAGAAGCAAACGATCGAGTCGCATACATCCCCCCAAGAACGAAGCAGACTTCACCAGGTGTTTGACGAGAGACTCGCTTGCACGAACCGCCGAGAATGCGGGGCCTTCAGCTCTTAGTCGGCTGTTTCAACCCTGGCTTCGGCTCGCGCGACTCCATTTCCAGTCGCGGAGGCAATCGGAGTCCCGCGGGTTCCGGGAAGCACAACCAGAAAGACCGTGCCTTGGGACGACGTGCTCTCGACCATCACGTCTCCGCCGTGATCCTGAACGATTTTCTGCACCACGGTCAGGCCAAGCCCGGTTCCGTTTTCCTTGCCATGGCTTACGAAAGGCTCGAATAACCGGTCGCGCACCAGGTGCGGGATTCCGCGGCCGTTGTCGGCAACGCGAATCTCAACGCTGTTCCCTGTTGCCTGCAGCGTCACGCGAATATCGCCCGAGTCCGGCGACACCGCCTCACACGCATTCACGAGCAGGTTCTGAAACACTCGCTCCAGTTTCCTCGAATCGAACCAACCATCCGTCGGCCCATCGGTGTGCGTGGTGATTCGCACGGAGTGAAACTCAGGGTGCGAATGCATGCTCTGAATGGAGCGCTCGATCACGTCTTCCAGGTCTCCGTACGTAGGGCGCAGCGACTCGCGGGTGCGCGAGAACTCCAGCAGCGAGTCGATCAAATCCGTCATCTGGTTCACCGCCACGAGCACCTCGTGGTAGAGTTCCTCCCGCTCCAGCTTGCTGCGATTGCTTTCGCTGAGGAACTCCGCATTGGCCATGACCGTGGCCAGACTGTGCCGCAGATCGTGCGAGATGGAACTGGCCATCTGGCCAATGGTGGCCAGCCGCTCCGATTCCAGCAATCTACGCTGGGTTTCCTGCAGACTGGATCGCATACGCAGGAAAGCCGCAGTCACTTCCGCCACTTCATCGCTGCCTCGCACCCCGACAGGATATTCGTAGTCGCCCTTGCCCAGGGCGCGAACTCCGTTCACCAAGGTCCCCAGCGGCCTAGTCAAGGTATGGGAGAAAAGGAAAACCATCGCGCTCCCCACCACCACGGCCACCAGCCCCAGAGCCAGCAGCAGACGATTGAGACGTCCCAGAAAGGCGGTTGCCTGATCCAGCGATTTCAGGACACTCAACTGTACCGGCGGTGTGACGCCCGGCGCGAGATCCACCCGGGTCGCCAGGAAACGTTCCTGCCCCAGTTGGGTCTCCTGCGGCTCCAGCCGGCTGTCGGCCAGAGAACGCGTGGCCTGCTGGATCAGATCGGTCTCCTGCAGGGGAGGGAGCGTGCTGCGTACCACCGTGTCTCCGTACAAGAAGGCGACCTGGCTGGCGGCGACCTGGCTTAGCTCCCGCGCCACCTCATCATCAATCTCATCGCCCACGACCAGATAACCGAGAGTACGATTATCGGAATGCGGGCCGACGTAAATAAGTTGTATCGATACCTGGAATAGATGCCGGTTGCCAAACCACCAGTGTCCTACCCTCTCCTGCTCCAGCGAATTCGTCAGCGATTCCTGCGCGGACTCGCGGTGGAAGTCTGCCGCCTTCGAGTCGAAAGCCACAACTTTGCCGCTACGATCCGCGAGAACGAACAGATCGCTACCCGCTAGATTCCAGAGCGGCTGGGAGCCGTCCTGGATGGTCGCAGCGTGGTTCGTGGTCATCAGCGCTTTTAGGATGGGAAGGTCGGCCAGCAGTTGCGCGGAGTGCGTGAGAGATTGCTCGCGCTGGCGCTGCACGTTATGGAAGGTGTAAACGGAATTGCGGAGATCCTGAAAAATCTGCAGACGAACCTGGCGTTCAGCGGTTTGGCGTGCCACAAAAAGCGTGCCCGCCGTCAAGCCGACGCCGACCAGGAGCAGGGAGAACAGAAACTTGGTCCGCAGTCGAAACTTGCCCATGCTGGCGGCGCTCCTCTACAAATCCCGTTTGGGTCCGCGCTTATGGCACAAACTTGTAGCCTACTCCATGAACGGTCCGGAAGTGGACGGGATTTGCAGGGTCCGTTTCCAGTTTCTGCCTCAGCTTCAGAATGTGATTATCCACCGTGCGAGTGGTCGGATAGTTCTGGTAGCCCCAGACATCGTTGAGGAGTTCCTCTCTTGAAATCACCCTCCCCGGATTCTGGGCCATGAACTTGACGATTTTGAACTCCTGGGGCGTGAGGGTGACCTCCTGCCCTTCGCGGGTCACTAGCATCTTCAGGAAATCGACAACCACCCCGTCGAACGCAAAGGTCTCGCCCACGGCCGGGCGGCTCGATCGCCGCACCGCCGCTCGCACGCGTGCAAGCAGTTCCTTCGGGCTAAAGGGCTTGGTGACGTAGTCGTCGGCGCCCAATTCCAGCAGCAACACCTTGTCCATGACGTCGGAGGCGGCGCTCAAGACAATCACCGGCACCGCCGGAGCCGTCGTCTTGATCTCCCGGCAGACATCCCGCCCCGGCATTCCAGGCAGACGCAAATCGAGTACCACCGCTGAGGGCTGAGCAGCTCGAAAAGTTTCCAATCCGGATTGCCCGTCGAAAGCCGCATCGACCGCGTAGCCCTCGGGCTCGAACAGCCGTTTTAGCGCCCGATGCACTGCGCGATCATCTTCGACAACCAGGATTCGCTCCATCTCGTTCTATCCCCAGCACTTCCCCATCAAGTAGATCATGGTCCGATGTTAGCCGCCTGTCAAAAAAATGGTACCCAGCCGAGTGTTTCGCACTTGTCAAGGAATTGTCACCAGATTGCAATTTCTCGCTAACAATCTCAAACGTCGATGGATAGCGGCGGGGATGGCCTCTGAATCTGGAACCGCCGAGGGATGGAAGGCGGCACCGACGCACTTCGGCAAAGATCGCAGTTGGGCAAAGATCAAAGATCGCCCATGGCTGGTCCGAGGGTGATCAACGCTTCCTCCAGCCAGTCTAGCCTTGTTTTTAGGATCGGGAGTTGTCCGGTCCGAGGCTGAACTCCGGCCCGGCGACTGAAAATCTGAAGGAAGCTGTTCAGGAATTCATCTCGCGAAAAGCATCCTTCACCACATTCGGTTCAAGGAGTCGCAGACCAATTGCTTGGTCGTCAGAGTTGCAGACCGCGTAGCCCTCCGATGGGGAGTGAAGGTTGCGTTGATCGTCGAGCTCGCGCGCGGCCGTCAGGCCCCCTCCGCCACGAGCAGGATTCTCGTTTTCATTGCTGCCTGATTTGCCGGCATGCTCCGTTTTCGCTGTGCGGCCGCCCGACGAGCTGGGTTGCGAGCTACGCCCTTCCTCCGCTCGCCATTTATCATTTTCCTCATTGACGTGACACAGTTCGGGGCTTGGATCCAACCCTTGCCTGGCCGGGTGCGGAGGCTGGACAATTCTCTGCGGTGCGCGCCCGGCCTCGACGGAAGCCGCTTAGTGTGCGCAAGCCCCTGGTTCATTCCCCAGGAAACCACAGTCGCCACAAGCAGCAGACCGAAGATTCCCAGAAAGTTAGCGCACTAAGCGCTAATGGTTCGAGAGCCTGTCTTGTTGGGGGAGAGCCTACTTGCTTTAGTTACTCAGCCAGACAGCTGGATGTTTCCGCGAGCTCCGGGTTCTCAGCTACAGGGGAAACCCTCGGTTTGGTGCGAGCGGGAGGTCGTCTGGCTTGGGCAGCGCATCGCCTTTTGGGAAAAGGCTGTCGCCTGGTCTGAACCTGGTAGCTCTTCGCTCCGGCTTGCTGCAGCCATCTTTACTAGGTGGCCTTCGGCTACTACCAGGGCAGTATCCCAGTCATTGCACCCACCGTCTGCGTTCAGCATCACGCCTACGGCGAGCATTCGTCACATATCGGCGTGCCGAACGGCAACTATCCGCAGCCGGCGGACACACTGCCTTCCGCGACCATTGATCATTGATCCTTCTGATCCCCAGACTCAGGACTCCACCTGTGGTCTTCTACGCGACGCTCCTGATGAAAACGCATCTACCTCGCCGGTTCGACCGTCGAACATTTCCTCGTCGTTGCCGGAATATTCGTGAAGGTGTTCAGAGTTTTGTTGATGGGTGATAGGCATCCTAGTCCGAGAAGCGTTTCAAACAGTCCGCCTCGCAATTTCGCGTACTTTTGACTAAATGCTTACGGAGGTTACGGGTATGTGCTCTCAAGAGCGGATGCTAAGTGGGAAAGGTCGTGTCAGACAGTGGAGTTGAGCACAAGCAGGATGCCAGAGCGGACAAGTGTGTACCAATTTCGTACCGCACCCATGTACTTCCGGGCATCTTGACGGGTTGTACTCTTCCGACCTACAGTGCCTCCCAATCTCGAATTTGCATTGAAAGTTCGGTCCCGGCTCTAGAGGTAGGCGCCAACACCTGAGGATGGTGTCCAGTGCTCGGAAGTTCTGTCTGCAGGTAGCGTCCACATCAAGAGCGGGGCAAACAATTGGGAAGACTCCCGCGCTAAGCCTCCCACAAATGAACGGGTATGTTGCCAGGCGGACGTGTGCTCAACTCCGCCTACGGAGGTCCAAGTGAAGCACAGGAATCGGATTTCTGCCGTAGTGTGTCTCGGCCTGCTGACCACGATCACCGCCTTGAAACTTCAAGCTCAACAAGACCCGGGTCCCCGCGGAGGTCCGGCCGCTGCCGGCAGTTTTTATCCGACGCTCGGACCCGGCGAACAGTCCAGTTTTGCCGAAGCCCTGAACACATTCATGGAAGTGGATTCCGTGTCTGGCACCATCGCGGGCGAAGAATCGTCTGGTCTGGGACCGACGTTTAACGGCAACGGCTGCGCACAGTGCCATGCCCAGCCCGCAATCGGCGGGACCAGCCCGGGGCTCAAGAGCCCGCAGAATCCGATCGCCAATCCGCAAGTCGCGCTGGCCAAGCTGGATGGCGCCACAAATACCGTGCCCTCGTTCCTTAGCCCGGACGGTCCGGTGCGCGAAGCGCGCTTTGTCCTGACCATCACCCAAAGAGGATTCTCACCCGACGGTGGAGTCCACGGTCTTTACACGATCACCGGTCGGTCGGATGCCAAGGGGTGCAATCTGGCCCAACCGGACTTCGCCAAGGAGGTAGCCCGGCATAACGTGATCTTCCGGATCCCCACGCCCCTGTTCGGGCTTGGGCTGGTCGAAGCCACGCCGGACGCGACTCTGCAGGCCAACCTCGCGGCCACTCGAGCGCAGAGATTCCGGTTGGGGATCCGTGGTCGTTTCAACACCAGCGGGAATGATGGCACGATCACACGCTTCGGATGGAAGGCCCAGAACAAATCTCTCCTGATCTTCTCCGGAGAGGCCTACAACGTCGAACAGGGAGTTTCAAACGAGGTGTTTACGAATGAACGCTCTGCCGATGCCGCATGTGTCTTCAATGGATCACCGGAGGACCTGGGAGGCGTCGCCGAAGGGGCCAGCGCTGCCGCTGGCACGACACCGGAAACGTCGGGTGACTCGTCAGCCGACGTCGTGCGCTTTGCGACTTTCGCGCGCCTCTCAGCGCCTCCGACTCCGGCCGACCCGACGCCTTCGATTCAGAACGGCGCGAAGGTGTTCGACAGCGCAGGGTGCGGTTTCTGCCATTCTTCGTCGTTAACCAGTGGAACCGCGCGGTACACGGGGATGTCCAATGTCGTCTACCATCCTTATTCGGATTTTGCCCTGCACCACATGGGTTGGGGCTTGGCGGACCGCGTAACGCAGGGGGCTGCCGGTGCCGATGAATTCCGGACGGCGCCTCTGTGGGGCCTCGGTCAGCGGCTCTTCTTCCTGCACGATGGCCGCACCTCCGAC
>Ga0137416_10002367_pt1 | contig 10077 bp, 5 predicted proteins | sample CZODoug3_1_1_16f_FD_108282 | JGI IMG/M metagenome (GOLD analysis project Ga0137416, IMG submission 108282) | Vadose zone soil fungal communities from Angelo Coast Range Reserve, California, USA - CZODoug3_1_1_16fungal (Illumina Assembly) | ecosystem: Environmental > Terrestrial > Soil > Vadose...
ACTTCCTGAGCAGCGGTGCGGCCGAATCGCGCTCCGAGAGAATCGGGTCCTTGATCGGCCACCAGATGCCGACGGCCGGATCGTCCCAGCGCACTGTAAACTGCGTCTCCGTCCCCTGGTAATACTGCGACTGCTTATAGGAGAAAATGCAGCGTTCGCTCAGACAAAGGTGACCGTTGGCGCATCCGGCAGGCACGAGAATCTGAACGCGGTTCTTCTCATTGACTGCAAAGGTTTCCCAGGCTAGATAGCTCGGCAAGTCTTGTCGCATATCGACCACCGCGACCAGAATTTCCCCCGACAGACATTGAATCAGCTTCCACGTCTTCGAATCTCCGTGCAAGCCACGAAGCGTTCGATGTCTCGAAATCGAGACGTCGTCCTCCACGAACTGCACGGTCTTTCCTGACCCGTCCTCGAAACGGTAGTTGCGCTCGCTGAAGGTTTCGACGTACTCGCCGCGAAAATCGTGGAAGACGCGGGGCCGAATGACCCTGAGTCCTGGAATTTGGCTCGATTCTGTAGCGTTCATAAATCGTGTCGACCAACTTTCGACCATTCCGCGCATCGGTTGTCGATCGCGATCCGAGACAACGCAGGCAACCCCCCAAATAGAATCACGAACTAAAGTGTAGAGCTATTTCCTGGAAATGGGTCGCAAGACCGCTTCTCCCGAAGCCACCACGACTGTAGACTCGCGCGTTCCGCTTTCCGGTCGCGGGATTTGGATGATTCCCCGCAACACTGCTGGTCCATATCCGCGGCAGTCGTCAGAACCCTGCGAGTCGCGCCGGGACACGGGCGAGCTCGCGAATCCATGACCTACAGGCCCGATATCGACGGCATGCGAGCACTGGCTGTGCTCTCGGTGATGCTGTACCACCTGCAACGAACGTTGCTGCCCGGTGGCTTCGTCGGGGTCGACATCTTCTTCGTCATTTCGGGCTTCGTCGTCAGCGGCTCCCTCGCGGCGTCCCCATCCACCAGTATCCGCCACTTCGTCACGTCCTTCTACGACCGACGCCTGGCACGCATCATCCCGGCTTTGGTCGTCGTGCTCGTTTCAACGGCGCTGCTGTCGAGCCTGCTTGTGCCCAAGGCGTGGCTGAGCAAGTTCAGCGAGGAAACCGGGCTCTCCGCATTCCTCGGCTTGAGCAACTGGGTTATGCAGACAAACTCGGAGACCTACTTCGCGCCCCGGGCAGAGTTCAATCCATTCACCCACACATGGTCGCTGGGTGTCGAAGAGCAGTTCTATCTGTGCTTTCCGCTCCTGTTCTATTTCTGGGCACGCGCCCGCAAGGACGCGTCCGATCGTGCGTCCTGGATCCTCGCGATGGTTGCCCTCCTTGCTGCGGCCTCGCTCGCCGGATGCATATGGGCCTCCGCAGCCCAGCCTAACGCCGCGTTTTACTCGATCGCATTCCGTTTCTGGGAACTCGCGGCGGGCGCCCTGCTCTTCCAAGTCACATCCTGGCAACGATCGCTCGGATCGGAGCGCAAAGCATGGCCGAGTGCCGTCGCAACCTGGATCGGGGCTGCGCTGGTCGTCTACGCGCTGCTGCGCGCGACCTCGAAGGGTTTCCCCTTCCCTTGGGCCCTGTCGGCGGTGCTGGGCTCTTTATTGCTGTTGGGTGGAGTCCATCCGCGCGACGCCGGCATCGTCCGGCGCATTCTGTCCAGCAGCATTCCAGTCTGGATCGGCAGGCGATCCTATTCGCTTTACCTGTGGCATTGGCCGATCTATGTTCTGCTGCGCTGGACGTCGGGCGTGCAGGGACTGATCTCGCAGACCGCTGCGGTGGGCTTGACGTTTCTGCTTGCCTCGGCGTCCTACCGATGGGTGGAGCGGCCGCTGCGCCAGAACGCGCGTCTGCAGCGATACCCTGTCGCCCTACAGATTTCCTTCTTCCTGGTCTTGATCGGCTGCGGATGGCTACTCGCCAAGGCCGCTTTCGACCACCGGGCACAGATCAGCCTAAGCGTAGTCAGCCGCAACTCGTCCGACTGGTATCCGGATCAGGGAATGCCCTACTCGCGCGAGCCGCGATGCGATGTCGCAAAGGAGTTCAGGCACATCCCGCCGGTCGGCGCGGTGGTCCATTTCGTCCCCGTCCGGTGCCAGATTCGGCCGCCCAATCAGAAGCTCACCGTGTTCGGCGACTCGCAGGCGGGCGCGTTCATGCCGATATACGAGACGCTGGCATCGGAAACCGGAATCGACGTAACGCTCTATACGGGACCCGGGTGTGCCTATCTCGATTTGATTGCCCCCATGAACGTGGGCAAGCCGTTGGGATGCGCCGAGATGTGGGGTATCGCATCGCAGGAGGTTCTGCAGGCGGCAAACACCGGCGATGTCCTGTTCCTTTCCAGCTTGCGACTTCGCCGCTTCTGCGACCAGTGGGAATGTCACGCCGACGCCGAAGTCGAGGCTCAGGCTCGCAGCGATCAAGCCATGGCACAAGTCGCTAAAGCCAGCAACGAAGCGGTGGACTGGTTACGGCCGTTTTCGGCGAAGGGGCTTCAGATCTTGTTCGAGGCGCCCAAGCCGATTTTCAAGAGCCCGCCTTTCCGATGTTCCGACTGGTTCAACTCCGCCAATCCGGTCTGCCGGGGAGGCTCACGGCAGCCTAGGGCATATCTTGAGGCCCTGCGGTCCCCTATCGTTTCGGCGATCTCGGAAATATCCGCCCAAATCCCGGACGTCAAAATCTGGGATCCGCTGCCAGTCTTGTGCCCGACCGAAACCTGCTCCGCGTTCCGTGACGGCCGGCCCCTCTATCTCGACGCCGATCACATCAGCGCCTTCGGCAACTCGGTGCTGTATCCCTCGTTCAAACACGCGATCGGCGCCGTGCCCGGGCATCCTTGATCGGTCGCCCGGCTCGCTCAGGCCGCGTGCGCGGCAACGATGTGGAAGCCCATTTCCGGACTCTTCCGGGCATCCCAGTCCGAGGCGGTCGGGTTGCCCGACCCGCGCACGAAGTCTTCGTGCTCGAACCGTCCCGGCTGCGGTCGCAATCCGGATGCGGCCAGTATTCTCATCCACCATGACTCGGGCTTTACGGTCACATGCCACACCGCACCGGACGCCGGATCCCTGTCCTCGAACGTCGCAACCGAGGCGACGAAGAGCCCACCGTCCTCCAGATGCGATTTGATATTCCGGAAGAACTGCTCCAGTGACCGCTCCGGAATGTGTTCGAGAACTTCCCAACAGGTGATCAGGTCGAACTTGAACGGCAAGCCGCTGCCCACAGACTGAAATTGAAATGGCTGCGTCGCATCGCATGTGAAAAGGTGCGACGGGATGACTCCCCAGTGGGCGCGCACGGTGCGCCGATTCAGATCACTGCCCTCCAGACCGACCGCCTCATGACCTCGGATCAGGAAATCGAACACCAGTCCGCCGCCGGCGCAGCCGATATCCAAGAAACGGATCTTCCTTCCAGGGAAGATCGACTCTGCGGCCGCACAGAACCTCGGCCACCGAGTGTCATCATGGAGGGTTCCTCGCGGAAAACGATGGTCATCGCTGTCGACGGCGATCGGGTGATCCGTTTTCAAGATAACCCGCGGCGGCGGAAAGCTCGCGACACTCAAGAGCCGCTTCAGATCACTTAATGACTGCTCAACTCGAGCGTCCGACAGCTTCCGCTGCTCGCTCGCCATGTCGTCACGGAGCCAATTTACTAGATTTTCGAGGCTCTTTTCTACGCGCTCGCTCGAACCGATCAAAGCGTCGCGCATTTCCTGTTCGACCACACCCAGTTTCTGCACCTCGCCGGCAACGCTCGAGCTCTCGCGTCTCAAGACGGCGACCTGATCCTCCAGGACGGGCACCCGCTCAAGCTGACGCAGAAGCCTGATAAGGGTCTTGAACTTCGAAGCGATCATCTGAGCTCGATCAACAGGGCGCTCACCCCATCATGTACGACCCGGCAAGCGGCTCCAACTTCTCGAGCAAGCGCACGATCTCGCAGTGACCTCGGAACGATCTCGGAACTCCCAGGACGTCCGTGTACCCATAGGGGCGCTGGCGCACATCGCTGACGAATTCCGCAATGTCGCTTCTCTCGACCGGAACCGCCCGGGTCGGCCTGAACAGAAAATACAGATCGAACAGCGCGTGGCTTTCCAGCAACGCACTCAGGAACGACTCGGGCTTGATATTCTGATATTCGGCCCGGGCCGGGGCAAACTCGATAATCAATGTTGCATCCTTCAGGCGCTCCAGGTTTTGCAGCGCTATCTGAGTATCGATCCCTTCAAGGTCAAGCTTCACAATCAGGTGCTCTGCGGGTCCGAGCGCCGGCAGACACGCCTCCAGGGTCACGGTGGGAATCAGATAACTCTCGAACTGCTGCTCTCCGGCACCGCCATCTGCAACCATCAATCGAGAGGAATCCGAATGCCCTCGAATCTGGTGAAATACTTGGGGGCCGCCCGTGAGGCTCAGGCCGATCGGCTTATGCACAATGCACCGACCGACGCCGTTCAACTCGGCGTTGAATGGGATGAAGGTCCCTGCCTCAGACGGGTCGTAGCAGTCGGCTGTGAATTGGCGGCCGCGCAGCCGCGAGAATTTGCCGAGCTTGACCGCAAAATCACCGACCCACGCGCCGAGATCGAGGAGATGGACGCTGCAACCCTGAGCGAATAAGCGATCGAGGTAAAGCAACATGGCTCGCGTCACATCGGCTTCAAGCTCGGTCGCGTCCGGAGGCGCCTCTGAGGCCAAGGCCTCGCAATGACGCTCGAGCGTGTACCCTTTACACTCGGGCGGGATAAAGGCGTTGTAAAGATTGTCGTCGGTCGGAACGAACAGGCTCACGCAATCGAGCCGAACGAGCTCGATTCGGGTCTCAGGCTGCATTCCCGCTTCGCGTCCAGAACCAATCACGGCACGCGTAGCGGCCCGCACTGCGGAGCCGAGCGCTTCGATCTCCCGAGTGACTCGGCTGTCGCGCTCGCGGGTCGCGTCGATCACGGCGTTCATTTTTTCATGCACGGCGCCATCGAGTTGGCGCAGCGTCGCGCCAAGGGCCGAAAATTCGCGGTGCAACTCGCTTACCTGCTTCTCGAGGGTCGGTAGATGATCGAGCTGTCGAAGTAGGCGCGTCAGAGTCGCGAGTTTCGAAAAAGCCATGGGTTCCTTCCAGGCGAAATCCTCGGTTGCTGCGATCTCAAACACTGAGGCGGTCGCACCTGGAATCGTCCGGAGCGCGCGCGGGCGCGATGGCCGACTTCTCTTGAAGCGGAGCGCGGAGTCGCTCCTCCGGCATGCTGCGATTTGTGGAGAGCAGCTTCAGGTACGGCTCGAAGACCGTCTTGGAATCGAAGCTCGCTGCAAGTTGACGCGCGGCATCGCCGATCTCGGACAGTCTCTTATCGTCAGTCCAAACCTCCAGGATTCTGTCCGCGATATCGTCGACGTGTCGGGCCAGGATAGCGTTCTGGCCATCCGAAATCGGGATGCCGCGAAAGGCGGCGGACGTGCCGACCACGGTCTTTCCGTGCGCCATGGCCTCGATGACCTTCAGGGATGTGCCGGTTCCACGTAGAAGAGGCACAAGAACCAGAGTTGCCAAGCTGTAAAGAGCGGTCAGTACCTCCCGGGACACTGGGCCGAGCTGAAGCAATCCGCTCGACTCGACCCCGCCAATGCGGCAATTTCCCGCGGTGACGAAATTCAGGCCCGAAGATTGGAAGCGGCGATCAGCGGCCAATGAGGACATCCGGCGGGCGGCTTCCAGGTTGGGTGGATGCGAGCTTCCCAGGAAAAAGCAAAAGGGCTGCGGCGGCAACAAGCCCCGAGGTTCGAGAACCTCCCGCGCCTGTCCCTTGCCGAGCGGACGAATCAGGTTCATATCAATCGCGTTCGGAATGACCATCGCGTTGCAGCCGGCCGCCGCGAAAAGCGCACGATCGGCCTCCGAGACGCATGCCGCGACGTCTGCCCGTTTCATCGCTGCCGCTTCAAGTCGGAGCAATTGGCGCCGTGCCAGACGGTTTTCGACCTGCATGGACAAGACGTCGTAATCCGAAACGGCCAGGGTGACTCCATGCGCCCGGCACAGCGGCGCGAACACGTCGACCAGAAACGGATATTTGAGGATGACCGCGCTGCAATCGTAGAGCGTCCGATTCGCGAGGATTCTGAAAGGCCGTTCGCGACACCAGGATTGGAAGCGGAACCAAAGGTCGCGCATTTCGTATTGCCATGGCGCCCGCAACAGGCGCAGCAAGGTCGCGGCCAGGAACCTCGATTCGCCAATAGAGGACGAGGTTCCGCCATATAACAGGCAGTCAACCCCAGCCGGCGCCGCCGCGACCTCGCCCGGGCGGGTACAGTGCGCGGTGATCGCGTAGCCCTTCGCAACCAGCAGGTCAACCAGCAACGTCGCCCGCAGCGACGCGCCCGAGTCACGCAAAAACAGGTTGCCCCACGGGTAGGACACCAGGGCACGCCGATCCCTCAACGAGCGACTGCGCCGCTGGCCGAACAGGTGCCGGAGAAACGAAGTGGGCGAGTGGAAGTCGCGGCTTGCCACCGCAGACTGTGCGGCTCGCTTCGAGAAGCTCTCGTAGTCCCGGATCAGCCGTTCGACGGCCGCCGCAAGTGCCTGCGGACTGCGGTCTGGAACGCCAATTCCGGCGCCCCAGCGCTCGAGTTCATCGGACATCCAGGTGTCGGCGGTGACGATGACGGGCTTGCCGGCGGTCACCGCCTCGAGGAAAATCCCCGAAGTGCGGGACCAGTAAATTTCGCGCCAGTACGGAACCAGCACCACATCCACAGACTCCAGGAGCTCACCGTACGCCTTGGCGTCCATTGAATTCGTCAGCAAAGTGACGTTCGGGGAGCAACTCGACGTCAAACGCTGAACCGCTTCGCGGCAATCCTCGCTCGGGTCGTTGACCTGCAGAACGAATTCAACTCTTGGCACGATGGAACTTGTCTTCAGCAGATCGACGGCTTTCAGGATCTCCAGAATTCCCTTTTCCGCTCGTGCGTTTCCGAGCGAGGCGACGCGAATTCGCCGTCCTTCGGCACCGGCGGTCGGGTCGGCATCCGATCGAAGGTCCGAAGACGCGCCGTGCGGAATCGGCAGCACCTCGATCGGAGCCCAGGTGTAATCGGCGAAGTCGATCGCAAGGCGGTGGCTATCGGTCGCCACTCGAACGAGCCCATCCCGGACGGCCTGCTCCATCACGCGCCAGGCGAGGCGCGACTGAAAACGGTCCGGTCTGCAGAGCGTCGGCGGATACCGCAGAAGCAGGACAGCCGGAGTCTTCCATCGGCCCCCGTATCGCGCCGCTAACAATACCGATTCGAGAAGGTTGCCGGAGAAAATCATGTGGAAAAACACCATGGTCTTCTTCCCGCGAGCGTGAGTGCGAATGCCTTGGTCGGCTTCGAAAAAATACTGTGGGTTCGTGATGAACAGCAGAGCGAAGAGCCGCGGGACACGAAACCGTTCGACGCAAACCATCACGAGGTCGCGGGCGAGGCGCAGGGCGAATCCCGCAGCACGCAGGGGTCGCAGCTGCGCGTTTGGTCGATGAACGCGGCGGCGCATGCGGTGCCCCATGCGAACCAGAAACCTTTCGAGTACAGCCAGCGCGGTCCAAATCACGTGCGCCGTCCCGTACTTGCGCCAGGAGCGGATCACCCGCCCGGAAAGCGATGAGGTCGTCGCGATCGGGAGAGAAATTTGCGGGCCCGGTTCGCTCCGAACGTCCGTTCCGTCGTTCGTTGCGCGCGGATCGAAGTCACGCCGGGCACTCGAATCGCGGGTCGTGCGACGCAGGCGATCGACAGCCCGGAGGCCGAGGTTGAAGAGTCCTGCCGGCATCAGAACGAGAAGCTGTACCGCTCGAAACAGGTGGATTGCAATGGATCGCCTCGACGGCCCGGCTTTGGCCGGCACGTTGCCCCACATGTCATTGGAGAAGATCGGCGCCACCGGGACGTCCGCGGCGACATCTGCCGTCACATCTCGGTGTGCAAGTACGGTTGCGGCGATCCCTTCGTTCCGTGCCGCTCGAGCCACGGCGCGATCGTATTCGGCGTGGTGCCCGATGTGGTCCCTGAGGCTTGGATCAACAATAATCAGCCGATCGGGGGCCTCGCACGCACGGTCAAAGCTCGACCAGGGCATTCAATTTCCCAGCAAAGACGAAGGCAACGGTGGACCCGTTCGCTGTGACGTTGCAGTGTCATAGAATACCGGCAAGCGCGGGCGGCTCGGTACCCGTCCTCGGCCTCCGCACACTGTTGGCTCCGCCTCGATGATCATCACCAGGACTCCGCTCAGGATCAGTTTTTTCGGTGGGGGCAGCGATCTGCCCGAATACTTCGTCCGCAACGGAGGCGCCGTTCTAGGCACCGCGATCGACAAGTACGTATATCTGTCGGTCACGCGCTTCCCTTCGAAGCTGTTCGACTACAACATCCGGGTCGCCTACCGAAAGGTCGAGTGCGTCGGCTCGCTCGATCAGATCGAGCACGCCCCAGTGCGTGAGGCGCTGCGCCACTGCGGCATCGAGCGCGACATCGAGATCAGCGTTGCTGCCGATCTACCCTCATTTTCGGGTCTTGGCACATCCTCATCCTTTACGGTCGGATTGCTCAAGGCCCTGTACGGGTATCTGGGACGACATGTCGGCGCGGCCGAACTCGCTCGCTTGGCGATCCATCTGGAGCGGGACGTACTGCGGGAGGCGGTCGGCTGCCAGGACCAGGTCTTCGCGGCGTATGGCGGATTCGATTACATCGAGTTTTCCGCAACGCACGGCGTTCACGTTGAACGCGTCACGACGAGTCGCGAGCGCATGGATGAGCTGAGCCGGAGCCTGCTGATGTTTTTCACCGGCGTCACGCGCAGGGCCACCAGCGTCGAGCAGGACAAGATCGCGAACATGGCGGCGATCGAGGAGAATCTGTCGCGAATAAGACGCATGGTCGACGAGGGCTTGGCCATTTTGACCTCGACGCGCCCGCTGTCCGAGTTCGGCGAGCTGCTTAACCGGACCTGGCAGCAAAAGCGGTGCCTGTCCAGCGGTGTATCGAATCCGGTGATCGACGGCATCTATGCGACTGCGATGGAAAACGGAGCGATCGGCGGAAAACTTCTCGGCGCCGGCGGCGGCGGATTCATGCTGCTGTTCGTTCCGCCTGAGCGCCAGCCGCAGCTTCGTCAGGCGCTGCAGGGCTTTCACGAAGTCGAATTCTCCATCAACGCGCCCGGGAGCGCCGTCATCCATTCCTGAGGTTTTATGCGAATACTGGTAACCGGTGGAGCCGGCTACATCGGATCGGTCCTGGTTCCAAGACTTCTGTCCGCCGGGCATCAGGTGACGGTCCTGGACAATTTCATGTTCGGCCAGTCCTCGCTGGCCGAATGCTGCGCGTACGACGGCTTCGACGTGGTCCGCGCCGATTGCCGGGACGAGCCCACGGTGCGCAGGCTGCTGGCGGCGGCCGAGGTGGTGATCCCGCTGGCTGCGCTGGTCGGAGCGCCGCTGTGCAAGCTCGACCCGATCGGCGCCCGCACGATCAACCAGGAAGCGGTCGAGATGATCTGCCGGCTCGCGAGCCGCGAGCAGTGGGTCCTGATGCCGGTCACCAACAGCGGCTACGGGATCGGGAAAAAGGGCAAGTACTGCACGGAAGACTCTCCGCTGAAGCCGATTTCGCTGTACGGCATCACCAAGGTCGAAGCCGAGCGGGCGGTGCTGCACCGGGAAAACAGCGTGACGTTCCGTCTGGCCACCGTGTTCGGCATGTCCTCGCGAATGCGGATCGACCTGCTGGTCAACGACTTCGTGCACCGTGCGGTGAACGATCGTGCGCTAGTCGTTTTCGAGGGTCATTTCAAGCGCAACTACATCCACATCCAGGACGTGGCGCGCGTGTTTTTGCATGCGCTCAAGCACTTCGGCGCTATGAGGGGCCGCCCGTACAACGTCGGGCTGGACGACGCGAACCTGACGAAGATCGAGCTGTGCCAGGTGATCCAGCGGCACGTGCCGGAGTTCATCTACGTGGAAGCCCCGATCGGCGAGGAC
>Ga0137416_10002368_pt1 | contig 10073 bp, 4 predicted proteins | sample CZODoug3_1_1_16f_FD_108282 | JGI IMG/M metagenome (GOLD analysis project Ga0137416, IMG submission 108282) | Vadose zone soil fungal communities from Angelo Coast Range Reserve, California, USA - CZODoug3_1_1_16fungal (Illumina Assembly) | ecosystem: Environmental > Terrestrial > Soil > Vadose...
TCGCGCTGGCGCATTCAGGGCGAGAGCGAAATCTCCTGGTCCTCCACCTCGTCGACCCGGCGGGCGAAGTCGGCGAGCTCCGCGTAGCGCCCGGGCGGGATGCGCTGCTGCGCCAGGGCGAACGATTCCTCGATCACCAGCTTGCCGCCCCGCTCGCGCGCGCTCCAGGAGAACTCGCCGAACGCGGTGCGCACCGCGACCGGCGCCGGCGGCGTGCGCAGGTGGAAGCCTTCAGGGAGCGCGATCTCGGCGCGCGTCGTCTGCTTCTCGGCGGAGTCGATCAACAGCGGAAGCGCCCGCTCGGCCTTCTGCACCCAGCGCCCGGACAGCCGCTGGGGCAGAGGCGAGGCGGGTACGAGCAGGCGCGCCCCGTCGCGCCGCGCGAGCTGCGCGCGCAGGCCGTAGACGAGCGTCGTGGCGCCGCCGACCTCTCCCTCCCCCTCGGCGGCGAGCGAGTCCAGCTCCACGCCCCGCAGGCCGCGGCCGAGCATCGACTCCACCGCCTGCTTGCGCTGCGTCTCGTCGTACCGCTCGAGCGCGTCCTTGAGGCCGGCCGCCTCGAACCCCAGATGCCGGTCCCGGCCGCCGCCCGTGGCTACTCCGGCAGCATCGAGCCGGAGCTGCAGCGAAATCTGGCGCCCGTCCTCCGCCGGTTCCGAGGGCGTACGGACCTGCTGCGGCTCCTCGCCCGGCTCGGGCACCACCCAGGCGTCCTGGCCGCGCAGGAAGGCAGGCAGCGCGTCGAAGGGCCCCAGCCGGTAGCTCGGGTCGACCCAGGCGGCCTCGCCCGGAAGGTCGATGCGCAGCACCGCCCAGCCGTACGCATCGGGGCGCGGGAACCGGTACGCCGCCTGGTCCTGGTTGAACCCGCGCACCAGCACGATGTGGCTGCCGATCCCGGCCGAGGCGAGCGCCGCCTTGAGGAGCAGCAGACGGTTCCCGCGAGCTTGCGCCAGCACGTGCGCGGCCGGGAGCGAAAAGTCCGATCCCTGCGATCGCCCGCGCACGGCTTGCGCCACGGCAGCGTGGATCTGCCGCGCGCGCTCGCGCGGCGTCGCTCCCCCGGCCGCTCGCGCCAGCTCGTCGGTGGCGCTGCCCGCCCGGCCACGCAGAAGCGCCCAGTCCGCGAGCGAGCGCAGCAGCTCGCGCTGCCCGGCGCCGGAGCCGATCTGGATCCACGGCATCGTCTCCGCCTCGGATGGCTGGTGCGGCTCGGGCTCCTGCGGCGCGACGTCCCGCGCGGTCATGCGGAAGCGCTGCTCGCCGGCCACCTTCTCGATGGCGGGCGCCTTGACGTTGTGCGCGTCCACTTCCAGGGGAAGCTGCGCGGGGGCGCGCACCTCGTAGGTGCTCTCGACCATCGGGGTCTGCTCGTCCCGGAAGAAGAACCCGCCCAAGCCGACTCCCGGAAGCTCCGGACCCCTGGGCGCGATCGCGCGCAGGTAGTCGATCTCGACGGCGTCGCCAGGCTCCAGGCCGGGCATGGTCACGCCCTCCTTCTCGGGGATCGACTCGGGTTCCAGCGTGCGGCCGTCGCGCTTGATGGTGCGCAGGCGCAGCACCTCGGCGTCGCCGGGCAGGTGTGCCTCACCGAAGCGGGAGACGCCCTTCTTGTCGAGCACGCGGACGACGTTGTGCACCCGCTCGACCGCGCCGCCGTCCGGATAGACCTGCACCGCGCCCTGGTCCAGCAAGCGCACGGCGGATGCGCCCGGCGGCGCCTTGACTCCGGCGTCGCGGGCCAGGGCCAGGCCGTCGCGGTCCGCCCAGCGCATCACGTCTTCGCCGCGGGACTGCGCCAGCTGGCGCCGCAGGGCGAGATCGCCCGGGGCGAGCGCCACGGCGCGGGCGCGTGCCTCGTCGGCGGCACGAGCATTCCCGCTCGCCTCGAGCAGCCCGGCGAGGCGGCGCACCGGATCGGCGCTGCGCGGCGCCAGCGCGGAGGCCTTCTCCAGGGTACGGACGGCGGCGGCCACCTCGTTGCGCGCCCCCTGGATCTCCGCCAGGGCATGCAGCCGGGCCGGCTGGCCGGGATGCGCGGCGGCGAGCAGCGCGAAGAGCTCCTCGGCGCGCGCGAGGTCGCGGCGATCGCGCAGCAGCCCGGCCAGCGTGGAAGCTCCGTCGCCGCACGGCAGCAGCCCCTCCGCGGCCTTCCGCTGGTCGGGAATGCTGCCGTCGCGCCGGGCCAGCTCGTAACGGAGCGATCGCGCATCGCACCTGCCGGGGTCGGCCCGCAGCGCGGCCTCGACGCCGGCGCGCGCCGCCGAGGCGTTTCCCTGCGCGTCGAGCAGCCTGGCCCGCGCCAGCTGCAGCCGCGCCGGCAATGCGTCCGCGGCCGGCGCCCGCGCCGCCACGGTCAGCGCCGCGGGGATGGCGCCCGCCTGCGGCGCGGGGCCGCCCAGGTGCCGTAGCGCGGCTTCCGCCTGCTGCAGCTCCTGCGCCGCGTCGTCGTACCGTTCCGCGTCGCGCTGCAGGGCCGCCGCCGTGAGGCGCGCGCGGACGAGCAGCGGGTCCTTCCGCGCAGCCTGCGACAGATCGATCAGGGCCCGAGAGCGGCCGAGCCGGTCCGGCACCTCGGGATCGCGCAGCACCTCCTGCGCGCGCAGCAGCAGCGCCGGCGCTCCGGAGGCGCTCAGGGCCACCGCGCGCGCCACGGCCACCCGCGCCGGGGCGCGCTCGTCGCCGATCACCGCGCGGGCCAGGAGCCATGCCGCGAGCGGGTCGCCGTCGTCCTCGCGCAACCGCTCTTCCGCCACGCTGGCGAGCGAGGGGGTTTCCGCCCAGGCCGCGCGCGCGGAGCAGGCCTTCCCGAGCGCGCACGGTGCCTCGAGGCGCGCGCCGGTGAGCTCCGCCGGAGCGGCGCTGGCGAAGTCGGCGGGCGCCCCGTCCGCGCGCACCAGCGTGAGCCGGAAGCGCGCGCCCTCCGCCCGGCTCCAGCGCACCAGCGCCTGGTGCGCGCCGGGGCCGAGGCGGACCGCGATCGTCTGGGCGCGCGGCATCTCGCGCGGGTAGGGCACGCGGGAGAGGACGACCGCGCCGTCGAAGCGCAGCTCCAGCGCCGCTGCCCCTTCGATCCAGGCGAGGTAATCGCCGCCGCGCTCGATGCGCAGCTCGCTCGCGGCGTAGAACACGTCGCCGTCCGAGGGCTCGAGGTCGAGCCCGACGTCACCGTCGGGGAAATCGAGGGCCCGCGACCCGGTGGGCCCGGCCGGGCCCTGCGCGGGCGCCGCCATGGGAGACGTCCCGTCCAGGGCCAGCGCGCGCGACAGATCGAACAGCCGGAGCGCGCCGAAGGGGCCCGCCACGCGCCAGCTCTGCACCACGCCCATCCGCGCCCACGCCTTGGCTTCCGCCTTGGGCCCCACCTCGGCCACGCGAGCCGCAAGCGACCGTGCGGCCCCCTCACGCAGCAGGCGTGCGGCGCGGGGCGAGAGCGCCGGCGGAGCGTGCTCTGCCGCTTCCACGATGGCGTCGTCCACGACGCGGGAGTCGCCCTGCACGTCGAGCAGCCTGGAGGCGGCGAGCTCGGCCAGCGCATCGCCAGGCGCCGCGTGCACCGCATCGATCCACGCCCGGACGGCCGGCAGCGTGTCGAGGCGGTCCTCGAGGATCTCCGCGATCCCGCAGAGGGCCAGCGCCCGCGCCCGCTGATCGCCGCTCCGGGCTGCCGCGCGCAAACGCGCCTCGGCGGCGGGAGCGTCGGAGGCGACCAGGTATCGCAGCCAGCCTGCCCGGGCGGCGGCCATGGCGTCACCGGCGGCCGCCGCGCGCTCCGCGTCGTCCAACCGTCGGCGCGCCTCTTCCTCGGCGCTTGCGCGCGGCGAAGGGGCGCGGGCCGCGTGCCCGCACGCGAGCGCGAGCGCGGAGATCGCCAGCAGGGCGGCCGGACGCGGGAGGGAATTCAAGCTCAGTTGCCCTCGTTCGCCGCGGTCTGCGCGGGCGCGACCGCCTCGACCTTGCGCAAGAGCACCCGATCGAGCCGGCCGAGGAACGAGCGGAACGCCGCGTAGTCCTGCGGCGCGACCGTGCCCCCGTTCAGCTCCAGCACGAGGCTCGCGGTCACCTTGCCATCGGCTCGCGCGTATTTCACCGACCAGCTGCCCTGCGCGGCGTCCTCCGATGCATCCTCGGGGAGCGACGCGCTCCACCCGCGCGGCAGCTCCACCTCCGTCGAGACGGTGAGGCGCTGCGGCGCAGGCAGGCGTTGCGGCAGCGCGCGCCGCGAGAGCTGCGCGTAGGACTCGACGTAGCTGCGCTGCCGCCCGAACGGCGAGAAGCGCAGGCCGCCGGCCGAGAGCGTGGCGAACGCCGGCGCGTTGGCCTGGAAGCGCGCGGTGAAGGGCCGCTCGATGTCGTGCGGGTCCGACACGTCCACGGCGGTGACTTTAACGCCGGGGAAGGCCGCCCGCGCCAGCTGCTCCTCGGCGCGCGCGCGCCGCTCGTCCGGCGACTCGAACGTCCGGCGCAGCTCGGCGGTCCACGGACCCCGCGCGCTGGCGGTCAGGTCCAGCTTCGCGCTTCCGTCGGCGCTCAGCGACAGCCGGGCGCGCGTCTCGTCCAGGTTGTCGGCGGGCCGCGCGTCCGGCGTCCGGCGGATCCGGGACCCGGTGCCGTCGGGCTCCACGACCAGCGCCTCGGCGCCCCGGTCGTCGGGCGGCAATTCGCCCGAGCCGTGGAACTCGGCCGTGCCGTCCAGGTAGAGCTGGTACTTGGGAACGTAGAGGATGGCGTGGTCGAAGACCGCGAGCGACGCCAGCGCCTCCGACAGGTTGCCCATCCTCCTCGTGCGCAAGAGCACCAGCCGCGAGTCGATGCCCAGCGCCTCGAGCATGGCGTGCATGAGCGAGGCCTTGTCCTTGCAGTCGCCGAACCGGCGGGTGAGCACGGTCTCCACCGGGTACGGCTTGAAGCTGTGGATGCCGAACTCCAGCGCCACGTACCGCGTGCGAGACACCACGTAGTCGTAGACGGCGCGGATCCGCGCCTCCTCGTCCGTCGCCGGGATGCCGCGCGCCGCTTCCTGGGCGGCGGCGCGCACCTCGTCGGTGACGCGCAGCTGGTCCTTCACCAGGCCCCAGTAGAACCGCGCGACGCTCTCCCAGTCCTTGTAGGTGGAGACGTGCACGTAGGCGAGCAGGTCGCTCGAGCCCGGCATCGAGGGCTCGGGCACTACGCGCGGCACGTCGCGCGCCGTCCACCGCTGCCAGGTGCCGCCGTCGGGCAGCTTGCCCTGGGTATGGCTGAGCCGGGGCAGCGGCGTTGCCACGGCGTAGAAGGCGCGCCCTGGCGGGCCCAGGAGCACGTAGTCGGCGATGCCCTTGCGCGAGTAGCCCTGCAGGTACTGGAAGTCGCCGAAGTAGTCGGCGAAGAAGTTGGTGCCCGAGTCGTCGATCCGCTGCACCACCTCGAGCACGTCGCCGGGCTCCAGCTGGGGAAAGCCGACCACCCGCGAGCGCAGGTCGTAGTACATCGCGTACCAAGGCTCGCTCACGTTGCGCTCGCCGTCGCTGCGGCTTTCCACCACCGTGCCGTCCTTGCGCACGATCCGGGCGCGCTCGACGCGCACCATCTGCCGGTCCGGCGAGTACTGGATCGACTGCCACCGCGACTGGTCCACGCCGCGCTGGGTGAGCGCGCGCAGCACCAGCTGGCGGGTGCGCGAGGCGAGCCCGTTCGCGAAGACGCGGGTCACGGTGAGGTCCGCCAGGATCTCCACGTCCTCGCCCTGCGCTGCGCTCGGCGCCTTGGCCAGGGCGGTTGCGTCGTAGAGGTACGGCGCGGCGTACCGCTCCTCGGGCCGCACGGTCCGCATCAGCTCGCGCAGGGCGGGATTCTGCGGCTTGAGCGCCAGCGCCTGCGTGAACGCCGCCAGGGCGCCGGCGTCGTCGTTCTCGCGCAAAAGGTGGCGCCCGAGCGCCTCGCGCACGTCGGGCCGATCCGGCGCCAGCTCGACCAGCTCCTTGTAGGCCCGCTCGGCCTGCCCAGCGCGGCCGTTCTGGGAGAGCAGCTCGGCGGCGCGCAGCCGCGAATAGGGCGAGGCGGGATCGATCGAGATCGACTCGCCCAGGAGGCGCAGCGCGCCGTCCAGGTCGCCGCGGTCGAGCAGGAGCGCGGTCAAGTCTCCGCGCGCCTCGGCGTCGTCGAACCGGACTGCGAGCGCGGCGCGCAGCTCGGCCTCGGACTCGGCGGCCCGGCCGAAGCGCCGCTGCGCATTGGCGGCCCCGCGGTGCGCCGCCGGGAGCGCGGGGTGCTCGCGCGCGGCCTGAAGACGCAGGAGCGAGGCGCGCGCGGTGAGTCCAACCGCCTCCAGCGCCCGGGCGAGCGTCAGGGCAGCTGGCAACGCGGCGGGGTCCGCGGCGCGGGCCTTCTCGGCGAATCGAACCGCGCCCCACGCATCGCCGTGCTCCAGCCGCTGCGCAGCGAGCGCTTCGAGCACGCCCGCGTCCTCCGGATTGCGGGCCAGCGCCCGCTCCAGCGCGGCGCGCCGGCGGTTGCCGTCGCGATCCTCGTACCGCGAGAGCCGCAGCTCGATCCGGGGGTCGCCCGGCGCCGCCTCGGAAGCGCGTTCCTGGGCGTGCAGCGCGAGGCGCTCCACGTCGTCGTACTGCCGCCGCCAGGCGAGCGCCACTGCGAGATCCTCCTGCGCGCGCGCATCTTCGGGGTGCAGCCGCGCTTCCTCGCGCAGCTCGGCAACGGCGTCGGGGATGCGCGCAGCGGGCCTGCGCGCCGGCGCTTCGCGCACGGAGGCCAGAGCATGCTTCTTGCCGGGGACGCGCGCGGAGCTGGCCACCGCCGGGAGCGGCTCGTCATGCTCGTCGCACACGCGCAGGGAGAACCCCGGCTTGCCGGTCCCGTGCGCCAGCTTGAGCAGCACCGGGTTGTCTCCGGGGCGCAGCTCGACCGCGAACGCAGCCTGGTCCCAACGCGACGGATGCACGGCGGTGTCCTCGCGCACCAGCTTCCCGTTCACCCACAGGCGGCTGGCGCCGCTGGCGCCCAGGTGCAGCACGGCCGTCCGCGCCCGCGCCGAGCGAAGCACGGTCGCCGCGTACACGGTCGATTCCTGCGCAGGCCACACCGCCGAGGACAGGTCGACGTAGCCGAGCGGGAACGCCTGCTGGGGCAACGCGCGCCAGGACACGTCGTGGTCCTTGCCGGGATACTTGGCCGCGGCGTCGTATCCTGCCGTCTCGGGAGGATAGACCGTGCGCAGCCCGGTGCGGCCGTCGTTCTCGAAGGGGCCGATGACCGCCCACGCGCGGACGGGAGCTGCCCGATCGATGGCGGCGCGGGCCTGCAGGAGCTGCCCCTGCGCGACGGCCAGCTGCGCCCGCAGCTCGAGCGCCGCCGCGCGCACGTCGGCCCGGGCCCCGCGATCCACGGCGATGCGGTCGAAGCGGCGCGCAAACGCGGCCAGATCGGACACTTCGTCGCGGAGCTCGTACACCCGGAACAGATCGGGCAGGGCGCGCGCGGACCCAAGCTCACCCGCGAGCCGAGCGAACAGCGCGTCCGCCTGCGTATCGACCGGCCCGGCAATGGCCGCGATCGGCAGGAGGAGCAGCGCTAGTGCGGCGAGTCGTCTCGGCATCGGGCTCCCGGGGAGGGGTCAGAGCCGCAACGGCCCGGCACCCTGGAGCATTCCTTACCGTGCCACAGGCAAGCACGCTATACGGGCGGGCGGGCGTCCGCCCGCTACGCCGCCCGGGCAAGCGTCCGCACTTCCACGCGGATCGCGCCGGCGGCCGCGAGCGCGCGAGCGGCTTCCGCAGCCGTCGCGCCGGTGGTGAGCACGTCGTCGATCAGGCATACCCGCACACCAGCGGCGCCGGGCAGCGCGCGAAACGCCGCGCGAACGTTCTGGTCGCGACGGATCCGATCGAGCCCCACCTGCTGCGGCGTCGGCCGTACGCGCACGAGCAGCGACCGCACGGGTAGGCCGAACCGCCGCCCCGCCTCGCGCGCGAGGAGCGCGGCCTGGTCGTACCCGCGTTCGCGAAGGCGCGCCGCATGGAGCGGGATCGGCGCGACGAGGTCCGCCCGCGGCGGCTCGCATGCCGCGAACAGCGCGCCCAACGGTCGCGCCAGCTCTTCCCTCCCCTCGTACTTGAGGCGGTGGATGGCCTCGGACAGCGCCCCGCCGTGCAGGAACGCAGCCTGGGCACGCGCGTAGGGAGGCGGATCCTTGCGGCAGCGCGCGCAGCGGCGCGGCCGCAACCCGGGCAGCAATGCCTCGTCCCCCGGCTCGCCACAGAGCGGGCATCCTGCAGGGACCGGGAGGAGCGTCTCCGCGCAAGGGGGACAGAACGGGCCTCCGCAGAGCGCCTCGCAGGCGCCGCAACGGTCTGGGAACAGGAGGGCCGGGATGGCCTCCAGCAGATCGCGCAGGCTGGCTCTGGACACGGCTCCCAGCGCGCGTGCAGGCGCCGGGCCAGCTTCGCCAGGCCGTTTGCGCCGGCTACGCGCCCAGGGCGAGCCTGGGGAGGAGATCGCGCGGGAACGAAGGCAGCTCGCCGGACTGCCAGCGACGCGCCTCCGAAAGGGTGCGCTGCACTTCCGGGACGAACCGCGCGAGGGGAACACCGAGAAACCCGGCCTGAAGCGGCGTGAGCTTGTCCAGGCCGCTGCAGAGCAGCTTCACGCAGCCGTTCGGCTGCAGCTGCACGGTGGCCTTGTGGTACCCGGCTGCGACCTGGATGAGCCCCTGGAGCAAGAGGCGCACCTCGCCTTCCTCCTCGAGCCACGCCTCCTCCCAGGCCTCGTGCGCGTCCCAGAAACGCCCCTCGTCGAACAGCGCGGCGCCTCGCCGCAGCGCAGCGGGCGTCGACGGGAGCGGGGTTCGGTCCGGCACTGGAGTCCTCCGGCGGGCGCTCCTCAGCTCTGGAGCAGGCTCTTGCCCGACATGGCCGCGGGCTTGGGGAGCCCCATGATCTGGAGCAGCGTGGGCGCGACGTCGGCCAGGATCCCATCGCTGCGCAGGCGCGCGCCGGTGAGCTGCGGGTCGCACAGGTAGATCGGCACCGGGTTCAAGGTATGCGCGGTGAACGGCTCGCCCGTCTCGGGGTCGATCATGGTCTCGATGTTCCCGTGGTCGGCGGTCACCACCATGGCCATCCCGCACTTCTGCGCGGCGGCCCACAGGCGGCCGATGCACTCGTCGACCTTGGCAACCGCCTTGAGGGCGGCGGGGAGCACGCCGGTATGCCCGACCATGTCCGGGTTGGCGTAGTTCACCAGCACGAAGCCGAACTCGCACATCCGCTTCTCGAGCTGCCGGGTGACTTCCTCGGCGCTCATCTCCGGCTTGAGATCGTACGTCTTCACGTCGCGGGGGCTCGGCACCAGGATCCGCTCCTCCCCCGGAAAGACCGTCTCCCGGCCGCCGTTGAAGAAGAAGGTCACGTGCGCGTACTTCTCCGTCTCGGCGCAGCGCAGCTGGCGCGCGCCGGCCCGCGCCACCAGCTCCGGCAAGATGTCGGTCGGCTGATCGGGCGGGAAGGCTACCGGGATTCCTCGCTCGGTGAACTTGGCGTCGTACTCCGTCATCGTCGTGTACGCGGACAGGCGGGGCCGGACCTTGCGCACTTCCAAGACGGGCGGCCACTTCTTGTCCCAGCCCGGCGGGTCGTCGAAGGCGAGGAGCTGGGTCATCTCGCGCGCGCGGTCCGCGCGGAAGTTGAAGAAGATCACCGAGTCGCCGTCGCGGATCAGCCCGCGCGGCGACCCGTCCGGTTGCACGATCACCGTGGGCTCGATGAACTCGTCCCCGACGTTCTTCGCGTACGACTGCTTTACCGCCTGCACACCCGACGGCGCGCGCACGCCGTCGCCGAGCACCATCGCCCCGTACGCGCGTGCCACCCGGTCCCACCGCTTGTCCCGGTCCATCGCGAAATAGCGGCCCGAAACGGTCGCGACCTCCGCGTGCATCCCGTCCGCGCTCGACTTCTGAGCGAGCAGCTTCTCCAGCTCTTCGAGGTAGCGCAGGCCGGCGCTGGGGCTCGTGTCGCGCCCGTCGGTGAAGGCGTGCACGCCGAGGCGCTTCACCCCTTCCCTCCGCGCCATCTCCACCA
>Ga0137416_10002372_pt1 | contig 10066 bp, 10 predicted proteins | sample CZODoug3_1_1_16f_FD_108282 | JGI IMG/M metagenome (GOLD analysis project Ga0137416, IMG submission 108282) | Vadose zone soil fungal communities from Angelo Coast Range Reserve, California, USA - CZODoug3_1_1_16fungal (Illumina Assembly) | ecosystem: Environmental > Terrestrial > Soil > Vadose...
ACCATTTTGCTATCATGATCTTGTTTGGTTCGCCCTGTTGTTCCTGGAACTCTCGGGCTTTCTCGAACATGAGTAGGGCCTCTTCGAACTGTCGTTGCTCGAAATAGGTCCAGCCTAAGTTGTTGTAGAGACTGCCCCTCCATTTCCTCGCCTTTTCATCCGTCGAGCTCTCAGCAAGGTCCAAGGCCTTCAGGTTCCACGGCAACTGTTTCTCGGTTGGCTCGACTATCGCCATCATGTGAGCGGCGTCTATAGCATTAGAGTCGTCTTTGGAGTTGACAGCGAGATCCAATGCCTGAAGGAACAAGGGCCGAGCTTCGTCTCGCTTTCCCGACGAATTGAAGACTCTTCCACGCTCAAGCAGATACCGAACCCTTGTCTTGTCGTCTGCATCTGCCTTGAGCAGGGCCTTTTCGACGCGATCTAGAGTCTTGTGAGCATCCTGGAATTTTCGCTGTAGACCCTCCGCTCTTGCTATCTGGGTCAGAAGCTGAGTCAGATATGGGAAGTCTCTTGAGTCCAGGGCCGCGGGGAGAAGTTCGCGGAACCTTCTCTCAGAAGCGCCCGGGTGGTCATAATCCCAGAGACTGTCAAAGTCCGGAAGCTTGGTTTTCCCCTCCCTTCCATCGGCTAATTCCATTCCTGACCGCTCTTGATATGACCGAGTCTCTGCCACTGTAAAGTATTTTGTTCGAGAAGAACATCCAGCCCCAAAAACGCTTCACTTTTTAATCCGAAAAACGGCATAAGTTTTCCTGGAAATTGACCCTACGTGTAAAACATGTTATAGCGGGAGTAGTTGCAATTTCGTTCTCTATCCTAGATGCGCCTCTGTGGCTTCCCGGCGGCGACTTTCGTGGACGATTGTTCTTGCTTTACTTTCTTCTCCTTGTCTCGTTCGTCTTTGTAGGGCCGTTGAACAAACCACGTGTCTTGCGGTTTCGAAGCTTCGCGAACCTGCTGGGAGGTATCCTGCCGCTAGCGTCGCTGTTTCTGCCATACGCATACCTGGGAAGTGATCCATGGTATCTCCTCGGACCTAGTGCAGTGTCTCAGGGTTCGCCCCTCGTAATTATTGTGGGCAGCATTCTGACCTTCTTCTCGGGCTTTGGGATGCTCATCACGATCGCGGGTGTGTGGAATGGGACTTACATCCGGATCTTCTGTCCCGCTTTTGGATGCCCTCCTCTCACCTTGGGTCCCGGTTACTGGTTAGGTTGGACGGGAGCCACCATCTCTCTTCTGGGTCGCTCATGGATGCCTCCCCCGAAGAGCGTCGAGGGCAGAAAACTTGTGGGATCTATCTTGTTCCCTGCGGGAATAATCGTAGCAATCTTTGGAAGTCTGTTCATGTCTACCTGGTTCTACAACTTTGGTTTGGCCTCTCTCCTCGGTACCGTTTTCATTCTTCCTGGATTCTTGATTAGCGGGGCGGGCTTGATCCTGTTCTTCAGGTTGGAGTCACCAACCATGAGCCGGATTCGTAGAGCTCTTCAGAAACCCCTACGCTGAGCAGTACCCGGCCTTTTCAAAAATAAGCATGCTTTTCTCGACCCCCAGGGGTTGTCGATTCTCCCGCGCCCCGCCCTTCGTGGAATTGCGCGTTTCAGCCCTTGCCGTGGCTTAATTAGGAAACCATACGCCCGACCATTTGCGAAATGATTGTAATCGAATTCTTCCTGACATTGTTCATCGCTTCCATCGCGGCCGGCGTTCTTGGTTCCATCGTCGGAATCGGCGGCGGATTGATAGTCATACCAATCCTCACACTCTTCTTGGGCGTAGACATCCACTATGCCATCGGCGCGAGCATCGTCTCGATAATCGCAACCTCCAGCGGCGCCGCAGCCACTTACGTCAAAGACCGTATCACAAACCTGAGAATCGGCATGTTCCTCGAAACAGGCACAACCACAGGCGCAATAATCGGCGCAGCCATCGCCGCATACCTCAACGCGACCATACTCGAAACAATCTTCGGAACCATCCTAATCATATCCCTCGTCCCCCTCATCCGCAAGATCGGAGAAGAATATCCACCGAGACAGGAGCTGAAAGGACTCGCCAAGAAACTGAACCTGCGAGGCAACTACACGGAGCGCGATGGTAGAAAGATCAAATACGATGCCACAAACCCAGGAAAAGGTCTCGCGGGCATGCTTGTGGCCGGCTTGATATCCGGTCTCCTCGGAATAGGAAGCGGGACTTTCAAGGTTCTCTCGATGGACCTCGCGATGAAACTTCCGATGAAAGTCTCCACGACAACTTCCAACTTCATGATTGGAGTCACCGCAGCCGCCAGCGCCGGAATCTACTTCGCAAGGGGAGACGTCAACCCGCTGATAACAGCGCCGGTCGCTCTAGGCATACTCATTGGAGCGTCTCTCGGAGCACGCGTCCTCGTAAACGCGAAGAACACGGCTGTCAGAAAGATATTCGCACTCGTCCTCGCCGCCTCGGCCATAGAAATGATCATCAGAGCACTAGGATTCTGATCCGAATGCGAGAACAGGCAAGACAGGAGGCTAGACGGTGAACCTGAAAGACCCGAGTTCGATGAACAACATCCTCGGAATAGTTCTGCGATCCGGCGTCGTTCTCTCCGGAGTCACAATCACCATCGGAACAATACTGTTCATAGCGAACCATTCCCTCGATGATACATCCGCATATCTCGCATACAATCCAGGACTGATTCCCCATGGCAATTTCCCGGTAAGCCTCGCGAGCATAATCTCAGGACTCTTATCTCTCGACCCCTCGTCAATAATACAGCTAGGCTTACTCATACTGCTCGCGACCCCTGTCGCGAGAGTCGCACTCTCCCTGTTCCTCTTTGCCGCTGAGAAAGACAGGATGTTTGTCTATCTGACAGCAGCTGTTCTAGCGATTCTTCTCTTCAGTATGCTCGTCACCCCCCTGATCCCACTATTCAATGGTTAATGCTGCCCACGAGTTTTTGATAGAAATATTCCGAGATCCTCTCCAAGTGGAGTAAAACTGGCATTAGATATCCGGAGAGGCCTAGATTCTTAGGCCGTTAGGATAAGCTTATGTCTACACCTTTCTGAGGCTGTCGGGAAAATGACCGAGATATACGAGGTAACCCAGACCCAGAGTGAGACAAGAAGACTTACTCGCATACTCCTTGAACTCGTCTTCATCGTCGGGGTCATTTCAGTCTCGGAGTTCGTAGCAATCCCAGGCGTCGCCGGCCAGACATTGGTCGGAACGATAACCCTCACTAGGGGCGATGATAACTCGTTCTCCGCCCTCATCGATAGTGCTCACGGTTTCGCCTATTTCGCCACCGACACAGCCCCTGGAATCGTGGTGAAAGTTCGGCTCTCAGACTTTACCAGAGTCGGGTCCCTCGTCCTCCAGCCACGTGAGCAATTTCTCTCTTCTGCCGTTATCGACAGCAACAACGGATTCGCTTACTTCGGCAGTTTTTTCACAGGTGTAATAGTGAAGGTTAGATTGTCGGACTTTACCGAGGTAGGCTCCATTTCTGCAAGGCCTGCTAGAGGAATTGGTTTCACAACTGCCGTCATGGACACAGTCAATGGCTTTGCATATTTTGGAGATTACTCTGGTCGCGTTGTGAAAATCAGAGTTTCAGACCTCGCGAACGTAGGCACCCTAACTCTTCCGAACGGGTTCGGCACGTTCGGCTCTATTATCGACACGACCAACGGCTTCGCCTATTTCTCAACCCAGTTTGCTCCGGGAACGATCTACAAGATCAGGCTGTCCGACTTCACCCTAGTGAGTTCGGTTAGCATCGCACCCGCTCTGGGACCAACCCCGCTCATCGACATAGCCAATGGACTCTCCTACTGGGGAACTCTTGGAGCCCCAGCATCGATCCTCAAAATACGTCTCTCCGACCTCACTATAACCGGAAACTTGACCCTAGGCCCGACGGAAGGCGACCTCAACTCGGCAGTAATCGACACGTCAGAGGGTACCGCGCTCTTCGCCACAGGAACTACAACGTCACCGTCTGAGATCATCAAGGTAAACCTGTCAAGCTTCAAGCGAGATGGTACACTGACGCTCGCCCCTTATGAAACGCTCCTCTTTCTCTCCGCAGGCAGCGTTATCGATACCGAGGCTGCGGGTGGAACCTCCGCCTACTTCTCCACCTACACGTCCCCGAGTTTCGTCATAAAGGTCAAGCTCTCCAACATGAGCCGCGCAGGAACTCTCAAACTTCAGCAAGGAGAAGAGTGGCTCTCGTCAGCAGTCATCGATCAAGCAGGAGGCTTCGTCTATTTCGGGACTGGAGCGCCCAGTTTTGGAACTGGATCAGCAACCGGTGCAATTACTAAGATAAGACTCTCAGACTTCACCAAGATTGGAACGCTAGTCCTCAATCCAGGTGAAGGAAACCTGTGCTCCGCGGTCATCGACATCGCCAACGGCTTCGCATACTTCGGAGCCGGAACAAACGAGCAGGGACCGGCCCCCGGCATCATCATCAAAGTAAGACTCTCCGACTTTACACGCGTGGGAGCGCTAACCCTCAACCCCGATGAAAGCGGACCATGCACAGGCGCGATCGACTCCGCGAATGGCTTCGCCTACTTCGGCACCCAGACCTTCCCCGGAACAGTGGTTAAGATCAGGCTCTCCGACTTTACGCGAGTCGGAGCAGTTACCCTAAACCCTGGAGAGGACTTCCTCACCAGCACCGTCATAGACGTCAACTCCGGCTTCGCCTACTTCGGAACAGCAGACTTCCCCGGAGTAATCGTCAAGGTGAGAACATCCGACCTTACGGAAGTGGCATCGTTGACCTTGAACACCGGAGAAGACGAAGCCGTTTCAGCCGTAATGGACCCATCATCAGGCTTCGCCTACTTCGGGACCCTTGAGGGCATTGTGACTAAGATCAGCCTATCGACCTTCCGCGAAGTCGGATCTCTAACTCTTAGTCCTCCGGACTTCCTCGGATCAGCTGTCATAGATGTTCCCAATGGCTTTGCCTACTTCGGTGGTGTAATTTCCGTGACCAAAGTCCAACTGTCAACTTTCACCCAGGTCGGGTCGGCCCAAACAGCGATCAATGGTCCCAGTGGTCCCCTGACAAGCGCAGCCATCGACACAGCTGCTGGACAAGCCTATTTTGGCGAATCGTTCAGTCCAGGCAGGATCTATAAGATCAGCCTCACCTAAACAGACCCACACTCTCAATCCCCTTTTTTCTTCAAGCCACGGGCAGAGCCCGCATTCAAGAAGCATACTTCCCAGCAGTGATCAACCTCCAGAACTAGACTTCTTACTCAATTTGCGGAATGAGGCAAGCCGAGTCCTGAAACTGGAATCGGTGTCTTTCTGTAGAAGGCTCTCACGTAGGGTCTCGTAAGATAGATAATCGCGATGATAGACGTCGGAAACTCGATCCCATTCCCTGTTGCCAGCCCGGAGCTGACCCCGAGCGATGAAGCGTCCAAGAAAATAGAAGATATGCTTGTTGCTATTCCAAGCTTCCAAGCCCAGCTCTTACCACTCCGGAGCAGCAGCCCCGCCATAATCTTGAGAGAACCAAGCCCCAACCCGACAAACGCTAGAAACAAGAAGATTGTTGAGATTAGCGCGATCGTCCCGGCTGGAAGGATTATCCCTGCCAGGTCAGACGCACTGATGACCGGCGGAGAGAGAACGTTTCCGATTCCACCCAGTATGAGGTTTGCACCCCCGAGAATCGACAAAGCCGCGACCACGGTGACACCTCTAGGCATTCTACCCTCAAGAACCGTGTCATGCTTCACGAACACCTCTCTCAGAATAACAATTATTCCAACAAGAGCAAGAGGCGTTCCGAAACTCAACGACCCGAACGCAAAGAGAATGAAAGAAAATCCTGTGACGAACACGCCTAGGAGAGCTAGTCCTTCGCGGGTCATCAGATACGACACCTCTCTTTTCAGCAGGCACGATACCGGATAACCAACAGAAGCAGTGTACTCGCGGATATTGCTCCGATGAAGAAATCGTAGGTTAGCTCAGACTGGTAGTTGCCGAGGGTGAGTAGGAGTCCGACCTCGTCGCCGATGAATCCGGCTCCGAGACCATACATCACCGCGTAGGCCCTGTCAAGCCGTTCACTCTTCCATGTAATCGCAAGCCATCCTGCAATCCCCATCAAAGCTATCCCGTACCAGAAATGGTGGAAATGGATTCCCTGTTGTTGGATCACGATCGTCGGATTTAGTGTTGCAAAAAGCCGTGACCCGAAGAAGCTGGTTGTGAATGATAATAGACCAATGAAGGATAGGGCCGGACGAAATGTGCCCAAGCGAAACCTTCGCAGCATTACTAGAATCCGCGAGAACTAGTTTGCGATAATAGGGTTTAGGAGAAAGACTCTTTCCGCCCGTCAGCACAGTGCTGGCTAGAGTCTCTAGTTCCAGCTGTGCAGGAGTCTCTCCGCTTCCGACACGAGCTCCTCTATGATCGCTGCTGCCGGCTGGACCTTCTCGACACTAGCGACCGATTCTACGGCCCAGTGAGGCATAGCCTCAAGCGTCCCGGTCGTGTCCCGGGTCATCGTAATCGACTCGAAACGCTTCGCAGACGCCATCTCTCCACTCGATGCAAGCCTCCGCTGTCCAACAATCTCACCCTTGAACGCCTGAGCAGCCTCAACGCTCGACCGCAAGACACGGTGTGGCGCGTTCGGCCAGTTTTCTGAGAAAACCTCAGTAACCATAGTATCCTCCGGCTCCGCCCCGATCAACGCCTTCTGATACTGAGGATGAGCCTCCGCCTCCTCCGCAACAATGAACCGTGTCCCCACCCGGACTCCAGACGCGCCCGCGGCTAACGCCGCGGCCATCGCACGTCCGCTACCAATCCCAGCCGCCGCCAACACCGGCACATCTACAGAATCTAGAACTTGATCGAGCAAAGACAGCAACCCAATCTTCCCCCGGATATGGCCGCATGCCTCGATACCCTGAGCAACAATCAGACCACAACCAGCCTTGGCCGCGGCTGTTGCTTCATCGTTCGACCCTACCTGCCAAGAGGCTAACGCCCCGTTCTTGTGCACTAACTCGACAAGCGATGAATCCGGCCGGCGATAGAAGAACTCGACGACCTTTGCATGTTTCGAAGCGGTCTCCACAACTTCCCGAAGCTCCTCTAGATCAGGATACCACGCTTCTGTGACGATGAAGTTAGCTCCGAAAACTCCCCGCGTCCTCTTCCGAACTTCTTCTAGAGATCTAGTTGCTTGCGCTGGAGTGAAGCCAGACAGTTGTAGCATGCCGAGACCACCAGCATTCGAGACCGCTGCAGCTAGAGGTGGTCTTGCCAACGATCCGATGGCCGCCATCTGTATCGGCACCTTGCAACCGGTTAGCTCAGTGAACCTTGTCTTGAGCATAAGATGACGAGACAATTGAGTTAGAATTGATCGACTTAGGTCTTTCTCAGGATTATCAGAGTCGCCAAGAACTAGTCGGTCGCGAAGCTGTTAGTACTCAGTTTGCCACTGCTGTGTCTGGACCTTCGTCAAGTTCCGTAGTCAGAGAAGCTTTCGTCACGTTCTTCGACAGGGGGACACCAAGATCCAGTTGTTCACCTAGTTGGAAGTTGTCCAACTCGTCAAAGTTGAACGGGACCTGACCATGAATGTACATGTTCATCTGTTCGACGCACTTCTGCACTTCAGAGTCCGGCGTTCGCGCCATCTCCTTCTTCAGCAAGACCACCATAGCGTTCCAGTACACCCTCTCCTTCGCTGTCAACGCCGCGTTCGTAAACGGGTTGACCTCGCTCGAGATATAATTCTCGATCGGCTGGATCTTGAACCGTTTCACCAAAACCTTCCCCAACACCCAACCTCCCCCGACAAGGAAGATCCCTGAGCCTCCAAGAAACAGTGGAAACGCGATCAGATCACGCAAACCCGGTATCAAATAGTAGATCGTTACAATCATCGTGAAGGTGCTGAGGAAGTATCCTATGACCCAGCCCCACGCATAATTGTAGTACCATCTAGCAAGTGTTAGCCGGTAGACCCATTTGCTGAAACCCTTGGACAAAACGCCCTCGACCCCCGAATCCCTGTAGACACTTCGTTTTCTGGCGCGTTCTACTTAAGCAAGGCAGAACTAGGATTCTGGAATTGCAGACTCAACTCGTCCTGTCTTAGCTACCAACTTATATCTAGGACTTAACTAGAAATGAGGGGAGTAGCTACTCCGCCTAGTATGATTGAGTCCCGATCTACAGGGTTAAGCCAAGATCTGACGTAGTATGCGACAGGAGACTCGGTTCTGCACGACGCCTGATAACGTACGAATAGCCTACGCCGCTACCGGAAAGGGACCTCCACTTGTCAAAGCCGCCAACTATCTGAGCCACTTAGAGTTCGACTGGCAGAGCCCCGTATGGCGCCACTTTCTCGACACTCTATCGACAGACAGCACGCTGATCAGATATGATGAGAGAGGTTGCGGTTTGTCCGATTGGGACGTCCCAGACTTCTCCTTCGACGCCTGGGTCCGAGACCTAGAATCAGTCGTAAACGCCGCTGGCATAGAACAATTCCCACTGCTAGGAATTTCGCAAGGTGGAGCTGTTGCAATCGAGTACGCTGTCCGCCACCCCGAGAGAGTGAGCCAGCTCGTCGTGTATGGAGGATATGCGAGAGGATGGGGCAAACGAGGATCTACAAAAACAATTGAAGAGCGCCAAGCGACGATAACCCTGATCAGACACGGCTGGGGCCGTGACGACCCGGGTATTCGTCAATACTTCACATCACAGTTCATTCCCGACGGCACAATGGAACAGATGCGATGGTTCAACGATCTTCAACGAGTCTCCTGTTCTCCGGAGAACGCGGTCCGATTTCAGGAAGTGTTTGGCACGGTTGATGTGTCTATGGACCTCTCTAAGGTGAAAGCCCCGACCCTAGTAATCCATTCTCGAGGAGACCCCTCAGTCCCATTTGAGGAGGGCCGGCTTGTAGCCGCGGGTATTCCAAACTCTCGCTTGGTTGCCCTCGAAACCAGAAATCATATCCTGTTGGAAACCGACCCTGCCTGGCACAAGTTCGTGTCCGAAGTTAGAGGCTTTCTTGGAAAGAAGGACGTGATCTCAACCACCAATGATAAGCCTCGGAAAAAGACCGGGCTTGGAATATCAGGATGGATCAGGGGACCCGAGACATAACCCGACCACAAAGCCTCCTATGAGGGCGGCGCTCGCCTGTTCAATGCTTATATCGGATTTCTCCAATATTCATTATGTGAAGCCCACAAGCCGAATTATTATTGGACATATCAATCACAATCCGCATCGAGAAGATACTTCTGACAAACTAAACGAAGAATTTGTCGTTCTCGAAAACGAGGGAACCGAAAAAATCTCGCTAGCAGGGTGGATCCTGACCGACGAGACCGCTACGGGAGCGAGACACCATGTCTACACGTTTCCGCAAACAGTCTCCCTTTGCTCACGTGAGAAAGCCTACATTCACACAGGACCAGGGAAGGATTCATTCGAGGAAGGTAACCCGTCAAAGTGGGTCTTACACTGGGGAAGACTCGCCTTCGTCTGGAACAATGAAGGAGATACCGCCACGCTTTTCGATGCTGAAGGAAACAAAGTGGACTCGCTCCAAGTGGTCACTATCAAAGCGACCTAGTCCGCCTAGCGATTGAGGGTCCGCGTTCTCGTCCTGACGCTCCTGCGTATCAGGGAGAGGGAGACGAGAGCTGTCACAACCCCGTAGACTAGGTGGAAGATGAAGCTGCCTCCGTCGAACATTAGGTTCGATAGATCAGCGGGCGCGAGAAGATCCGTAATCGGTACGTAGACTAGTACCCAGACAGCTATTCCTCCCAGCAGGCCTACCCAGAAGCTTTTCCGAGTCGTATCGAGAGCGAACCGTTTGAACAAAGCGGTTGTTGCGATGAATATTCCACCAGCGATGAGGCCTACAAGGAAGTGCAAAGTCCAACCGGTCAATAGTGGAGAGGCCAGACCAAGTTTCCGGGCAATCGTCACGTAGAATACTTCCTGATCGAGAACGAACGCGCTGAGG
>Ga0137416_10002374_pt1 | contig 10063 bp, 10 predicted proteins | sample CZODoug3_1_1_16f_FD_108282 | JGI IMG/M metagenome (GOLD analysis project Ga0137416, IMG submission 108282) | Vadose zone soil fungal communities from Angelo Coast Range Reserve, California, USA - CZODoug3_1_1_16fungal (Illumina Assembly) | ecosystem: Environmental > Terrestrial > Soil > Vadose...
GATCGAGAAGTATTCTCGCAATATGATCGAAAACTGAGCAGTCCCTGCGTACATAGCTTCCAGCTTCGTCATGTTCTTCTTGAACCACTGCCAGAGCGCAGTTCTCCCGTCCGGATTCGATGTTGCGTAGAGGATCACGTTCCGAAGGTCCTGTCTCTTCACCTTGCCGCTCAACGCGAAGTCTAGCGTCTTTGCTATGAGTTCAGGATTCTTGAAACTGACCAATCCTTCCAGAAATCTCAGCCGCTCTTCATCGGTCGCGCTCTTCGTGTATCTGCTGATTAGACCATCATAGTCGTTTGAAGATCTAGCATATCCCATGACGACTGACCGTTTCATGTCTGGCTCGACACTGGCTAGGTCCTTGAACTTCGACCCAGCCGACTTTGCGTAGGCGTCGTCCAGAAGTGTGAGGCGGGCGGCGATGACGCCTTTGAGAGTGGTGCTGTTGTCGTCTTTCTTGGTCTCGAAGATTTTGAGTCCGGCGCTGTGGAATCTGCGGGAAGTCTCGGCTAGTTTTGAGGGTGCGATCTGGTAGAGGAATGAGAGCTGGTCGGAGAGCTCGATCGCCGGCAGATACTCCTCCTCGTTCTGATACTTCTCGACTAAGTTGAGGTATTCTTTGAAAGGCATGCGTCCAGATAGGAGGAAGGCTTTTGCGTCGTTGATCAGTCCCCAACGGTCGAAGGGAGAGAGTCTTCCTTTCCAGACAAGGTCGTGCAGCGCCTTTCCATCGTACTGGACGATGTAGAATCCTGTCTGGTCCACGTTTAGTTTAATGGACCTAGGGGTTGTTGCGAGGTTGATCTCGGACTTTTTCTTGTCGAGCAAGAGTGATTGCGTCTTGCCGTCAACATTCATCGTGACCGGTATTGGCCAGAGCTGCTTGGAGGTTCCGCCAGTCAGGAGGAACCTCTCTTGCTCAAGCACTAATTTATTCCCAGTCAACGAAACCTTGACGACTGGAAAGCCTTCCTGGCTGATCCAACCTTCCATTATTCGGCTTATATCTGTCCCTGACGCTTCTTGGAGATTTGACCAGAGATCGTGGCCGGAAGCGTTGCTGTAGCGGAATTTCTGTAGGTACTGAGCGACGCCCCGCTTGAAGTTCTCTGAGCCAATATAGGCCTCGATCATCCGTAAGATGCTCGCCCCTTTACCGTAGCTGATCTCGTCGAAGAGTTCCTCTATCTCTTCAGGGTCATGGACATTCGCCATGATCGGGTGGGTCTTGGTCAATGAGTCGCGACCCATTGCGCCAGAAGTGGATGTTCTGACGAAGTCTTGCCAGACCTTCCAATCCGGATATGCACGGTCGGTCGACTTGAAGTCCATGAAGGTGGCGAAGCTCTCGTTCAGCCAGAGATCGTCCCACCATTTCATTGTTACAAGATCTCCGAACCACATATGAGCGATCTCATGGGCGATGACGTGAGCAACCGATTTCTTTGCCCGGATGCTAGTGTCTTTGTCCACGTGCAGCAAAATCTCGCGATATGTTATGGCGCCCCAGTTCTCCATCGCGCCATAGGCAAATTCTGGGACTGCTACATTGTGGAGCTTGGGTAACTGGAATGGGATGTCGAAGTATGACTCGTAGTAGTCTAGGACTTTCTGGGTAGCTTCGAATGAGAATCCTGTGTTGATCTTTCCTGTCGGCCGGTCAGCGTAGGCGGCGTACAGTTCTGTCTTTCCATGTCGACCCTTCTCTTGGACGAATTTTCCGACGCCGAGGTAGAGGAGGTACGTTGACATTTTCGGCGTCTTCTGGAATGTGACTGTCTTCTTGCCCGCTTCCGTTGTTTCGGATTCGATGGGCATATTCGAGATGACCGAGAGATTCGCGTCAGTTCGTACTTTCACTCTGAAAGCTGCCTTGTAGGCTGGATGGTCCAAGCAAGGGAAGACCTTCCGGGCTTGAACTGCTTCAAGATGAGTGCTGAGAATGTACCCGTCTCCGTAGGAAGCCTTGTAGAACCCGGTAAAGTTGTCGGAGATTTTACTGCTGAACTCGATTTCTAGAGGACCTGAGAACTTGCCGGTCTGAATCGCTAGAACCTTCCCGTCATGTTTGAACGGGACTTTTCTGCTACCCGACGTCACGTTGTTGATCTGCTGTCCCACAGCGTTGAGAGACACGTCGCCGATGGACTCTAGATCCACCGTTACCTTCCCGCTGTATTTGAGGCCGGTGTAATCAACATCGAGGAATAGATCGTATTTCCGGACCTCCTGAACGTTTTTCTCGGGCTGAGTTGTGGCTGTCTGCAAGAGTATCCGTATTCCGGCAATGATTCAGATGTACTTAAGAATCGCTCGAAGACGTGCCCGTTTAGTTTCGTGTTTTTGTAAGAGGATCGCAGAGGGTGGCACGCTTGGGAATTCGATAGTCGGACAAACGTTATCATCCTCCGGCCAATTCCGGCTAGAGTTCCATGATCAAATTCAAGTGTAAGGATTTCCTTTTGAAGGAGTGCGAGTTCGAAGCGAAGGGCACGGACTCAGTAGACGAAATGATGAAGCTGGTCGAGGTTCATGCGGGAGATGAGCACAGAACCCTCAAACTCCGGCCGGAGACGATTGAGAAGATTCGCAGTTCTTTGCAGAAACAGTCGGTCTAGAAACTCTCGGCTGAGCGCCTATCCTCACGATAGTGGAGCTAGGTGCTCTTGGCTTCTTGGGTTCGACGCCTGAAGAGTAAGGCGAGAGACAGTATCACGCCCACTCCAGTAATTACTCCGCCGATAATGTAAGGAGTGTAGTCAATCGCAGATGCGCCTGTAGGTGAGGAGGGCGGTTGGACATCGGGGCCGGTTACATTGACCCATCCGGTCATGTATGAGTGGAAGCTGCATTCGTATGGGTAGAATCCGTGCTTGTAGAAAGTGTAGGAGAAGCTCTGTCCCGAATTCAGTGATCCGCTATCGATCAAGTGACCCCCTCCTTGAGTTAGGTTCGCCTGAGTCGAAGTAACGCTATGTTGCGTTGCATCATTATTTGTCCAGGTCACTTGGGTCCCCGTAGTTACGTTGAGGTGTTGTGGGTGGAATGCATAGTTGGCTATCGTCGCGGAAAATGTGGGATTGCTGGCTCCAACAGGTCTTGGCGAAATCTGAACTAGCGGGAAGATTGCGAAGCTCGCGAGAGTGAGCGCTAGAGACACTCTGCATAGCAACTTGTGAGAAAAATGGGGTAGGGATCCCATTCGCGGGCGACCCCTATGGTTTCGGTTTCGGCTTGAACGCAACGTACGCAACTAGTATGACGCTTACTAGGGAGAGTATCAGAGCGCCGAGACTGTAGTACATGGCGTTACCAGCGTTGTTTGAAGCGGTGTTAGAGGTTGATTGAATTGATGCGTTCGGGTCGATGACGTTGACTGTTGTTGTAGCGTTGATTCCAGGGCTGAAAGTTTGGTGCAAATCGTTTACCAAATCAAGCCTAATTGTGTGGCTGCCTGGCGACAGAGTCAGTGGTATACCGTTCGTGCTCGTCCAGATCGTGACGTATTGGCCGTCGACCCAGACATGTATGTGTCCTTCGTTGCTTCCGGCAGTTGTGGTGTTGACGTCGCTAGTCTGTCCTGGTTGCACCAATGTGAAGTTGTGGACTGCGAATGAGACCAAGAATGACGGGTTTACCGTACGATTGGTGTTCAATGCTCCACCCGGGGAGAGGATAGCTATGTTGCACTTTCGGACAGGATTACACTGAGCGGCAGCTCCATAGGCACGGGGAGTCGTGGAAGGAATTGCAACCAAGAATATGGCTAGCACTATCGCCGAAGTAGCTAATAGTTTGCGGTTCAACATTTTTCTCTGAACTCGCGTCGGTCGCAGAGTTCATTAGTCTTATTCAAGTAGTAGGAATGCTCGGAACTCGTTACGCGACAACCTAGATAGCAACTAGTCCAACCATGAAGGTTCGAAGATTCGTATCCTCTCGTGCTCGCCGAGCCAAAAGATTGACGGGAGCGAAACAGTTCGGCTTACTATAGCTACGTAAATCTCTGAGGTCTAAAAAAATGGGGGAGATGAAGGGTCTTATGGAACTGTTAGACCAGTGTAGTCGCCTATCACGTAGGCACTGTATGGCGCGTTCATCACGTTGGCGTTGCTGGGACTATAGCCTGGCGTGTTGATTATGCCGTAGCTGGCTACGATCGTGGGAGACGTAGTGGTTGTGATCTCGATTACTTGGTCATTGAATTGATCGCTGATTAGAGTGTTGCCGTTGGCCAGCCTCACCGCACGCGTCGGTAGAGGCGATGGATTGCTACCCGGACGGGTGTTAGTGAAGTACTGCCAGATTGGAGTATCACTGGAATCGACCTCGACGATGCGAGCGTTGTTGGAGTCTGTGATTAGCGTGTTGCCGTCGGATAGCCTGCTGGCGAAGGCGACGCCGCTGACGGTGCCGTGAGCGGTAAAGGTGGCAAAAATCGTGCTGGGGGTAGTGTGAGTGACTTCGATGGCGCGGTTGTTGTTCTCGTCCGAGATGAGAATGTTGCCGTTGGTTAGGAGTTCGGCAGCGTTGGGATTGTTTAGCTGGTTGGGACCATTGCCGATGACACCGTTCTGGCCATACTGCCAGACGATGGCGTGGTCAGTCATCCGGACTTCGATGATCCGCTCATTTCCCTGATCGGTGATGAGCACGTTCCCATTTGGCAGGAATGTGTTCTGGACGGGCGTGTTGAGCTGGTTGGGTCCGAGCCCGGTGACACCGAACTGGCCGTACTGCCAGACGATGTTGTCGCCACGGTCGACCAAGAGAACACGGTTGTCAGCGCAGCCGTCCTTGCAGTACTTTGTTGTTCCCGCGGGGGTGCCTGTGCCTGAAATGAGAGTGAGGCTGCCTACGCGCTCAGCGTCGTTTGTCCCGGTAATCGCGTTGGCCGAATGATCGCCAGGTCCATTCCCGAACTGCCAGACAATGTTGCCAGCACGGTCAATCTCGATCACACGATTGTTGAACTGGTCAGTGATCAGAATGTTTCCCGGTTGGTTGAAGCGTCAATTATTGATCTTCGGCGCGCTCGTTGCGAATACCGATGGAAAGGCTGCGAGTGCGAGAAATACTATGGCGCTTGCGAGTAAATAGTTCTTGAAGGCTAAGTGCATGTTTTCTTGTCCTCCGTAATCTTCGAAGGTTTTATCGCAATGGTACTATCATAATAGTCTTGTCATCCACGAGAACGCCCCGTTCGTCTCAAGCAGGCTTCAGACATAGTCGGGACTCTTCAACGGCTCCAATGCCCAGACCCAAAGATTGTAGGAGCTCACTGACCCGGAATCAGCGTTGAAGTCTACGGGTCCACTCTATGAGGCCGGATAGAACATCTCGCAAGGTCTGAAGAGTCTCTCCGTCAGTCAAACGTAGATCCTCGCTGAATTTGTCTTTAGCATTCGCGACCAATAGCAGAGGCCTATTGATCGGGTACATGTTTAGGTCGATCATTATTTGTCGAAGATGTAGCTGGGCTCTTACTCCTCCTCGGAGGCCTGTTGAGGCGCTGACTACGGCGGCGGGCTTCCCGCTCCACGAAGCGTCTCTCGGCGGCCTGTTGCCCCATTCGATGGCGTTCTTCAGAACAGCAGTGACAGAATAATTGTGTTCGGGTGTAGCGATCAGGATTGCGTCTGCACCGCGAATCTTCTTTTTGAGTTCCTTTACGGCCTCAGGAAGGTCGTGCTCGAGATCCTGGTTGTACAATGGTAGTTTTGAGACATCAATTACCTCAAGAGTGGCGTCTTGCGGGAGAAGCTCTTTCGCTGCCTCGAGCAGGGCGGTGTTGTAGGACCCCTTGCGCCCGCTGCCAGATATTCCCAGAATCGTAAGTTTCGAAGGTTCTTCCACGAAATCACGCTGCTCTATTTGTCTCCGACCCGTCATCTAGTCATATACAATCTCTATGAAATGACCAGCATAGCTCGGATGTCGGTCAGCAAATACATGGATATAATCACTGAATCTAGGCTAACCATGGTATACCGGGACAAGCTCTTCGAGGAGTTGAAGTCCTGGATACTTCAACTTCCAGGCGTGATTCCGGCAACTCATCGTTTTGGAGGAACCGAGTTCCTGGTGGAAGGGCTAGAGTTCACGCATCATCGCGGACCCTCATTTCTCGACATTCGTCTCTCAAAGAGTGACCAAACAACCGCACTGAAGAATGGAGTAGCGATCCCTCACCGGTTCGCTCCGCAAGCCGGATGGGTAAGCTTCAGGATTGAAAAGCGGAAGATCTCGGCCTAGCAAAACAACTCGTCCAGCTCGCATATGAAGACGCGAAGACCAGCATGGAGGCGCATAAAACGAGAACTCAGTCGAAACTTGATTGAGTTCCCGTTAGGGTGAAGTTGATTACCCACTAGAAAAGACGATGGCTCTATGTCTTCGAAGCGTCAAGGTCAGGAGACAGACCAGAATTGGGAAGGATCTGAGGCCCAAACTGCACAAACAGAATCGGGCAAGATTCAGAGGAAACAGCTTCTCATTCTCCTCGTTCTAAGCGTCTCTCTTGCAATCATCGTCATTGACGCTACGATAGTTATTGTCGCTCAGGTCAAGATCCAGAACGACTTCCAGATTTCACTAAAAGACCTCGAGTGGATCACATCGCTCTACGCTCTCGTCTTCGGCTCATTCCTGCTTACATGGGGAAAATTGAGCGATGAGTATGGGAGAAAACTGATCTTCATGGCCGGAATCTCCCTCTTCGTCGTAGGGTCCATCATCGACGGATTCTCCCAAAACCTTTCCCAACTGCTGATAGGCAGAGTGTTCCAAGGATTTGGAGCGGCGATGGCTTCTCCTTCCACCCTGTCGATCCTTACCACGACGTTCACCGGCAAAGCTCGAGGAGTAGCTTTCGGAATCTGGGGTGCAACCGCCGGGGCTGCTGCAGTTCTAGGTCCCGTGCTAGGTGGGTACTTTACGACCTACGTTACTTGGCGCTGGGCGTTTTTCATCAACATCCCGATAGGGGCAGTGGCTCTTCTCGGGGCAGCTCTCGTTATCAAGGAGACCAGATTCAGGGATCCGAAGTACACGACTGACTATCCGGGGCTGATCCTCATTACCATTGGCCTCGCCAGCGTTCTGTTCGGCCTTATCGAAGCCCAGACTTATGGTTGGATCCTTCCTAACGCGGATTTCTCTCTCGGAGGCTTCTCGTGGGCGAGCTCCAATCCGATCTCGCTCCCTCTAGTCTCCATAATCACAGGAGTAGTTCTACTGGGCACATTCACTTCTTACGAGATTCGTCGCGCTAGGAAGGGGCTTGTGCCTCTCTTTGATTTCGGCCTTCTGAAATACAAGGGCTTCCGATATGGGCTGTTTACCGTCACAATCGTTGCTATGGGCGAGTTCGGAGCGGTCTTCGTCGTCTCAATCTTCTTGCAGACTGTTAAGGGACTGTCCGCGATCAACGCTGGTCTCACATTCCTCCCAATGGCCATTTCGGTGTTCATCTTCGCACCAATCGCCGGCCTTCTGGCGACGCGGTTCGGACCCAAGTGGGTTATCACCACCGGCATGGTTCTGGAGGCAGTTGCGCTGTTCAGCCTGTCCCAGGTCATCAGCGTCCAAAACCCTGTCTACTACCTTTATCCAATCCTCGTCATCTACGGGAGTGGCGTCGGACTAGCGATCAGCCAAGTCACGAGCACCGTGTTGATGAGTATACCCTGGCAAAAGGCAGGAGTCGGATCCGGAGCTAACAACACCGTCAGACAAATCGGCTCTGCCTTCGGAATAGCGGTTATAGGCGCCGTACTAGTCGCTCAGATATCGGCCGTGGGACAAGCAAATCTGGCAGCAGCGGGGACTTCGATTCCGGACCCGCTGAAAGCCCTGTTGATAACCGCTTTCAATGCAGGCCTGTCTGGAGGAATAGACCCATCGTTTATTGCACGACTGGGTCCCTATGCGTCAATAATCCTACCCATGGTCTACGATGCAATTACCCAGGGAACGCGCTGGGCTGCCTTCACCGCGGGCATCTTCGTCTCATTGGGAGCTCTGAGCTCTCTTCTGATTCCTGACCCAAGACCGAAACAACAGAAAGTCGCTCCAAAAGTCGTAGCCGAGCAATCTCAGACTGTCGGGAGAACCTTTGGAATAGTTGTGATCGGTCAGTTCCTTGCCATACTGGGCCTTGCCACGGCCTTGTCTTCGGAGTACCAGTCTAATCCGTTCATGCGCGACTGGTTCACCAACTATGCCTGGCCTCTGGGCTTGCTTCTGGCAAACTATCTCGGCTCAATGCTGATCGGTATCATCGGGACGATCCTGATCCTATGGCGACTCGTCCGCTAGAACTTAGACCAGTTCGAGTCGAGACGATTCGGTACGCGAACCTTCTTTCCAGGTAGATCCACAATACCTGCAGTCGTGAAATCTGAACGAGGAGATAGACTCAGACCCGGGGTCGATGCAGGGGCTCAGTCCTCCGCAAATTGGACAGGTATGATCCGTTTCGTAGGCCTCGAAGAATAATTTGTCTGTAGTTAGTTTCCGTGATTTAGGGCGCATTCGATTTGCTGCTTGTAGACCGTCGCGGGATACGCTCCTACGATACTATCCTCGACCTTGCCATTCTCGAACAACATTATCGTGGGTATGCTCATTATCTCGTAACTAGACGCTACGTCTTGGTTGGAATCCACATCGACTTTGACGAACTTCACTTTGCCTTCGAACTCGTTCGACAGAGCTTCAATTGTCGGCGCTATTGCGTGGCACGGTCCACACCAGTCCGCGTAGAAGTCTACGAGGACAGGGATTTTCGACTTGAGCACCTCAGTCTCGAACTCACCGTTGTTAAGTTGGATTACTTTGCCTCTAGTCGAATCTTTCATGCCCAAAAGAAGGGATGGACAGGATATAAACATATTGATGAATATCTATGTGCCTGCTCGTAGCGCTTCTGGCTAGGATGACCGAAGCAATGGATAGATGCATATCGAAACGTTAATAGTTTCGTTGAGCGAAATTGATCTTAATGAAGCTCGCGACCGAGGAGTTCGATCGTATCAGTAAAGCTCTAGCCGACCCGCAGCGTCGCGCCATACTGCAGAAGCTAGCAATGACGGGGAAGTTGAACTGCTCAGACGTCCATGCCTTCTTCGATGTCTCGCAACCTACAGTCTCTCATCACCTGAAGGAGCTCGCTACGGCACACGTCGTCGAGCGAGAGAAGCAAGGGCAGTTCTGCTTCTACCACGTCAACAGTGAGGTGCTCTCCGCCTACGTCTCTGAACTTCAGCGGAGATTGGGCTTGAACGCGGTTATGGCTGCTCCCCGAGCACGCTGAGCAGGACATATAGACGTTCATCAATGCGTTTATATATTCACAGTTCATCACTAGCATCATGACACATACAGAACCTCGATCCGTACAGGTAGTAGTCGCGAAGGAATTCCCAAGAAATTACCGTTCATTCCTCCATCCCGGGAAGAAGCACACGAGTGAGCAGTCGAACCTCGAGAAAATCTTCTCTGAAGAAGTAGAGGTCGGAAGGCGACACCCACACCCTGCAAATAAGACCGGATTCAGCTAGAACTTAAGAACTCGTAGCTTCAGCGAGACAGACCACATTCTCACACCCCCGCCTGCTGACGTCCCTCGCCGAGATATGCGACGCGTTTTAGGGAGTAGAGTGAAAGAGTGCTAGCAACAGGAAACGCGGCCCCCGGATTTCGACTCCAGACTAGCACAGGAGAGTACATCAGCCTAGAAGATTTCCATGGAAAGAAAAATGTCGTCGTCTACTTCTACCCGAAAGATTTCACGAAGGGATGTACAGCAGAGGCTTGTGAGTTCCGAGACTCATACGAGGAATTCAAGAACCTCGGTGCCGAAGTCATCGGAATAAGCAGCGACAACCAGAAGTCCCATGAAGCCTTCGCCTCAGAACACAAACTACCGTTCATGCTCGTCAGCGACTCGGATGGATCTGTCAGGAAAGCCTACGGTGTCAAGAAAACCCTCGGACTGATCCCAGGAAGAGTAAGCTTCGTCATCGACAAGCAAGGGATTGTGAGACATGTTTTCTCA
>Ga0137416_10002377_pt1 | contig 10056 bp, 10 predicted proteins | sample CZODoug3_1_1_16f_FD_108282 | JGI IMG/M metagenome (GOLD analysis project Ga0137416, IMG submission 108282) | Vadose zone soil fungal communities from Angelo Coast Range Reserve, California, USA - CZODoug3_1_1_16fungal (Illumina Assembly) | ecosystem: Environmental > Terrestrial > Soil > Vadose...
AACCAGGGGGCAGTCTTGCCGATGACCTTCTCGGCGTTTCCATCCGCGTAGAAGGCGGAAGAAGCGAGATCGGAAAGGACGATGGCGGCGGCGCGCCAGAAGGAGATGAAGCTGAGAATCACCGTCGTCGCGATGAACACCGGGACTGGAGGACGCTGGGTTTGCGGTTGGGATTAGAGTCCTCAGGGTTCGGTTCGATAAGAGTAGTTCCAGAGCACCTTAGCCGTCAACGAACAGGAGATCCATCACTTCTTGGGTCCCATGATAATGGGGATCCAGCTTCCGTTGCTGCGGCGGCGAAAGCTGTACATCCGATGTTTCAGAGTGCGGCTAGCTGCCGGTTCTCGACTCTACCCAAAATCCCGTCTGCGCTTTCCAAAACTCTGTTTCTCGACCGCGTGTCATTCCTACGAGAGCCGACTATCAGCGGTAACCTCCCCTGGCTAGTGCCCGGCGACGTAGATCATCAATCCAAAGATCGCAACCGGAAGCAGCGCGATGGCGGCGAAAAGGCACAGCTTTTTCCACCGTGGCATGCTGCGTTTCTTCCCGTCACGCAGTTCAGGTCGATCGACTACGCCAACTCGATCTAGATGGCTAAGATCGACTGCGTATTCATGGGCATTTGCATAACGATTCTTCGGATCACGTTCGAGGGCCCTATAGATCACTTCCTGCAGCTGCGGCGAGATCGCAGGATTGATTTCGCGCGGCGGAATGGGGTGCTTCAGAAGGCGGTCGTAGGTGCTGGTCCCCTGAAAGGGCGTCTTCCCCGACAACATCTCATACAGGATCACACCTAGAGCATAGATGTCGCTGCGGGCGTCGCCGCGCTTTCCGTTCAACTCTTCGGGAGAGATGTATTCCGACACGCCCACGACTTGGGACATGTTGGTGAACGTAATCCGCCGCGCCCCGGTCTGCGCAGCCATGCCGAAGTTGATGAGCTTGATGTGGTCCTGGGCGTCGACCAGGATGTTTTCCGGCTTGAGATCGCGGTGGACCACCCCATGGTTCTGAATGTACGCAAGTGCATCACAGATGTTGAATGCGATGCGCACGGCGCGATCCGGGGAAAGCTTCCCCTCGTTCAGTATTTCGCGGAGGAGCCTGCCTTCGAACCATTCCGTGACGATATAGGTCTGGCTGCGGTCGTCGTCGCCGAAGACCTTCATGATGCCCGGATGATCCAGGGCCTTGCCGATTTCCTCTTCGCGGTGGAAGCGCTCGAAGAAGACCGGGTCGCCCTCCATTTCCGGATGCGGAATTTTGATTGCGACCGGACGATTGGTGCGAAGATCCGTGCCGCGAAAAACGGAAGCAGCGCCAAGATGGTCAGCCACGCCTTCGATCTGGTAGTGATCGATCTGGTCGCCAGGATTGACTGGAGTTCTCATCGGTCTACGTTAGCGTCACCCTGCAGTTGAGCGGATCGGCGAGGGTTTCTTCCACGCTCTTCGGCCCTGCATGCTGAAGGTCGGGAGTTGCCGAGAGGGCCAGTTCTGGCAGGTCCAGTCTTTCTTCGGCATCCTGAGGGGACTTCAGACCGTACGCGCCACGCAGAGCCAGGGGCGTTAGAAGCGTGGTCAAGAGCACAACTGCAACCATCACTGCCACCTCGGATTTGCCAAAGATACCGGTGCTGGCCCCTATCGCAGTGACGATCAGTCCCACTTCACCACGGGAGATCATTCCGCACCCAACCCGCAGGCTGCGCACCCAGTCCATACCGGAAGCGAGGGCCGCGAAGCCACATCCTACCAGCTTTCCAATGATGGCAACCAGCAGCACGACCAACATCAGGCCCCAATGGCCGGCCAATGCGCGATAGTCGCTCGACAGACCGATGGAGACGAAGAACAGTGGAATGAGAAGGCCGTGGCCAATCGCATAGAAACTGCGCTCGACGTCCGCTTTGAACTCTGATCCCGCAAACACGTATCCCAACAGGTAAGCGCCGGTGATTCCCGCGACGCTGCCCAGCCATTCTGCGCAAATCGCATAGACCAAAACCAACGCCAGAACGCAGGTCGGAACAGACTCATTGGCAGAGAGCTTGCGCAATTGCCGCATCAACGGGTCCAGGCAACGTCGTGCCGTCCCGTATCCGACGACGAAGAAGGCCGATACACAGAGGCTGATCGCCAACATCTGGACGAGGAGTGGGTGGTTGGCTGCGAACGCGATTCGCTGCTGCAGCCAACCGCTTGCGGCTGCGGCGACGCCGAAGGATTCTCCGTGGGCTGATGTGCTCGAAGCCGCCAGGAAGGCCAGTACGAAAAGTCCCATTACGTCATCGATCACCGCCGCTCCCAGAATCACGGTCGCTTCCGGCGATGACATTTGTCCCGCATCCATCAAGGTACGGGCAGAGATGGAGACGCTCGTTGCAGTAAGAGCTCCGCCAAGGAAACACGCGGTCGTCCAGGAAAGTCCGAACAGGTGGCCGACTCCGGCCCCGAGAAGAAACGGCCAGACGACTCCGGAAAGCGCCACCACAAAGGCGGGGACGCTTGCCTCGCGCATGCGGTCGATGTCAGTTTCGATGCCCGCCATAAACATCAGAACCATGGCTCCGACCTGCGCCATCAGCATCAGTGCTCCGGTCGCTTGACCATCGTGGAACAGATGTAGCTGGAGCAGGTTGACTGCGCCCGGACCGAGCACAACACCCACCAGGAGTTCGCCGAGGATGGCGGGAATTCCGAATCGCGTGCAGAGTGAGGCAGCGAACTTACCGGCCGGGAGCAGGATTGCCAGCAGCAGCGCGAGCTGAAGGGCTGGCTGCATGGTTAGCGGATGTCCAAGGACACCGATGCCTCGCTTCGCGGGCGTGCCCAGAGCCGGCGAAACACGTGCGTGACCGCCCCGAAGGGACTCTTGTATCCGCCGCGCTCAATGCCCTCGCGCTTCATCGTGCGGAGAGAGGCGGCTTGCCGACGCGCCAGCTCCGACTGCGCCAAGCTCTGCGACAGCAGGGCCGCCAGCCGAGTGTGCTCTTCCGCCTTGTCGACCACGCGCAGGTGCATCCACAGCTCGCCGAGTTTGAGTTGAGCAATGAAGCTGTTCGGGGCCAGCCTCACGGATTCGCGCAGTTCTTCGATCGCCGCTTGCGCATCGAGGTTGACGCAGAGGGCCATCCCCAGCAGCACGCGCAGTTCGGAAACTTCCGGGTACTGGGTCACGCAGTCCCGCAGCTGCGCGACCAGGCCGGCACGCTCGTCTTTTTCGAGAATGTACGGATCGGCGAACATCCGCAGCAGTAGACCTTGGGTCTCCTGCGGAATCGAGGCGAGGGCCAGCGAAGATACGCGGGCGCTCAAGTCGCCCTTGGTTCTTGGGTCGTTGAGTACGATGTCGATGTTCGTCATGTTGTCCATAGGGGCATTCAACGATGCGAGTTAGCTGCCAAGCACCAGCCACAGCCAACGGACAAGGCGCGCACTCAGCAGCGCGCCTTGCCAGTCGGGTTGCACAACAAATTCTCTCACGCTACGCAATCGCGAACTCTCGCGGAGTATGGGAGAAGATGTCAGATTCCTGCCGGAAGACAAACTCGGGATAGCCGAGCTGCCCCATTTCCGGAAGGTCCAGACCCGCCACCTCAGTTTCCGCAGAAACTCGTTGCCCAAGGAAGAATTCGAGCCCCAAGTTCAACAGGAAACTAAAGGTAAAGACGAAACCGAGCAAGGTGGAAATACCCACGAGCTGCGCGGCCAACTGGCTTGCGTCTCCATAGAATAGGCCCGTCACCGAGCCGGTCACGCCGTTCCAGCTTCCTCCGTAGTTACTCGTGCCGTCAGCGAACAAGCCCACGGATAAAACCCCCCAAAGGCCGTTTGTGCCGTGTACTGAGATCGCACCGACGGGATCATCCACTTTCATCACGTTCTCGATAAAGGCGCAACTCAGGCAAACCAGCACGCCTGCCACGAGTCCAATGATCGCCGCACCCACCGTGCTGACAAAACCGCTGGGTGCCGTAATCGCAACCAGCCCGGCCAGCAGGCCGTTGCCACTCATCGAGGCGTCGGGTTTGCCCTTCAGGCACCACATATAGAGGATCGCCCCAAACGTTCCCGTGCAGCCAGCCAGCATCGTGTTGACTGCGATCGACCCGATGCGCAGGTTGCCGTTGGCCGAGGCGCCCAGCGTGCTGCCCGGATTGAATCCGAACCATCCGAAGGCCAGAATGAAGCAACCGATCAACACCGCCGAAATATCATGTCCGATGATCGCGTTGCTGGAGCCATCGCGGTTGAACTTGCCGATGCGCGGACCGATGATGAGGGTTACCGCCAGCGCCGTGATTCCTCCGACGGCATGCACCACACCCGAACCGGCAAAATCACAATACCCTTTGCCCAGACCCACGTTGGTTCCCAACTGCGAGAGCCATCCTGCGCCCCAGGCCCAGTTGCCAAACAGCGGATAGGTAAACGCGCCCATCAACACGGAGGAGACCGCGAACGTCAGGAACTTCCACCGCTCCGCGCACGCACCGGTCACGATTGTGAGTGCCGTATCCATGAACACCATTTCGAACAGGAAAATGACCATCACGCCCACGTCGTAAGTGTGGCCGGACAAGAACATTCCGCTCCCGCCGAAGATTCCCCACGTCTTGCCGAACAAGGCGAGCGGGTGTTCCGAGGACAGCGTCTGGAGGCCGCCCAGGTTCGCATTGCCCGCCGCCCCGCCCATCTGGATGGCGAAACCGATCAGCCAGTAGGCGAGCAACCCGCAGCCGTACACGAGGAAATTCATCATGTACGTATGGTTCGCGTTTTTCACCCGGCACAGACCCGATTCCACCATGGCGAATCCGGCCTGCATGAACATGACCAGAAAGCCGGCGATCAGGGTCCAGGTGAAATTGATGGCGATTTTGTTTTGTCCAACCTGGTTGGCCACGTCGGGGAGGGTCACTCCAACCTTCGAGTCAGCCGGCGGAACGTCGTTGATGGTACCAGTGATAGTGCCACCTGGATCGCCCTTCTGCAGGTCGGCAGTACTGGGCGCTTTGGCGGCCGCGTCTTTGAGTTCTGCTGCCGAAGCCGAAGGTGGAGGTGGGGTAGCGGCCGGGGCCGCAGCCGGAGCTGCCGCCTGACAATAGGCCACCGCGCTGATTGACAGGCCAAGCGCGAGGATGCAAAGACATAAACAGCCACTTCGGATCAATCTCATGTGTCTGCTCCATAGTGATTTTTGGTTGCTCGCCGCAAACCAACTAAGTTTTCCAAATTGCATTCTTGTTGTAGGCCGCGGGCAGAATGTAAACGATCCCGAAAAGGGTTACGGCAATGCCCAACAGCGCCAGCACAATCCGCCCGCCTACGCTGTCGGTGACGTGGAGGCCAACCAGAGTTAGGAGCCAACCAAACGTGGCGATGAACGCACCTACCAACTTCATCGCTGTCGACCCCGCTTTTTGTGCTGGTTTACCTTCGAGCGGCTTGATCTTCAAGAATCCCAACAGGCTCACCAGCAGGATGGCGACACCCACCACCGCAGTTAACTTTCCGAGGCCCGTCGAAAGATACGCGATCCCAACACATGCCATGGTCAATCCCACGAGAAACGTGGCGAAGGAACGTCCTTGTCCCGTATTTGCTGCCATGCACTGCCTCCTTGACCCGGAAAGGGTCACTTACTAAGTCGCAAATCCAAAACTGCGTTCCTTGGGCGGGAGTGCTTTCAGAACTCCTTCCTCAAGAGAGAAGTGGAACCCACACAGCTTTGCCCGCATTGCGACGGAACTCACTTTGAGTGGGGGCTGGTCTTCTCTCGCAACCGTTCCCGTAATGATGAGTTCCGCTGAGTCGTTCGCCAACTGACGGTAGACCCGAAACTTGGCGCTGCGAACTTCGGAAAGCATGTCGAACATGAGTTCCCGTACAGCCAAGGCGTCTTGCAGCGCTTGTAAAGTCTGGTTCCGCTGAGCGACGCCGGCTCTTAAATCCACATCCCATGGATCTGGGGGACGTGCCATCCATTCGCACTCGGCCAAGTCGCCGCGCAATTCCAGCCGCAGCAACCGAAGCGGCGCCCGAGACAAGTCTCCAAAGCGCAATTGCCTTCGCACCCGCCGGACGAAGTCGGCGGCTTCCCATAACGGCTTCATCGCCTCTTGACTCCACCATCCGCATCAGCCTCGACAGGCAGCGCGAGAAAAACCAGAAACTGCAGCGCGACCGTCACCTCGAGGACCAGCGGCAGTGGCTCCTGGAGGCGAACGACCAGCATCAACGCCACCATCGAGAACCACTGCCATCGCGTTCGCCTTAACCTCTCCAGCCGGTCGGAGAGCCTGAAGAACTCGCCGAAAGTCATTCCGCGATCGGGCGGCACAGGCCCGTGCGCGCGGATACAAGCGACGGCAAAGAAGCCTGCCATCAACAATTCGAATAGAATCGTCTTCCAGTCCATCCTGTCGCTCCGTGAGCGTTCGATCTGGTCCAAGTCAAGCGATCGCACAGGGCGAAACATGGGCATCCCAAGGGTCGGCCGGGCGGGCCATCCACTCGCACCCGGCCTCGTCGCTCCGCAGCTCCAGCCGCAGAAGCTTGAGGCGTGCGCGGGACAATTCCCCAAAGCGCAGGCGCCGGTGCACGTTCCGGACGAAATCGGCGTCTTCCCATAACTGCTTCATTGCCTCCGAGCTGCCTCTCGCTGCGCGGTGACGAAAGGTGAGCGGTGGATAGATCTTCGCGAGATCAAAGCGGCCGCGCGGGGAGTGTACCCCCCGTCGGAGTCGTCCGCGAAATCGCAGACGCACCCGTGATCACAATTTGTCTATGAGGCTGGCACAGCGTCGTGCCCAGAACCTCTTTTCCGCATCGAAAAGAGAGAGCGACACCCGATACAAACTTACAAACTTGAGCGCGGATTCTGGTCGGGAATGGTCAAAAAGTCAAATTCAAAGTTTGAATGAGAAACATTATCCCAATTTCTGACACACGGAGATTGGAGCAGGCTACTCGTCCGCGTCTATGTCAGTACGAAACCGCGGGTCAGGGCACAACTGAGCATGACTGCCTGCGCGATCTCCATCATGGAGAGTCCTCTTTGCTGACTCTGCAGCACTCGCAGTGCGCCACCGTGCTGCCCGCAGCAGGGGTCAGGAAACTACCCATTCCTAACGCCATGAGTGGAAATCAAGAAGTCCAATCTTTACGCGATTTCCAAGGGAGCGATTCGGGGAAGGTTTTCTAACGCCGCGGCCGTGGCAGCGTCGTGGAACAACTCTCTGTCGGTCGGACAATCAGATGTTTCTTCATTCCCGCTTTGGCTAGGGTGGGGACGCACTGGAACCGTACAAAGAAGATCATTGATCGGTGGCTTTGGCCTGACGTGCTCCGGAATCAGGACACCTCTGTCTCCCAAGCCAAGCGGGCTATCTCTGATTACAAGAAAGCAGTTGGCGATCCCGAGGGAGTGGCCGAGTTGATGGTGTTCTACTGCGAGCAGGCTGCAGGGTTCTGCAGCGACATTTGCACTGATGATGAGGGATACTTCGATGCACTGGTGCGTATGTTCGAGCAGACCCTCAAGTTCACCAACGCACTATCGGTCGACCGTCGGGACGACCTTGTCTTCAGGTTAGATCGTGTGCGGACCATCAGCCATAAGTTCGGTTATGGCGTCGGAGATGACATGGATTTCCTTCTCTCGAAGTACACGCGGCGTACGGCTAATGGTCCTTGAGTCATGGGTCGCTTTTGTACCCGAATTGCGCAGGCTTGCCGAAAACGCACACTTTCAGTTGTTCCGTCTTTTCAGTGCTGCGGACCGTCGTCGTGGCGGGCATGGTCGTTACCGTCCTTGTGTGTCTGTTATCGCTATGGAGGCAAACAGGGCCCCACCTTTTATTTGCGTTCATCTCGCTAACTTGTGAAGTCTGCGGGATTTAGACTGACTCGACTGTGGGCGGTCTCTAACTTTTCGGACGGGCCCATTCGTAGGTACGCGAAACGAAACGATTACGCGCCATGAGCGGATCAGGAGAGATAGAGATAGCCTGAACACGAGGCGCGTGGTTCTCGCGCTCCGTCCTATTCTTGAGACGCAGAGACGCAGACTCTTCACTAGTCGAAAAGTCGAAAATACCAGCCCGTTACAGGCGAATTGAGAAGTGCGCAGCGGCACACCTTCAGCCGTCCTGATCGACGCTGAGGGGAAGGTCGCATCAACACTCGTCGTCGGCGCACCGGCTGTGATGGAGTTGTTGGGGGGCCGCGAGTTCCAACGCCTAGGAGCGGTTGCATTAGCCCCCGCAAGTTAGCCTGGGTTTTGCGGCATCATCCGAGGGGTGACAGATGCAAAACTTCTTTGATGAATTATCCAAACAGGCAGCTAGCGCGATCTCACGGCGCGATGCCTTGAAGACCACGGGACGCGCTATTGTCGGCCTTGTGCTGACCTCAACTCCCCTTGCCAAACTCTGGGGCGGAAGCGGTGCCGTTAGTGCCGCTCTTACAACTCAAGCTCCTAATGTCGTTTCGGGGGCAGGAGACATCCTGGGAATTACGCTGCCCGTCGTCAATAGTGGAACGCAAGCGGTGTCTGGCGTGACCATCACTGCCATTCGGCTTCAGTTGGAGTTAGGCGACGATGATTACGCCAAATTGATAGTGCCCACAACCTTTCCAATCAACGTTGGGAATATTCCCGCTGGTGGCCAATTCTTGGCGGAAGCAATATTTAAAGGGGCACACTTGCGCGTTGGTTCGGAGCATCTCCTCACAATTCGTGGAGCCTACGTTCTTGGTGGCAACACGTTTCGATTTAGTGTCCAACAGGAAGTGACAATTCCGGGCCCACCCAACTTCCTTGTGGGAACCAATAAGACCGATAACCTGTTGTTGGAAGCGCAAGCAGCCAACGGCGACGTAATCGACTACTTTGGCCCAAAAGATGTCAATGGACTCGCGTTAGGCCTGAGCACGGTCTTGTTTCGAACTGCCCAGGGCGGACTCAGCCGTTACGACACAGATAGCCAAGGCAGGCCAGTCCAAGCGTTCTTGGACGATGGTACGACGTTCACCATGGATTGGTCTTCGTCAACATCGGTTTCCTTGACCGCGATTTCTGGCGACGGCAGCGAGTCGGTCAGTATCCCCATAAGTTTGCCAAACGTACCATCTGGCCAACTCGCGGCGATACCTACGACATCTCCAATAGTGACGCAGCCGCAGGCAACCATTGCTGCCAGTTCGATGGGTTCAAATGACCCAGTTGCGCTATCCACGTTGACCGTTGTAATCATCCTATAGACAACGCAAATGTGATTTTGAGATGGTTTCCGCCAAACCCGAACATTCCGAGCCACGACATCCCAGCTAATGGTGTAGGCATGGGAGACTACAGGGCTCCAATGCCCGGCCCTTCCGCAGCGGCAAATATTGAAAGCATTTGCAGCACAGCCTCGGAGGTCCTTGGCACTTACATTTGTGAGGCAGCGTCGCTCATGCCATCTCTGTGCGAGACTTTAACCTCGTTTCCGGACCCGCGAGTTAGTGATCGTGGTGGTCTTTGTTTTGACCTAGTCTCGATTGTTAATAAAGCTTGCGAGATAAACGGAGGGGCGCCCTGTCCACCACCCTGCGCTAAGGGCACACCAGGCATCGTCGATGGTTTTTGCTCTCTTATTACTGCGGCGATCGACTCATTTGAGAACGGGACGATTCAGTTGCAGCCCATCGTCCAGATCCCAGGCCTCGGGAGAATTTCGGGCGCGACGGAGCAAGCAAATGCTCAAGGACCATACCCGACGATGTACGTCCAATTCCCCGGAGATCCCTGCGGCTCAGTCTGTTGTGTCCCTAATATCGAGATATGCTGTGCCGACACACGGTGCTGCGGTGTAGGGACAATGTGTTGTGGCACCAATTGCTGCGATCCATCCCTTTGTTGTGGTACAACGTGCTGCGCTGCGGGACAGTTCTGTTGCGGAACGACGTGTCAAAATCAACCGTGCTGTCCTCCCGGCCAAATTGCCTGCGGGCAAACCTGTTGCGCATCAGGCTTGATCTGTCTAAACGGGCAATGTGTGTG
>Ga0137416_10002382_pt1 | contig 10052 bp, 5 predicted proteins | sample CZODoug3_1_1_16f_FD_108282 | JGI IMG/M metagenome (GOLD analysis project Ga0137416, IMG submission 108282) | Vadose zone soil fungal communities from Angelo Coast Range Reserve, California, USA - CZODoug3_1_1_16fungal (Illumina Assembly) | ecosystem: Environmental > Terrestrial > Soil > Vadose...
CACCTCCGCCGCCGCCACCGCCGAACAATGGCCCAATACAGGATCTCGCCGGCCCTGACGGCCAGGCTGCCGAGCCACCTTCCTCGTCCGATCAGGTCACTGACGAGGTCGCGTCCAGCCTGGACGGCGGCAATGCGCCGCCCGCGGGCGCGGATAGCGGACCGGTGATTCCGAAGATGCTGGCCAACAGTCCGCCGCCCCCGCCCCCGCCGACCGACATCAGCGCCTTGCCGTCCTTCGGCAATGCCTCGCTCTGGCAATGATTTTAAAGACGCATCCATTTAACAGCGGACTGAATTGGCAATGCCGGCATCGATGAGGGGGAATGGGGTACAAACGGGCAAAGACCCCGCCAGGACAGTGCGCCGCGCCGCGCTGATGGGCGCTGCACTGTTGTGCGCGGCGTCTATGTCCGCGCTGGCGCAGCCGGTCGTCCCAGCCCTGGCGGGTGCGGTGCAGCCGGGGCGGAGTGACCGCCCCGTGCCGACGCCGCCCAGCCAGCCGGATTTCGATTTCAGCATCGAGGCGCCGTCGCGCTCGCCGGTGGGCCGCGCCGTGGACCAGGTGACCTTCACCCTGAAGGACCTGAAGATCACCGGCGCCAGGACCCTGCCGGCCGAGAGCTTCCGCCCGCTTTACGCCGGGCTGCTGGGCCAGCAGGTCAAGCTCAGCAACATCCTCGATGTGGCCGATGCCATCGAGAAGGCTTACCGCGATCACGGCTATATTCTGGTGCGCGCCTATGTCCCGCCGCAGCGGGTGCGCGACGGCGTCTTCACCATCAACATTGTCGAAGGCAAGATCGCCCATGTTGCGGTCGAAGGCGGCACGCCAGCGACGCAGGATCAGGTAAAGGCCTACCTTCAGCCCAGCCTCAACCGCGCGCCCTTGCCGCTCACCGCCATGGAGCGCAGCCTGCTTTTGTCCAACGACCTGCCGGGCGTCACAGCTTCGGGCGTGCTGAAGCCGTCGGAAGACGTTCCCGGCGCCTCCGATATCGTGGTGACGGTGGACCAACCGCGCGCCACCGGCGGGCTGGGCGTGGACAATCGCGGTTCGCGCTTCTCCGGCCTGTGGACCTTGAATGCGGATGCGGAGATCAATTCCATCCTCGATGCCGCCGATCAGCTGGCCGGCGTGCTGACCACCTCGCCCGATGCCAGCGAACAGATCGCAGGCCAACTGCGCTATCGCCGCCCGATCGGTGATGACGGGGTGATCGGCACCCTGGCGGGCACCATCACCCATGGCCAGCCGGGCTCGACCCTGTCGTCCTTCGGCGTGGTCACCGACAGTTGGGCGGTGGGCCCGCGCCTGACCTGGCCCGTCATCCGCACGCGCGCCCAGTCGCTGCAGCTGGACAGCGGCTTCACCTTCCAGCAGGCCGATATCAATGTGCTCAGCAGCCGCATCGCGCACGACAAATGGCGGGTGCTGGATGTCAGCGCCACCTATCTCTATTCAAACTGGCTGGGCGGCTCCTGGCTGGCGACGGCGGGCATCGCCCAGGGCATTCCGGGCTTGGGCGCGTCGGCCAACCTGTCGGCGGAGCTGTCGCGCAAGGGCGGCTATCTCGACTTCACAAAATTCACCGGCTTGCTGCGCTATGTCGCTTTCCTGCCCCAGGGCTTTTCGGCGGTGCTGACCGGACAGGGACAATTCTCCTCCGTGCCGCTGATCAATGGCGAACTGGTGTCCTTCGGCGGCGTCGGCATCGGGCGCGGTTATGATCCCGGCGCCATCACCGGCGACCGCGGCATCGGCGGCTCGGGCGAATTGCGCTACGACGCGCCCTGGGCCAACCGCTATGTGCTGAGCGTGCAGCCTTATGTCTATGTCGATGGCGGCCAGACTTGGTACATCCAGCGCGGCGCCGCGATCGATCCGGCGCTGATGGATCAGTCCATTATCTCGGTCGGCGGCGGCGTCCGGCTGGCCTTGCCCTATAACGCCTCGCTGGGGCTGGAAGGCTCGCGCACTTTGCATGCCGTCACCGGCAGCGACGCGGGCAAGGAGGCGACCAAGTTTTTCGTCACCGCCGGAATCAGGTTCTGAGGAAAAGCGCCATGCGACACACCTCGCTTTCTCTTCTGGCCGGCGCCCTCCTGGCGGCGGTCGCGGCTGCGCCGGCACAGGCGGCGCCGGGTGATCTGGGCAACGACATGGCGGGCCAAGCCTGCCGCCTCACAGCCAATGCCATAAGCTGCGGCACGGCCGGGGTCGTCACCGGCGGTCTGCATCAGGTGGCGCTGGGCGCGACACTGCCGGCGGGCGATGCGGCGCGGCGCGGCGCGGTGGCCGCTGCTATTCGCGGCTTGCCCGCGGACGGCTCGGCGGCGGGGTTGCGCTGCGACGGCGGCAAGAGCCTGGATCCTTCCACCCTGCTTTATTCCTGCAACGCCGGCGTGGGTGATGCGCCGCATGTGGTGCTGGCGGCGGTCACGCCGCGCGGATTGTTCCTGGCCGACGGCCTTCCGGGAATGATCAACGTCTTGTCAGCGGCGATTGCCGCGCAATCGGGCGCCCCGGTATCGGGCGCGTCCGCTGCCGCGGCGGCGGTCAGGAGCAGTTTCGCGCCGCCGGTGTTGAACGCCAACGTCAACGCTTATTCCGGTTACTTGCAACTGCGCAGCGCGGGCAGCCGCGCCAGCGCCCGGGGCAATTATCCGGCGGCCGAACAGGCTTACCGCGATGCGCTGGATATCGAGACCAGGCTGTTCGGACCGGACTCCGCCGCGGTGGGCGCGACTTTGATCGAACTGGCGCTGCAGATCAGCAACCAGCAGCGCTTCGATGAGGCTGCCGCCTTGTTCCGCCGCGCCACTCCCATCATCGAAGCCTCGCCCAGTCCCGAAATCCGCGCCCGGCTGGCCTCCTATCGCGGGCTGGATGCCGCCAACCAGCGCCACTACGAAGAAGCACTGCGCTATGCCCGCCAGGACACCGCCGCACGCCAGGCCGCGGTGGACGCGGTGCGCAATGGTGGGCTGGACATGAACGGCAATGTGCCTGTTGTCCCCACCTTGCTGGACGGCGAGTTGGCGCACGCCTTGCGGGTGCAGGCGACCTTGGAACTGCGCAACGGCAATATCGCCGGTGCTCAAGCCTCTGCCGGGAAGGCGCTGTACATTATTACCGCCCATCCCGACCTGCCGCTGGCCTGGCGGGCCGACATGGTTTCCCTGATGGGCGAGATCAATGCGCGCCAGGGCCGCGTGGTGATCGCCGAGCGCGATTTCATCGACGCGCTGGGGATGGACCGCAAGCTGTTCGGCGATGGTGGCCCTACCATCCTGGCCTTGCTGCAGCTGGGCCGCTTCTACAGCGATGAGCAGGTCTATCCCTCCGCCATCGTTTCCTATCGCGAAGCCTTTACCCTGCTGGTCAAGGATCCGCTGACCCGCTCGCAGATCGTGGCCGACCAGATCGTGCCTTTCCTCACTGCCGCCAGCGCTTCATTGGGGGCTGCGGACCGCGCCAGGCTGGAATCCGAGATGTTCGCCGCCAGCCAGATGACGGATGCCGGCGTGGCGGGACAGACCATCGCGCGCATGGCGGCGCGGCGGGCGGCGGAAACCCCGGCTCTGGCCGAGGAAGTGCGCGCCGCCGACGAGGCGGCGCGCGGCCGCGACGACCTTCGCATGCAGTTGGCCGTGGAGCACGCAAAGGCCAATGGCGAGCGTGACGCGGGGCGCGAGGCGGCGCTGGCGGCACACCTTTCCACCGCGACCGCCCGGGCCGGCGACCTGGACGCCAAGCTGCACAAGGATTTCCCCGCCTATGCCGGTATGGCCGATCCCGGCGCGGTCACTCTGGAGGCGATGAAACGTGTGCTGCATCCGCGCGAAGCCTTTGCCGGTTTCGTGATCGGCGTGCGCGCCAGTTACGTTCTGCTGGTGACTCGGGACGGACTGACGGTCAAACAGGTCCAGACCAATAGCGACGATCTGGCGGCCGACATTGCCGACCTGCGCGGCGCCTTTGTGCCCAAGCTGGGCAAGTTGCCGGACTTCAGCCTCGCCAACGCGGCGTCCCTTTATAATGAGACCCTGGGCCCGGTCTCGCCCCAGCTGGCAGGGATGGATCATCTGGTGGTGGCGGCCAGCGGCGATCTCGCCAGCCTGCCTTTCTCGCTGCTGGTGACCGCTGCGCCGGCTGGCGCGCGCGATTATGTTAACGCCGCCTGGCTGATCCGCCAGACGGCGGTTTCCGAAACACCGTCGGCGCGGGCCTTCATGGCGCTGCGCGCAGCGCCCAAGACGGCGCCGCCCAAGCCCTTCCTGGGCATCGGCAATCCCAACTTCCAGGGCGGCAATCAGGCTCTGGCGCTGAATGCGCTGGCTGGCGCCTGTTCGGCGGGCGGTCCCACCGATCCGGCGTTGCTGCGGGCGCTGCAGCCGCTGCCCGAGACAGCGGCGGAAGTGCAGGCGGTGGGCCGCGACCTGGGCGCCACGCCGGACGATATTCTGCTGGGTGACGCCGCCACGGAAACGGCCGTGCGCGCCAAATCGCTGGATCAATATGCGGTACTCTATTTCGCCACCCACGGCATGCTGCCGGGCGAACTACACTGCCAGGCCCAGCCCGGCCTGGTGCTGTCGCCGCCCGCAAGCCCCGCTCAGTCCACCGCCGCCGACGGTCTTCTGACCGCCAGCGAGATCGCGGGCCTGAAGATCAATGCCAACCTCGTCGTGCTGTCGGCCTGCAACACCGGCGCCGGCGGCGGCAAAAGCTTCGGCGGCGGTGCGCTGCAAGGTCTGGCCGACGCCTTCTTCAATGCCGGGGCGCATGCGGTGCTGGCCAGCCATTGGGAAGTGCCTTCGGCCGCCACCATGTCGCTGATGACGGTCACCTTCGCCAATATGGCAAAGGACCCCAAACACGACGCGGCGGAAGCCTTGCGCCAGGCGCAACTGGCGCTGATCGCACAGGGGCCTACGGCGCATCCCTTTGAATGGGCCGCCTTCACCCTGATCGGCGATGGGGCCTGATATGAAGGAATGGGCACGCATATGGAGGCGATGATGAAATCAAAGCTGATCCTGACTCTGGCCACGGTTCTGCTCTGCGGCTGCATGGCGCAATCGGCCAGCGCCGCCGTACTGGTGGTGGCGGAAGCCCGCGGCATTGCGCTCAAGCCCGGCGCCACGCTGGATTCGACCAAGCCGCTGACCTTGAAACAGGGCCAGCATGTCACCCTGATCTCGGAGACCGGCTCGACCCTGAAACTGGACGGGCCCTATGACCGGCCGCCTACGGCGGGCGGTGGCGGGGGCGGTGTGGGATTGAACCAGACCCTGGCCGCCCTGGTGACCCAACGCACGTCGCGCGCCGGCGAGTTCGGCGTCACCCGCGGTACGGTGCTGGCGGATCTGCCTGATCCTTGGGTGCTGGACGCCACCCATAGCGGCAATGTCTGTTTGCTGGAAAAGGGCACGCCCACCTTCTGGCGGCCCGACAGCAAGGCCGTCGCTTCGCTGGCCGTGGCGCCGGCGGATCACAGCTGGAACGCCAAGGCGCAATGGCCGGTGGGCCAGGACCGCATCGCCATCACCACCGACGTGCCGATGAAGGCGGGCGAGACCTATGTCGTCACCTTCAACGGCACGGAATCGGCGGTCACCATCGTCCAGCTGCCAGCCAGCCTGACCAACACCGAGATGCGCGCCGGCTGGATGGCCAATCGCCGCTGCGAGCAGCAGGCCCAGGCGCTGCTGAAGACCACCAGTCCGTGAAGGCACTATTCACCGGCACGGGCGCCCAGCGTCGCAACGCCCTGCGCTCGGCCGCCATCTTTGTGGCGGTGTCGCTGGTCAGCGCGGCGGTGTCGCTGTTCCTGGTGGACAATTTCTCGGTGCTGAGCAGAGTTGACCAGTTCGTGCAGGACTGGGAAATCGCGGGGACTTTTGCGCGGCCCGAAGCCCAGGATTCCGACATCGTCATCGTGGCGGTGGATGAGGCGACGCTGGCGCAGTTTCCCTACCGGTCACCGATAGACCGGCAGTTCCTTTCCACTCTGATCCAGAAGATCGCGTCCCACCAGCCAGCTCTTATCGAATCGGACTTTCTGCTCGACCAGCCGACCGAGCAGACCAAGGATATCGCGCTGGCCAAGACCCTGCGCGACACCAAGGTGCCGCTGGTGATCAGTTATGTCGCCGACAAGAACGCGGTGACGCCGGAACAGAAGGCGTTTGAGGACATCATGGTGCCGTTGAAGCTGAGGGCCATGGCCGACCAGCCGACGGATCAGTTCGGCACCGCCCGCGCCGTCTATCCCGGCAAGGTGGTGGACGGCCATTATATTGCGGGTGTGGCGCGCGCTGTCGCCGCGAAGCTGGGGGTCAAAACCCCGGCCCAGGAAGTGCCTATCATCTGGCACGGCCGGCCGGCACCCAGCGAACTCGATCGCGACCCGAAGTTTTTCAAGCAGTATTCCGCCGCGACCGCTGCCTTCATGCCTGAGGCTTGGTATCGCGGCAAGATCGTACTGATCGGCTCGGATGTCACCCTGGTGGACCGCCACCGCACGCCCTTTTCGGTGTTTCTTCCGGGCGAAGCCGGCGAGCTTCCCGGAATCGTGATCCAAGCCCACGCTTTGTCGCAGCTCATTCATCACAAGATTTCGCCGGTGCCGGGCTGGCAGGTCGATTTCGCCATCACCTTGGCACTGGCGTTCTTGGGTGCGGCTTTGGGTGTGATCAGCGCCTCGCTGATCTGGCGCGCCGTCGCGCTGATCCTGTTCCTGCCTTTGTTCTGGGCCGGCGGCGTGGCGCTTTATCACTATGCCAACCTGATGGTGGGGCTGATGTCGCCGGCGCTGGCCATGGTGATCAGCTTCGCCAGTATGGAATCGTTGAGCGGCCGCGAGGCGCGCAAACAGAAGGCCTTCATCCAGGGCGCCTTCTCGCGCTATGTCTCGCCGGCCATCGTCGACCGCATGGTGGCCGACCCGTCGCGCATGTCGCTGGAAGGCGAACGCCGGGAAATGACCTTTCTGTTCTCGGACATTGCCGACTTCACCACCATGTCCGAACAGATCGAGGCGGTACAACTGGCCCATGTGCTGAATAACTATCTCGACGGCATGACCAATCTGGTGATGAAGCATGGCGGCATGGTGGACAAGTTCATCGGCGATGCCGTCTTCGCCATCTTCAACGCGCCACTGGACCTGGCCGAGCACCAGGAAAAAGCGGTGCGCTGCATGCTGGACATGGACAATTTCAGCCAGGAGTACCGCAAGAAACAGCATGCGGAGGGCGTGCCCCTAGGGATCACCCGCATCGGCGTGCATACCGGGGTGGCGGTGGTGGGCAATTTCGGCAGCCATGCCCGCTTCACCTATACCGCCTCGGGCGACGCGGTGAACACGGCAGCGCGGCTGGAAGGCATCAACAAATATTTCGGCACGCGGCTGTGCGTCAGCGGTGTGACCAAAGCCGCTTGCACGGATATTTCTTTCCGTCCCATCATCTCGGCCATCGTCAAGGGCAAGACCACGGCGTTGGACCTGTGGGAACCGCTGCATGACGGCGTGCTGGAGCAGGGGTTCCTGGAACGTTACCGCACGGCCTATGGCAAGATGACGGAAGGCGATGGTTCCTTGTTCGACGCCCTGAACCAGACCGGCTCTGACGATTACCTGGTCAAGCTGCATATGGACCGGGTCAAGAAGGGCGAAACCGGCACCGAGTTGAAGATGACAGACAAATAGGCCGCGCCCTGGTTTTTGTGTATGCATCCCCCATGAATGCCTCGCGCCTGCAGGACCTGTTTGACCAGGCCATCGCGCTGCATCAGCAGGGCGAATTGGCCGGCGCCGAGCGGCTGTACCAGCAGGTGCTGCTGATGGAGCCCGCCAGCTTCGCCCCCCGCCATATGCTGGGCGTGATCCGCTTCCAGCAGGGCCGCAACGCCGAGGCGATTGACCTGATTGCGGCTGCCCTGAAGCTGAACCCGCAAGTGGCGGCGGCCTGGGTCAATCTGGGCAATGTGCAAGCCGCGGCGGGCCGCCCCGAGGAAGCAGCGGCGAGTTATCGCAAAGCGCTGTCGCTGTCGCCCGGCGATGCCGCCATCCTCAACGCCTTGGCCGGTATCGCTTGGAGCCTGGGGCGTCGGGACGAGGCACTGGACAGCATGATCCAGCTGGTGGCGGCGCAGCCCGGCGACATCGGGGCGCTGCATCGTCGCGGCAACATGCTGCGCGAGATGAAGCGTTTTGATCAGGCACTGGCGGATTACGACGCGGTGCTGGCGGCGCGGCCCGACCTGGCGGAGACCTGGAGCAATCGCGGGGCAGTGCTGTCGCAAATGGGGCGGGCGCAAGACGCGCTGGAAAGCCTGGATCGCGCTTTGGCGCTCAGTCCCGGCCTGATGGCGGCGCTGACCAATCGCGGTTTCACCTTGCGCGAGTTGGCGCGTTTCGACGAGGCCCTGGAAAGCCTGGATCGCGCGCTGGCGCTGCAGCCCGATTATGCCCCGGCGCTGGCCAATCGCGGCAAGGTGCTCAGCGAGATGGAACGGCTGGAGGAAAGTTTTCAGGCCTTCCGCCGGGCCGCCGAGCTTGCCTATGGCGGCGACAAGCCCGAAGCAACCAAGCTGCCGCATCAAACCCGGCATGACCGCGAGCAGCGCGAATGGCTTGCCGCCCAGGGCGACGCGGGCAAGGCGCGCATTCTGGGCGGCGAAAGGCTGGCGGGATACGCGGTCAACCCGCAGAACCAGGCCGATGCGGCCCGGGCCTGGGCTACCCACGATCCCAAGATCGTGGTGATCGATGACCTGCTGACTTCGGAAGCGCTGGAAAGTCTCCGGCGCTATTGCCTGGGTTCGGACATCTGGCACACCGTCTATGCCCAGGGCTATCTCGGCGCCTTTCCCGAATCCGGTTTCGCCGCACCTCTATTGGCGCAAGTGGCCGAAGAACTCAGCGCCACCTTCCGGGAAATATTTGCAAGCTGCCCGCTGCGCTATCACTGGGCCTTCAAATATGACGGCAGGCTGGACGGCATCGGCATCCATGCTGATGAAGCGGCGGGCAATGTCAATTTCTGGATCACGCCGGACGGGGCCAACCGCGATCCGCAAGGCGGCGGATTGGTGATCTGGGACAAGGCGGCGCCGCTGGAATGGAATTTTGCCAAGTTCAATGCCGATGAAAGTGCCGCCTATGATTTCCTGGCCAAGGAGGGCGCCAAAGCGGTGCGCGTGCCCTATCGCGCCAACCGGGCGGTGATCTTCGACTCCAACCTGTTTCACAAGACCGACAAGATCGATTTCGCCGAAGGTTATGAGAACCGGCGCATCAATATCACCATGCTGTATGGGCGCCGGCGGCGCTGAATCGCCTCTTCTGTCTCAAAATGTTTGAAACCGCTTCGGTGGGCGCCGTGCGGCATGCCGGGCAGGTAATCTGTGTACAGACTGTTAGGCGCTTTTTGCTTTTTTGCCCTATGCAATCCGCCCAAAAGGCAGGCAACAGGAAGTCTCAAAATGTGTGCTGCGATGCAGCATGGTCAAATATCAGGACATTCGCTGCCTCAGGGCAGTAATTCTGCTCACGCAAAATGCAATCGTGAAGCGATCCCAGTGATGATGGCATATAATTTCTTCTTGTCATAAATAGTGGAATATAATTTCTCATTAGTTCACTATTATATACTAATATATCTCAACTGGTCAATTTCGATGCATTATTGTCACTTCGTCTTTTCGTCATAAACATCCAAAAAGAATCCCATTTACGCGCTGGCGAAGATGGCCATACGGTCATCTCAGTGTCTTGCACTGCACAAAAAGTGTAACTGCCCAAAAAAGAGATAAGAAATCAGAGGAAACAAGCGGGAAGGAACCAAACCAACTTCGCCAAGGCGAAATACCCGGGGGTTCCTTAATGTCGTATCGTTTGAAATCCAAAGCGTCCCTGTTGCTGGGGACCTCCTTTATCGTCCTGGCGGGCCTTGCCGCGCCATCGCTGGCCCAGCAGGTTGCCCAGGCAGACACCGAGTCGGTGATCGTCACCGGTACCCGCGTCACCGGCATGACCGCCG
>Ga0137416_10002384_pt1 | contig 10049 bp, 8 predicted proteins | sample CZODoug3_1_1_16f_FD_108282 | JGI IMG/M metagenome (GOLD analysis project Ga0137416, IMG submission 108282) | Vadose zone soil fungal communities from Angelo Coast Range Reserve, California, USA - CZODoug3_1_1_16fungal (Illumina Assembly) | ecosystem: Environmental > Terrestrial > Soil > Vadose...
CGGCCCCGAAGTCCGACGTCGCTCAGGCGCAGACGCAGCTCGACACCACGCGGGCGCAGGCCACCGACGTCATGGTGCAACGGGCGCAGCTCGAGCACGCCATCGCAACGCTGATTGGCAAGCCGCCCGCTGCCTTCAGCCTGCCCTCTCGTCCGCTCGACAGCCGGCCGCCGGACATCCCGGTGGGCCTCCCGTCCCAGCTGCTGGAGCGGCGCCCGGACATTGCGGCCGCCGAGCGCCGCGTCGCCGAGGCCAACGAGCAGATCGGCATCGCCAAGGCCGCGTACTATCCGACCGTGATGCTGAACGCCTCGGTCGGATTCGAGGGAAGCTCGTTCGGGAACCTCCTGAACGCGTCAAGTCTCCTGTGGGCGGTGGGGGCGTCGATCACGCAGACGATCTTCGACGGCGGACGTCGCCGCGCCACGTCCGACACCGCGCGCGCGGCCTACGATGCAACCGTGGCCGCCTACCGTCAGACCACGCTGACCGCCTTCCAGCAGGTCGAGGACAACCTGGCCGCGCTTCGCATCCTCGAGCAGGAGGCTCAGCAGCAACGGCGCGCCGTGGAATCTGCACAGCAATCGCTCCAGCTCTTCACCAATCGTTACCGGGGCGGGGTCGACAACTACCTGCAGGTCATCACCGCCCAGACCGCGACGCTCGCGAACCAACGGACCGAGATCGACATCCTCGGGCGTCGCATGGCCGCGAGCGTGCTGCTGGTGAAGGCACTCGGAGGCGGCTGGGACGTGACGGAACTGCCTACTCCCTAGGAGGAGGACGGTGAACATTTCCGCACGGACACGCAATCCATCCCGCGTGATTGATCGACTGCGGCGTATCGCTCTTGGAAACCCTTTGAGAGGAAGCTGAGATCTGTCGGAAGGTCGGGACGGCGGTTACGCGAGGGACTGGGCGAACTCGTTCAAGGGCGTCAGCGGGAACCCGCGTTCATGCCATCCCTGCAAGCCGCCCGCGAGCGGACGCACGCGGGTGACGCCGTGCCGGCGAAGGTCGAGCGCCACCCGGGCGCTGGTTGCCTCGTTGGGTCACGTGCAATAGAGCACGATCTCGATGTCTCGCCGAATCTCTTTGTGGCGCCGTTCGAGCTCATCAGGGCTGATCCGCAGCGCCCCGGGGATGACGTAAGGCATGGCCCCCACGTCGAGCTCCGTCCGGAGGTCCACGACCATGGTCTCCTTCTTCTCCTCCAGCCTCCGCTTCAGATCTTCCGGGCTGATTCGAGCCGTACGCAGGGACCGAAGGAAGCGTTGGCGTTGAACATACTTGACTCCCAGGTAGCCTGCCAGGAGCCCGAGAAGCACAAGGAGCGACCTGCCGCCGAGCCGAGATGCCTCGGCCACGACCTGCTCGATCAGATCGGTGAAGACGTATCCCAGGCAAATCCATCCCGCCGACCACGCGAGGGCGCCTCCGGCCTCGTAGAGGACGAATCGCCCAAGATGGACCTTGGCCACACCCGCCAGCGCGGCAGCGAGAGGATTCAACCCGGGTAGGAACTTGGCGGCCAGGAGAGCACGGAGTCCGTACGCCGTGAACAGGTCGTCGACCCGGCGCACGCAGGAGTCCGGCTCAAGCGTGATCCGGCACAGGGAGCCCAGGACCCGGGCGCCGCGCCGCCGGCCGAATGTATACCAGAGCAGATCAGCGGCGAGGCAACCGGCGATGGCGGTTCCAAGCGCCACCAACAGGCTGAATCGAGCGGCGCCCACGAGCGCCCCCATGACGAGCAGGAGCGGGACGGCAGGTACCGGGATGCCAGCCTGATCGGCGAGCACCCACGCGAACAGCACCAGCGGGCCCTGCCGGACCACTACGTCGAGGGTCTCACTCATGTGATGGGCTCACGAGTCGCCTCCGGGTGCCTCTCGGCCTACGGGCCCGAGTCAAAGCAGGTAGCGAGGATGCCTGCGACACACACGCATTCGACCGACTCGCCGCGCGGGCCCAGGACCGTCACGATCTTGCCCGTGCAGTCGGGCCAACGCTGTGACCGATGGGCGACCACGGGCACTGCAAACAGCATCACCAGTACGAGCAGAACCACCAGAATCCACACGGTCTGCTTCATGTAACCATCTTCCGATTCTCCCGCGGGGCCTGCACGTCCTGATTCTCCCGCGCCGTCTGCACGTCCTGACAAGCCAGCAGGGCCTCGATGTCCTCATTCTTGCGCGGTACCTGAAGGTCGATGTCTCTCCCCCTCTGCCTCTTCGTAAGGCTATCCTTGCTCCTTAAGACGCGATCCCCGTGTCGAGGGAGTCACTCGGGCATCAGCCTCCGCAAGAATGTAACAGAGCGCCCACCGGGTCCTTCGATATTCCACGATCGGGCGATACCCGGCCATCGGGTTGGCCGATATGACTCGGCTCCCTTCTTCCCAACCTGTGTCACCGGGTTGGCCGCGGCTGCATCCAAATGTCGGATGTGTGGTCACAAAACTTCGCAGGAGGGCCTCCATGCCTCGGAGATCGTCAGTGACTGTGCAGACGGGAACGTGGGCCGTGATTCTGGCCGGTGGAGACGGCGTGCGCCTGCGCGGGCTCACACGGGGGATCACCGGTGACGACCGACCCAAGCAGTTTTGCGCGCTCGTCGGTCCGGACACACTCCTGGGCGACACTCGTCGACGGACAGCGCGGGCTGTGCCTGGTCGCCGGACACTCATCGTTGTCACCAAGTCTCACGAGCGCTACTACCAGCCCCTTTTGACGGGGGTACCGGAGTCCTCGGTGGTGGTCCAGCCCGAAAACCGCGGCACAGGTGCAGCTATCCTCTATGCCCTGCTACGGATAGCCGCGACGGCTCCCCAGGACACGGTGGCCTTCTTCCCTTCCGACCACTATGTTTCCGACGATGAGGCTTTCATGGCGCACGTCGAACAGGCCTTCGAGACAACCCGTCAACGGCCTGATCTCATCACCCTGCTGGGTATCACTCCGGAGAGAGTCGAGCCCGGCTATGGCTGGATCCAGGCGGGCGAGCCTGTTGCTGGAGTCCAACCGGCCGGGCTCCGGTGGGTTCGCCGTTTTTCTGAGAAGCCCGCACTCGCCGAGAGGATTCGGTTCCCCGCCCAGGGGTGGCTCTGGAACAGCTTCGTCATGGTGGGCCAGGTCTCGACGTTCCTCCACGTCATCAATCTGGCCGTGCCGTCGCTCTGTGAGGCCTTCAACGTGGTCCGGCCCACGTTGGGGTCGACGGACGAAACTGGGGCTGTCGAGCGGCTGTACCGCGGGCTGGCATCGGTCGATTTCTCCCGCGAGGTCCTGTCAGCTCGTCCCGGCCGCCTGGCCGTGTTACCCGTCCGGGACGTGCACTGGAACGATCTTGGAGACCCTGACCGCTTGCTCGCCAGCTGGCGCCACGTCCTGCAAGAGGCGATCCCAGACACGCTCCCGGTCAGGATGTCGGCTTGACTCTGCGGAAACTCGCGTCACTGATGACGGCCAGCATGAAGGAGAAGACGCTGGGCGCGGCCGAAGACAATAGCCCAGGTACAATCCGTGGCCAGGGGGCCAATCCCTGGGAGGCTTTCCATGGCCAACGCGTGGCACTTCCTCGGCTCTACGACGTTGCAGCGGCTCGGCAAGCTGACGCTGCGCGAGGACGCCTGGCGGCTCCCCACGGGCGCCCTCCGGCGATACCCCGTGCTCCACGTCGGCATGACCGTTGGCGTCGTCCCCTTCGTGGACCCCGAGCACGTGCTCCTGGTCCGCCAGTTCCGCCATCTGGCACGCGCCGACTCCTGGGAGCTGCCTGGCGGAGGCGGACAACCGGGCGAGGAACCCGAGGCGGCAGCGCAGCGGGAGCTCCGCGAGGAAGGCGGCTACCGCGCGGGGCGGCTGACCTTCCTCACGCGCTTCTTCCCTTCGAGCGCCTACCTCGACGAGACGGCGTACTGCTACATAGGCGAGGACCTCTCGGCGGACCCGCTCGCTTCCGACGACGACGAGTTCTTCGAGCGGCTCGTGGTGCCGTTCCCCGAGGCCGTCGCCATGGCGATCGACGACCGGATCACCGAGTCGGTGTCCAAGGTCGCGCTCCTCGCCGCGGCACTCAAGCTGGGCCTCCGGCCGTGATTGCTCCCGTGCCGCCAGGGATGCTAGGCTCCTGCGCATGAGCAGGTTCGCCCGTGTGGCGGTGCTCTCGCTGGCGGGGTTGCTTCTCGCCGGGGCGACGCTGCCCGCCGGAGCACAAGACAAGAGCCGCGCCCGCGCCAAGGCCGCGCCCGTCGACGAGAGGGTCGCGGGCATCGACGAGGCGCTCCGGGTCTCCGGTCTGCGGAATCACCTGACGCGGGTCCGGCTGCGACTGAAGCAGACCATCGATGACAACAATCCCAACCTGGACGCCGACGTGCGGCGATGGCTCTGGCGGACCCTCGATGTCTCGTTCTCGCCCGAAGCCTACGCCAAGCCCGTCAAGCAGGCGCTCTTCGACAACTACGACGCGGACTTCCTGACTCGCGTATTGGTCTGGTACAACTTTCCCGCCGGCAGGAAGATGGTGAGGCTGGAACAGAGCGGCGTGGAGCCCGGCCAGTCCCAGGCGAGGGACAGGTACCTCGCCACGCTCGAAAACAGGCAGCCTTCCGAGGAGCGGCTGGTGGCGATCTTCAGGATCGACGAGGCCTCCCGGGCATCGGAAGGGACGTTCGGCGCCATCAGGGCCGTCGTCATCGGCTGGAACCGCGGGATCGAACAGGTCATGTCGGAGCAGGCACAGCAGCGAGCGGCGCAAGGGGAGATCGCACGCGACGTGTTCCGCGCCCAGATGCGGGACACCGTCAGCGAGGAGGTGCTGCGGGAGTTGATGTACACGTACCGCGGCGCGAGCGACGCGGAGCTTCGAGCCTACGCGGAGTTCCTCGAATCGGACGCCGGCAAGTGGTTCTTCAGCACAGCCTACAAGGGCCAGCAGGCCTTTCTGGAAAAGGCCGTGGACAAGGTCGCCGAGGCGTACGTCAACACGATTTATGTGAACGAGACCAACCGGTCGTCCAAGAATTAGGGCGGCACGGTCCACCAGCGCAGAGTCAATAGGTCGCGCGACCTCCCGAGAGGTCGTGCACCGCTCCCGTGGTGAATGAACAGTCGTCCGAGGCGAGCCACGCCGCCAGCGCCGCCACCTCGTCAGGCCGTCCCACCCTGCCCATGGGGATCTTCGAGACCAGCAGATCCACCGTGCTCTTCTCCATTTGCTGGAGCAGCTCGGTGCCGATGACCGCCGGGGCGATGGCATGCACGAGAATGCCCCGCGTGCACACCTCCTTGGCGAGGGCCTTGGTCAGCCCGATGACGCCGGCCTTGGCGGCCGAGTAGGGCACGAGAGTCGGGTTGCCCTCCTTGCCCGCGATGGACGCAATGTTGATGATGCGCCCGCTGCCCTGCACCAGCATGACCTTGACGGCGGCGCGGCAGCAGAAGAAGACGCTCGTCAGGTCCGCGTCGATCACGCGGCTCCAGTCGTCGTCGGTCAGCTCCCAGATGGGAAACGACCGTCCGGTGATCCCGGCATTGTTGACCAGAATGTCGAGCCGGCCCCACGTCTGGACCACGCGGTCGACACCGGCGGCGACTTCGGCGGCCTTCGTGACGTCGGCAGCGAGGGCGATGGCGCCGCCGCCCACCTTCTTCGCGGCGGCGTCCGCGGCCCCGGGGTCGATGTCGAGCACGGCCACCCGGACGCCGTCGGCCGCGAGGCGTGAGGCGATGGCGAACCCGATGCCGCGGGCGGCGCCGGTGACGAGCGCGGTTTTCGCGAGGGCATTCATCCAGCCGGTTCTCCTTCGGCGGCGGCGCCCCGGGTCCACGCCTGGGTGCGGGACGTGACGCCGCGCATCGCGAGCCAGTAGAGCATCCGCACCGTGAGGCCGGTGGCGATGATGAGCACCGACATGGCGGCGGCCTGGGCCGTGTCGCCCGCGTCGTCCATGAGCAGCACGGCGACGGCGGCCAGCTCGGTGCCCGGGGCAACAATGAAGACCACGGCCGAGAGCGTCACCATCGCGTTCAGGAAGAAGTACATGCTGACGGCCACGATCGACGGCAGCGCGATCGGCACCGTCACGCGCCAGAAGGTCCGATAGAAGGGCACTCCGAGCGAGGCGCCCACGTTCTCGAACTCGGCGTCCATCTGCTTGAGCGCCGTGGTGGCGGTCAGGAAGCCCACGGTGAAGTAGTGAATGACGTTGGAGATGATCAGGATGGCCAGCGTGCCGTACAGCGCGTTGAGCGGGCTGCCGGGAGCGTTGAAGGTGAAGATGTAGGCGAGGCCCAGGACCATGCCCGGCACCGACACGGGCAGGACGGAGAGGAGGTAGAGAGGGCCGCTGGCCGCCGTGCGGCACTTCTCCACGACGTAGGCGCCGACGAAGGTCAGCGCGGTGCCGGCCGCGGCCGTCAGCGCTGCCACGCGGATGCTGTTCCAGAGCGAGCGATAGCCGCCCGCGGTGTCGAAGTCATAGTGCTTGAGCGTGAAGCCGAAGTTGTAGGGCCAGCGATGCACGAGCGACGAGACCAGGATGACGGCGTAGATCGCGGCGATAAAGGCGGCGATGAGGGCGCAGTAGCCGAGCAGTCCCCAGTCCGCCAGGAGGCGTCGCTCCGGCACGAGGGGCTTGGAGGAGGAGGTCACCAGCGCGTACTGGCGCCGCTGGACGAGGCGGTCCACGACGAAGGCCAGCACGGCCGGTATCAGCAACACGACCGACACGGTCGCGCCCATGGTGAAGTTCTGCTGGCCGGAGACCTGGTTGTAGATCTCGGTCGCCATCACCGAGAACTTGCCGCCGATGGCCTTGGGCGCGCCGAAGTCCGTGATGGCGAGCGTGAAGACCACGAAGCAGGCGCTCACGAGCCCGAACTTGATCCCGGGCAGCGTCACCGTCACGAACGTCTTGACCGGGCCCGCGCCCAGCGTCCGCGCCGCGTCGTAGAGCCGCGCGTCGGTCACGGCGAGCGCCGCCATGAGGATGAGCAGCGCGTGGGGAAAGCAGTAGAAGACCTCGGCCAGGATGATCCCCTTGGCACCGTAGATGCCGACGTTCAGACCCGTCGTCCGCGTGATGATTCCGTTGTTGCCAAATACATAGATCAGCGCGAAGGCCTGGACCAGCGACGGCGCGAAGAGCGGCAGCATGGCCAGGACGCGGAAGAGCCCTTTCGCGGGCATGAGGGTCCGCGTCAGCGCATAGGCGTAGCCGAAGGCCAGCGCGACCGTCAGCGCCATGGCGGCGACGGACACGAAGAGGCTGTTCGTGATCGAGGCGGCGATCGCCGGCGTCGAGAAATACCGGACGTAGTTGGCGGCGCCGATGAAGTGCCCGTCGTTGTCGAGCAGGCTCCGCCAGAGGACCTGCACCAGCGGATAGAGCAGGAAGAGGTAGAGAATAGCGGCGAAGATTGCGACGAGCGCCCATCGGATCGCGTCCTCTCCGCTCAGCCTGTGCCGGACGACGCCGTCAGGGATCTCCGCCGCGGATGGAGCCCGGACGCTCACGCCGCTCTACCCGGGGCGGGAAAAGCGCGGAGCGCCTCCGGCGCGAGCGCTATCGGCAGGTCGGCGCCCTCGCCCACGCCGAGCGCCGCGAAGGCGGTCGCAGCTACGTCGCACTCGAGCAGCGCTCCGCCTTCTCCATTCACGGTCAGTCCCACGCGTGTGAAGGCGCCCAGGAACTGGACGACCGTGATGCGGGCCGTGAGACGGTTGTCGCCCTGGAGCGCGGCCGGGCCGACGGCGATCTCTTCGGGCCTGATCGCGAGCGTCAGCGCGCCTCCTGGCGGCGCTTCGAAGCCCGGCTGATGACGCAGCTCGACGGCGCCGACACGCGCCCAGCCGCTGCGCGGGGCTGCGACGGCGGAGAGGAAGTTCATCTGGCCGACGAAACGGGCGACGAAGGGCGTGCGGGGACGCCGGTACACCTCGGTCGGCCCGCCCACCTGCTCGACCTCGCCCGCGTTCATGACGACGATGCGGTCGGCCATGGCGAGGGCTTCTTCCTGGTCGTGCGTGACCATGATGGTCGTGACACCGAGCCGCCGCTGGAGCCCGCGGATCTCGTGGCGCAGCGACTGGCGCACCCGCGCGTCCAGCGCGGAGAGCGGCTCGTCGAGCAGGAGAAGCGCTGGCGAAGGTGCCAAGGCGCGGGCGAGAGCGACACGCTGCTGCTCGCCTCCCGAGAGCTGGGCCGGGTACTTGTCCTTGTGGCGGGCTAACCCTACCAGGGCCAGCAGCTCGTCCACCCGGTTCGCGATGACGCGGGCCGCGGTGCGCCTGGTCTCAAGACCGTAGGCTACGTTGCGTCCGACCGTCAGGTTGGGGAACAGCGCGTAGGACTGAAAGACGATGCCGTAGTTGCGGAGAGCCGGGGGCAGGCTCGATACGTCGCGCCCGGCCATTCTCACGGTGCCCGCGTTCTGGCGCTCGAGCCCCGCGATGATCCGGAGCAGCGTGGTCTTGCCGCAGCCGGAGGGACCGAGGAAGCAGATGAACTCGCCGGCGCCGACCGAAAGTGAGATGTCACGGAGTGCGACATAACCTCCGAATTTCTTGGCGATACCCTCGAGGGCGACGGCGGCCTCGTTGCTCATGAGCGGGCGGCCTCCGCGACGACTCGGAGGACCGCCTGGCCGTATCGCTCCGCCTTCTGGCGGCCGATGCCGTATGCCAGCGCCAGCTCGTCGGCGTTGCGCGGGCGCAGGCGCGCGATGTCGCGGAGCGTGCGGTCGGAGGCGACCATGAACGGCGCGATCGCCGCCTCGCGGGATACGGTCAGCCGCCACGCGCGAAGAGCCTGGAAGAGCGACTGCCCGGCGGCGTCGAGCTCGTCCGCTTCGGGTGTCCTTGGCGCCCCCGCTCGCTTCGGTGCCCGAGTGCCCGGAATGGCAGCGCGCTCAACGGCGGCGGAGGGGAGCAGGAGCCGCGCGGGGTGATCGCCCTTCATCACCGCGCGCCCTTCTTCGGTCAGCGTCACCACGGGGCGGTCCGCGCCTGTGAAGCTGACCCAGCCCGCCGTCACGCAGCGGCGGAGGAGCCGCGTCAGCCACTCGCGCGGATGCTCGCGCAGATTGCCGAAGGTGGGCGTGGAAGAGAGGCGGGCGCGCTCGAGGCGCTCATCGGCATCGCCGTGAATCAGGGCGACGGCGGTCTGGAGTCCGAAGCGACCGTGGACGCGCGCGACGCCTGACAGCGCCTTCCTGACCAAGAGCGTCGCCGCCTCGGGGTCCTGCACCGGCGCGTCGTCTCCCAGCGCCCGGCAGACGTCGCAGCGGCCGCAGCCGTGGAGCGTCTCGGCCTCGTCGCCAAAGTAGCGCAGGATCGCGTCGTGCCGGCAGGATCCGCCCTCGGCCCAGCGGATCAGCTCGAGGAAGAGTCCCCACTTGTGCTCCACCACCGCAGGGTCGGGCGGCGCCCCGTCCGGACCTCTTTCGATCAGCGCGCGGCGCAGCGGGAGGTCACGGGAGGAGATGAGCAAGAGGCCGAGGGCGTCGGCGCCGTCGCGTCCGGCCCGGCCGACCTCTTGATAGTAGGCCTCGATCGAGCTGGGCGGTCCGAGGTGGATGACGGCTCGGACGTCAGCCCTGTCGATGCCCATGCCGAACGCGTTGGTGGCGACGACGACCTCGGCGCGGCCGTCGGCAAACGCGCGCTGTGCGTCTTCTCGCTCGACCGGGGAGAGGCCCGCGTGGTAGACACGGGCGCGCCAGCCCTCGGACTCGAGCCGCGCGCCCTCCTCTTCGGTTGCGCGCCGAGTCGGCGCATAGACGATCGCCGCGCCGCGCCCCTGCCCATGCCCGCCGAGCGCTTCGGCAAGAGCCACGTCGATTCGCCGGCAGCGCTCGCGCTTGTCCTCGACCTCGATCGCGCGTAGCGACAGGTTGGGGCGCGCAAACCCCTGCACCACCTGTGGCGTGTCCGCCGGCAGGCCGAGGCGAGCGAGGATCTCGTCGCGCACCACGGGCGTGGCCGTGGCGGTGCATGCGAGCACACGGGCGGATGGCAAGTCCTGGATCAGGCCGCCGATC
>Ga0137416_10002393_pt1 | contig 10034 bp, 7 predicted proteins | sample CZODoug3_1_1_16f_FD_108282 | JGI IMG/M metagenome (GOLD analysis project Ga0137416, IMG submission 108282) | Vadose zone soil fungal communities from Angelo Coast Range Reserve, California, USA - CZODoug3_1_1_16fungal (Illumina Assembly) | ecosystem: Environmental > Terrestrial > Soil > Vadose...
AGTCGAAGCAGCTGATCCCCGCGTGCGGTCCCGCGGAGAGCTGGAAGCAGGCATCGTGCCCGGCGAACCGCGCCCCCTTGAAGCGCGTGGGAAAGTGGCAGCTCTTGCAGTCGGTCCCGAAGCCAGCCCGGAAGTGATCGATCGACATCCCCGCCGTGCGCGCGTAGTCCGCCTGGTGGCAGGTGTAGCAGTCGGCGGCGGCGCGTGTGAACCTCCTGTCGCGCTGGTTCTGGTGGCACTCCTCGCAGGGGATGGCGGCGTGGCGGCCGGTCAGGGGGAAGTTCGTGAACCGATGCGCGTCGGGGCCGAACTGCGTCGCCCAACTGGACGGATCGTGGCACGAGGCGCAGCGGTTGCCGAACTCGCCGGTGTGCACGTCCTGGTGGCAGGCGCCGCAGCTGGTCGGGACCGGGGCGCGGAAGTCCGTCGACGATCCGTGGCAAGCTCGGCAGGAGGCGGAGACGTGGCGTCCCTCGAGCGGGAAACCGGTGCGCGAGTGATCGAAGGACACCGGCGTCCACCCCGCAGGCGAATGGCAAGCCTCGCAGCGGGTCTCGACCGCGATGTGCCCGGGCGGCTGCATCCGCGAAGATGGAGGGGGCGCGGCGACCAGCGCGAGCGCCACGAGGAGAAGGCTCATGGCTTGAACCCTCCCGTGAACCCGCGGAACGCGCCCCGGTGCACGTCGAAATGGCAACCCGCGCAGGTGGTGGGAATGCCGCGGTAATGGATCGTGCGCGCACCGCCTCCGACGTTGACCTCGGGGTGACAGGCCGCGCACTCCACGCTCTCGTGCTTGCCGTCGAGCACGAAGTCGGTGAAGGGCGGCCAATGCGTGAACGTCGTGCGCTTCCAGTCGGCGGTGGTGTGGCAGCGGGCGCAGTCCGTCGTCCTGGTGCGCGCATCCGCGAATTGCGCCGCGTGGGGATCCGCGTGACAGGAGGCGCAGTCGGCCGGCAGCGGCTTGTAGCGGACCACACCCGCCAGGTCGACGCCATGGCACCCGCCGCAGGCGGCGTTCTCGTGCGCGCCGGTGAGCCGGAAGGACGACTCGCGGTTGTGATCGAAGTTCACCTGGGCGAACGAGGCGACGCGATGGCAGTCGGCGCAGCCGGACTGCTTGACGCGCGACGCGAACTGGCCGCGATGCGTGTCCGCGTGGCAGGTGTCGCAGCGGCGCGTGTCGCCCGGCACGCGGAAGCGCGTCAGGACCACCTGATCCTTTCTCCGCCGCTTCTGCAGGAAGGCGCGGATGGGGGCCGCGCGGGACTCGAGCGCCGCATCGGAGCGATGGCACCCGGAGCAGGGCGTGGCGAAATGCCCCCCCTCTAGCGGGTACTGCTTGTGCGCCGCGGGTTCGTAGATGGCGGGGCGGAACGAGGCCACGCTGTGGCAGGAGTCGCACGCGCGCGGCGGCGAGCCCAGCTCGCCGAGGTGCGCATCGACGTGGCAGTCGGTGCAATGGTCGAACTTCATTCCCTTGAAGACGGCGCGGATACCGGGGAAGGGGCCGTGGCAGCTCTTGCAGTCGACCGCCGTGTGAGCTCCGCGGAGCGGGTAACGGGTCTTCTCGTGGAAGGCGCGCTCGCCGGAGACGCCCTTGATTTCGTTCCAGTCGTTCTCGGTGTGGCAGGCGGTGCATTTCGGGCCCAGGCGGCCTTCATGCGGATCCTTGTGGCAGTCGGTGCAGGCGGCATGCGCCAGGGGCGACATGCGCATGAACGTCTCGGAGTAGGGCGGCATCGGCGCGTCGGCGTGCGCCTTCTCGTCCTTCACGCTCGGATGGCACTTTTCGCACTTCACGTCGGCGTGCTTGCCCAGCAGCGGGAAATTCGTCTTCGCATGGCTGAAGCGCGGCGTAGCCTTCCAGGAGACCTCGCTGTGGCACTTTTCGCATTTGCTGCTCAGCTGCCCGCGGTGCTCGTCGAAATGGCATTGGGCACATTGCGTGGGCAACCCAAGGAAGGTGACCTGCTTCGGCTTCTTCGCACGGGCGGCGCGGACGGCGGGATCGCGGATCAGCCGGTCGTTATGGCAGTCGGCGCACTTGACCTCCGCATGCTTGCCCTTCAGCGGGTAGCCGGTCTTCGCGTGGTCGAAGCCTTTCTGTCCTTTCGGTCCCCACAAGAGATCGGCGTCGCGGCCGAGGTGCTCGGGATGGCACTTCTGACAGGTCAGCTCGGGGGGCGGGAGCCGCCCATGGATCCCGCGGTGCTCGACGATGCTCTGCTTGGTCGTCTTGTGGCAGGCGAGGCAGGTGTCGTTGGAGAGCTTGTTGCCGGCGACGTGGCACTTGGTGCAGTTCTTCAGGCCCTCCAGGTCCGCGTGCGACTGCGCCAGCGGCCCCGGCGAGAACACGTCCGCACGCGCGCCGGCGGCCGCGAGAAACAGCGCGGCCGCCAGGACGCGTTCAGCGGAAGAAGACATACCCGAGGTACACCGAGACGGCGATGTGCGCTGCGATGGCGATGACCAGGAAGCCGGCGAGGGAAGCGTGGAACACGCGCCAGCCCCGCAGGAGGCTCTTCAACGAGTGGTAGAAGGTGACCTGCATGCGCAGTCTGGAGAGCTGCCGGTATCCCTCGCGGAACTGGCGATAGTAGTGGAAGTCATCGAAATGGAAGCGCGCGACGAACAGGCGCCAGCGGGTCCACGTCGACCGCAGCGGCCAGGTCGCGAACATCCAGAGCAGCGACCCGGGGCGCACCGGCTTGGCGGCGGAATCGAACAAGCGGTGCAGAAGCGCCGGATTGTCCGCCTCGTCGAGCATCGGCTGCATCCGGGCGCGCAGCCGTTCCCACCGGCCGAGGACGTCGGAGATCTCCAGCGCCTTGCCCCCCGCGGAGGGGACCAGTCCGTAGATGAAGCGGCCGACGATCCCGGTGAGCACCACGATGAGCAGCGCGGCCGCGGTTCCGGTCGCCAGCTGGTTGTTGGACTGGAAGGCGGCGTGGAAGGCGATCACCAGCGGGCTCATGAAGCCGACGAACATGTGGAAGTCGAGCCAGCCGCGGATCGATCCCTTGCCGGAGAGGAAGCGCGCCCGCTTCCGCACCGGGTAGAGGAAGTTCGACATCATGAAGAGAGTGGCGACGATGCCCACGCCATGTCCCCAGCGGCCGGCGGGTCGCAGCATCTCGTGCAGCGGAGAGGCCATCCGGCCCGTGTGCGAGAGCAGGTAGTACGACCATCCCTTCAGCGTCAGCCAGGTGAGGATCAGCGTGCCGGTGAGGAAGTAGAAGAGGTGCGCGCGCCGGTCAGAGGCCCGCTCGTCCTTTTCGCGGGCCAGGCCGCGCCGGTCGCCCACCGGGCCGCGCTTCGGCTTCTTCCGCTCTTCGCCGAAGTGCTTCTCCAGCGAGATCTGCAGCTTGGAGAGGAACTCGAGCGGGACCTCTCCGCCGATGTTCACGATCACGAAGTGGTTCGGCAGGACCTGCGGCGACCCGTTCACCGTGAGCACCGCCTCGCTCTCGTTGATCAGGTCCACCTCCGAGCTCAGCAGCGCCCGCACCCGGCCGGCTTTCGCCAGATCGGAGATCTTCTTGCGGTTCGCATCGCGGCACTTGGAGAAGCTGTCGCCGCGGTACGAGATGGAGACCCGGGCGTCACTCTGTTCCGCGAGCTGGACGGCGGCCTCCACCGCCGAATCGCCGCCCCCGACCACCAGCACGTCGCATCCCTCGTACTGCTCGGTGTCGATCAGCCGATAGGTGACCTTCGGGAGCTCCTCGCCGCGGCAGCCGATCTTTCGCGGCGTGCCGCGCAGCCCGGTGGCGAGCACCACCTTGCGCGCGTCCATCGGGCCGCGGCTCGTCTGTACGCGGAACCCGCCGTCCTGCCCCTCGATCCCCGTCACCTTCACGCCTTCCTCGATGGTGACGTTGGCCTTGCGCAGGGCGCGCTCCCAGATCCCGAGCAGTTCCTCCTTGCTGATCAACTTCTTCGACACCTTGCCGAAGTAGGGGACCTGGAACGGCTCGGTCATCACTACCTTCTGCCGCGGATAGTTCGCGACCGTCCCACCGAGCGATCCCTGGTCCACCAGGCGGAACGAGCGCCCGGCCTCGCGCAGGCGCAGCGCCGCGGCGAGTCCCGCCGGCCCCGCTCCGACGATGAGCACATCGGTCGCCGATCCGTTCCCCTTCGGCGTCATCTCCGCCAGGCGCTCGCCCGCCTGCAGGCCCTGGGTCACGGCGTTCCTGATCAGGCCCATGCCGCCCAGCTCGCCGACGATGTGGACGCCACGCCGGCTCGACTCGAAGTACTCGTCGACCATGGGAAGATCGATGCCGCGCTCGGATGTGCCGAAGACCAGCTTGATGGCGTCCACCGGGCACTCGGCCGCGCACTTCCCGTGCCCGATGCAGTGGTCGGCGTGGATGAGCTCGGCGGCCCCGTTCACGATGCCGAGGATGTCGCCCTCCGGGCACGACTTGAGGCACGTCAGGCTGCCGATGCAGATGTCGGGGTTGATCACCGGATGCAGCGTCAGCGGGACGCGGACGCCCCGTTCCTTCGCCTCTTCTATTGCGACGGCAGTCTTGCGATGCCGCCGCCAGCGGCGAAAGAGGTGGACGAGCGCAAGCGCAAGGCAGATGACGACGGCAGCGACCAGGATTGCGCTTCCCAGGTCGAATTTGCCGAGATGCAATGCCTTCCACACCGCCGGGGCGCGGAAGAAGACCGCCCTGCCGAGATGCCGCGCATCGGCGGTGAGTGTTCTGACCAGCTGCTCCACCACGATTTCTTTACACTTGTACCGCCCTGGGCGGTACCTGCGGAAGTGCGTTGAAAGAGCCGGCAGTCGGTGTCGGAGCGGGGGAATCGGTGTCGCGCGGGTTCGCGGACACTGGAAAGTTGCATTTGCGACGCTGGTCGGGGGTGCAACCGTCTTACGCCGTCGCGGGCGGTCGGGTCCACAACATCTTCAGGAACTCGTCCGCCGGCCGGGCGTTCACGACCCGGTCCTTCTCCGTCCAGCCGCGCCGCGCGGTCCCCACGGCGTAGTGCAGGTTCTCCAGCTCCTTGGTGGAATGCGCGTCCACCGAGAGGCAGATCTTCGCCTTGTGCTTGCGCCCCACCCGCAGCAGATCGGCGCTGAAGTCGAGGCGATGCGGGGTGCCGTTGCACTCGATGGTGACGCCGCGATCGGCCGCGAGCGCGATCAGCTCCTCCCAGCGGGCCGAGACGGGGTCGCGATCTCCGAGGTAGCGGCCGGTGGGGTGCCCCCAGATGGCGCACTTCGGGTGCATCAGGGCGCGGCGGATGCGATCGGTCTGGCGCGGCTCGTCGAGCTTGAAGCGCTGGTGCACGGAGCAGATCACCACCTCGAGCTGGTCGAGGATGTCCGAGGGCCAGTCGAGGGCGCCGTCCTCGAGGATGTCGACCTCGCTCCCGCGCAGGATCCGGATCTGCGGGAACTTCTCCTGCACCCGGGCGATCTCGTCCCACTGGCGCCGCAGCCGGTCCACATCCAGCCCGTTCGCGTAGTGCGCCGCCCGGGTGTGATCGGTGATGGTGATGAATTCCGCCCCGAGCGCATGGGCGGCGCGGACCATCTCTTCCAGGGTGGCCCGGCCGTCGGACCAGGTGGAGTGGCAGTGCACGAACCCGCGGATGTCGCGCTCCTCGATCAGGTCGGGCAGCGCGCGCTTCGCGGCCAGCTCCAGCTCGCCCAGGTCCTCGCGCAGCTCGGGCGGCACGGGCTGCAGGCCGAGCATGCCATACAGCGCCTCTTCGGACTCCGGCTGCAGCGACGGTCCGCCGTCGAGGCGGGCGAGCCCGTACTCGGAGATGCTGAGGCCCTTGTCGCGAGCGATGCCGCGCAGCTTGACGTGGTGCTGCTTGCTTCCGGTGAAGTGGTGGAGCGCGGTGGCGAACTGCGCCTCGCCCACGACCCGGAGGTCCGCCTGCAGCCCGTCGCGCAGGCGCACCGAGCACTTGGTGCCTCCGCGCGCGAGCACTTCCGCCACGCCGGGCGCGACAGCGAAGGCCTCCATCACCGGCTCGACCGGGCCGTTCACCGCCGCGACGATGTCGATGTCGCCGTTGGTCTCGTCGTAGCGTCGGACGCTGCCGGCGATCTCCGCCCGCGCCACGCCGGGCGCGGCGCGCACCCGCGCCACGAGCTGCTCGGCCAGCGGCCGCGTCTCCCACAGCGGCTTGCGCGCCGTCTGCCGCGCGCGCACCTTCGCGATCCCTTCGAGGATCGAGCGCTCCGTCTTCTCGCCGAACCCCTTCAGCCCGCGCACCCGGCCTTCGCGCGCTGCCTTCTCCAGATCGTCGAGATTCACGACGTCCAGCTCGTGGATGAGTGTCGCCGCCTTGCGCGGGCCAAGGCCGGGGATCTGCACCAGATCGAGCGCCCCGCGCGGGAACTCGAGCCGCAGCTTTTCGAGGTAGTCGAGCTTTCCGGTGCTGACGAGCTCGGTGACCTTCTGCTCGATGGCCTTGCCCACCCCCTCCAGCTCGCAGAGCGTCCCCGACTTGACGCGCTCGTACAGGCCGCCCGGCGCGGCAGGGTCGGGCGGCAGGGTCTCGAAGGCGTCAGCGCCCAGATCGTAGGCCCGGACCTTGAACGCGTTCTCTCCTTTGAGCTGCAGGAGCTGCGAGATCTCCCGCAGCACCGCTGCCACTTCGCGCGGCGTCATGTTGCGCAATGATAGCAGGCCGCATAGCTTGCGGCGGGCATGGCCACCGAGCAACTACCCGAGCCCTCGAACATCGTCCTGCGGCGGTTCTTCGAGACGAGCGAGTCCGCCCGCAAGGCGGCAGCGCACCTCAAAGCGCCCGCGGAAGTGGGGGTGCGGTTTACCGACGTTGCCGGCGAATACCGCTTCACGCTGGTGGACGGCAAGCCGCGGTTCCTCGATGGCAAGGCGATCGACCCGGACTTCGAGCTGACCATGGCTCCGGGCGCGGTGAACGCGATCGCCTCGAAGCCCGACGCGGACGTCGGCGATCTGGGGATCCTCTTCTTCCAGCACATCATCGCCCAGGACCCGCAGAGCAAGATCGGCGTCAAGCTGCACAGCGGGCTGCTCAAGCTGACCAAGCGCGGGTGGTTCGGCGTCATGATGTCGGGCGGCGCCAAGGTGATCGGCTGGATGGCAGCGAAAGGCCTCAAGGGACCTTCCGCGATCGCCCACGCTTTGGGCCGCCTGAGGAAAGGCTGAAGATGACCGACGCCATCCTGGTCCTGACCACGCTGCCGACCGCGGACGGGGCGGCGGAGGTGGCGAAGGCGGTGGTCGACGAGAAGCTGGCCGCCTGCGCGAACATCCTGCCGGCGCTGCGCTCGATCTACCGGTGGGAGGGGAAGCTGCAGGACGAGAACGAGGTGCTGGTGCTGCTGAAGACCCGGCAGGCGCAGTACGAGCGCCTCGAGGCGCGGATCCTCGAGCTGCATCCGTATGACGTGCCGGAGATCCTCGCCATTCCCATCGAGGGGGGACACCGCACGTACCTCGACTGGGTGGCCAGCGAGACCGCCTAGCCTGCTGGCGAGTTCAAGCTGCGGCAGGAAGCGCGACCGTGAAGCGCGCGCCGTTGCCCGGCTCGGATTCGACCGAGATCGAACCGCCGTGTGCCTCGACGATCTGCTTGCAGATGCTCAGCCCGAGCCCGGTGCCCCGGCCCACTTCTTTCGTGCTCACGAAAGGCTCGAACAACCGCGTCCGGATGGCCGGATCGATCCCCGGTCCCGTGTCGGAGACTTCGAGGTGGACCCTGCCCGCCGCCTCCCAGGTGCGGACGCGGACCGTTCTCACCCTTTTTCCCTCGACGGCGTCCGCGGCGTTGCCCAGCAGATTGAGGACGACCTGCGCGATCTCGGATCCGCGGCCGAGCACTGCCGGAAGCGCGCTGAGATCGCGTTCGAGGCGGATGCCGGATTTGAACCGATGCCCGAGCAAAGTGACGGAGGAGAGGACGGCCTGGTTCAGGTCGCAGGGAACGGGCTCCGGAGCGTCACGGCCGACGCGCTTCAGTCCCTGCAGGAGGAGCTGTAGTTGCGACCCCGCGGCCCGCACCGCGACGAGCGTTTCGTCGAGCGCGTCGGACTTGCGGGCCTGCAGGGCGCGCGTCACCGATGCGAGCTGGTCGAGCGATTCCCGCTTGAAGGCGCTGTCGACCGCCTGCGCGGCCGTCCGGAACAACTCCCGGAGCCGGGCCACTTCGTCGGCGAGCAACTCGACGTTCGCCAGGAGCGGCGTGGCGGCATTGGCAAGCTCGTGGCCCACACCCGCGGAGAGCCGGCCGATCGTCGCCAGCCGCTCCGCGCGGACCAGCTCCTCGAATTGGGCGCTGAGCTGCGCGGTGAGCCGCTCGTGATCGTCGGCGAGGCGCTTGGCTTCCATTGCGCGGCGGATGCTGACGCGCATGTCGTCGAGGTCCCACGGCTTGAGGACGAAGCGGTAGACCAGCCCGCTGTTGATGGCGTGGAGCACGACTTCGAGCTCCGGGTACGCCGTGAGGAGAATGCGGTGCGCGCGCGGCCTGCAGGTCCGAAGCTGGGCGAGGAAGGCGAGTCCGGTCATCTCCGGCATGCGCTGATCGCTGATCACGACGTCGAGGTCCTGATGCTCGGCGATCTCCAGCGCCTCCGCGGGAGAGGTGACGAGGTGCAGGTCCACGTCTCTTTCCGCCGAGAAGACCCGCTCGATCATTCTCAGCGCCATCGGCTCGTCGTCGACCGCCAGCAGCTTGTACGAGGTCCCCGTCGTGGCCACGATCCCATAGCTTAGCAGGCGTGGGCGGTGCGTTGGCACCGAGGCATGTGATCAGGTGCGCGCCGGGCGTGCACCCGGCCGCACATTCACTTCTTGAACAGCGCGTCGAGGGCCGACAGGGCCTTGGCGCGCGGGTCCTCGTCCTTGGGGGCGCGCTCGCCCTTCTTGAAGACGAACAGCTCGCAGGCGTTGGCGCGCTCCTTGTCGGCCGGCGGCTCGGCCTGCGGCTCGCGGCACCCGTAGCGCATCGACTCGTCGTACGCGTGACAGTTCAGGCAGCAGCGCAGCGGCGCACGGCAGTGCGGGCACTCGTCGCGGCGCCCCGCAGCGGCCGAGACGCCGAGGTCCACGACCCTTCGGCAAGCGTGGCAGACGTGCACCAGGCTCATCTTGCCCGTTCCGTCTCCGTGGCGCTACGCTCCAATGCCCTTCGCCATGCGCCATCCCACCAAGTTCGGGAAATACCTCCTCCTCGATCGGATCGCCGTCGGTGGCATGGCGGAAGTGTTCGTCGCCAAGGCCTTCGGCGTGGAGGGATTCGAGCGGCTGCTGGCGATCAAGAAGATCCTTCCCACCATGGGCGAGGATGCCGAGTTCATCCGCATGTTCGTGGACGAGGCGCGCATCGCGGTCCAGCTCGCGCACGCGAACATCGTCCAGGTGCTGGAGCTCGGCAAGCACGACGAGAGCCTCTACATCGCCATGGAGTACGTCTCCGGGCGCGACCTGCGGCAGCTGATGGAGCGCTTCCGCAAGCGGCAGGAGCCGATGCCGTTGCCGCAGGCCTGCCTGATCGTCGGGGAGGTCTGCGAGGCGCTCGACCACGCGCACCGCAAGCGCGACGCGCAGGGCAGGGCGCTCGGCATCGTGCACCGGGACGTCTCGCCGCAGAACGTCCTGGTCAGCTTCGAGGGAGAGGTGAAGCTGATCGACTTCGGGATCGCCAAGGCCGAGAGCCGGCTGCAGAAGACGCAGTCGGGAATCCTCAAGGGCAAGTTCAGCTACATGTCGCCCGAGCAGGTCAAGGGCGACGCCGTCGACGGGCGCAGCGACGTGTTCGCCTGCGGCATCCTGCTCTGGGAGCTGGTCTGCGGCGAGAAGCTCTTCGTCGGCGACTCCGATTACGCCATCCTGGAGAAGGTGCGCCTCGGGGCGATCCCGCCGCCGCGATCGCGCAATCCCCGCTGCCCGGAGGCGCTCGAGCGGGCAATCTTGAAATCGCTCGCCATCGATCCGGCGCGCCGGTACCAGACCGCCTCCGAGCTGCACGACGATCTGGTGCGGTTCACGGTCGCTTCCGGAGCC